>Ga0247839_1000366_pt1 | contig 79163 bp, 65 predicted proteins | sample LaCruzMarch2015__6_FD_192405 | JGI IMG/M metagenome (GOLD analysis project Ga0247839, IMG submission 192405) | Freshwater microbial communities from meromictic Lake La Cruz, Castile-La Mancha, Spain - LaCruzMarch2015_16m | ecosystem: Environmental > Aquatic > Freshwater > Lake | place: Spain...
CGGGGTAAATTTAAACGCAGAAATATGCGCAACCATTGTCGTGGCAGGAATCGTAGGATATGCACGGCTGAAATCGGGCATGCATAAACCAGCCGAAATTTATTCGGGATTTGCGGTGGGGGCAATCGTAATGACGTTGTTAATTATTCTGCTCTGATCAGAAGGGCATCAGCACAAAACCGACTGAAATCGGGTACATATCGACCTTCGTTCCCTTTTGAAAAATAGATGAAAGTGAATAGTAGCCAGTGACGTGAAACCACCTGTATCCAAAGCGAAGGGTGGGTCCGTAGGCAAATTTTTCAAGATTTTTGATATCCTTGAAAGAGGCTTTAAGGGTATTGTTTGAATTGAAGAGATAATCATCGCCTACCCATTTTGCGTGGGCGTAAACCATATAACCTACCTTGAAGCCGACTCCCATCGAAAATTTGCTTTTGGTTTTCAAGCGGAATTCAATCGGGATCTCCACGTAGGGCAAGGTCAACTTACTCCGGTTATATCCCAGATCATCTTCAATTTTAACAAATTGAAAATTCAGGCTGTCCGCTTGAAACCTGTAATTCCAATAAAGATTGTGGATACTGATGCTCAGCCCGATGGCAAAGCTGAAATTGCTCTTTCCCAAAGGGAGGTTGTAGGTGCCAAAAACATTGATTCCCTGGTTGATGGTCCGGGTTTTCATTCCGTCGGGTGTCTTTAACCAGAAATCGGTAAAGGCCCCGACACCAATGCTGATGCGCTTTTTGGTCGATTCATTGACGACCTGTGCACGGCCGGTATGGGGAACAAGGATCAATATACACAATGCGGCAGCGGTAAGGCTGATCAGTGAATGTTTCAGAATTTTCATAAGTGATATTTTACCATGGGCAAAAGTAGGCAATTTATTTGATTTCCCGGGTTTAGATAACGCGTGTCCATCCAAAAAATTGGATCAGCCCCACAAGTTTTCCGGGTAGATTCCCTTCTGAACCAATTCACGGATGCTTTTTACCACCACCAAACGGTCCTCCTTGTAAGTCATTCCAAACCAATGCTCGTCACAATCAAGAATCCTGACGGTGGCCTGCTGTGACCTGATCAGCTCATTGACCATGGTGGGAATGTAGAATTCAGCCTTCAGGTTTTCTGCATTTTCTTTGATAAATGTGGCGAATCCTTTGTCAAGGTAGCTAAAAAAGGAGGGAGTAAAGCCCCAGAAATTCATCGAAACAAGGCTTTTGTCGGGGATTGTCACGAGCTCATCCAGTTCGTTTTTATAGGCAATGGCTGTTTCGCGGCGCTCAATATGCGTCCGTTCCACCACATCGACGAGGAGAGAATTGGCATCGGGCCGGCATACTCCGCGCGACACGGCCCCAAATTCCGACAGCGTGTTGGCCACCTGGTAGGCCACCATGCAATAGTCGTTTGCCTTCATCGGGGTCCAGTCTTTGTAATAGTTGGCCAGGGAGGTAAATGCTCCCCTGCCATAAAAATCGTCGGCATTGATCACTGCAAACGGCCCGTCAATTTTACCGGCAGCCATCATCACGGCATGGCCTGTTCCCCAGGGTTTGCTGCGATTATCGGGAATCTCAATGCCTTCAGGTACCATCCAGGTTTCCTGGAAAACATAATCGATGGCGATCTTATCCTGAAGCCGTTCGACAAAGATCTCCTTGAAGTCTTCCTCGATCGACTCCTTGATGATGAACATCACCTTGCCAAAACCTGCCTGAATGGCATCATAAATCGAATAGTCGATGATCGTTTCGCCCGAGGGGCCAATCTTGTCAAGCTGCTTCAGTCCTCCGTAGCGGCTGCCCATGCCGGCAGCAAGGATTAATAGGGTTGGTTTCATTTCAGGGGTTGGTATTACTTCCAGGAACGGATTTTATGTCCTGAAAATGCATAATAAAAAAGTACGAGATAACAGGGAACCAGGATCCAATAGGCCTGGGTAGGATTGAACAGGTCAACGAACCTTCCGTAAAGCAGGGGCAGCAAGGCGCCTCCGGCAATTCCCATGATGAGCAGCGATGATCCGATTTTGGTAAACCGGCCAAGTCCGTCGATGGCCAGGGGCCAGATGGCCGGCCACATGATGGCATTCGCCAGACCCAGCAAGGCAATAAAAAACACGGAAAGATCAAAGGGCAGGATCATGGAAAATCCAAGCAGCTCCACAGGGATGGATGTCTGATACACGCCTTGCGAAAGGATGGCAAGAACACTGAATACCACCCCCGACACAGCCGATATCATCAGTGCCGTTTCCTGTTTCATCTGTTTTGGAATGGCGATAATCCCGATGATATAACCCAGCACCATGGCTGCCAGCGTATAGGAGGCGAAAAACTTGGAGAGCTCAAATGAAAATCCCACCGATTTCCCATAGTTGATGATGGTATCAACGGCAATCACCTCCACCCCGACATAGACGAAAATAGCCAGCACACCCAGCATCAGCTGGGGAAACTGAAAAATGCTGGTCTTACTGCTGTTGGCCGAAAGGGTGGTTTCATCCTCCTGGTCTGTGTCGATATCAGGCAATGTGGAAAACCGCAGTAAAAAGGCAAGGATGACCAAAACGACAGCCATTACAATATAGGGAAGGATGATCCGGCCTGCCAGTTCGTTGAGCGCCATTGCCCTTTGCAAATCATCCATCGCCCCAAGCAGGTTTTTATCAAACCGGTCCATCCCTTTTAAAACGATGGCCCCCAGGATAATCGGACTGATCACCCCTGCAATTTTGTTGCATATCCCCATGATGCTGATCCGTTTGGCAGCGCTTTCGAGCGGACCCAGGATGGTCACATAGGGGTTTGAGGCGGTCTGCAGCACAGCCAGGCCGGTTCCCTGGACAAAAAGTCCGGTGAGAAAGAGTCCGTACATCCTTGAATAAGCTGCAGGAATGAATATCAGGGCCCCGATGGCCATTAAAATCAGCCCAAGCGACATCCCGTTTTTAAACCCGGTTTTATGAAGTACCCAGGAGGAGGGAATGGCCATGACGAAATAGGAGATGTAAAAGGCAAATGCGACAAAATAGGATTCAAAATTGTTTTTTTCGCAGGCAATTTTCAGGAAAGGGATCAATACCGAATTAAGCCAGGTTACAAACCCGAAAATGAAAAAAAAGATGCCAATAATCGTGATCGACAAAATGTAATCTCTTTTGCTGGCAGCGTTCAGCGGCAGACCTGATGGGTGTGTCATCGTGGGGGAATTGGTGCGGCAAAAATAAAGTAATTTTTCTGTGAGAACTTAATTTATAATATATTTGTGCATAAGATGTTTGAACAAGCCGTTACATAACATTCACCAAGATTATTTGCGTCAAAAATTATCTATTTATGGATTCCCAGTTTGAGAAATTCAATATCCTGATTGTTGATGACCGTACCGACAACCTGGTTACCCTTGAAAGTATCATCCTGAATGATGAATTGAACATCATCAAGGCCATGTCGGGGAACGAAGCGCTGGCCGTGATGCTTGAACATGACATTTCACTGGTGCTCCTTGATGTGAATATGCCGGGGATGGATGGGTTTGAAACAGCCGAACTGATGCGCGGGAGCGAACGGACCAAAAGTATTCCCATTATTTTTATCACGGCCACCAACAGTCAGCCCAAGCAAATTTTCCGGGGTTATGAAACCGGGGCTGTCGACTACCTTTATAAACCCCTTGATCGTAAAATCCTTCAGAATAAAATCAGGGCCTATATCGATTTTTTTAAACAAAAGCATACGCTGCAGGTTACTACCAAGCAATTGCAGAAAACCATCGAGGAGGTCGCCAAAGCCCAGCGTGCAGCCGAAGAGGCCAACTTGGCCAAAAGTTCATTCCTGGCCAGCATGAGCCATGAGATCCGGACTCCGTTAAATGGCATTATCGGGATGACCGATCTGATACTGATGGACAACAATATTCCTGATCAGTATGTTGAGCATTTGACCGATATCAAACAGAGCAGTGAATCGTTGCTGGAAATCATCAATGAGATTCTCGATATTTCGAAAATTGAAGCCGACAAACTGGAAATTGAAACCATTGAATTCAGCCTGCGTGGTGTGATTGAAAAGGTGATCCGCCTGCTTTCAGTGAAAACCTTCCAGAGTAAACTTAAATTCCTCTGCCTGCATCCTGCCAATATGCCCGACCGGGTAATCGGGGACCCCACCCGCCTGCGCCAGGTACTGATCAACCTGCTCGGAAATGCCATAAAATTCACGAACGAAGGGGCCATCACCCTAACGATCGAAGTATTGGAATCGCGCGCCGATCATGTTTTTTTGAAATTCATTGTAAAAGATACAGGCATCGGGATCCCTTCCGATAAAATTGAGGTGCTATTTGAATCATACCAACAGGCCGACAGTTCCACATCGCGAAATTATGGCGGGACTGGTTTGGGACTAACCATTTCAAAACGGCTTGTCGAGATGATGGGAGGAAAGATTGGGGCTGAAAGCCATTTCGGAAAAGGCAGTACGTTTTATTTTACCCTGCCATTGAAGCTTGTCTCTTCATCTGAATCAACCTTTGACCTTGTTTTGCCTGAAAGCCTTCATTCACTCCGGGTGTTAATCATTGATGGGCACAAGGAGCATGCCGGCCAGATGAAAACCTTCCTTGAAGCATGGGGCATACACACAACAGTTGCGCATACAACCAGTGAAGCCCTGTTCATTATCGGCTCCCCTGATGGAAAAAACATCCGGATTATCATAGTTGACCAATTACTTCAATCACAGGAGGGGCAATTCCTCATCGGTAAAATCAGGAGTGGATTTCCAAAGGACTCCTCCCCCGAACTGGTGCTTTTGACCGAAGATAAATCGATCCACTCAATGCATGAGATCCAGACTTCGGGGCTCAACTTTTACATGTTTAAACCTGTATTGCAACTGGATTTACGAAAAACCATCCAGCGTATTTTTCATAAGGATTTTGACCTACCCTCATCCAGCCAGTTTGGTTTCGCCCATGAAATCAAGGAGCGCCCGGCACGAAAACTTAATATCCTTCTTGCAGAAGACCAGCTGATCAATCAGAAAATTGTAGTCCAGCTCCTGGCAAAAAAGGGGTGGACCTCTACCACGGCAGTGAACGGCGTTGAAGCAGTGCAACGGGCCCATGACATTGCTTATGACCTTATTCTGATGGATGTCATGATGCCTCTCATGGACGGTTATGAAGCCACACGCGCGATCCGGAGCGACAAACAGGGTAAAAACACGCTTACCCCCATCGTCGCACTTACAGCAAATGCCATGAAGGGGGACCGTGAAAAATGCATGGAGGCGGGAATGGATGACTATATTTCGAAACCGCTCCACCCCGAAGATGTATTTCAGACCGTCGAAAAATATTGTTATAAATAATATGCCAGATAGCCTATGTTTATCATAAACGCATGGACCAAACTTAAAAGGAGGTTAACCGAATTCGACTACCGTACCTTGAAGAACATGGGAATCGGGAAGTCAATGCTGCTCTGGTTTCTGGTGATCTCCCTCATCCCGCTGGCCACCCTGAGTTATATTAATTTCCTTTATTACTATAAGGGGTTGAATATCATGGCGAAAAAATCGCTTTTCACCACTTCTCAGCTTAGGACGAATTACCTGAACAACTATTTTCTGGATATGAAAGATTATTTGGAAGATGTGGCCATCAACCATACAACCATCTCAAATTTTGAAGGCTTGCAGGAGATTCGTTCGCAAAATTTAAAAAATATCAAATTGCTCCCCTCTTCAGAAAAATGGAAGACCCTTTCGGAGGAGTTGCGGGCCAATCTTCAGAAAACATATATGCCTGAAGGAATTACCAATATCTATTTCATCAATTCCAATGGGGTTATTTTATTTGAACTCAATGAAGGGCCGGATCTGGGAAAAGAGTTGTTTACCGGCGAGCTTGCTTCCACCTCATTTGGAAAAACCTGTTACAAAATCATGAAAAGCGGGAAACCGCTGTTTTCTGATCTCGAATACTATCCTTCGGCAAACAATGAACTTTGTGGTTTCCTTGGCCAGCCTGTGCTGAATGATAATGGGGGAAAAATCGGGATTCTTGCCATCAGGATATCGACCGAAAAAATTGACAAGATCCTTCAGTTTGGAATTGGCTTTGGCAACACCGGCCACGTATACCTGGTGGGAACCGACCTTAAGTTAAGGTCGGCCAGCAAAATGGAGGACAAAGCGAAAATACTGATAGAAACGGGTGCAAATGACAAAACCAGGATATGGCAAGGGGTCAAAGTAAATAACATCACCCTCGATCCCGACGGAAAGCCCATTGTAGAAGAGGTGAGCATCTATCAGAATTCCAAGGGAACCTATGTGATGGGACTTTTCCGTAACGTCGATATCCTGGAAAAATTTGGCGTAAACTGGGCGCTGGTCGAAGAGATTGACCAGGATGAAGCCCACCTGGTGGCACGTGAACTTTCTTCGTTTGCGAAAATCTCCCTTCTAATCACCACCATCATGGTATTGCTCATTTCAACATTTGTTACCCGGCGTTTTGTCATTCCGATCAAGAAAATTTCGGAATGGGCCAAGCAGGTAGCCCATGGTGAATTAATCCTGCGTGATATCCGCGTTGCCAATAACGAAGTTGGCGAAATGAAGGACACCTTCAACTGGCTCGTGAATTCACTCCGGTCGTTCGCCGATGTAAGCCAATCTGTTGCACTTGGCGACTACAGTAAAAAGGTAAAGGTCCGCAGCGACAAAGATGTCATGGCCCAGAGTATGAACCAGATGGTAGAGAGTTTTAAAAATGTTGTCAAGCAGGCAAAATCTATTGCCAGTGGCGATTACTCTACCAACGTCATGCCCCGCAGCGAAAATGACACCCTGGGTATTGCCTTGTATGAAATGACCATGAAACTGCGTGAAGCATCCATTGAGATCATGAATCAGGACTGGCTGAAGACCGGGATCAATGAACTTGGGATGAAGATACGCGGGGAGAAGGGTATCACTGATCTTTCCAGCGAAATCATCAGTTTCCTGTCACGATACCTTGAGGCCCAGATGGGGTTGCTCTATCTCAAGAATGATCAAAACCTTCTCCGCCTTGAATCGACCTTTGCATTCCAGGATGAAGCAGTGATCAGCAAAACCCTTGCCTTTGGTGAAGGTCTTGTTGGCCAGGTAGCCAGGGAACGCAAATCCATCTCGTTTTTTGCCTCCGAAAACAACACGCCTGAGGTGAACATCGGGCCCGAAAAGGTAAAACCACAGCACTTTATCATCTCTCCAATCCTGTTTGAAGGTCAGCTGATCGGCGTCATCGAACTGGGATCATTCAAACCATTTGATGACCAGAAACAAAACTTTCTGGAGGTTGCGCTTGATAATATCTCTGTTGCCATCAACACGGCCAAATCAAGAGAACGGGTTGAAGAGCTCCTGTCAAAAACGCAGGAACAAGCCAACGAGCTTGTAATGCAAAAGGAGGAGCTGCACCAGATTAACCAGGAGCTGGAAGAGCAAACCAAAGCATTGCGCCTTTCGGAGGAAAACCTGCAGCACCAGCAGGAAGAGCTTCGCGTAATCAATGAAGAACTCGAAGAACGGTCGAAGGTACTGGAGCTTCAACGCGATGATATCCGTCATAAAAATGAGGCGCTTGAGCAGGCCCAGTATGAGATCAAACAAAAAGCAGAAGCCCTCGAAATTGCCAGCCGTTACAAATCGGAATTCCTGGCCAACATGTCACATGAACTGCGTACTCCGCTCAACAGCATCATGGTGCTCTCCGAACTCCTTGCTACCAATAAACATGAAGGGATGAGCAAGGAGGAGATTGAATTTGCCAACATCATCAACTCCTCAGGCAAGGATCTGCTCGATCTGATCAACGACATTCTTGACCTGTCGAAAGTGGAGGCTGGCAAATACGAAATTGATATCGCGGAGATGAATCTTGAAGAACTCAGGGATTATGTAATCCAGGCCTTCTCGCACATTACTGATAACAAAGGAATAAACCTGGGAACAGACTTTGCAGATGATCTTCCGGAGTTCATCATGACCGATTCGCAGCGGGTGCTGCAGATCGTTAAAAACCTGATGTCGAATGCGATTAAATTCACAGAAAAGGGCGGAGTAAAACTTCGTGTATTCCGTCCTGAAAAAAAGACAAAATTCACCCAATCCGGATTGAATGCCGGTAACGCAATTGCCATTGAGGTTTCTGATACCGGTATTGGCATATCCAATGAAAAGGCCAAGGTGATATTTGAGGCCTTCCAGCAGGCCGATGGCACGATCAGCCGGAAATTTGGCGGTACCGGACTTGGACTTACTATTTCACGTAGCCTGTCACGGTTGCTTGGCGGCGAGATCCACCTGCACAGTGTTGAAAAGGAGGGTTCGGCCTTCACCTTGTATCTTCCCCTGGTATTCACTGAAAATTCCTCCGTTCCTGATCGTTCCGAGGCGCCCAGGATAACGGAAAAAGCCCGGGATATGGCCCCTGCAAGAACTGAATCAACCGATGCCGGAACCCGAAAGGCTGAAATAAGCCACGCAAGGTATGATCAATTGCAAACCACTTCCAGCTTTCTGCCCGATACCGTTTTTGAAAACAAGAAGATCCTCATCTGTGACGATGACATGCGCAATGTCTACGTTTTGTCGAAAATCCTTGAAGAGAAAAAGGTGAGCATCCTGGTTGGGAAAAATGGCCGGGAAGGAATCGAAAAACTGCTAGCCAATCCAGATACGAATCTGGTTTTAATGGACATCATGATGCCTGAGATTGACGGATATACCGCCATGCGTGAAATCAGGAAGGATCCGCGTTTTCAGCAACTTCCCATCATTGCAGTTACGGCCAAGGCGATGAAGGGCGACCGTGAAAAATGCATCGAGGCCGGCGCCAGCGATTATTTGTCAAAACCAGTGCAGACAGAGAAGTTACTCACCCTGCTGAGGGTCTGGCTTCACAAATGATAGCCGCTTTATCCCGGAAAATCTTACAGTAACAGATCCGAAAGTCCTGCCGTTAAAAAGACCTTCCTGATCTCATCTTTGGCCTTTTCTATTTTAAGGGTATGTCCCTGCCGCAGGATGTCTCTTGCTGCTGTCAGCAACATCCTGATACCCATTGACGCCACGAAGGTAACCCCTGAAAAATCAAGAATCACCGGACTGTTCTGGCTGTTCAGCATTGCATGGAATTTCAACTCCTGTCCGGATATACCCAAGGCATCCAGTTTGCCGGAAAGCGCAATTTTCAGGAGCTGGTCATCCGATTGAATAATTTCTATGAGCATGGTCAAGGGGCGTTTTTTGTTTTTTGATCAAAGGGGGACATCGGAAACGGCATCCTGCTGAAATTTTCCCTTATGCTTGATTATCCTGCCCTCAACAACAAAAACGATCGATTCGGCTATGTTGGTTGAATAGCCCGCAATACGGTCGATATGCGTCAGGATGATCATCAGGTTGGTGGCCACCACGATCACCTCAGTTTTATGCATCATCTCATCCAGGATTCTGGCTGATATGGACTGAATCTTCTCCTCGATGGCGCTGGCTGAAGTGAAAATATCTTTTACAAAGGTGGTATTTTTTGTATGCAGGATGTTGACCACATCCTTCACGATCAGATCGGCCATGCTGGCCAGTTCGTCCACATGGAGTTCTATCAGAATTTCCTTGTATTCGCTGATACCCTCTGCTTTTTCAGAAATGCTAACGGCAAGGTCGCCCATGCGCTCCAGGTCGTTGTTCATTTTCAGCGCCGACATGATCAGGCGCAGATCAGCGGCTACCGGCTGCGTCAGGGCAAAAATACGCTGGCATAACTTGTCAATTTTCACATCGAGCCTGTCAACCTGGTTGTCGTTACCTACAACCTGCTGAGCCAATTCAACATTACCCGTAAGCAGGGCTTCGAGTGCGTTGTGAACCTGTTCATACACCAGGTTCCCCATCTTGAGGATCCGCTTGTTCAGCTTCTCTAGTTCTTGTTCAAAATGCCTCTCCATAATTTTCGAATTACTAATTACCAATGACCAATTACCAATTTTTTTTTCACGCGTCACGCGTCACCTGTCACGTTTGTGATTATCCAAACCTTCCGGTAATATACTCTTCCGTATGCTTTTTATCCGGCGTGGTAAAAATTTTCCTGGTCTTGCCGAATTCGATCAGTTCGCCCAGGTAAAAGAAGGCCGTGAGATCACTCACACGGGCTGCCTGTTGCATGTTATGTGTAACAATAACGATGGTATATTTTTTTTTCAATTCGAAGATTAGCTCCTCGATCTTTGCCGTTGAAATCGGATCCAGGGCGCTGGCAGGTTCATCCATCAGAATGATTTCCGGTTCCACGGCCAGTGCCCGGGCGATGCACATGCGCTGCTGCTGGCCACCGGACAATCCCATGGCCGAATCATGCAACCTGTCTTTGACCTCTTCCCAGATAAAAGCATTTTTCAAAGAGGTTTCAACGATTTCTTCCAGTTTCTTTCTGTTGTTAATCCCATTGATCTTGGGGCCATAGGCCACATTTTCAAAAATGGATTTGGTAAAGGGATTCGACTTTTGAAAAACCATCCCCACCTTTTTTCTAAGATTAACCACATCGATCTGTTTATCATAAATGTTTAGTCCGTCAACCAGTACTTCACCGGTTATCTTCACATTTGGGATGAGGTCATTCATGCGGTTCAACGTACGAAGAAAGGTCGATTTTCCGCACCCTGACGGGCCAATGAAGGCGGTGACTTCCTTTTCCGGGATATCAAGGGAGATGGAGTTCAAGGCCATCTTTGCTCCGTAGTACAGGCTTAAATTCTTTGTTTTGATCTTTATCTCTTTCATTATTCTGGTACTTCGTTGATTATTTGGCCTTCCTGCGCAGCCGTGAACGGATGATGACAGCTGTTAAATTCAGCATAAAGGTAAGCATTAATAACGCCATGGTGGTGGCGAACTGGATAGGCAGTGTCTGATCCACATTGGCCGACTGGGTTGCCATGATGTAAATATGATATCCGAGGTTCATGAACTGATCGCTGAGCGATGTTGGAAGTGTTGCCAGGTAATAGGCTGCGCCGGTAAACAGGATCGGGGCTACCTCTCCGGCACCGCGGCTGACGGCCAGGATGGTTCCGGTCATGATCCCTGAGCGGGAACCCGGAATAACGATCCGTTTGATGGTTTCCCATTTCGTGGCGCCCAGTGCAAGGCTTGCTTCGCGCATTTCGCGTGGCACCGTGCGGATGGCCTCTTCAACCGAGACAATCACGACCGGCAGCGTAAGCAGTGCCATGGTAAGACTGGCCCACAGAATATTGGGTTGACCCCATTTCAACTGTCCACCCAAAAACAGATCGTCCATCCCGCTACCTACGTATTTGATAAAAAATCCAAGCCCGAACAATCCGAAAATGATCGATGGGACCGTAGCAAGCGTTCTCACGGCGAAACGGATGGTTTGTGCCAGGATGGATTTCTCATGGGCATATTCGGTCAGGTAAATGGCTGTAATGGTTCCAAACGGAACGGCTGCAATGGACATGATAAGCACCAATAACACCGTTCCAAAGATAGCCGGGAAAATTCCCCCTTTCATCATGCCATCTTCAGGGAAAGCAGTGAGGAATTCCCAGGAAAAGGTATCTTTTCCACCGATGATGATTACCACAAGCAGGATAATAATCACGGCAATAATCAGGATGGCTGAAAACGCTGTAAGGCCAATAAAAAGGCCGCCGGTAATTGATTTTCGCCTGCTCATGATTGTTTCCCTTGAAAACGTTTCACCAATTTCCCCTTCACATAAAATTCGGCAAGGGCATTGAGGCTGAATGTAAAAATAAACAGCAGTGAGCCGATAAGGAAGAGCACATTGTAATGGGTGTCTCCAAACACCACTTCAGCCATCTCGGCGCCAATCGTGGCAGCCAGCGTACGGACCGATTCAAACGGGTTGATCCCGATCATGGCGGCATTTCCGGTGGCCATCAGGGCGATCATCGTTTCACCAAACACACGTCCGATCCCGAGCAGGATCGCTGCAAATATGCCTGGAGTGGCAGCCGGGAGGGTCACAAACAGGGCTGTTTGCCAGCGCGTGGCCCCCAGCGCCAGGCTGGCTTCGGTATAGGTACGTGGTACGGCGGTAAGTGCGTCTTCGGTAATGGTATAAATGATCGGGATGGCAGCCAGGGCCATCGCCACACCGCCAACAAATGCATTCAGGCGGCCGTCGTATCCGAACAAATTCTGGAAAAAGGAGGCCATCACCATCAGCGCGAAAAAACCGATCACCACCGACGGAAACCCTGCCAGCAATTCTATCGCAGGCTTGATGATTTCACGCAGCCAGTGGGGTGCGAAGGCAGCTGAAAACAGGGCTGCAAGGATGGCAATGGGTGCAGCAAACAACATGGCAATGAGGGTGATCTTCAGGGTGCCAACAAAAAGTGGGATCAGGCCATACCTTGGATTGTCAGAAACCGGCAACCATTGCTTTCCCATCAGACTTTTTGCCGTTGCCTCGTCCGATCCGTGAACAACGGTATCCTCCTCCAGAATCTGGTTTTCGGTCATCAGTGAATCTGTCCCGGTAACCCCGTACTGCTCCTGACCTGACAAATTGGTCGCTACACTGCTATCCGTTCCATATTGCTCCTGCTTCTGAACTGTTTCAACTTTTGCAATCTCCTTCTTCTTTGATTGAAAAATGGGAATGGACTCCTTGAAAACGAAAAAGAAGATCAGCACAATGATGGTAATTGACAGAAAAGCAACGCCGGTGATGATTTTTTCAGAAAGAAACTCCGACAACCGGAATTTCTTCTTTAACGACTCCCTGCTGAAAACAAATTTGTTTATTCCAATTGGTTCTTCCATGGTATTTTTTTAACGGCCAAAGGCAACATCTCGGATGTTGCCCTCAACCGATTAACCTATTACAAACAAAACTATTTTACCGGGAAATAACCAACTGCTGTGACCAGGCTTTGTCCTTCAGGACTGAGGATCCAGTCAATATAAGCCTTCATCTCTCCTGTTGGACGATTCTTGAGATACATATAGAGATAACGGGTAATCGGGTATTGTCCCTTTTTAACTGTTTCAGCATTGGCAACAAAAGCCGGGCTCTTGTCATCTTTTTTCACAGCACAATGTTTCACACCGGCAGCATAGGCAGCGCCACCATAACCAATGCCTAATTTATCTTTCGAAACAGCATTCACAACAGCCGCAGTACCAGGCAATGTTTGGCAATTGGCTGCATAATCAGCCTTTACGACCTGATCCTTGAAAAACACGTACGTTCCGGAGCTGTTTTCACGACCGTACAATTTGATATCCTCATCGGGGCCGCCAACCTCTTTCCAGTTGCGGGTCTTGCCTGAGAAAATATTACTCAGTTGTTTTAGGCTTAACTCTTTAACAGGGTTTGATTCATGTAAAAAAATGGTGATTCCATCCTTTGCACAGGGGATCTCAACACCCAGGGAGGCATAACGGTCTTTCAGCTTATCCATTTCCGTTTGTTTCATGGGGCGGCTGGAGTTGCAGATATCCGTCGCGCCATTGATCAGGGCGGAAATGCCCGTTCCTGATCCGCCACCTGTAACCTGCACGACTGTTTCGGCGTGTGATTTCATATAAACCTCTGCCCACTTCTGCGCCAGGATGACCATGGTATCAGAACCCTTTACTGTTATTTTTTTTTGAGCAGGCATAAAGGCGAAGCCCAATATCGCAAGCATTACAATGGCGGCTATTCCGAATTTTAGTTTCATTTTTTTCATTGTTTTACAATTTATCAAATTTAGAAATTTCTTATATATTCTATTAAAACTTTACCTGCAAACGAAGGGTCAGTGTGTTTTGTTTGATCGTATTGCTGTAATCGTAAACACCCGGTTCACCATTTACAGCATAAGCCGTGGTAACATTTCCAACACCCTTGTCATTAACCCCAACCTTTTTATTCAATGGGATCTCATAACCAAGCATGATTTTGATGTTGTCGTCAAAATAGTAGGTGTAGGCCAGCGTAATGGTCTGGTATTTGATATCGCTGGTACCACTTTTCAGGTTGTTGACCACCACCGTTTTGGTTTGGGCATTGGTAGCAATAACGGCATCGGTTCCGGCGTAGGTGAATTTATCGGTCGTTGTGGTTTTCACGGCGGCATCCCATTTCGCTATTCCAATCTGGTCGGAAGATACTTTGGAGTTGGGATCATAATAATCATAACGGGCCGCAATCTGGTGACGTTTGCCAATATTCTTGATCAGATAAATATAATATCCTTGGAAATTTTTCTCGATGGCGGGCCTGCTGTTGGTGGTGATGGTCGTGAGGGTGGTGAGGGTAAGGGTATCATTCTTAATCACGGAGGTCATCGGACTTACTGCACTTGATTTTGAAGTGTATCCCGGAGTTCCGTTCACACCAAAGATGTACTCCCCTTTCAGGGCAAGGCCACCCAGGAAATCGAAATAGAGCTGAGCCTCAAAACCTACCCAGTTCTTCTTAACGAGTTGTCCGATGTTATCGTTTGTCCTGTTATAGGTGTAATCAGAATTGAGCACGTCAAGCGTGTTGGCTTTGATCTTTCCATAATAACCATGTGCACCAATTCCCAGAGCACCGATCTGACCCAATTTGAAGGTATAGGTCACGCGTCCCATAAAGTCTTTGTGATTGTCAAAATCATTGTTCAGCGGGTTGATATTTACACCGGCAGCATCCAAAATCGTGAGACCGTCATTGCCGTTGAACAGGGCCAGCTGAACTTTCAAAGGAATTTTGGGTGGAGCGATTTCCAACTTGGCGCCGGTTGCACGTTCATCGGGATAGATGGCGCGGATTACGCGGGAACGCTCAGGCACCTCGCGGCTGCTGGATGAATATTCCACTTCGTAGTTGGGCCTGTTGAATTTACCGGCAAACAATGAAAAGGTCTTCAGCCAGCGGTCATTCAACTGCACGTAAGCATCTTTCAGGGTGATGTTGCCGGGTAAAAAATCTGGCTGCAGTACAAAAACAACCCCATTGATGGGCTCGTATTGAAATTTGATCCTGACCCTGCGCAACATGAACACATTGCTGGGGTATGCGTTGGAGGCCTCATAATGCATATACTGGGCCTGGATGTATCCCGATAATTTAATCTTGGTCAGCTTGGCGAGATCGCCTTCGGCTGTGGCAATTCTTTCTTCAACACCGCTGATCTTGTCGCGCAGGGTGGTTACATTTTCTTTCAGGGTGTCCTGTTCTTTTTTAAGCTCATCAACTTGCTTCTGTGCTTTTGAACTGGTTGAAACAAACAACATCGGAATGATCAACCCAAATGTTAAAAGGAGGTGTGTAATTTTTTTCATGTGGTTGGTTTTTAATTTTGCGGCAAAGTTATTTCTACCTCCCACAGGGAATGTTAACAAATGATTACCTTTATGTTAAATAATTGTTAACGAAAGGGAAAAATCGAAAGCCCGGGACTGGTTTAACCGGTCTTACCTAATTCTGAAAGGACTGAAATGTTATGGTGAAGGAGGCTCCCGGATTATTCACCACCGTCAGGTTCCCATCGATCTGCTTACACAGGATCTGCACAATCTGTAATCCCATGGTTTTAAACTGCTCCGGCTTCATCTCATCGGGCATCCCAATGCCGTCATCCTGCAAAACAAGGGTGTTTGTTTTTTTTATACGATCATGGATCAGTGATATCCTGATCTTTCCGGCCCTGCTATCCGGAAAGGCATGCATATAGGCGTTGCTCAGAATTTCATTTACGATCAGTCCGAGCGGAATCGCAGCTTCGATATCGACAATGGTCTCTTCGGCTTCAAAGGTGAGCACAATATCATGCCTGTTGTAGGTTCCTGCAATCACCGATGCCAGAGACCTCAGATAATCGAGGAAGGAGATACTTTCGAAATCCTTTGACCGGTATAGCATTTCATGAACCAAGGCCATGGTGCGTATCCGAAGCTGAAGATTGGTAAGGGATTGAAGTAATTCAGGATTTTTACTCTGGGCCATTTGCATGTTGATCAGACTAACAAGAATGGCAAAGTTGTTTTTTACCCTGTGGTGAATTTCCTTGAGAAGATTTTCTTTTTGTTTTGTTCCTTCCATAATTTCAAATTCTTTGGTTTTACGTTCCTGAATATCCCGCGTGACAGTTACCAACCCTTTAAAATCACCATTTTCAAGGTCAAAAAGTGGATTGATGATGGATTCAACCCAAAAAAAGGTTCCGTTCTTTTTTTTGGCAAGGTAGGTGAGCTGGCGCGGCATCCGGGTTACCTGCAATTCATTAAACATGGACTCCGCATATGGATGGAAATCCGGATGGGTAAGAAAAAACGGCGATTTTCCCATCAGCTCCTGCTGGGTATATCCAAACATTTTGTTTGATGAGGGGGATATGTATACCTGTTTTTTTTGACTATCCATTTGAGAAATCATATCCACGGAATTTTCCGTGAGAAAACGATACTGGCGCTCGCGTTCACGGGTTTGGCGTTCAGCCGCTTTCCGGTCCATGATTTCGGCAGACAACAACCTGTTCATCTCCTGCATTTTTCGCCTGACACGGCGGTTCAACAGGAAGAGCGCCAGAAATACAACCATGCTGATACCGGCCAGTACGTTAATAATTTTTACAAAAACAAACTGGTATTTCTGATTGCTTATTTTCAACGAATGAATTTTGTATTGTTTTAACAGCAGGTTTTCCGATTCCCGGATTCTTTGAATTTGTTTGTTTGCTTCAATAATATCGATGTTGCTCTTATTTCGTTCCCGGCTGATCTTTTCGCTTTCTGACATGTAAAGATGGTAATAGGACAAAGCCTCCTTATATGCACCACATTTAAGATAGTATTGGTAGAGATGCCGGTAACCATTCTCGAGAAGATTTGTCCATCCATTTTGCAAGGCCATTTGCAATCCCCGATCCATATAGTACTTTCCCGAATCAGCTTGTCCAAGCAAATAAAAATCACCAGCAACATTGATCAGTGAGCTGTTTAACGACCCCGGGCTTTGAATCTGCTGCCTTATATCAAGTGCCTTTAAGTCATATTTCAACGCGTTTTTAAAATCCTTTCTTTGTGAATAAACATGTCCGATGCAAGTATATATCGTTCCCAGCATGTGTCCATCTGTTGTGTCCCTGTTTTTTAATATCCAATTGTAATAATCAAATGCTTCATCGTAACGTTTTTGATCCAGGAGTAAAGCTCCAATGTTAACATGAACATTCTTATCCTGGTTCGTTTTACCTGCATTGCGATAATCTGCCAGGGCCTGATTATAAAAAATCATCGCCCGGGGATAATTTCCCATTTGCTGATACGTGGCCCCAATGAGGCTTCGGATGTATCCCTGCATAGGAAGGTCTTTGCTTTTTATCGCCATTTTCAGTGATTGGTCATAATAAGACAGCGAGGCATCATTGTTTTTTAATTTCCAGAATATCACTCCTATCTTGTTTAATGCCCCCATTTCACCCTTTGTATTGTGGTTGCTATGATACTGTTTCACGGCGGCCAGGTAATGTTCCTGCGCCTGGAAAAAGCGGCGTTTTGCATTGCAGTAATCTCCCAGTGCAACCCTTGTCGCGGCTTTCAGTTCAATGTCATTTTCGTTGATGGAAATCCGCATGGCCAGAAGGATATAATTAAACGATTTTTGCGGACTGCTATCCCAAATTTTGGCAAGCTTCAGGTACATTTCAGCAAGTTGAACCTTGCTTGGGTGGGGCATCGATTTGAAAATGCTATCTTCAACACACCGGTCAAGCGGTGTATACTGGGCAAACAACACGTTGGCAATAAAAATAAAAAAAATAGCAGGAAGCAGAAAATACATTTTCATGCACAGATTGTCAAAGTTATTCTTTGGCTAATCTATCGAATTTTTGATTACGAAAACACGGTTCGCATGACAAATTTAACGTTCATTTAACATCGGGATAGAACCAATTTAAAAATAATTAGTACTTTTGCTAGCGAATTTTTTAATAAAAACCTATCAATTATGAGCATCGAAAAGAAATTTTTAAAAGCAAAACCTGTTTGTAAAGTCAAATTTTCTCTCTCTGGAGATCAGTATAAATCCGCATCGTCCATTTTGCTTGTTGGCAATTTCAACAACTGGCAACTCGGTGAAACCCCATTAAAGATGGCAAAAACCGGTGTATGGTCTGTGTCACTGGATCTGGAAACAGGCAAAGAGTACCAGTTCCGTTACCTCATTGATGGAACGATTTGGGAAAATGAGCCTGAGGCCGACAAACACGTTCCAAGCGGACTGGGTTCTGAGAATTCAGTTATTGCACTCTAGCATTGTCAATGAAAGGGGCCCCGCCCCTTTCATTCACTCACCCTGCAGATCGTAGCTTCGTAAGGACCAATCTGCATTTTCTGAAAATAGTTGAATTCATCCGGCGTCCTGTGGGTTGAAAACAGGACTTTGCCATAGGTATGCTCAGGAAGTGAGCAGATTTTGTGCTGGCCTGTAAAGTTAAGGATCACCAGGATTCGCTCATTTTCAGTCAGCCGGAAATAGGAAAGTATTCCCTGCTGTCCATTGATAACCGGAACCCAGGAACCTTTTTGCAAGGCATCGCTTGATCTGCGGAGCTTTATTAGGTTCCTGTAATGGTTTAGCAATGAAGAAGGCTGGCCTTCCTGGTATTTAACATTCCGTGAACGGGTGTCCTTATTCAGCGGAAGCCAGGGTTTAGCGGTTGTGAAATCGCCTGATGGATCCTGGGTCCACTGCATGGGTGTGCGGGCCTTATCCCTGCCTGTAAACAACGGCCAGAATCGCTTTCCAAGCGGATCTCGGATATCACTCCGGCGGATGCGTCCATTGTGCATGCCGATTTCTTCGCCATAATAGATAAAGGGTGTTCCCCTGAGTGTTAGTAACAGGGCCGCTGCAACCTTGGCTTTCTCTTCCCGTTTGATACGCCATGGAAAGCGGTCGATGCTACGGAAAAGATCATGGTTCGACATAACATGACAGGGCCAGCCGTTTTTAGGAATGCTGTTGTACCATGCCTCAATGCATTTGAAATAAGAATGGGCATTCCAGGCGCTGAAAATCAGGGAAAAATCAAATGCAAGGTGAATCCCATCATGCCCACTGACAAGGTATCGTGCTGCTGTTTTTGCGTTTCCCGGCGGGAGGGAGTATACCTCCCCGATGGATGTGGTGTTCTCATACCGGTCGAGCAATTTCCTGATCCTGGTTACAATGGTGACAGATCGCTTCCTGTTGCGGGTAAAAACATGCGTTTGAAGCGCCGGGATTCCGAATAAAACCGGGTTACTCCTGAATTTTTTATCCTTCGCAATCATATTGATCACATCCAGCCGGAAACCATCCACACCCAGATCGAGCCAGAATTTCATCTCCTCGAAAAAAACGGCAGATAGTTCGTAATCCCTCCAGTTCAGGTCGGGTTGCTCCTCGAAAAAAGAATGCAGGTAATATTGGCCGGTTCGTTCATCGAATTTCCATGCGCTGCCGCCAACAGCCGATTTCCAGTTATTGGGCGGACCGCCCCTGATTCCCTCTTTCCAGATGTACCAGTTACGCTTGGAATTGTCAGGGGATGATGCTGATTCGATGAACCAGGGATGCTGGTTGGAAGTATGGTTCAGGATCATATCCAGGATGATGCGAATCCCGGAATCATGGGCTTTATCCAGCAGTTCAATAAAATCATCCATGGTTCCGAAATCCGGGTCTATTTCACGGTACCCTGATACATCGTAACCGAAATCAACCATCGGGGACTTGTACATGGGAGAAAGCCAGATTCCTTCAATTCCCAGCTCTTTAAGATATCCCAGCCGGCGGATGATGCCCTGGATATCTCCAACCCCGTCTCCATTGGAGTCCTGAAAACTGCGTGGATAGATGTGGTAGATCACCCCGTGTTTCCACCAGATCCATGGTTCGGCAAACTGTTTGCTCATACCGGACACGATTGTGCAATCAGTCCGGTATCCTGCAATAGCCTGTCCATGATATCTTCAGCCTGGTAAGCCTCTGCCCTGCTCCGGGCAGCCAGTTTCATCTCCTTACGAATACGCGGGTCCAGGAAAAAACCTATTACTTTTCCAGCCATCTCTTCGGCATTTCCGGCCAGATAACCGCTTACCGAATCCTCCAGAATATCCTTGGGACCTTTGGCGTTGTATGCTGCAACGGGCAACCCGCTGCTCAGCGCTTCAAGAACGACACAACTAAACGTATCGAAACGCGAAGGCAGCAAGAGGATATCAGAAGCTTTATACAGTGCAGGCAAATGTTCGTGTCCAACCCATCCCAGGTAAAAAGCCTCCGGCAGGACTCTTTTAAGTTCCATTTCAGCAGGGCCTGTTCCTGCAATGACCATTTGTATCTCCGGCAAAACTGATCTGACCATCGCGACAATACCGGGAAGTTCCATCACTCCCTTCTCTTTGCTTATCCGTCCGGTATAAAGCATTACCGGCCCTTCAGGATTAAACGGAAGCGGGGTCTGGCTCAATGGCAGCGTGTCGGAAAAAAGCTTATCGGCCCAGTGTGCGGTAAGGAAAACGCGGGAAGAGTCAAAACCCATTCCTTTGCCGGTAAGCCATTGTTGCTGATCAGTATTCAATACAAAAATCTTCCCAAACCTTTTATAATAAATCCGCAACACTTTTTGAAACCTGTTCAGTCCGGCCTCCTCGAGCGACAACACCTCTTTTGCAAAGGTCAGCCAGTCGGTATGAAGGTAAAAGTACGTCTCGACTGAAAAGGCTTTTTTTAGCCAAAGGGCAGCCAATCCCATGGGTCCCTCAGTAGAACAGATGATGCGGTTATAATGTCCCCGCCTGAAGGTACGCTGAATGGATAGGAAATTGGGGATCCGCATTGGTTGCTGCCGGTAAAGCGGAAAGGAAAACTCCGAAACAGGTTTCAATACAATGAGATGGTCATCGGGTTCGATCGTGCTGCTGCATAACATCAGGTCAATCGGCAGATTTCGTGATTTTATCTCCTGGTGAATGGATTTTAACACCGTCGAAACGCCGTTATGGTCTCCATAGGTATCCGTCATCCACAATACCCTGTCGGGTGGATTTGGTTCATTCTCTGGCATCTTCATATCCTGACAGTTATCCGGCTATTTAACCATAAGAGATCCCTCTTCCGTGATGGTCCAGTTTGAATCTTGCTGTCCATTGATATGTTCCATGGATGAAGGTTGAAAAGGATCGATAAGGGCAAAAAAATCGCGCAGAAATTCTGAATATGAAGCGTTTTTGAGATATTTTATAGACTTAGGGCATATGAACATCCCACGAAGCAATGGAAGTGATTCATTACTTGAAATACTGGCCTTAACTTTTGTTTTTTGTTTGTCTTTTTTCATGATACCATCTATTTGCCGACAAATTTCCGGATAAAAGAGGTCATCTTTTCACAGGTTTCCTAAACTTAATAATTTCTTAACAGTAATTTAATGTTTTCGTAATACGCTGTTAACACTGCTGTTGATCCATCCAGGTATCTTTGCTGCCTTCATATGAAACAACACCCAATACCCAAACGTGAAGTTGACCTGGTTATCATCTCCGATGTTCATCTCGGTGCATTTGGATGTCATGCCAAGGAATTGCTGCATTACCTGCGAAGCATTAAACCCAAAATGCTTATCCTGAACGGGGATATTATCGATATCTGGCAGTTTCGTAAACGTTACTTTCCAAAATCGCACCTGATGGTGATCAGGCATCTGACCGGGATGATTGCGAAAAATACGAAGGTGATTTACATAACAGGAAACCATGATGAACTGATGCGGAAATTTGTCAAATTCAACCTTGGTTCCTTTCAAATGGTAAATAAATTGCTGATTGAGCTCGACGGACAGAAAACATGGATCTTCCATGGCGATGTATTTGACATAACCATGCAGTACAGCAAATGGCTGGCAAGATTTGGGTCATTCGGTTATGACCTTTTAATCCTCCTTAATAGTTTCACAAATTTTCTTTTGACAAGCCTCGGTCGTGAGAAGATCTCCTTTTCCCGAAAAATAAAACATGGGGTAAAACGTGCTGTATCATATATCAATAAATTCGAGGAGACTGCTGCTGGCATTGCCATTTCAAAAGGATATAGCCATGTGATCTGCGGACATATCCATCAGCCTGAAATCAGGACCATCTCCAATGCCCAGGGCTCAGTCACCTACATGAATTCAGGTGACTGGATCGAAAATCTTTCAGCGCTTGAATTTCACGAAAACCAGTGGAGAATCTACCATTACCGTGAAGACCTTTTTGCCCAGGTCTATGCGGTTGCTTCAAAACAAGCTGAATCTCCCAGTCACAAAGAGACTTTCGAGGAACTGTTGAAGGAATTCAACCTAAGGTAGCTCTTCATTCCTCATCATCCTCCCACTGATGAGGTACTGTCGGCTGGTGTTCCATGATCAGTTCGACGTATCGCTGGTAAACGTCATCAACAATGGCCTCCCAAGGGTGATAAATTGATTTCCTGGCGCCCTCCCCCGCCTTCTTTATTGCATCGGGGTGCCTCATCAGTTCAGTGATCTTTTTCACAAGCGATTCAACCTCGTCTTCAATGAGGAATCCATTTACTCCATCAAGAATCCCTTCGGCTGAAGAGCTGTTCCTTACGATGACCGAAGGAACATCGAACGCGGCAGCTTCCTGGAGAACAAGGGGAGAGTTGTCATATATTGATGGGAAAACCAGCAGGTCAGAGGCTGCATATACATATTCCAATTCCTTGCGATCGGTGATTACCCCAAGAAAAATGACTTGCTCCTGAATTTTATACTGCCTCACCAGTTTCATCATCTCCCTTGCAGCATATCCTTCGCCCACAAAGACCATTTTAAATGATTCCCCGAATGATTTCAGCATCTTCATGGCATCAAGAATAAGTCTCACATTTTTCTCCCAGCGATGCTGACCAACGAACAACATTACAAATTCATTTGGTCCGGAATCAATACGGTCAAGTCCCTTTTTTCGGTATTTCAGGAATTTTACCTTGTCGGGAATGGTCATGTCGGTGCCGTTTGGCATAACTTCATAGGATCCATTGAAGCCATAACCCTTAAGCGTTTGTCCGGTGGCTTTATTGGGGACCCAAACCAGGTCGGCTGATTTATAAAAATCGAGGGTGGTCCTCAAAAGGAATTCAACAAAAAGATCGTTGTTGATCACCTTTTTGAAGTCATCCCGGTACTTGGTATGAAAGGTTGCAACAAGCGGCACCTTAAGTTTTGATGCAAGTTTTACAGCTAACTGCCCGCTGATAAACGGACAATGTGCATGAAGCAGATCGAATTTTATCTTCCTGATCTTTTTCTTGAAGGTGACATCGATCAGAGGGAGCCCTACCCTGTATGGATTCATGCCCGGCAGAAGGACCGACTTGAAGCGGTAAACTTTGTAGTTGACATTGTCCTTGTAATCCTTGACCTTGGGAGCGATCAGCATGCTCTTCCCATATTTTTCATTCAGCCAGAAGGCATAATTGTGGGCGGTCATTCCCACCCCATCCATGATGGGGAAGTAGGAATCATTGAACTGACAAGTAGTAATCTGCATAAAAGATTTTTATGCAAATATCGAGGGTTGCTTTGTAAATAAATCATCCTTAACGATTTGTTAATGAAGATTTAATATTTCCGAAACATGAAATGATGCGAAAACACCCGTAAAGGTCACCGCTTTTCCAGCCGCTGCTTTATACCACGGATAATTTTCAGGGGTGTGTCGGTGATGACCATGTTATATATCCAGTCCGGAACTCTTCCGGCAGGGTCAACATAGCCTTCGAGCACTGCATGTACGATACCCTTGCCGGTCGGCGTCAGGACCCAACTTTGCCTGTATTCTTTGATCCTTATGTAGGCTGGATTTTCGGGAACCACATTCTCCAATGGCACTGCCTGGATTGTACGTACACCTGTCACCGGGTCGGTTGTAATCGTTGCATCCACACACAGATCGCGATCAGTTACCGGCCAAGGCGAATCATAAACCAGGTAATATTGCGCCCGCTTTTCCTTTTCATAATACAGCACCTTAATCTCACGCAGGTTTTTATCCCACCAGTCAAGGTTTTTTACATTCCCGATCAGATTGTAAACATTTTCAATGGGTGCATGAATGTCGGCTACCCCTTTAAAAGATTTCAGCGAATTTCCGCCCTCTTTTCGCGTGAATATCTTTATGCCATCCTTTTCCTTGATAAAATCCCATGATTGGGCCCTCACTGAATATGATAGTACGAGGGACAAAAGGCAGATTACACTAAAAGAAAATAAATTGGGACGAATCAACATTTGAATTTTTTCGCAAAATAACGTCTTTCTGGTCAAATTTACCAACTGGCTTTGCTTTATTTGTGCTGATGCACGGCAATTAAACCTAAATATGTACGTTTTTAAATACGACGGACTAAAATCACTCCATGAAAACTGTAAAAATTCTTTCCATGATTGCCGGGTTGATCCTTGTTTTTTCAGGATGTAAAAAAGAAGATGAAAACAACAACACTGCGCTTATCTCTGCACACAATGAAACAGAAAGCCATAAAAACGGCGAGGCTTGCCAATCATGCCATTCAGCGGCTGGTTCAGGGAAAGGATGGTTTGGCGTGGCCGGTTCTGTATACAAACAGGACCTATCCGCAATAAGTCCCAATGGTACGATTTATCTTTACACCGGTGCAGGTGGAACCGGTAACCTATTTGCCACCATTGAAGTTGATGGCAGGGGAAACTTTTTCACTACTGCCTTATCCATACCTGCATCCGGCGTTTACGCCGAGGTTAAAGGCCCATCCGGGGATACAAAAAAAATGGCTATGCTGGTTACCTCAGGGAATTGCAATGGTTGTCATGGAACAGGAACAGAAAAAATATGGGCCAATTGACCGTTGTAATTTCAAAGCGTGAACCGGAGATATTTATTTTTTCTCTGCCATCTTACGTTCCAGTTCGTCCAATCGATCGTTTGCAGCGTGAATCATCATGGTCACGCGTACAAAGGGCCCCCCAAGCAAAAACAGGGCGACAGAAGTAATTAAACCTATCCAGTTAAAACAAATGCTGTTGGCAATAATTCCAATTAAACCTAATAAAACGGCTATGATTCCACCGGGTATCCCCATTGGGCATCTGAGTTTTTTCTTTTGTTCCATTGTTAATACATGTTTAGTTTGTTGATTAATTCTTGTCTGGCAGGGAGCTCCCTGAATACGATTACATCGTCGATTAACAGTGTTGGTACGGTATGGATACCTAATTTCAGGCTTCGGATCATCCCCAATGGTGCATTGGCCAACGTAGTTTTAAATGTAAACTGATCTCCGAATTCCGGTAAAACCTCAGTTATCATACGTTTGAATGGTTTACAGTTCGGACAGGTCAAAGTGTAAAACATTTCAATCTTTATAGGTACCGGCTTATCTTTCATTAAAATAATTATTGCGCCATTGCAGAAATCAATAAAATAGAATTCCCTAAATTGATGTTCTGCAAAGATAATATCTTTGTACTAACCAGGAGCATTGCCATTTCATTGCTGTTATTTTCATGACTTTTGAGAGGTGTACGATTGCTAATGTTTCAGTCTCATCATTCCATTTGCTGCATCTACATCCGTATTTTCCCTCAGCAGGATTGACAGTTCATTCACCTGAAGTTCGATTCTGGAAAGAATATTTACACAGGCTGTTGCATGCCCGTTGAAGTCAATCCCTAAATAAAGACCGACAACGGTCGTGTCGTTGCCTGGAATTGGTATCGGATACCTGCCGAAACCCCTTTCATTAAAATCTTTTGCTTTTATTATAACAATTAAATTTCCTTTCTCCTCAAACAACTCTCCGCGGTACGAGAGGTTATCTTCTGTTGAAATATTCACTCTCAGTTTGCTGTTGTAACCAAACCTAATTGTCCAATTCTCACGTTTAAGAACCGGCCTGTTATTTTCCCATACCTGGTAGTAGCTGTTCCACTGTCCTGTGAGATAATTTTTGCTAAAAATCTTTCGCCAGATAAAATTGGTGCCCTTGATTATGTATGTAAAGAAATAACCAAGTAAAAATCCGGCCAGGGTCCGCACTAACCAGTTAGGTTCCTGTTGAAATAGCTCTGTCATATTAGAATTTATAAAATAGGACTTTATAACTTTTTTCAATAAATCGGGTTCGGAATTTTCTGATAGGTTGGGCTTAATGGCGGTTTTTCGCCAAAATAAGTTGGCGGAATAAAGTGGATCCATAGTTCCATGGTGTTCATATCCACTATGAATGACTGCATTGTTGAATAAGCCTTCGAAATCCCCTGTGCGTCGACTCCGGGTTCAAATAGAGACTTAGGATTAGACGGATCCCACAATTGCTGCATTTCGGAAGTGAAAATCGCCCCGTTAGTCATTTTGCCGTCGCTATCCGGTCCCGGATATCCTGTAATAGATTTTAGCATTTCGATATCAACACGCTGGCCTGAAGAAACGCCCGCATAACTGGTTTTGAAAGAGGTCCAGCGTGATGTGTTTTCAAGGTTCGTGCTATCCCAGGAATTATTCGGCAGGCGAAAATCGTTAACGGCTACAAAGATACCGGGAATACCCCAGGTTTGAGTCTGAGTTAAGAGGGGGTTCAGCGAGGATGACGCTGTTCTGAAACTGCGATTTCCCGGGCCTCCGCCTTCTATATTGTTTACCTGATTTTCTACGACGCCTGCAGTTGCCGGATCGGCTATCAGTATCGAATGATTGTACGAATAAAGTTTCTTTGTATCCTTCATAAAATCAGATATCTGAGCAAGGGTCGAAAAATTCTCGAAAGCATAACGCAGGTCAAAAAACAGGGAGCGCCTGTTTGAAAGATCTTCTGGATAAGGGGCACCTGTTGTTGCATTGATAACCGCACCGAATAGTTTATGCTGGTTGAACAGGGTAAGACCGTTTAACTGCCCCAGGGGACCGATATTGGTTATTGTCTTGCTGCCGTTCTTATACGTAGTGATTGCGTGTAGATAAGCAATGCCATAACGGGCCATGCTGAGCCAGTCCCAGTTTCTGGCAATGATCGTGTTTCCGGTGGCAGACGCATTGCCGGTTGCTGCAGATGCAGAGCAGGATTCCGGCCGCATGACTTCTGAAAACAGTTGATAAATCAGAAATTCATTCTTCGAGAGCCGCCCATCCACCAGTTTGTCAACATCATAATTAAAAACATCCTGCATGCCCGCAATCTCATCTTTATAGTTACCATCGAGATTTTCATACATTATTTGTGCCCGCTCTCTGACAGTGGAAAACGTTAATGGATCTTTCAAATTCTCAAGCAAAACCATGTGCATAGCCAACAAAAAATCAATGGTCGCCTCATAGTCCGGCATTGCTTGTTTGATGGCAAATGCAAATTGACGGCCCATCTCACGATGTGAGGTATTCGAATAATCCAGGGTAACGTTATAGTAGTTTTCCATTTTCTGAATGGAGACAGGGTTAATTGGGTCTTTGTTGTCGCTTTTATGGCAACCCAACAGCGCGATCGCGACACCAATGAACAGTAAAATTATACCCGCAATTTTTTTGATTCTTAATTCAACCACCATCCCTGCTTCGGATTCATTGGTGGCATTCGGGTCTTCAAGAAGTCGTTTGACGAAGGTTTTGATCGTTTCCATGATGGTTTAACTTTGGGGACTGATTTGGTTGCCCTCTGTCAAATTTACAAAACCTTACGGGAAGAATCAAAAAGAAATTACTAAAAAAAGAAAAGTCTGATTCGATTTCACTGGCTAATGCAGCACCTGGATTTTTTTTGCTGTTTATGCACACTGATAACCCTGTTCATTGGCTGGCAGGATTTCCATCCGGATACATTCCATTATTTTATCAATTTTTTCTTTTACAAGGCCTCCCCTTTTAATGACAAGTCGTTGTCATTAAGCATTTTAATGATCTTAAAGATGCTCCTCCGGCTCATACCTTTGAAGTTAGCCAGATCTAAGAGCGAATATTGAGTTAATTCGCCCAGGTATTCAATGTTGTTCACTTTCAATGTATTCAAACATTTAACTGAGAAATCGAGATCTGTAACTTTTAATGATCGCTTATTCATTTGGGAAATCAATTATTTTTAGTCAACCACCAACCAAATTACTTCCTTTCAACATTGAACCTTGACCGTGGCCGCAAAAGAAGAAGAAGTGCGAAATCAGTGCGGGGAATTCGGTCAAAATTTTATCAGATAAAACAATTCTAAAAAAACAACCCTAACTACTTGATAATTAGGGTTGTCATGTGGGCCCAACAGGACTTGAACCTGTGGCCAGCTGATTATGAGTCAGCTGCTCTAACCGTCTGAGCTATGGGCCCTCTCGAATTATGCTTGACGAACCGGAATGAAGCGGAGTTCGGCGGAGCCAATTACGAATTGCGGGCTGCAAAAATAGATATTTTTTACGATTTTTGCAAAATCATTGATGGCACAACCCATTCCTCTTATGCGACTAAATCTGTCAAAAATTTCCCATCCGATATTTGAAAATTCAAGGCCCGATGTGATTGAAAATTTCATTTTCGACTTTGGCGGTGTTATTTGCAACCTCGATTTCAAGCGAACTGAAAAGCGGTTTATCAGTCTTGGTTTCCAGATTTCTGACCCTGAATATGCTGTTTCTGGTTCGAAAATATTTGATGATCTCGAAACGGGAGATATCAGCCCGAAGGAATTCAGGGATAAGTTGAGGCGTTTTTTTCTGAATCCGGTAACGGATAACCAAATCGATGACGCATGGAATGCCTTGCTTTTGGATATCCCTGAGCCCCGGATCAGGCTGCTGGAAAAGCTTCGCAAACACAACAGGATATTCCTTTTGAGCAACAGCAACGTGATTCACTACCAAAAATATCTTGAAAATTTCAGGCAGCAGTATGGATATCCTGATTTCGATGCCCTGTTCGAGAAAGCCTACTTCTCGTTTCACCTTGGATGCAAAAAGCCCTCCAGGGAAATATTCACCCATGTGCTCGACCATGTCTCACTAAATCCGACAAAAACCCTGTTCATTGACGATACCCTAATGCACGTGGAAGGTGCACGGGACGCGGGAATTCACGCACATCATTTAAGAATTGACCAGGGGGAACAAATCATGGATCTGTTCTTGCCGCCGCGATAGCCAGCACATCCTGAATAGTTTAATGAGAAAATGCTTGACATATCGCTGAAAAAGCATTACCTTTGCACCCCTTTTTAATCGGCATAAAAGTATGAAATTATCTCAGTTTCGCTTCCATCTTCCACCCGACCTGATTGCAAGCCATCCCGCGAAACAGCGTGATGATGTGCCCATGATGGTACTTGATCGCAAAACACAAACCATTGAGCATGCACATTTCAAGGACATCCTGACCTACTTTGGTGAAAATGATGTGTTCATTATTAACAACACCAAGGTTTTTCCTGCCCGTCTTTATGGTGAAAAAGAAAAAACAGGAGCCAAGATTGAAGTATTTCTCCTGCGTGAACTCAACCGCGAATCGCGCCTCTGGGATGTATTGGTTGATCCTGCACGCAAAATCAGGATCGGAAACAAATTGTATTTTGGTGATGACGATTCTCTGGTAGCCGAAGTAATTGATAACACTACCTCCCGCGGCCGTACCATTCGCTTTCTGTTTGACGGGCCATACGAAGAGTTTAAAAAAACCATCCAGCGCCTGGGAGAGACCCCGTTACCCAAAATTCATAACCGCCAGGCAACCTCTGAAGACGAAGAACGCTATCAGACCATTTTTGCCAAACATGAGGGTGCCGTCGCTGCTCCGACAGCCGGACTCCATTTCACGCGTGAAATCATAAAACGCCTTGAATTGCAAGGAGTCTCGTTTGCCGAAATCACCCTCCACCTTGGATTGGGTAACTTCCGTACCATCGACGTGGAAGATCTTACCAAGCATAAGATGGATTCGGAAGAGATGATCATTGAACCGGAAGCTGCGGAGATCGTAAACCGCTCCATGGCCCGCAAAGGGCGCATCATTGCAGTAGGAACAACCACGATGAAGGCCATTGAATCGTCGGTGACCATTTCCGGAAATCTAAAACCTTACCGGGGATGGACCAATAAATTCATCTTTCCTCCATACGAATTCAGCATTGCCAACGCTATGGTCACCAACCTCCATATGCCTCAGTCACCTATGATGATGATGGTTGCCGCATTCGCAGGGTACGATCTTCTGATGAAAGCATACGAAGTAGCCGTAGAAAAAAAATATAAATTCTTCACTTACGGCAACCCCATGCTGATCCTGTAATCCAACCCTTTCTTCTTGAAAAAGTCGGCCGTCATCGTAGCAGGAGGCATAGGTATCAGGATGCATGCCGGAATTCCCAAACAATTTCTTATCCTTGCCGGAAAGCCACTTCTCATGCACAGCATGCTGACCTTTAGCCGTACTTACCCCGGAATTAACCTTGTTTTGGCGCTGCCCTCCGACCAATTTTCTTCCTGGGATTCCCTTTGTAAAGAGTACAACTTCCATCTTCCCCACCTGCTGGTCTCCGGTGGTAATACCCGTTTTCATTCGGTTAAGCAAGCGTTAGCCGCAATCCCTGACGAAGGCCTCGTGGCCATCCATGACGGCGTGAGACCCCTGGTTTCCGAAGTCCTTATCCGAAATGCCTTTCAAACAGCCGAAGATCTGGGAAATTGCATCCCGGTGCTACCCCTTACGGAATCGCTCAGGATGATGATCGGACCATTGAACCAACCCGTGGATCGGACCGCTTATCGTGTTGTGCAAACTCCTCAGGTTTTTCATGCTGCAGTTATCAAAAAAGCATACGATCAGCCGTTTCAGAAACACTTTACCGACGACGCCATGGTGGCCGAAAACATGGGCGAAACGATTCACCTGATTCCGGGAGACCCGGTAAACCTCAAGATCACCCATCCATACGATCTTGCCGTGGCTGAGTACCTTTTTGCAAATCATCTCCAACAATGATCTCATCCTCCGGCATTCTCCTCCGTTTTTCCGTACTTTTGGCAGGACCTTATCTTAAGATATGATTGAAGAGCGCATCATTTTGGGGATTGACCCGGGAACAACCATCATGGGATATGGCCTGATCAGCATTACAGGGAATAAGATCCGGATGATTGCCCTGGGGGTGCTGAAGCTGAACAAATATGACGATCATGCCCTGAGGCTGAAAATTATTTTTGAGCGCGTGATTGGCCTTATTGAGCAATATCATCCCGACGAGTTATCTATTGAAGCGCCATTTTTTGGAAAGAATGTTCAATCAATGCTCAAACTTGGCAGGGCGCAAGGGGTGGCTATCGCCGCAGCCCTTTCACGGTCAATACCGATTTTTGAATACGCTCCCCGGAAAATAAAACAATCCATAACCGGAAAAGGTGCTGCATCAAAAGAACAGGTTGCCACCATGCTTGCGCGCCTGCTCGATTTGCATGAAACTCCGGAAACAATGGATGCCACCGATGGCCTTGCTGCCGCAGTTTGTCATTATTTTCAAAAAGGAATCCCGGAAACAGGAAAGAAATTTTCAGGCTGGAAAAATTTTGTGGCAGCCAACCCCGAAAGAATAAAATGACGAGTGACCAATTACCAATTACTACAGGCTAATCCCTACTGCCTATTGCCTACTGCCTATTGCCTATTGCCCATTGCCTATTGCCCATTGCCCATTGCCTACATGAGCTTCTGATAAACCATCCACCACCGGTCAGGAATGTCGTTTTCACAGGCAACCTGATAATCCTTATAAGAACAGGGCACAAGGTAGTGCCGCTCATATTTGATCCGCTGTTCGGCAGGCAGCGGGATCTCCATCCACCAGCGGTCGGTTTTCTTGCTCTTGTAAAATACAATCTCCTCCTTGTGATCGGTGATGGTGACCCTGTATTTTAAATAATCCTCCTCGTTCTTGAATGGAAAATCGTGTGCACGATTGTAATATCCATCGAGAAAATACCAGATCATCTGGGCGACCAGGTGGGCCGTTTGACCAGTTTTATCATATTTTGGATTGACTTCGTAAAAACCGATGGAGGTAAGCTTATCGCTTAACCCGGCATAGCGCACGATTTGGCAGGCCTCTTCTCCGTAAAACCCATTGGGTGTAGCATTGCCGTTTCCGGGTGCATCTGAATTGCGGATGGAGGAAATATCAAAGCTTACCATATCGGCATTGCGTACAATCGGTTCAACCTCCTCCAGACTCTCGCGGACGATCCCAAGCCGGTAGGTGTCGAAAAACAGGTTTTTCATGAGCCGGAGTGCATCCTGATCGATAAAATAGGTCTGAAATCCTATGTTGGCATAATTGAACAGGTAGTTGGGCTGATGTAAAATGATGTTGCTCAGGTATGACTGGGAATCCATCTCCTGCTCCGATTTCCCCAGATCAAACATGGGATCAATCGCCACAATGTTGATGATTTGCCCAAGGCTCTGGTAGGCCTGGTAGTTTGCGTAGGTAAGATCCTGGCTGCCCCCCAGGATAATCGGGAGTATATTGTTGCTGATCATCTCTGCCACAACCGAACTCAGAGCAAAATAGGTATCGGAAACAGTGAAGCCCCGTTTGATATTACCGAGGTCGGCTAATTTAATGGCATGAGGTCCAGGATTGAGCCTGTAAAGGAATTTGCGAATCTGATCCGGAGCCATTCCGCATCCTTCATTTTCAACGGCATTCCGATCATCTTTTACGCCGATCAGGACGATGTCGAAGGCAGTATAATCCGGGAAATCATTGGCGTCGGTATACATGCCAATTACATTTCCAAGCCGGGCCTGGCCAGCCGTTTCGCTGCTCTGGGGAAATTCACCCAGGGCGAGGGGTTCAAAAAAAGCAGAAATATCCATGGGACATTACTTTTTCTTCTTCGATTTAGATTTTGAGGGCTGTGTTTCAGCAATAATCTTCTTGCATCCTTCGAGGGTCAAAGCCTTGGGATCTGTCCCTTTCGGAATTTTATAATTTTCTTTGTTGAATGAAATATAGGCACCATACCGGCCATTCAAAACCTGGATAATAATTTTACCCTCCGTGAATTCATGCAAGATCTTCTGACTGTCTGTCTCTCTTTTAGTTTGTATGATTTCACAGGCCCGTTCCAGGCTGACATCCATTGGATCATCCTCCTTGGGCAGAGAATAAAAGAGTGAATTATGGCGGATATAGGGACCAAAACGTCCAATGGCCACCGTCACCTCCTTGGTTTCAAATTCGCCCAGGGTCCGTGGAAGTTTGAATAACTCAAGGGCTTCATCGAGGGTGATGCTATCGATGCTTTGTCCCTTTTTTAGAGAGGCGAATTTTGGTTTTTCCTCTGCGTCGGCATTCCCAATCTGAACCATGGGGCCATACCGTCCAATTTTTACAAAGACATTTTCACCTGTTTTGGGCTCCTTTCCGAGGAGTTTTTCCCCGCTGACCTTTCCTGAATTTTCAAGTGTGCCTTCGATCTGCTTATGAAAAGGGAAATAAAATTCTTTGATCATCTGATTCCAAACCATCTTCCCCTCCGCAATTTCGTCAAACTCCTCCTCCACGTTGGCCGTGAAGTTGTAATCGAGAATATTGTTAAAATTCTCGACCAGAAAGTTGTTTACGACCGTTCCTATATCGGTTGGGAAGAGTTTTGACTTTTCAAAACCGACATTCTCAGTTTTCACCTGTTCCGTAACAACTGATTTTTTCAGCGTTACCAACGTAAAGCTTCGTGAAATACCTGGCCTGTCTTCCTTTACGACATATCCTCTTTTTTGTATCGTGGAGATGGTGGGGGCATACGTTGAGGGACGTCCTATTCCAAGTTCTTCCAGTTTTTTTACCAGCATTGCCTCTGTATACCGGAAGGGTTGCTGAGTGAATTTTTCCTGGGCATTCATTTCGGTCAGATCCAGCTTATCACCGGCATTCATCAGCGGCAGCATCCCCTCTTCCCCGTTCTGATCCTCTTCATCGGTCGATTCCATGTAAACCTTCAGGAATCCGTCAAATTTGATCACCTCCCCTTTCGCGACGAACTTCTCGGCAGCCCCTGAAATTCCGATGGAAACACTGGTTTTTTCAAGTTCTGCATCCGCCATCTGGGAGGCAATGGTCCGTTTCCAGATCAATTCATAGAGACGCTTGTGTGATTTGTCCCCTTCAATGGTCCGGTTGGTCATATAGGTTGGACGGATGGCCTCATGCGCCTCCTGTGCACCCTTGGATTTGGTGGCAAATTTGCGGGTTTTTACATATTCTGATCCGAAAGCAGCCGTGATTTCCGTCCGTGACATGGCCAATGCCATATCCGACAAGTTCACCGAGTCGGTACGCATATAGGTAATCATTCCCGATTCGTATAGCTCCTGTGCAACGCGCATCGTGTTGGCTACTGAAAATCCAAGTTTGCGTGAAGCCTCCTGTTGCAGTGTGGAGGTGGTAAAGGGCGGGGCCGGTGATTTCCTCGAAGGCTTTGTATCAACCTCTTCAACCGTATACACGGAGGGGATGCACTTATGAAGAAAGGCCAAGGCCTCCTCCTTTTTCGTAAAACGCTTGTTCAGTTCCGCTTTTACTGCGCTGACCTTATTGCCGCTTTTAACCAGAAAGTCGCCTGAAATCCGGAATGCAGAGATACTTTGAAAGCTTTTTATCTCCTCTTCCCGTTCAACGATCAACCTGACTGCAACCGATTGTACCCGTCCGGCAGAAAGGGATGGTTTGATTTTTTTCCACAGCAAAGGTGACAGTTCAAACCCTACAAGCCGATCCAATACACGGCGTGCCTGCTGGGCATCAACGAGATGTTTGTCAATCGCCCTTGGGTTTTCAATGGCCTCCTGAATGGCCGATTTGGTTATTTCATGAAAGGCTATGCGCTTGGTTTTGGCTTCATCCAACCCGAGTGCTTCAATCAGGTGCCATGAAATTGCTTCACCTTCACGGTCCTCGTCAGATGCCAGCCAGACACATTCGGCCCCCTGGGCAAGCTTTTTCAATTCAGCTACCAGCTTCTTCTTTTCAGGGGAGATGATGTAGTTAGGGATGAAACCATTTTCAATATCTACCCCAAGATCTTTCTTCGACAGATCTGCCACATGCCCCATGCACGACTTAACTGTATAATCCTTCCCCAGAAATCCTCCAATGGTTTTTGCCTTTGCAGGAGATTCAACAATAACTAAGTTTTTCGTCATATGGATACCGTTTTTAGGACTCGAAATCCGGTGCAAAAGTAAGACAATTAACTTAATCCTTACCTTTGCACCTCTTTTTTTGCTTAATCGGTCATTTGACCATAAGGTGATAGCCTAACGTGAAAAATAATAAAAAAATATATATTGAAACATATGGTTGCCAGATGAATGTTTCTGACAGTGAAATTGTTGCTTCCATTTTAACAGATAATGGGTACGAAAATACCCCTGAAGTAACCCTGGCCGATATCGTGCTGGTCAATACCTGTTCCATCCGGGAAAATGCAGAGGATCGCGTGAGGAAAAGGCTGCATTATTTCAAATCGCTGCGAAAGAAGAGGCCTGAGCTGATCATCGGTTTGCTTGGCTGCATGGCCGACCGCACAAAAACTGCCCTGATGGAGGAGGAGCAGTTGCTCGACCTCGTTGCCGGACCCGATTCCTATCGCCACCTTCCGCAGCTTCTTGCCCAGGTCGGGAGCGGTCAGAAAGCCATAGACACCATTTTGTCCATCGACGAAACCTATGCCGACATCACTCCGGTTCGGATTGATTCCAATGGGGTTTCCGCATTTATTTCCATCATGCGCGGCTGTGAAAATTATTGCTCATACTGTGTGGTGCCCTCCACACGGGGCCAGGAAAGAAGCCGCGATGCGGGATCGATCGTCCGTGAAACCCGCGATCTCTATGAAAAGGGATATCGTGAAGTAACCCTGCTCGGCCAGAATGTCAATTCCTATCACTGGAAAAACGGGGATGAAGTGATCACCTTCGCACACCTGCTTGAAAAGGTGGCGCAGGTTAGCCCAATGATGCGCATCAGGTTTGCTACTTCACATCCAAAGGATATTTCCGATGATTTACTGCTTGCCATTGGCCGCAATTCGAATCTCTGTAAAGCGATTCACCTGCCTGTACAATCAGGAAGCAATCACATGCTCGGCCTGATGAACCGGAAGTATACCCGCGAGGATTACATGGACAGAATTCAGGCCATCCGCCGGATCATTCCCGGCTGTGCCATATCCACCGACATCATCACCGGATTTTGCAGCGAAACCGAGGAGGATCACCTGGAGACCTTGTCGCTGATGGAATGGGTTGGTTATGATGCGGCGTATATGTTCAAATATTCGGAGCGGCCACAAACGCTGGCGGCCGATACGCTTAAAGACAATGTTGCGGAAGAAATTAAAGAGAGGCGCTTGACAGAGATCATTCACCTCCAGCAGAAGCTTTCGTTGGACAACAACAGGAAGGAAATTGGCAAAACCTTTGAAATCCTGATAGAAGGAAAATCAAAACGTTCAGATGATCAGTATTTTGGCCGGAGCTCGCAAAACAAAGTTGCCGTTTTCACAAAAACCAATGCGGTACCCGGCGACTATGTTCACGTAAAAATATCAGGGGCCACCTCCGCAACGTTGTTGGGTGAAGTAGTCTGATAAAAAAATGTAATTTTGCTTTCTTTTTAGCTTATGGGCGATTATCAACTGACTCACCTGAAGGAACTGGAGTCTGAAGCAATTTATGTATTGAGGGAGGTGGCTGCACAATTCGAGCGGCCTGTGTTGCTTTTTTCGGGCGGGAAGGATTCTATTGTTCTCGTTCATCTTTCGGTGAAGGCATTTTACCCTGCCAGGATCCCATTTCCTTTGCTTCACATAGATACCGGCCACAATTTTTCCGAAACACTTGTTTTTCGCGACGGACTGGCTAAATCGGTCAGTGCACAGCTGCTGGTTGGCTCTGTCCAGGATTCAATCGATACAGGAAGGGCCATGGAGGAGAAGGGGATCAATGCCAGTCGCAATGTGCTGCAAACAGTCACCCTCCTCGATGCGATTGAAAAAAATAAATTCGATGCCGCCATTGGCGGGGCGCGGCGAGACGAAGAGAAGGCCCGGGCCAAGGAGCGCTTTTTTTCCCACCGCGACGAGTTCGGACAATGGGACCCTAAGAATCAAAGACCGGAACTCTGGTATATGTTCAATGGGAAAAAACGGATGGGAGAACATTTCCGTGTTTTTCCCATCAGCAACTGGACAGAGATGGATGTGTGGCAATACATCCTTGCCGAAAACATTGAGCTCCCCAGTATCTACTTCACCCATGAACGCAACGTGTTTTACCGCGATGGCGTGTGGCTCGCCGAGGCCCCTTTCATGGAGATGAAACCGACTGAAAAGATAGAATACAAAAGGGTTCGTTGCCGTACGGTCGGAGATATCTCCTGTACCGGACTCACGCTATCGACCGCTGACACCGTCGAAGAAATCATCCGGGAAATTGCAGCCACCCGCGTAACTGAGCGTGGCGGCCGCTACGACGATAAGCGTTCCGAAGCGGCCATGGAAGACAGGAAAAAGGAGGGCTATTTCTGATGGAACAAACCTTTTCAAACAATGCCTACCTGGGCATGGAATTGCTGCGGTTTACCACTGCCGGGAGCGTGGATGACGGTAAAAGCACCCTGATCGGGCGCCTTCTATACGACAGCAAGTCTATCTTTGAAGACCAGCTCGATGCGGTCAGACGCGCCAGTGTGCAAAAAGGCAGCGAATACCTGAACCTCGCCCTCTTCACCGATGGACTGCGTGCCGAGCGCGAACAGGGAATCACCATCGATGTGGCCTACCGCTATTTTGCAACGCCCCAACGAAAATTTATCATTGCCGACACCCCTGGTCACATCCAGTACACGCGCAACATGGTCACCGGCGCCTCCACCGCCAATGCCGCCATTGTGCTGATCGACGCCCGGAATGGAGTCATTGAACAAACGCATCGCCATACTTTTCTCGCCTCCCTTCTTGGAATCCCGCACATCATCGTCTGCATCAATAAGATGGACCTGATGGATTACAGGGAGGATGTATACACCAGGATCCTCAATGATTTCCAGGACTTTGCGAACCATGTGTTTCCAGACCAGGATATGCGCTTTATCCCCATCAGCGCACTGAAGGGTGACAACGTGGTAAAACCCTCTGAAAACATGCCATGGTATGTTAGGGGAACTTTGCTACATCACCTCGAAACCATTCCCATAAGCCAGGATCACGACCTGGTGCATCCCCGCTTCCCGGTGCAGTATGTGATCCGTCCTGAATCAGACGAGTTCCACGATTACCGGGGCTATGCCGGCCGGGTTGCAGGCGGCTTTTTTCATCCCGGTGATAAAATCATCGTACTTCCATCCCGGCTTGAAAGTGAAATTGAATCAGTCGATGCTTACAACACCGCACTTTCAGAAGCACATCCCCCCATGTCCGTCACCCTTACCCTGAAAGATGATGTTGACATCAGCCGAGGAGACATGATCGCAGGCGCAAACGATATTCCCCAAGAGAGCTGCAACATCGATGCAATGATTTGCTGGATGAACCCCAGACCCATGCAACTTCAGGGAAAATATGCCCTAAAGCATACAACCCAGGATGTCAGGTGCCTGATCCAGGAGATTAGCTATGTTTTGAATATCAGCACATTGAATGAAATAAAGGATAAAAAGGCACTGCAGATGAATGAAATTGCCCGAATCCGGCTGCGCACCACAAAACCACTTTTTTTCGATCCCTATAAGACAAATCGAATTACTGGTAGCCTTATCCTCATCGATGAGTCGACCAATGAAACGGTAGCTGCCGGAATGATCCTGTGAAACCGACGATTTTTACAATAAATTACTGAAAAATCAGTTATTTTGAATTAGTTATCTTCATAATTTCAGAAATACTGCATTCATGAATCTATTCCGATACACCTTAACCTGCTTTTTGATCTTCTCTGCCATTGCCCAGCTTTTTGCTCAACAGGTTCCCATCGGGCAGTGGCGTGACGAACTTCCATATACCCTTGTTAATGCTGTAACCGATGCCGGCAGCAGAGTTTATGCCTCCACTCCCTATGCTGTGTTCTATTACGACAAGGAGGACAACAGCGTGGTGCGCATCACCAAAATAAACGGGCTCTCCGATATCGGCATTAGCACCATCCGTTACAACAAGGAATACCAAACCCTGGTGATCGCATACACCAATGCAAACATAGACCTGATTAAAAATAATACCATCATCAATATTTCAGATATCAAGCGTAAGGCCATTCTGGGAAATAAGACCATCAATGATATCTTTTTTATCGGCAAGAATGCCTATTTATCCTGTGGCTTCGGTATTGTAGTGCTCGACATCAGCAAGGAGGAGATTCTCGACACCTATTATATCGGGAAGGACGGAAGCCAGGTAAATGTACTTGCCCTGACAAAAGATCAGAGTGATTCCCTGTTTGCCGCGTCGGAAAAGGGGATATATAAAGCCTACGCAAAAGATCCCAACCTTGCCAACTTTGCATCCTGGCATAAGGACCCCAAAATGGATACCACAGCAAAATATAACACCATCACCCATTTTGCCGGAAAGGTATTTGTTAACAAAAAGAAGGGAACCTCGGCAACCGATACCATCTATGCCTTCTCGAACGGAACCTGGAGCCGATGGGAACGCGATTATTATAATCCGGTCATGCACCTCCAGTCAAATGAAAATTACCTGCTGGTCTCCTATAACTATTTTGTCACGGTTTTTAATACAAGTCTCGAGATATTCACGACCATCTACAGTTATTTTCCCGGGTCTCCCTATCCGCTGGATGCCATTTCAGACCGTGATGGACTGTTCTGGGTGGGTGATACCTATTCAGGGCTGCTCAACTTTGATCAAAAATCAGGAAGTGTCGACCGCCTCAATTTAGACGGTCCGTCTACATCTCTGGCCTTCAGCATGACCTGCAAGGGAAATGACCTGTATATTGCCCCGGGAGGAAGGGATGCTTCTTTCATTCCGATTTGGATTGCCCCGCAAATATATCATTTCGACAATGCCAACTGGAACAACATTTCCGGTTACAACAACCCGGTAATGAACCAATCCCACGATGTGGTAAATATTGCCGTTGATCCCTTCGACAGCAAACATGTTTTTGCAGCATCTTTCGGGAGGGGATTGCTTGAATTATACAATGATTCAGTCGTAAAACGATACAATGAAAGCAACAGCACCCTTGGACATCATACCTCCTCCGATACCTCCGATATTCGTGTGGGAGGCATCTCCTTCGATGCAGCCGGCAATTTGTGGGCTGTCACCTGCCATAACAACAACTGCCTTTCAATGAAAAAGGGAGATAAATGGACAGGATTTAACATACCCATCGTGAATGAGAGTGACCTTGGGCAAATTCTCATTGATAAAAATGGGCAGAAGTGGATCCAGATGCGTTATGGGAACACGAATCCTAATTCGATCCTGGTATTTACCGACAACGGCACACCCGATAATAATCTTGATGATAAGTCGATCCTTCTGAATTCTGTTGTCGGCAATGGCAATATCCCTGGAACGACTGTTTTCGCCATGGCGGAAGATAAAAAGGGGGAGATCTGGATAGGTACCGAAAAAGGCGTTGCTGTTTTTTATTCTCCGGAGAATGTGTTCCAGCCTGGCCAGAATTTCGATGCCCAGCGCATCCTGGTCACCCAGGGGAGCTATGTTCAATATCTCCTGGAAAATGAAACTGTTACTGCAATTTCAGTGGATGGAGCCAACCAGAAATGGATCGGAACTGACCGCGGGGGAGTTTATCTTTTTTCGGAAGATGGAACAAAGCAGATTTATCACTTTACTTCGGAAAACAGCCCGCTGCTTTCGGATCGCATTACCTGTATCGCCATCAACCAGGACGGAGAGGTCTTTTATGGTACAGACAAAGGGGTGATTTCATTCAGGGCGCCGGCCACACCCGGCGGCGACACAAACGAGAATGTGTATGCCTTCCCAAATCCGGTTAAATCCGATTATGAAGGATACATCGCTGTGAAAGGGCTTGTCAGCAATGCACAGGTCCGTATTACCGACATCAACGGGGTGCTGGTCTATTCAACCCGTGCCGAAGGCGGACAAGCGGTATGGGATGGAAAAAATTTCGATGGCAGAAAAGCGCAAAGCGGAGTCTATTTGGTATATGCAGCCAATGACACCGGGACAGAAAAAGTGGTAACGAAAATTCTCATCATCAACTGATGCTGCATTCCACGAGAGGCATCGTTTTTCATTCCACCAAATACGCTGAATCCAGTCTGATTGTAAAAATCTATACCGGGCTCTTCGGGCTTCAGTCCTATCTGGTCAAAGGGGTCAGGAACCCGAAATCAAAAATCAAACCCGGCCTGTTCCAGCCACTTACCCTCCTCGACCTTGTCGTGTATCACAGAGAGAAACACTCCCTGCAGTCGGTGAAAGAGATCAGGCTCGCCCATCCCTATCATTCCATCCCCTTTGATATCCGGAAAAGTTCCCTGGTGCTATTTATCAATGAATTGGTTTACAAAGTAATACGTGAAGAGGAAACCAATCCCTCCCTCTTTGAATTCCTATGGGGAACTTGCCTTCGGCTGGACGAAACCGATGAACCTATCTCAAGTTTTCATCTGTTTTTTGCGATGCACCTTTGCCACCACCTTGGTATTTTCCCACACTTGAACCATTCGACATCGTTACAGATTTTCAATCTCAGGGAGGGCCATTTCCAATCTGCCGTTCCTGAGCACCCCTACTATCTGAATCCTGAAAACAGCCAACAGTTTCATGCTTTGCTTGAAGTATGTAGTTTCGATCCATATGGAACGGGAGAGGTGGCGAGGTGGCGAAGTGGTGAAATTTCTCTCCGGGCCGAAGTCCGCGACCAGTTGCTGGAAACGATCCTGTTGTATTATCAACTGCATCTGCCGGGATTCAAGGGGTTGCAATCGCACCAGATTCTTCGTACAGTGCTGTCCTGATCCTGAAACGTTCTTCTAAAATCCTTATCTTTGCCAAAATTTGGCAACATGAGCACCGGATTAACCGAACAGGAAACCATACGCAGAAATTCACTGAATGAGCTTATCAGGCTTGGCATCAACCCCTATCCGCCCGAAACCTTTGAAGTCAATACCAGGGCGGCTGACATAAAAAATAATTTCCCCGGAGATCCTTCCCTCTACCAGCAGGCAAGCATTGCAGGCCGCATCATGAGCCGGCGCATCATGGGGGCGGCCTCTTTTGTGGAACTTCAGGATGAAAGCGGCCGGATACAGTTGTATGTCAAGCGCGATGACATCTGCCCCGGCGAGGATAAAACACACTATAATACTGTGTTTAAGAAACTGCTTGATATCGGCGACATCATCGGCGTGACTGGCTTTGTATTCATCACCCAGATGGGGGAGATCACCATTCATGCAAAATCACTTACGCTGCTCAGCAAATCGCTCCGACCGCTTCCGATCGTTAAGGAAAAGGAGGATGCCGTGTTTGATGCCTTCACCGACCCTGAACAAAGGTATCGGCAACGTTATGTTGACATGATTGTGAACCCCGAGGTGCGTGATGTGTTTGTGAAACGCAACATACTGCTCAATTCGATGCGCAATTACCTGAATGCCAAATCGTACCTTGAGGTTGAAACACCCATCCTTCAGCCCCTTTATGGCGGCGCAGCCGCCAGGCCCTTCAAAACACACCACAATGCCCTGGATATGACCCTCTACCTCAGGATCGCGAATGAACTTTACCTGAAACGATTAATTGTGGGGGGATATGACGGCGTGTATGAATTTTCGAAGGATTTCCGCAATGAAGGGATGGACCGCTTTCACAATCCCGAATTCACCCAGATGGAGCTTTATGTCGCCTATAAGGATTATGAATGGATGATGAACCTTGTGGAAGAGATGGTCGAAAAAATCGCCCTGGACCTTCATGGCAAAACACAGGTGCAGGTTGGCGAAAACCTGATCGATTTCAAACGCCCCTGGAAACGGTTTACGATGTTTGAAGCCATTGAACATTTTACAGGGATTGACATCAGCAGCAAATCAGAGGCGGAACTCGGAATAATAGCCCGGGAGTTGGGGGTCCCTATCGATAAAACCATGGGCAAGGGAAAGATCATCGACCAGATCTTCGGAGAAAAATGTGAACCATTCCTGATCCAGCCGACCTTTATTACCGATTATCCGGTTGAGATGTCGCCGCTTGCCAAAAAGCACCGCACCAAAGAGGGGCTGGTTGAACGCTTTGAAGCAATATGCAACGGAAAGGAACTTTGCAACGCATTTTCAGAGCTGAACGATCCCATTGATCAACGCGAACGGTTTGAATCGCAGCTTGAACTTGGCAAACGCGGTGATGATGAATCGATGGTGCTCGACGAAGACTTTCTCAGGGCGCTTGAATTCGGGATGCCTCCCACAGCCGGGCTCGGCATCGGCATCGACCGATTGACCATGATCATGACCAATTCGGCATCCATCCAGGATGTTCTCTTCTTTCCGCAGATGCGGCCCGAGAAAAAGGGTTAACGGATTATCACCATTCTTTTTACCTGCGTCGAATGTTCGGAAGAAAGCCTGGAATAATAGATTCCGGCGGGCAACACTTTTCCGGAACTCCCCTTCCCATCCCATTTTACAAAATAAGAACCTCGTTCAACTTTTCCAATAAAAAGTGTTCTTACCACGATTCCCCTTAAATCCAGTATCTGCAATTCAGCACTGCTGGCTTCTTTCATGATAAAAGGCAAAATAGTACCCTCAGAGAAAGGGTTGGGATAACAGTCGCCAAGTGTTGCATTTTGTTGTTCTTGAACACGTGATATCAAATCCTGGTTGACCATGATGATGACATGCTGCGTTCCCTGGCTCGTCAATACTTCCATTGAATCAATATAAAAGTCCATCAAAGGGCTAAAAGATAATGGCAAATAAATTCTCACCCGAACAGCAACCGAGTCTCCTGTGTTCATCAGTTGAGGCAATATAGCCACAGACATAGAATCTACATACCACCAGCCCCCTCCCTGTTGGACACTTATGAGGCTGATATCTCCATTTGTGTAATTGTGGAGTTGAGAAATTTTTCCTTGTTCGGCATCTTCCATTGTACGAAACCAAAGGGTATCGGGAATGGCGGTAATGTCAGTATAAACAGAATTAAAGGTGAACGGATCTGCGAGACCAATTAATGGACAAGTTTCATGGCGTCCCGATTCATCCGCTGCAGAAAGGAAATATTGAATTACACTTCCGCCAGGTTGTGAAGGGATGATACCGGTATAATGGTTGGCTGAACTGTTTGTCATCGCAACGGCCTGATAATCTTCAGTGCCAACTCGATACCAAATGAGCACTGAATCGTTTTTAACTGGCTGATTGCTGCAAGCAAGGATGTCGGCATTGATCACCCAGTCATGCTCATATGGCTGATTCCCCGTCAGGGGAATATGCTTGATATAGAGCAACCCGAGATCGGCAATTCCCATCACCCTGCAATGCAAGGCATCGGTCGACTCCCATGGTGTGGAGGGATTCCCGATGAATCCGATCACCTCATATCCGGGCATGGCTGTCTGGTAAACAGCCAGGGCGCTGTCGTCCCATGTTGAATTCATGATGGGGACCAGAACTTTGTTGTTTAGGATCACAGAGTTGGTATAGGGTTGGTCCTGGGGAGTGTTGACGCGGTAAACTTTATAGGGATGGCCATACGAACTGTTGGTGGCTGCCCAGAAAGCGGCTGCCGTTTCAATGGCTGCATAACGTGGATGTGACAGGGGAACTTTGCGGATGAGGATTTTATCTGGTCCTAAAAATTTCCCCCAGCAATCGATGTGATCGATGTAAGTTCCGTTCGGATCGGGCCTCACAAAATAGTTCTCTATCCCGAGGTAATCAAGTGCTTTCTGAGCTACCTGGTCGTGGGTTTGGGTTGGATTTTCCTCCCATACCAATTCGGTCGATGAAGAGATCCCGAGACCTTCGGTCATGTAATTCCCCCCGGTAGAGATCAGGTTCATGCCAAACCAGGGAATCCCTAACATCTCTGCCATTTTTTTTGGTATTTCATCATCATTGGGGCGGGGACGGTTGTACGGGAAATCAACGATGCCAATTTGGTTTGCGCCATCTGACTCGAACCAGGGGCCATAGTCCCTTGTCCAGTAACTATCAGAGGGAGCGATCAGAAAATTGCAGTGGCTGGTATCAACACCATTGTTTACATATTGATTTGTCACCGTATTTTTTTGTGCTGTGGAGGCTACGATGGTTGTTACCATGATATCGGTGGCCATCTCCTTGATCACGGAAATAGGGATTCCAAACGGGTAACGTACCAGGGCTCCCTGTACCCGGTCTATTTCAGCAACATTCCTGATCAGTCCTGATGGGGGATCGGTTTCAATGAAATTTCTACCAATTTCACCTTTGCGAAGTGACTCCTCCGGGGTCATCTCATGCCTTAATGTGCCATTTGGCAGGCTCGCTTTTTCCTGGGCGCGGGTATAACCGGCCAGCATAAAGACAAGGAAAATCAGGGTATACAGCTTTTTCATGGATGAGGGAAAGATCTCACAAATTTAGTACTTTTACAGTACTTTCAAAATCACTAACTTTGTTGGCAATTATTGTCACTTATATGACGTTTATCAAGAGACAAAAATTTCAATCCTCATTCCCTGTTAAAATGTTATTTGCATGACCTTCAAAAGAAACCTCCTTTTTATCCTCTTCCTCTTTTTTACACCATTTTCTCCCTTTGCGCAGGATACCATCCGTCCTGATTCAGTGATCAAAAATCAAAAAATGATTGGGGACGATCCGGTGATGGTCATGCTTGACAGCCTGGCCAACCTTAAGATTTTTGAAGAGGCCGGATTTCCCAATGCCCAACAGTATCAAAACTGGAGTACCTTTACTGATAGCGATATTCCCACTTTTCCCGATTCGGTTTACCGCGAACGCATCGCTCAGCTGAATGATCAATCTCCCTTTGAATTTGTTTACAATAACGAAGTAAAGAAGTTTATCGAATTGTACGCTGTAAGAAAACGTAAGCTGACCGCAAGAATCCTTGGCTTGTCCCAGATATATTTTCCCCTTTTTGAAGAGCAGCTTGACAAATACAACATGCCGTTGGAATTGAAATATCTGGCCGTGATTGAATCAGCGCTAAACCCCACCGCCAATTCACCAGCCGGGGCCAAAGGTTTGTGGCAGTTCATGTATGGAACCGGAAAAGTATACGGGCTGAAGGTCAGCTCATATGTTGATGACCGGTTTGACCCCTTCAAGGCCACCATTGCTGCTTGTGAACACTTGACTGACCTGTATAATATTTATGGAAGCTGGTCACTGGCCCTGGCTGCATACAATTCCGGAGCAGGAAATGTGAACAAGGCCATCAGGCGTTCGGGGGGCATGAAGAACTTCTGGGCTATACAAAAATACCTGCCCAGGGAAACCGCCTCGTATGTTCCCGCATTCATTGCAGCAAGTTATGTCATAACCTATGCAAATGAACACAAAATCAACCCTGTTGATCCAGGCATCCTCTATTATGAGGTGGACACAGTCACTGTTCACAATCCGCTTTCTTTTATCCAGATATCAGAAATGCTGGATATCCCGATGGATGAAATTGAATTTTTGAATCCCTCTTTCAAGCACCTGTTTATTCCAGCTACAGCTGAAAATCCTTATAAGTTGCGACTCCGTAAAAAGCACATCGGAAGCTTCATCAACAATGAATCGGCCTTGTATGCATACCGCACGCAAAGCGGGATTCAGAAGGATTCGATGATGAAACAATTTTATAGCAACTACCGCGAAGCCGAATTATACACCGTCAAAAGCGGCGAATCGATGGCCTCCATCGCCAAAAAGTTTAATATGACCATCAGCGATTTGAAATCCCTGAACAATACGAAGAAAAATTCTTTCAAACCCAAGAAAAAAATACTGGTATACTCAAAACCGGCCAGTCAGAAAGGCCGGGATAACGGGGTAACTTCAACCTATGTGCCACAGGTTGTTTCAAAAGACACTTCAGCTAAACCAAAATCCGGTCAGGATTCCGGTATTGAACCTGCCAGTACCAAAATATCGGCAAAATCAACTTCAGCTGATGAGAACTTAAAAACCATTCATGTGGTGAAAAGCGGTGAAAGCCTTGGTTCTATTGCCATCAAATACAATTGCACTGCATCGGAACTGATGAAATGGAACAACCTGAGCAGCTCAAAAATCAATATTGGGCAAAAAATCAAGTTAAACTCGTCCGGTCAGGATCTCACCACCAATGCAAAACCTGAAGCGAAGGTCAAATCTGAAACGAATTCTAAATCTAAAACGACTGCTGCAGCAGGACAGAAATTCACAATGTACACCATCCAGTCGGGTGACAATTTATGGGATATAGCCGACAAATTTGATGTTACCGTTTCCCAGTTGAAAACTTTGAATAACCTGAAGACCTCCAATCGGTTGAAACCCGGACAAAAAATAAAAATCCCCAAATAATTTCTTCTAAACCGCAATTATCAATAAAATTTGTATTATATTTAACCACTTGGTTAAACCAACTGATTAATCCATTCGGTTAAAACAACATGGAAAATTCAACATCCACTACTGAAGAACGCATCCTGGAAGCGGCAAAGAAGGTTTTTCACTGCAAAGGGTTTGATGGTGCCCGGATGCAGGAAATAGCTGACGAAGCCGGTGTAAACAAATCACTGGTTCATTATTATTACCGGAATAAGGATAACATCTTTCAGGCAGTTTTTGAAGATGCATTTTCCAAACTGATTACAAAATTGAACGAGATTTTTTATTCTGACCTTGACTTCAAATCAAAAATCACCATCTTCGTTAGCTATTACGTCTCTTTTCTTTCAGAAAATTCATATATCCCATTGTTCATCCTGAACGGATTGTATGAAAAACCAGATATGATTAAAGCGATGCTGAAAAAGAAAAACTTCGCCCCTGAAAAACTGATGGAACAAATTCGCAAGCAGGTCAAAGAGGAGCTACATCTTGAGATTGATCCTTTCCATCTCTATATCAACATTTTGGCGCTCAGTATTTTTCCGGTTATTGCCAAACCACTCATTCAGACTATCTTTGGCTATTCGAATGATCAGCTCAAACAATTCAATGAGGAGAGGAAAACGGTAGTTCCTGATTTTATCCTTAATGCATTAAAAGGTTATGAAAATGAACATCGTAATTAAAGTTCCATTCATCCTGGTTTCCATGTTTGTTTTGATGACCGGCCTCCCTTTCATGGCCCGGGCGCAGGATACCATTACACTGGATTTTTGCTTCCAGCAATTACAGAAAACCTATCCCCTTAACCGCCAGGCCGCCCTGATGGAAAAATCCAGCGACCTCAGAACCAAAAACCTGAATAAAAACTATCTCCCCCAGTTTAATGTCAACGGTACCGCATCTTGGCAGAATGAAGTAACCGAAGTGGTGATTGAATTGCCGGCAAACCTGCCCCAACTCCAAGGGCCTGTCATTCCCAAAGATCAGTATAAGCTGACCCTAGATGTCAACGAATCCATTTATGATGGCAATGTGACAAATTACCAGAAAAAACTTGAAAAATTTAATCTCAATGTGGATAAAAAGAATGTCGACGCCACCCTGTATCTTTTAAAAGACCAGGTGAACCAGTTCTTTTTCAGTATTTTACTTACCCAGGAGCATATTAAACTGTTGAATGAGACAAGAAAACAGCTTGAATCGAAACTAAAGGAGGTGGAATCAGCCGTACTAAATGGTGCCACGCTCAAAATGAATGCCGATCTTATACGGGCAGAGATCATTAAACTTGAACAGAATATTTATGAATTATCCATGGACCGGCTTGCCAGCATACGCATGCTTTCAGAACTCATTACAATGCCGCTGGATGAGAATTCAGGATTTAAAACACCTGTTATTAATGTGCCCGGACTGGATTATGAAAACAAGCGGATTGAATTTGAATTGTATGGTATTCAGAGGGAACGGGCTGACCTGATGAAAAACATGGTCACCACAAAATGGAACCCAAAAATATGGGCATTCGGCCAGGTTGGATTTGGAAGGCCAGGCTATAATTTTCTTTCAACCGACATTGCCCCCATGGTTATGGTTGGCGCCAAACTTACATGGAATCCATGGAACTGGAATGCCAATAAGAACGAAAAAAAGATGTATGATATCCAGGGTGATATCATCAAAAACCAACAGGAAACCTTTGATAAAAATTTACGGGTGACGACGCAGAAAAATCTGACCGATATCACAAAACTCACCGACTTGCTCATTAAAGATCAGGAACTTGTTGCGCTCCGAGCCGGCATAACCAAAATCGCCTCTTCACAACTTTCAAACGGGGTGATCACTTCCAGTGATTATATCTTTCGCGTCAACGATGAAATCCAGGCCCGGATGGGAATGGAAATTCACAAACTCCAGCTTATCAAAGCAAAAATCAGCTATTTATATAATATTGGAAAATTGTAAACCCATTCCAAAATACCAGACATTTTATGAGACGATATCTTCTTGGAATCATTATGGGGATTGCCCTTCTGTCATCCTGCAGCAGCGGCAAGGACAAACCCGATGCATACGGATCGTTTGAAACTACAGAGGTTACCATATCTTCACTTGCCAGTGGAAAAATCATGTTGTTTGATGTTGAGGAGGGGCAATTGCTCGATTCAGGCCAATTGGTAGGTTATATTGATACCACCGACCTGCATCTGAAAAAGCTGCAGATAATGGAACAAAAAAATGCTACCGGATCGCGGAAAGAGGATCTCATGTCTCAGATCGCAGTTCAGGAACAAAATCGGGAAAATATTCTGATCGAGAAAAACCGTGTAATCAGGCTACTTAAAGACGGTGCGGCAACCCAGAAACAACTCGACGACATCAACTCCAGCCTCAACCTCATTAAGAAACAGATTGTTTCGATCAAAACCCAGTTCAAGGGCATCGAAGATCAGATCAGCAGCACCGAACAGCAAATTGCCCAGGTGTGTGAATCAATTAAAAATGCACGAATCGTCAACCCGATAAAAGGAACAGTCCTGACAAAATTTGCAGAGAACAACGAGGTGACGACCTTTGGAAAACCACTGTACAAGATTGCCGATCTGCGCGAAATGCAACTTCGTGTTTACATCAGCGGAGTGCAGTTACCCCACATTAAAATCGGTGAAAAGGTCGAAGTCCGCATTGATAAAGATGAAAAAACAAATTCAACGTTGGAGGGTGTCGTTGGCTGGATTTCTCAAACAGCAGAATTTACGCCCAAAACAATCCAAACAAAGGAAGAACGCGTGAACCTCGTATATGCAGTAAAGGTGCGTGTTTTGAATGACGGCAGCCTGAAAATTGGCATGCCGGGCGAAATAAAATTGATGTCAAATTAACCAAAACCAAAAACAATGAAAAAAACCATTTCAACATTTTTAATGGCCATTCTGTTGGCCATTGGGTCGGGGATTACTGTCTCCGCTCAAACCCATAAAGGCGATGATATTCTCGGCACCTGGCTTAACCAGGAAGCCACCGGAAAAATCACCCTGTATAAAGAGAACGGCAAGTATTTTGGAAAACTTGTCTGGCTAAGAACCCCTCTTGATTCCATCACCGGACTGCCACGTACCGATAAAGAAAATCCCGAGCCCAAACTGAAAACGACCCCGATTATCGGTCTGGTAAACATGAAAAACTTCTCATTTGATGGGAAGGACGAGTGGTCTGGCGGTACCATTTACGACCCGAAAAACGGAAAAACATATAAATGCTATATTCAGTTTGAAAGTCCGACAAAGTTGAAAATTCGCGGATATGTTGGCATTTCGCTTCTGGGAAGAAACAGCTATTGGACCAAAAGCACACCGCCTCAGAATTAATCAGAATTATATTATGTCGGACATAACCGTCCATGTTGAACATCTGACCAAAAAGTATGGCGAAACCCTTGCCCTTGACGATATCTCCTTTGATGTCGGCAAGGGTGAGCTTTTCGGGTTTATTGGTCCTGACGGAGCCGGCAAAACAACCCTTTTCCGCCTTCTGACAACTTTGCTGTTAGCCGACACAGGAACAGGCAGTGTTGCAGGATTTGATTTGGTGAAGGATTACAAGAATATCAGAAATATCAGTGGTTATATGCCGGGAAAGTTTTCGCTTTACCAGGACCTGACCGTTGAAGAAAACTTAAAATTCTTTGCCACCATATTTGGGACCACCATCCACGAAAACTACGACCTGATAAAAAACATATACCAGCAGATCGAGCCGTTTAAAAACAGAAAAGCCGGTAAATTATCGGGAGGAATGAAGCAAAAACTTGCGCTGTCGTGTGCCATGATTCACAAACCTGAGGTGTTATTCCTGGATGAACCCACTACCGGTGTTGATGCGGTTTCACGGCTCGAATTCTGGGAGATGCTCAAGCGGTTGAAAGATGCCGGGATAACCATTCTCGTCTCCACACCTTATATGGACGAGGCCAGTCTTTGCGACCGGGTCGCCCTGATGCAAAATGGCCGGATTATGACCATCAGCACCCCGGGGCAGGTTATCCGCAATTATCCATTGTCGCTTCTTTCAGTGAAATCGTCTGATATTTACCACCTGCTTGGCGAACTCAGGGACTATCCGGGCGTTCACAGCGTATATGCCTTCGGGCAATCGGCCCATGTTGCCTTCAGTGCACAGAAGATTGAACCAGAAGCTTTATCTGAGTTTCTGAAGAAAAAGAAGCATGAATCGGTCGAAATAACACGAATCGACGCAACCATCGAAGATTGTTTTATGGAGTTGATGAATAGCCCTGAATAAACCATGCCGGCAACCACTGAAAATATTATCACAGTAAAGGACCTGGTCAAAAAATTTGGTTCTTTCGTTGCAAATGATCACCTGACATTCGAGGTGAAAAGGGGAGAAATATTTGGTTTTCTGGGAGCCAACGGCGCCGGAAAAACCACGGCCATCAAAATCCTCTGCGGATTATCCTATCCCACTTCCGGAAAAATGTCTGTTGCTGGTTTTGATATTTACACCCAGCGCGAAAAGGTAAAGAAAAACATCGGGTATATGAGTCAGCGGTTTTCACTCTATGACGATCTCACCGTGTATGAAAACATACGCTTTTACGGTGGAATTTACGGACTGAGAAGAAAGGAGATCGATACCCGCACCCACGCCCTTATGCAACGTCTCGGTTTCGAATCAGCCCGTGATAAACTGATCAGGGATATTCCGCTGGGTTGGAAACAAAAGCTTGCGTTCTCTGTTGCGATCCTGCATAACCCAAAAATCGTATTCCTCGATGAGCCAACCGGCGGCGTGGATCCCATTACCCGAAGACAATTCTGGGATATGATTTATGAAGCTGCCCATGAAGGAATCACTGTGTTCGTGACCACACACTATATGGATGAGGCCGAATATTGCGACCGCGTATCAATCATGGTCGACGGGCGAATTGCCGCCCTGGATACCCCCGACAACCTGAAGAAACAATTCGGCACCTTCTCCATGAATGAGGTGTTTATCAAACTGGCAAGGGCTTAGAACCCGGATCACGGCGAAATGAATATACGAACCGCAAAGACGCAAAGAATAGAAAATCAGGATTATAAATACATTTTTTGCGCCTTTGCGCCTTAACGGTGAAAAAACACATTCAGTGAATATCTTCCAAAAATATAAACCCTCCGTCAGCAGGCATAACCTGCTTTTTATTGCGGGACTGGCATGGACGACCGCAGGGGGCATTCTTGCAGGACGGGGTTTGAGTTACCTGTTTCACCATGGACAATATCTTGGCTGGCGCCTGGCAGGCGGTCTGGTTTTTGGAATGATATTTTACGTGATGCTGTTTGCCAAAATTTCGAAAAGTCATATCCGGCGGATCAAAGGGCTCAACATACCCTATCCATGCGCCTTCTCCTTTTTTAACCTCCGTGGATACCTTTTGATGGCCATCATGATTTCCGGCGGTATCCTGCTGCGCACGCTGGATGTAATCAATAAGGCATGGCTTTATAACTTTTATATCACCATGGGAGTGCCATTACTGGTATCGGCTTCACGGTTCTTCTATTTCTGGGCGACCAATAAAAAAATTGTATGAAACGGTTCCGGGGATTTGTCATCAAGGAGTTCTACCATATCTTCAGAGATTACCGCACCCTGCTGATCCTCTTTGGCATGCCGGCCATCCAGCTGATGTTATTCGGATATGTACTCACCAATGAGATTAAAGATGCCAAAATCGCTATTTACGACCCATCCAACGATGTGATCACCCGCAAAATCACTGACAAAATCCTCTCATCGGGTTACTTTATCCTGGAGCGCAACCTCAGTACAGTGGACGAAATTGATCCTGTTTTCCGGCAGGGCGAGGTTAAACTGGCACTCATTTATGAACCCGGTTTCGCACAAAAACTGGAAAAAACAGGGAGGGCCCGCATCCAGATTATTGGGGATGCATCCGATCCGAATACGGCCAATATGCTGGTAAATTATGCCACCGGGATTATCAGTAACTTCCTGGTTTCTATGAATTCCGAAAAGGTCCCTTACCAGATCACACCTGAAGTACGGATGATGTATAATGGAGAGCTGAAGGGGGTATACATGTTCGTTCCCGGACTGATGGCCATGCTGCTTATGTTGATTTCCGCGCTGATGACCTCCCTTTCCATCACCAAAGAAAAAGAGATGGGTACCATGGAATTGCTGCTGGTGTCTCCGATGAGACCATGGCAAATCATTGTTGGCAAAGTCTTTCCTTATGTCTTTCTTGCCTTCATCGATGCATGTATCATCCTCGCCTTAGGAAACATGTTTTTCGGCATGCCTATCATAGGTAGCATTTCGCTCCTGCTCCTCGAAAGTTTCCTTTACATATGCATGGCCTTGTCACTCGGCATCCTGATCTCCAGCATCACCAACAGCCAGCAGGTAGCCATGATGATTTCGCTGGTAGCGCTCATGCTGCCTACCATCCTGCTTAGCGGTTTTATTTTTCCGGTCGAAAACATGCCCGTGATTATGCAGGTACTTTGCCACTTCATGCCACCAAAATATTATATCACCATCATCAAGAGCATCATGCTCCAGGGCAACGGGATCGAATATGTATGGCGGGAAACGCTCATCCTGATGGGATTTACAGCTTTTTTCCTTGGACTCAGTATTAAAAAATTTAATATCCGGCTTACCTCATGAGGACTATTCTATTTATCATTCAGAAAGAATTCTTGCAGGTATTCCGCAACAAATCGATGCTGCCGATCATTTTTATCCTTCCGATCGTCCAGCTGATCATCCTGGTGAATGCCGCAACCTATGAGATGAAAAACATCCGTGTTTCGGTGGTTGACCTTGACCTCTCCGGCACCTCCCGAAAGTTGGTGAGCAAGTTCCAGGGGTCACCATTTTACCTGCTTAAAAACTCCTCATTTTCCTATAAAGAAGCCGAAAATAAGATGAAACAGGGAAAGATCGACATGATTCTCCAGATTCCCATGGGATTTGAAAAGAAGCTGCTGACGGAGAGCCATGCAAATGTCCAGTTTGTGATTAACGCCATCAACGGGCAAAGCGCCGGCCTCACCAACGCCTACTCCACCATGATTCTGCTCGATTACAACCGGGAGGTGCTCATAGAAAATGCAAATCCGTCGATGCTGGGCGGCCTCAGGAGCATTCAAACCGATTACAGCTATTGGTATAATCCCAAACTGAATTATAAAACCTATATGGTCCCGGGGATCCTGGTGTTGCTCGTCACCATCATCGGGTTGTTACTTTCAGGAATGAACATCGTGCGTGAAATGGAGATCGGAACCATTGAACAAATTAATGTGACCCCAATCAATAAGATCCAGTTTATTGCCGGCAAACTTATACCTTTTTGGCTCATCGGGATGTTTGAACTCGCATTTGGTCTCTCAGTCGGAAAATTGCTGTTCAATATTCCCATGGAGGGGAACCTGGGATTAATTTTTCTGTCGGCATCTGTTTATCTTTTTGTAATTTTGTCATTCGGCCTGCTGATTTCAACCATCACCCATACGCAACAGCAAGCCATGCTGGTTTCGTTCTTTTTTATGGTGGTATTCATCCTGATGAGTGGATTATTCACCTCTATTGAGAGTATGCCAAAATGGGCGCAAAACCTTGACAGGCTCAATCCGGTGATGTATTTTATCAAAATCATGCGGATGGTATTGCTGAAAGGATCTGGTTTTGCTGATATCAGTCCGCATTTTTGGTCACTGGTTGTTTATGCCGGTTGCAGTTTAAGCCTGGCCATTCTGAGATACCGAAAAGTCTCTTAAACCTATATAGTGAATAAGAAATCAAGGATATACATCATCCTTAGAACCGTTCTCCTGGGATTGGCGATAGTTGCCATTGCCTTTTTCGTAACGCGTAGCATGTTTCACCGGGAAGAGACCAAGAAAGATGCCCTGCGTCGTATCCGTGAACGCGGATACCTGATCGCCCTTACCGATCAAAATACACTCAATTACTTTTTGTACCGGGGCGAACCCATGGGCTACCAGCTCGAACTGCTTGAATCATTTTCAAAACATCTGGGTGTCCCCCTCAAGATTATTGCCAGCAATGATATTTCAAAACTCCAATATTATCTTTATTACAATGCCGCCGACCTGATCGCGCTCAACCTTCCCATCTCCGGCCATGGCAAAAAGCTCGTCCGATTTTCAGATCCGTTTGGTGAAACACGAATGGTGCTGGTTCAACGCAAAGGCAGTGGCCCGGGTAAATCAGAATCTGGGATGATCAAATCTTTGAATGACTTTCCGGAGGATACGGTATACATCCGGAAAAATCAATTCATGGAGGCAGAGTACCACAGTTTTTATAAAGAAACCGGGAAACGTGCCATCCTGAAAGAAGAGGCTGACATCAGCCAGGAAGAGTTAATTAAGCGGGTCGCAGAAGGAACAATACGCTTTGCGATTTGTCAGGAAAATGTGGCCATGGTACTCCACCGGGTTTACAGGAATATAGACATTTCAGTATTGGCTTTCCCATTGTTTTCATATGGCTGGGGGATGGGAATGGGTTCAGATTCTCTTCGTATCGAAGTAGATACCTGGTTAAAGGAGTTTAAAAGGTCGCGGCACCTGAAGAAAATATATCTCGATTATTTTGACAACCAACGCATTGCAGGATTTTTCCAAAGTGATTATTTCTCAGTAAGCGGGAATCAACTTTCGCCTTTTGATAATGCAATCAGGGAACAATGCAAACAGGTTTGGTGGGACTGGCGATTGGTGGCTTCACTGATCTATGAGGAATCAAACTTCAGGCCAGGGCAGATTTCATCGCACAGCGCCAGTGGATTAATGCAACTGATGCCTGAGACGGCCGCAAAATTTGGAATTGATAGTACGGCAACACCCGAACGACAAATTGCTGGTGGGGTTAAATACCTGAGGTATCTTGATAACCAGCTTCCCGAAGATATTGAGAGTCCGGTTGAGCGCGTTTATTTTGTTCTGGCCTCTTACAACGTAGGTATCGGAAAGGTCCTGGCTGCAAGGGAAAAAGCTGAAAAATTCGGTAAAGATAAAAACAGGTGGAATGGGCATGTGGATTACTACCTTTTGCGACGTTCAATAAAAAACCCTATTGCCAATTCTGATTCGCTTAAAACCTATCCTGTCGATTACAAAACAGAAGGTTTTGTCGATGACATCGTGAGTCGATTTTATCACTACAGAAACCTGATCAGATAAATAATCTGGTATGAAATACGAGGACGACCATCGAAGCATCAAGTATTTTGTAAAGCGGTTCTTTCTGTTGAACGGAGAGCGGTTCAGGGATCGAAAGGTCGTGGATTTCCCGGCAGGCAATGGCATTACCTCCCGGATACTATCGGAAATCGGCGCCAAACCCCTGGCCTTTGACCTGTTTCCCGAATATTTCAAGGTGCCCGGAATGACCTGTACCCGGGCCAATATATCCACCGGAATTCCCCTGCCCGACAGCTTTTCCGATGCCTTGATCTGCCAGGAAGGTTTGGAACATTTTTCTGATCAGCTGTCGGCCCTGAGAGAATTTAACCGGGTCTTAAAACCGGCCGGTACACTGATCATCACAACCCCGAATTATTCAAACCTCCGGGCCAAGCTGAGTTACCTGCTCAGTGAAAGCGAACGGTTTAATTCGCTCATGCCCCCTAACGAAATCGACAGTATCTGGATGTCGGACCAGGATATTACGCCCGACATCTACTATGGTCATCTCTTTTTAACCGGAATTTTGAAACTTCGGGTACTTGCCCGTCTCGCAGGTTTTAAAATAAAAAAGATTCACCCCACCCGGATGAAAAGCACCTCGATGCTGCTATTCCCATTTCTTTATCCTTTCATTGTCTGCTCAAACGGAATTGCCTACCGGAATAATATCCGGAAGGGGAAGGATCAGGATATCCTACTCAGAAAACAGACGTATCGCGAAATATTCAACATCGCTGTAAATCCGAGGATACTGGTCGACAGCCATCTGATGGTGGAGTTTGAAAAGGAAACAGAAGTTTCCGGGGTGGCCAAGCGCCTGAAAGGCCTGCATCGGGTTTTCGGAACAACCTGACAACCTGGCCATTCATTTCATGTGTCCATGAGCTGTTTTTCAATGGTCACATGGAATACCCCTGTTTTCATTTTCGATTTGTATGACTGGATTTAGGATGGGTATTTTACCTGGTCTTTCAGAAACAAGTCACAGGTTTCACGGATCGATTTTTCAACTGACATGAATTTGAAATCCAGCGCACGGCAAAGTTTTTCGTTGGAATAGGTATAAACCTGTGTAACGGTGTTGGCCATCTCCCTGGTTACTTCCGGTTTCGAGCCGGTTAGCAAAGCCCGAACGGCTTCTGCCCGCCATGCAAGGGCGGACAGAACCATCGGGACATTAACAGCGGGTGCAGGTTTATTCAGGGACCTGGCAATCATGGTGAAAAAATCCTGATAGGATATATTTTCGGAAGAGCAAATGTAGCGCTGACCGAACAGGTCGCGGTCCATTAACCCGATCATGGCTGTTGAAACATCGCGAACATCAACATATCCGTTTACACCATGGGTGTAGTATTTCAATCCTTCCCATACCAACCGGAATAACCCGGAATTATCCTGCCAGAAACCAGGTCCAAGAATAACCGAAGGATTGATGATCACGGCATTGAGCCCCTCTTCCATGCCACGCCAGATTTCGCGTTCAGCCCCGTATTTACTGATGCCGTATACTGAATTTTTTTTCGAGGGAATCCAATAGGTCTCTTCTGTGGAAACATCATTGTTTTCAGCTCTTCCCAGCGTTGCCACGGAACTGACATAACAGAATTTTTCAACTTTGTGTTCGATGGCCTGGTTCACAAGACTTGCTGTCCCTTCGATGTTAACCTTCAACATGGTCTTGTGATCTTTCGGATAAAAAGAAACCACAGCCCCGCAGTGATATATTTCGGTGATGGAATCCATGGCATCTTCCATGGCACCATGATCCAACAGATCGGCATTCACCCATTCAATTCCGGCCGCTAACTCATCCGGGTTTGCAACATAGTAAGCGAATACTTTGCGCACCATTTCTGTGTTACTGTTAGCGCGTTTGATAGCACGGACCTTTTTGCCAGCCAGTAAAAGGTCGAACAGTAAATGTGAGCCTAAAAGGCCGGTACCTCCGGTGACAAGGATCATAAATAGGTGTTGTTTGGGCAGCAAAGGTAGAAAAAAGGAGTGAACTGGCTGATTCGGGATCTGGAAGACAGGGAGCTACTTCTCGCTGATCACCTCAAACCTGATCATTATACTTTCTCCATCTTGCCCGACAAGCGTCAGCCTGTGCATGCCCCGGGCAGGTGAAAGTGCCATCTGGTGAACCTGTGTGGTTGTCCCGATGAAACGATCATCCAGGTGCCAGTATACCAGGGCCCCGCGATGGCGGTTGGCCACTCTGAAAACCGCACTTCCCGGCTTCCCGTCAAGGTCGACTGGAATGTATATTCTACTGTTGTTTTTCGGATAGATGACCTCCATGTTCCTTCTTTCACTGGTGCCTGCACAGTCGGGGCGGAATGGAGGCAGCACCTTGTAAAATGGATTCTTGTTTCGGAAATACCATTCCTGAACGGGAGGAAGCACAAACCATGACACATGCTGCATGTTTTCCGTAGGCTCACAATTTGAATTGACTTGCCATTTGCCGGTTTGATCAAGATGAATCCGCTGATGAAAAGGGCAGGGCTCCGTTTTCGCCCCCTGCTTTTGTATCCAAAGGGTATCTGTAATTTCGCAAATGGCCGTGGCCCGGTAACCACTATACCGGCATACCGGGACTTGCATCATGGCCGGTGTGGGTCTTTCAAACCAGGTCGTTGGCGGCAGGGTTTTGAACACATCAAACAGAATGGGAGCAGCCACACCAATACCGGTCAATCCGGGTCTGCCCTCTCCGGAAGCATTGCCAACCCAGACGGCCACTACGTATTCCGGGGTGACTCCAACTGACCAGCCATCACGGTTCCCAAAGCTGGTACCAGTTTTCCATGCAATCTTATGGCTTGAAGAAAATTGTTGCCACAAACTCTCCGCATCGGGACGTGCAACCTCTATCATGGCTTCGAAGGTAAGCCAGATCGAGCCAGCATCGAACCAGGATGACTGATCCTGTAACAATAGTTTTTTTGGTTCTTCCGGAACGAAGTAAGTTGGTGGATGAAAATCTGATTTACTGTATTTCGCTCCGTGCTCGGAAAAATGGCTTAGGGTACGGGCCATCGAAGCGTAAATCCCGGCAAGATCCCACAGACTGGCTTCGGCCCCCCCCAGGATGAGTGCCAGTCCATAATGGTCAGCTGGTTTTGTAAGGGTGGACATCCCCAATTTTCGAAGAAGCTTACAAAACTGATCATATCCGTATGTCTGAAGCATTTTCACAGCCGGGATATTCAATGAGCGGGCCAGCGCCATTTTTGCCGGAACAGCTCCGTCATAGGTCAGATTGTAATTTTCGGGAATAAAACCACCAATCTGCATCGGAATATCCGCAACCAGGGTATTGGGCAGCAGCAATCCGTCGTTCAGCATGGCTGCATAAAGGAAGGGTTTCAAAATACTACCGGTACTGCGTGGGGCGGAGATGATGTCTACATTGTTTCCATGTTCACGGATAGCCGTTCCGGGTAAGTTTCCGGCGTAGGCAATCACATTCCCGGTATTCACCTCAAGGACAAGGACTGCGGCATTGTGTATTTCATTGGCCATGAGCTGAATTCCATGCCTGTCAATAATATCATTGACCCGTTGCTGAAGAGAAAGATCAAGCGTGGTAAGAACCTTGGTCCCCTTGTGTCCCTCCTTCATGGTCCTGTCAAGCAGGTGCGGCGCCCGTTGCGGAAGGGGAAATGGTTTTTCTGGAAGTTTTTCGCTTTTCGCCAGATCACAGGTTGTAGTATCGATTACACCCCTTTTACACAATAGATCAAGGAGGCGATCGCGCTTCGACAACAGAAAATGGGGGTTGCGTCCAGGATATATCAGCCCGGGACTGTTAGGCAAAACAGCAAGCGTTGCTGCCTCAGCCCAGGAGAGTTGGTCGGCATCTGTTCCAAAATAGCGCCATGCAGCAGCATCAAGGCCTACTACATTGCCGCCAAATGGGGCGTGTGATGCATAGAGACCAAGAATTTCGTTCTTGCTATAGGTAAATTCAAGCCTGCAGGCCAGGAAAAGTTCCCTGAATTTTTCAAGAAAGGTACGATCCCTGTTTTTCCGGACAAGTCTGATGACCTGCATTGTAATGGTACTTCCTCCGCTCACAATACGCCGGTGCTTGATGTTCAGAAAAGCCGCCCGCAGCAAAGCAACAGGATTAAAAGCAGGGTGATAAAAAAAGTAACGGTCTTCGTAATGGGTGATGGCAAGTCTGAACTTTAAAGGAACATGGTCCCCTTCAGGAAACCGCCATTGTTGGTCAGAGGATATTTTGGCTCCAAGCAGATTCCCGTCACGGTCAATCAACACGGTCGAAAGTGGATCTTGGAATAACGGACGGGGCAAGGAAAACCAGAAGAAGACGGCAATAAGCGCCAAAAATAAATATAATAAATATCGCTGTATGCGCGAATTTTTCATTTGGTAGCCAATCCCCTTCCTGTTATTTTGAAGCTGGTACCACCTCTACCCAACGTCCGGGAATCCGCGCACTGATTGTGTTATCGTACATGGCTTCGCAGCTGGTGGTTGGCAGATAGAACCGCCCCTGGTAGGCGGCCAGGAGCATCACCCTGAAGGTCTTGGTTTGTGTCGCATTCACATCAAAAAAAGTGTATACCCGGTCATCTCGCACATCCTGATAAGTAAATGAGGAGCCTGCACTATTTGACTGTGCCGTTTCACTGCTTCGGGAATTGAGGATCTCCCATCCCGAAGGGAATACCTGTGACAAGGCAAGTTGCTGGTAATTTCCCCGCAGTCCAGGATTCGTGACAGTGACCTCTGCGATAAAGCTGGTTCCTTGTCGAAGAATATCAGGTCTGACTGGCTCGCCCTTCATGGATTTATACACCACAGAAATTTTTAGGTTGTTGGCTGCCTCGGTCGTGTCTCCCCGAACAGGAATCCCTGTCAGGATCAACCTGGCATACAGCATACTTTTCCCCTTGTTGATCACCTGGACGACCCCTTTCTTCCCAGGAATGACCTCGATTTCACGGGTCAATACTGGTTTTTTTGTCTCTATCTCTTCAGGCTGCCCGGTATTCAGAAGCAATGAAGCCCGGATACCAATTCCCTGAGTATTCCCGGTAAACCTGGCCATAGCAAGAATGGCAAAGGAGGTTGACTGGGTGCTGTACCATGCATCATTGCATAGTGCAGCAGAAATCTCCTTCACCAGCGGGGCTGCCTTGGTTTTCATATTCATGAGGCAAAGCGCTTCCACAATCATGGCTTTGTCGCGGAGATCAGAGCCGTAAGTATAATCGGACTCAGTATATGGGCTAACCGATAGAGGGGCCGTGGTTAAAAGTTGCATGGCTACCTCTTTTTTTCCGGCAAGTTCATAAGCTGCAGCCAGGCGCCATCGGGCCGAAACCGAAAGGTCTTTCTTTTCCAGCAGCTTGTTCATCGACCCCAGTTCAGGCGCTTTGGCCAAAGCAAGGGTGTACAGCCGGTACGACTGCATGAGGTCGTTGTTAAGCCATGAAGCATCGTAGGTCCAGGATACCGCCTTTTGTCGCTGAAATTCTTTCCATGAGGATAAAAAGTTCACCGGCAAAGCAAATCCCTTTTGCTCGGCCTCCAGAAGGAAATGGCCGGCATAGGTGGTCCCCCAGTCATCAGCATACTGGGCGCCCGGCCAGCTTGTCAGTCCGCCGTTTGACAACTGAAACGATTTAAGGCGCTGAATGGCAGCACGGATATTTTGTTCCGTCTCCTTTTTTTCCGCCTCCGAAAGTTCAAGAATATCTCCAATGTAAAGTTGCGAAAAAACAGAAGAAACAGTCTGCTCCACGCACCCAAAAGGATAATGTATAAGGTATGAAAGCCGCTTCTCCAGATTCATAGGCAATACATTCGAAAGCTCCAGCGTTCCCCTATTGCTGCCTGTTATTCCTGGCGCCCTGAATTCAGTAGTCCAGGTTTTTCCAGGCAGAATAACCTTTTCAAAAACATTGGTCACACGGGGATTGGGGTTTCGGATCCCGATGTCAATCGTATGCACCGCTTTGTGATTACCGCTGATTGCCACAATTGTTACCTTGCCGAAGCCCACCGCTTCTGTTACCTTCAATCCGAAGGTGGTCAGCTGATCGCCAGTATTGGTGAAGGTCAGTTGCTTCGTACTTTCTCCATTAAGGATAAATAACTCATTCGTGGTCACCTCTACCTTGACATTTCGGATAGATGGATCCATCGCAAAAACACTTACCGGCAGCATAACGGATTCACCTGGACCAACCACCCTCGGCAGTGTTCCCAATACCATGAGCGGCTTCTTTACCCTGACCGTTTTTTCATCTGTGCCGTATGCACCATTCTGACCTGCAACAACCATAACCCTTACGGAGCCTATATATTCAGGCATCATAAAGGAATGTGTTTTTGACTGCCCTTTTTTTAATTCAAAAGGGCCTAAAAACCTGACCATTGGTTTGAAGCGGTTGGCCTTCAAACCTTCTTTGTTGATTGCATCCTCGTCGCCCCCAATGCTGAGGATCCGCTGCAGCTCCCCGCTGAATGCCCCCATCACCTGGTCAAACAAATCCCAGGTTTTCACACCCAATGCCTCCCTGGCAAAAAACACATTCCATGGATCAGGTGTTTTAAAACGGGTAAGGTCAAGTAAACCGTCATCCACCATCGCGAGGGTATAGGTCATGGGTTTTCCACTGTTCTCTTTCACCTGGATAGAGACCTCTTTGCCGGGTTCGAGTTCATTACGCATGCCGATCACCGGCTTGAGATGGGTATTGGGATTTTCAACCGGGACAGGGATTACACCATACAACCTTATGGGCAGGTCGTTCTTTGTCTGGGCATGTGGCTGGATCAGGGTCACATACGCATAGCAGTTGGGAGCCATGGCTTCAGTCGCTTCAAAGGAGATGTCGGTGGTCCCTTTTGTGGTGGGGACCCAGAAGGATTTCAGGATATTCGATCCGGTTTCAATGGTAACCAGCGCCCGTCCGTCGGGAGAGGTGGGCAGTGTCAGCTTGACTTGGTCGCCCACCTTATACTGGTTCTTGTTGGTAGTGAGGGTAAGCATCGCAGCAGCCTGCTTTTCCCCACCCGGCATGCGGAAATAACCAGGCCAGTCAACATACACTACCTTACCTGCTGCATGGCCCGATGTTCGGTCGGTCACCTTGATCAGGTACCTCCCCCAGTTGTTGTTGTCAACCAGGAATTCAAAAGCACCCTTGCCATTCACAGTTTTAACTACAGCTGAATCTGAAGGTTTGATGTATGATGTGGAGATAAAATCGGCTGATCCTGCTTCGGAATCATCCCACCACCAACGCCATTCGAGCTTGAACACTTCGACCTTCAGGCGGTTTGAGGGGATCAGTCCACCTTGGGCATTTACATTCAATAAATCGATTTGGTAGGTTTTATCCGTGTACAACACCTTGTCATCGTTTGATGGCATGGGAACACGCAACCCGGCATAGGACTGATATGGATAGTATGGGATTGAAAAGCGGTCAATGCTGAAATCACCGCCATCTTCAAAGACCATTGTTTCAAAACTGGCTTTGAGTGCACCGGGAGCAATGTTTGTTACATGAATCACCGGGGTGACCATGGCGCGCCCATCGGCATCAAGCCTGCCATCGAAAACAGTAATATTTTCAGCAGCAAATCCTGCGGTTGGGTTATCAAAAACATATCCGGGGAAATTCTTGAAAGCGGTCATTGATTTCGTCAGGGTCAGCATCACTTTGGCTTTGAGGTTGCGCGCTGTGGATCCGGTGAGCCAGGTTGCTTCGAGCATCGCAGAAGGAACCTTATCCTTAACAAGACGATCTGTCTTAAAATCAAAGTTTATCTTTAGCCGGTTTGGCTTTACCGCTTCAATTTTTACCGTTTTCTGAAATTCGACACCCCCTACGTTAACTTTGGCAAGCCAGTTCCCTGTTGGAGCGTCATATGCTGTTGCCGTACTGAAATTGTAAAACCCATTCACAGGATTGGTTCTCACCATCCTGCTGATCAACTGTCCGCCCGGATTGTAAAATGACATGTTCACCGGGTGATGTGCAGGGAGTTGATGTAATTTATCTTCCAGGATGAATGTCATGAAAATTGAGTCCCCTGGCCTCCAGACACCGCGCTCACCATAGATAAAACCCTTAAGTCCTTTCTGAACAGGTTCGCCACTCACATCGAACATGCTGATTGACAATGCATTTCCATCGGTGAGCTTTAGGTACCCGGTTTGAGCACCTTTGCGTGCAACCACGATAAAGGGCCTTTTCTTCAGGGGAACGATGGCCATACCCTCTCCGTTGGTAGTGGTTTTTCCCATGCTTTGCAGCTGAAAATTGAAAAACTCCACTGAAATACCGGATAATGGCTTCGAAGAGAGAATATCCGTCACAAACACATGCCAATTCCCATCGCTTCCGGCTTTGGCAATCATTCCAAGGTCGGAGGCCAGCACATTTCTGCTGACTGATTTATTAAAAAAATAGGATCTCTTGCAAGGATTATCCCGCTCCTCCCATTGATAGTTCTGCCACCCTCCGTTGCTGAAATCATCGTTGTCGTAGCTGCTAAAGTAATCCCAATTTTTGTCATTTTCCTGTTCCGGATCATCCAGAACAACCAGCTCCGTCTCCGCCGGTTTAATTGTATCTGCATCACCGCAAGGATAGGTGGAATACGCTTGTTCAAATCCCAGGATGACCGAATACAACGCCCCGGGTTCCGCAGTCATTAGTGACGACAAGTCAATGGAATACCGGTTCCACCTTCCATACCCGGCAACCCCGGTAAGCGGAATGGTCTTTTTCAGCACCACCCGGCCAACCCTGGCAAGCTGAGAATTGCCATTCAATTCATTCGCCTGCAAAAACTGGAGGATGTTGTTTTCAAAGATCTGCACGACTTTGATATCTACAGCCTTCAGGTTGACCGCCTCAAACGGAAGCAACATGCCATTCGAAGCAGGCATGATCACCCCATCACCTGTAAACCGTACATTGGGCCTTGGATTTTCCACACGGACTTGTTCTACCATCCTTTTCCCAAGGCTTACCTGGCCAATATTCCTTATGGAGGGCTCAAGCGATAACCTGACTTTGGTATCAGTGGTTTCGGGAAGATAGATCATAAGTAAATTGTCCTCCACTGTGTAGCGCAGACTGTTGTACGTACCCACCCTGAATAGCCCGTCGAGGTTCTGACCCGATTGGAGCGGATCGGAAAACTGAACCAAAAGACCCTGCTGGGCCCCCGGTAAGCTGCTTACTGCGATTACTTTAAAATCGCCCAAGGCAGGAATTTCAACGGCCGTTTGCCCCTCCGTTTTCGAACCTACCAGCGATCCGTCCCATGTGAGGTTAACTGCGCTTGCCGTGTTTCCCCTGGCGACAGAATCCACACGGAATGAATGGGTCCGTGTCTTCTGATCGTGCGTCCATTCAACGGGAAGCTCTCTTCCATTCTGTTTGGCCATGACAACTTTCTCTATTTGCAGGTCATCGGCCACATCCGAAGTCTGGAGGCTCCCGGTAAGGTACTCCCTTGAAAGATTATCATGAGAATAGGCCTTGTGGTTTTCAACTTCCACTGAAAGTTCCTGCAGCATGGTTCGGAATTGAAACACCATGGTTTTTAACGAATCCGGGACAGTAACCAATCGCGACAAAGAAAAATTAACCTCATACACCTGATCCTGTGGCAGTTGTTCATCTGGTTGAAATTCAATGGTCCTGCTGTCGCTCCAATAGGTTTTCCCTTTTAGCGATGGTTTGAATTTAAAATAACTCTCTGGAACAGGTGTACCGAACGACATGGTGTCGGCGAAATCCTGAGACAATCTTACCTTGATCACTGTTCGTGTGGAGACAATGCCGGATGTGAACGCCTGGACATATTCACGAAAGGCAGGATTTACCCGCACCAAATCATGGTTGCTTTTGCCAGTAAGAGCGAAAACAAGAATTACCGAGCCTCCAATCAGCGTAATTGCGAGGACAAGATAAAGATAGATTTTTTTCATAAACGTACATGGTTAAAAATGATAGGTTATTTCCTGAACAATGATGCCCGTAAACTCTTTGATGTTGCAAAATATTCTCTAAGAAAATTCTTTTGCTCGTCAACCCGTTTCTGAATCTCCTGAACATTGGTTGAAAGCATATCCATGTTTTTCCTGAGCGCCTCCTCCTGCGGTTGAACTTCTGCAAGTATTTGACGACTTCGGGTTAACTGATAATCACACGTATCAACCATTCGCCTGATCTCTGCATCCGATCGAATTGGTTTAAATTGCCGGTTCCAATAGGCAATATAATCATTAAGAAGACGTGTACCTGTGTTGTAATGATGAACAGCAAGATTAAATTTGTCCACCTGCTCTTTTTGTATCTCATTTTGCTTGTTGTACCGGACAATTTCAAGATTGGTTGTCAGGTAATCCTGATATTCTATAAGTGCTTTATTCGTCCCCCCATTTTGTTGAATACGACGTAGGGAACCTATGAGCTGTTCCTGGGTTGTAGATTGTTTGTAAACATCAATACTATCAAGGTAATTAAAGTAATTTCCAGATGCTTTTCCGGGGGATCTTCCCTGAGCAAAATTGTCCGGTGAAATTGGATTATACAAACACTGCCAAAGAGGGTCGAATGGCATGTGACTTTTTATAAAATTAACAGGTTTAACCAAGAAATATTCATCAGTGAATTTTCTGGTGAACTTTCCATTAATAACAGCGCCGCTTCCCCAGGTTGGATCAAAAAAATACCAATTGGTATCAATCCGGGCGACAGCCCAGGCATGATTAATTAATACCACGTGTCCATTTTGTTTTGTATATCCAAATACGACAAAACTTTCGATCCCGGCCCTTTCACACAATTCATGAAACACTTCGGCATACCCCTGGCATACTGCTTTCCTCTTGTGCAGGGTCTCAGTTATGATTGTTTTGGGATTATCAGAAGAACTGAAGTTAAACATGTTTTCAATATCATATTCAATTTCGTTCGAAGTCCAAAAATAAAATGCCCTGATCAGCTCCTTTTCGGAGGCCAGGTATTCCAGAAAATAATCAGAAAGTGAACTGATGGAAGATTCAACTGAATCAGGCGCAGATTTTGCCAGGTCATCGGCATTGGCAAACTCCTGTTTTGTCTGAGGGAAAGCGCAGGATAGAAGGAAAAAACAAAGAAATGAAAGGAAAGCGCATCTATTCATAAGTGCCCGGTTTATCCATAAACAATATTATGAAAAAAAACAGAGGGGCACTTACGAATTCAGCACTCGAAGAATAAATCAGTTAAAATCTTTTTTTAAATCCGCCGCGTGATTTATCACCATAGCCTCCGCCACTGCGTGAATCACTGTGCCCACCGCCGCCACGTGCATCACTAAAACCACCAGGTTTGCGATCCGTTTTCGGACGTGCTACTGAAACGGTCATTACCTTACCGTCGAATTCGGCATTGTTTAATTCTTCAATGGCTTTATCAGCCTCTTCATCATTGGTCATTTCCACGAAACCAAATCCGCGTGATCTTCCTGAAAAATTGTCTTTAATAACTTTAGCTGAATTTACGGCTCCATAATCAGCGAAGGCCTGTTTCAGATCTTCATCGTTGATCCTGAAACTCAAATTTGATACAAAAATGTTTTTCATGTACTGTGTTTGTGAATGAATACTAATTGACTGGTGATTTTAAGCTTCAATCACGAAAAGGAACCGGCGGCGATACAACTTCGAGGAGGTAATAACGACTGAATGGCTTGCCTTGTGGATCTGTGAATACTCAAAAGCCGCTGCAAAGATACGCATTTAAAAGGCATAGCCGACATATGTACGTAAATAATAGGTGTATAGCAATATTTATCCGCGGTTGAAATAGGTTCGTTCAATGCGTACAAAGGTTTTACTGAAATAATAGTAAAAATTTGGAGAAAATTTATGATCTTTGCACCATAAACAAAACATAATCCTATGATAACGAGACTTTTTCCATTGATGTTCGTGATATTTTTCACGGTGGCTGGCTGCAACCAGGGGACCAAAGAGACTGCTGACAAAACCAAAAATGACACAACCTTGCTGACTGTGCTCACGTTCGAAAAACAAGCCGACAGTTGTATTGACAAGCCTGTAATCATTGAGGGAACAGTTATGCACATTTGCAAGCATGGTGGAAAAAGGATGTTTCTGGTTGATGGAACTGACAGTATCCGCATCGAAGTCACCACAGGGCCCACCATTGCCAAATTTGAGGACCCCCTTCTTGGAAGCCGTGTTCGTGTTTTTGGTACACTGAAGGAGGAACGGATCGATGCAAAATTCCTCAATGAATGGGAAGCTGAATTGAAAAAGCCTGAAGAAAACCACAATATTGGCGTTCATACCGGGGCAAAGGGTCATGAAGATCAGGATGTTGCTGATAAATTTGAAACGATCAATTCCCTGCGTGATGACCTGAAAAACAGCGGGAAGGATCATTTATCAAACTTTTCCATCGAAGCAGCCAAATTCATTGAACTGAAGTAGTTATGCAGATTAAAAAACTCCGCCGGTGGAACAATGTGCTTCACCGCGACATCGGATATTTATGCGTTGGCATGACATTGATATACGCCATTTCAGGAATTGTCCTCAATCACTTTAAATCCGGAGATTTTCAACATCCCGACTACGGGAAGTCTTACAAGGAACTTAAGGTTTCTCTTCCAAAAGATGGCCTTGTTACCCAAACATACATCTTTAAGGTTCTGGACGAGGTAGATCAAAAAGATCATTATAAAAGTTATATCACAGGGGATGGATATGTTCAGATTTTTCTCACCAAGGGTTTCGTCTATGTCGATCTGAATACCGGAGAGGCTGAAATGGAGCGGAAAACAACACGATATGTGATCAAGGAGATGAATCTGCTGCATTACAACAATCTGAAAAAATTATATACCTGGTTTTCTGATCTTTACGCAGTCGGGTTGATTGTATTAGCCATCACAGGTCTGTTTGTGTTGAGAGGAAAAAACGGCATTGTCGGGCGTGGCGCCTGGCTTACGGCCATCGGAATTCTTATTCCGGCACTGTTCCTGCTCTTTTATATGTGATTTACGCCTGAATACGCATCCTGAACATCCCAAACGGGGACAAAGAGGTTTAAAATATTCCAATCATGAAGACCTTTTCACTTCTGATCGCCTGGACGCTCGTTCTTGGTTCAGCAACCGCCCAGAATCCTGCACCATCAAAATCACTTGCCGGATATGTCAATCCACTGATTGGAACTCAGGAAATGGGCCATACATTCCCTGGAGCTTGTGTTCCTTTTGGATTTGTGCAGCTGAGTCCTGACACAGATACCGTCCCCTATGAAAAAGATGGCAAATATAACCCTGATGTTTATCGTTATTGCGCCGGCTACCAGTATCTCGACAAAACAATCGTAGGATTCAGTCACACGCATTTCAACGGGACAGGCCACTCCGATCTGGGTGATTTTCTAATCATGCCTGCCGTCGGGAAGCTGCAATTGAACCCCGGAACTGCAGATCATCCCGAAAACGGTTACCGGTCCCGGTTCCGTAAAGAGACGGAAAAGGCCTATCCGGGTTATTACCGGGTCCATCTGGATGATCCGGATGTAGAAGCTGAACTTACTGTCACTTCACGGGCGGGCTTTCATCAATATACCTTCCCTGAATCCGACAGCGCACACATCATCCTCGATATGATTCATGGCATTTATAATTACGATGGCAAGGTTTTGTGGGCCTATGTTCAGGTGCACAATGACACCCTCATCTCCGGGTACCGCATCACCCGCGGATGGGCCCGGACAAGATATATCTATTTTGCGCTGAGTTTCTCCAAACCCTTTGACAGTTATGGATTTCGTAATCAGGAACTACCCGTTTACAAGGGATTCTGGCGAAAATTTAACCAGCAGGAAAATTTTCCTGAAATGGCCGGTAAAAAAATTCAGGCCCATTTTGACTTCAGCACTGCACAGGGAGAGATGATCAAGATAAAGATCGGGCTTTCAGCCGTAAGCATGGCAGGTGCCCTGAAAAACCTGCAGACAGAGATCCCCCATTGGGATTTTGAGAAAACCAGGGCAGCCGCCCGGACCATCTGGGAAGATGAACTTAACCGTATCCGGATTGAGGGATCTGTTGACCGGAAAATTAACTTTTATACGGCGCTTTATCATGCACTGCAATCACCGGTTGTATATAACGATGTCGATAGTCTTTACAGGGGCATTGATCAGAACATCCATAAAGCATCCGGCTTCACCAATTACACTACATTTTCACTTTGGGATACCTATCGTGCCGAACACCCCCTTCTTGCTCTTCTGTATCCAAACCGCACCTCAGACATGGTCAACTCCATGCTGGCCCATTTCGACCAGAGCCCTGAACATATGCTGCCGGTATGGTCACATCACGGGAATGAAAACTGGTGTATGATCGGATACCACAGTGTTCCGGTAATTGCCGATGCTTACGTGAAGGGAATTCGCGGATTTGATGCCAGGAAGGCCTTGAATGCCTGTGTGACCACTGCGACCAATGCATATTACGATGGCATCCCCGATTACATGAAATATGGATTTGTTCCTGATGATAAAATGGGCCATTCCGCTTCTATAACCCTGGAATACGCTTATGATGATTATACCATCGCCCGGTTTGCCAGGGCAATGATCCTTGCAAAAGAGCCATCAGATCAGGATAAACAGTTTGCAGAAGATCAGCTTCAGCGCTTTACTGATCGATCCCTGAATTATCGAAACCTGTTCGATTCCTCCACAAGATTTATCCGTGCCAGAAGATCCGATGGGAGATGGAAATCGCCTTTTGACCCGCTCAGCACCCACGGACAGGGTTTTATCGAGGGAAATTCATGGAACTACTCATTCTATGTTCCGCATGATGTATTGTACTATATCGGGATGATGGGCGGTGAAAAGCCATTCATACGCCGTCTCGATTCGCTTTTTACCATGCGTCTTGATGACAAATATTTTGCAGAAACTGAAGATGTAACCCGGTCAGGACTCATCGGCAACTATGTGCATGGCAATGAGCCGAGCCATCATGTTGCATATCTGTATAACTGGACATCGATGCCCTGGAAAACCCAGGAGCGCGTAAACTTGATTGTGAACTCGATGTATAAGAACAAACCCGATGGATTATGCGGCAATGACGATTGCGGGCAAATGAGTGCATGGTATCTTTTCAGTGTGCTCGGATTTTATCCGGTTTGTCCGGGAACCACCCAATATGCCATTGGCAGCCCTTGCGTTCCTTCAGCAACCATTGCCTTGCCCGATGGAAAGTCTCTCGTCATCAAGGCAAGGGAATTCAATGATCGGAACATCTATATCCAGTCCACAACCCTCAACGGAAAATCCCTTGATGCACCATTTATTGACCATGCCGACCTGATAGCGGGGGGTGAATTGATCTTTGAAATGGGCCCGAAACCGAAGATAAAATGAGTTCAAAAAACACTTTTCGTGAGTGGTAGAATAAACCTTAACTTTGTAAAAACATCCCAATCATGAAACGAATACTCACAATGATCATCATGTTGTTGCTCACCTACGGCTTGTCGGCCCAGGAGCAAAAACACGTTGTTTTTCTCAAAGATAAAAACAACAATCCATATACACTGACTAACCCCTCTGCATTTCTCACGCAGCGTTCACTTGATCGCCGGACCAAATCAGCCATTCTCCTTGACATAAAGGATCTTCCTGTAACACCCTCCTACGTTACCCAAATCGCGGCAACCGGTGCTGTTGTGGTTTATTCGTTGAAATGGTTTAATGCAGTTGTAGTAAATACAAATGATCCCGCTGTATTATCAGCCATTGCCGCGCTTCCTTTTGTTGATCACCTCGACCAGGTTCTTCCAAAAAATCCTGTACAGGTACCGGCAAACTCTGGTATGATGCATATGGATGAGATCCCTCCTTACACCTTATACAAACCACTGCCTGTTAATATAACTAAATCAACCGGCAGTTTTAATTATGGACAGGCCTATAACCAGGTGCATATGATCACACTGGATGCGCTGCACAACCTTGGTTTTTCAGGCCAGGGTATGATGATTGCCGTTCTGGATGCCGGATTTTATCATGTAGATCAGATTTCTGCATTTGACAGTCTCTGGCTCAACAATCGCATTCTCGGAACCCGTGATTTCAACCTCCCCGGCAACAATGTTTTCGGGGATAATATGCATACCCATGGCACCAGTGTCTTGTCTATCATGGGAGGCAACCTTCCGGGACAAATGGTCGGAACCGCCCCAAACGCCTCTTTCTGGCTTATCCGAACTGAAGCAGGTGAATATGAATCCCTCATTGAAGAGTACAACTGGGCTGGAGGAGCTGAATTTGCCGATAGTCTTGGGGTAGACGTGATCAATTCATCACTCGGATATACCATCTTTGATAACCCGGTTTACAACCATACCTATGCTGATATGGATGGCAACACCACACCAGTGACCCGGGCTGCCGATCTTGCCACAAGTCGCGGAATCATGGTTGTGAATTCCGCAGGAAACGATGGGAATAAATCCTGGCACTACATTGGTGCTCCTGCTGATGGAGACAGTGTGCTGTCAATCGGAGCAGTTGATGCTTCGGGAACTTATGCCTCTTTCAGTTCAACTGGTCCAACGTACGACAGACGAATCAAGCCTGATGTAACTGCTCAGGGCCAGGGAACCACGGTCGTTGACGGAGGGGGATGGGTAGTCCAGGGAAGCGGGACATCCTTTTCTTCTCCTGTTGTTGCAGGCGCCATGGCCTGCTTATGGCAATCAGTCCAGACATTTTCAGCCCAGGTGCTTCGCGATGCTGTGAGAAGTACTGCTTCCAGGGCATTATCACCCGATAGTCTTTATGGCTATGGCATTCCCAACATGATGAATGCCATGTTGCTACTTTCAACCACGCAGACTTTGCAGGAAGCTCAGCATGGTTATTCACTTTTCCCGGTTCCCTTCGCTGGTTCTCCGTGGATTAAAAACGACCGGAAAAATCCTGAACAGGTGAAAATTGAAATTCTTTCTGTTACCGGTCAGGTGATTGGCGTTCGCAACATTTACATGAACACTTCATCGACCATGGCCCTGAATGATTTTGATGGAATGCCATCAGGCCTATATTTTGTTCGCATTATCAGCAATTCGGGGCAACAGATCCTCCGGGCCATTAAATTATAGCCGAAAAATACAGTCAATTATGAAAAAAAATCTGATCCTTTTACTTTTAGGGTCGTCACTTGGCAGTTTTGCCCAGGTACCGTTTAACCCGCCATCCACCGAAAAAAAACCAGTAGTGGATACCCTTCACGGATTTCTTCTGACAGATAATTACCGCTGGCTTGAAGATAAGACCAATCCGGAGGTGGTCGCCTGGACAAAAGCTCAGCATGATTATACGGTTCAATATCTGAATGCGACACAAAAGAAGCATCAGGGACTTCGGGAGGAAGTTGCTGCATACATTGATATGGATTATGAAGGCCCGCTGAATAAAGAGGGGAAAAGGGTATTCCAGACCATCAAAAAAAAGGGTGACAAACAATCTTCCGTTTATACCATTCTTGATGGAAAAAAGGTTCAGATATGGGACCCTGTGAAACTTGACACATCCGGTAAAACCGCTACTACTTCAGTTCAATACACCTATGATGGAGAACGAGCTGCTGTAAGCGTTCAGAAAAGCGGGGCTGAGATATCCACAACCTACATCATTGACACACGGACGGGAAAAATCTTGTATCCTCCGCTGGAAAATATTTTCGGATACCAATGGACCAAAGACCAGCAGCATGCCTATTTCACCATACGGAGCCAGGCAGACGTCGACAGCCAGGCTCCACTGAAGAGCTACCTGTGGAAGGTGGGCGACCCTGTTGAAAAGGCTCAGTTCATTGGAACCACAAAGGATGCCAAAGATTCCTATTATATTTATGACAACCGTTACAGCGATGTAACTTTTTATGGGGAGGGCAATTTCAATGCAAATGACTGCAAAATGAGAAAAACCGGAACCAATGATGAAGGCGTTCAGGTTTATGAAAGCAAAGAGTTCCAGGCATATCCCAATGCCATCGGAGACAAACTTTATATTTTGACCAATGACAACGCGCCTAACTATCGCTTCATGGTTACCGACAAAGGAAAACCCACCTACAAGGATTGGCAGGTACTTATTCCGGAAGGAGCAACTGTATTACAGAATGTTGAAGTACTAAAAGACGGGAGGCTGATCGTTCAGGATAAAAAAGATATTCAGAGTCGTCTCACCCTCCACGATGCCAGGGGTAAAATAATCAGAACCATCGAATTACCCGAAATCGGAAATGTGAATTACGTTAGTTTCGACCGGGAAGAGGATTCTGTTTATATTTATATGAGCACCTTTACTTCGCCCGGAAAAATGTATGTTGCTTCACCAGGCAACTTCAAATGGCGGTTGTATTACGAAAGGAAAATGCCGATTGAGATGAGCAACATCGTTGGCGAAATTAAATTTTATTACACCAAAGACAGTACCCGGGTGCCATGTCTCGTCGTTCACCGGAAGGATATGAAAATGGACGGAAATAACCCCGTATTTTTGACCGCCTATGGCGGTTTTAGAATCGGTATAACTCCCGGATATTTTGGCTACTATGCCCCTTTTATAAACCGTGGCGGAGTGGTTGTTGAACCAGGAATCCGCGGAGGGGATGAATATGGCGAAAAATGGCACGAGGACGGCATGTTACTCAATAAACAGAACTGTTTCGACGACTTCAATGCCTGTGCCGAATGGCTGGTGAATGAAAAGTACACCAATACTGGAAAGATTGTCGCAGAGGGCGGCAGCAACGGAGGTTTGCTCATGGGCGCAATCGCCACACAGCGGCCTGACTTGTATAAAGCTGTCATGTGTGCAGTTCCCTTGCTGGACATGGTGCGTTTTCATAAATTCCTGATCGCCCGCTACTGGATTCCGGAGTATGGTTCTTCCGACAATGACGTCGATTTCAGGAATCTGCTGAGCTACTCCCCCTACCATCATATCAGGCAGGGAATCAACCTTCCGACCATGCTGGTGAGGACCGGGGCAAACGATAGCAGGGTGGATCCGCTGCATGCCAAGAAATTCACAGCAGCCCTCCAGAACAATCCGGGGCAGATCAATCCCATCCTGCTCTATATTGATTACAATGTGGGACATGGTTCCGGCCAGGCAACCAAACAAAGAATTGATAATATAATGGTCGATTTTGAATTTCTTCTGAACCAGCTTGATATGTAAAGAATTTTCGGATGACCATAATCCAGCCGCAGGCAGTTCCTATTGGAGCTGCCTGTTTTTTTTCATACTTTGGCCAAAAAACTTGACTTCAGTGAAAAAATGTAGTATTATTGCAAAATCATTTTAATATCATATTAATATCATTAATCTGAAGCAAAATGGAAAAAGAAAAACTTAGTTCAGTCAATTCCGGGTATACGGGGGTTGTAATGACGCTCCTTTTTTTCGCACTGGCAATTTGTGGGATTATTTTTTTTAACCAGTCCCCTGTCATTATCATTTTAAGTGTAGTTCTGATGTTGGTCGGGGTGTTCACCAGTATCGGGCTGATGGTTATCAACCCCAACGAATCGTCGGTGCTTGTGCTTTTCGGCGAATACAAAGGGACCATTAAAAAGAATGGATTTTTTTGGGTGAATCCGTTTTACATTAAGAAGAAGATCTCCCTCAGGGCAAACAACCTCAACCGCGATCCCATTAAAGTAAACGACAAACTCGGCAACCCCATCATGATCGGATGTGTGCTTGTGTGGAGGGTAAAGGACACTTATAAGGCTGCTTTTGAAGTGGGTGATTACACCCATTTTGTCGACATCCAGAGTGAGTCGGCTACACGCAAACTTGCAGGGCATTATGCGTATGATAATTTCGATGATGAGCAAAAAGAAATAACGTTAAGGGCCGGCGGAGAAGAGGTTCACCTGGCACTCGAGCGCGAATTGTCCGAACGTTTATCCATGGCCGGAATTGAGGTGATGGAGGCCCGGATAAGTTACCTGGCTTATGCTTCGGAGATAGCCGGTGCCATGTTGCGTCGCCAGCAGGCAACCGCGGTGGTGGCCGCCCGTACCAAGATTGTGGAAGGCGCGGTAAGCATGGTGGAGCTTGCGCTCAATGCCCTGAGTAAAAAACAAATCATCAACCTGGACGAGGATAAAAAAGCCTCCATGGTAAGCAACCTGATGGTGGTGCTTTGTTCCGACAAGGATACTACCCCGGTAGTCAATACAGGGACATTGCATCAATAGAACGGGATGGCAAATAAAAAGGTATTCATGCTCCGGGTCAATCCGGATATTTACGATGCCCTCGAGAAATGGGCTGCTGATGAATTCCGCAGTGTAAACGGGCAGATCGAGTGGATTCTCGACGCTTCACTGAAGGGGCATCGGCGGTCGCCGGGGAAAAAAATATCTCCAGCCGGAGATCTGACAGATAACAAATCAAAACCATGATCAGCGGAGTTAATTTCGGATTATTCCGGCGTACCCGGGAACCTAACCGGCCGGTTATCAGGCCTGAGATGACACCTGTCGACTGGCTTCTAGAGGCCATGGCGCTCGTTGGCCTGGGAGTTTTACTTGGGTATGTTGCCTATTACTATCCGAAACTACCGGCATCCATTCCAACCCATTTCAATGCTGCAGGTGTGGCGGATGAATACGGAACCAGGGCATCCATCCTTTTCCTGCCGGTGATAGCCCTGTCTATCTATGTCATGATGACCCTCATAAATCTGATTCCTCACATGTTCAACTATCCGGGGAAGATCACCCCTGCAAATGCATTGCGGCAATACACGCTGGCCACCCGGTTGGTGAGGTACCTGAAAACGCTTCTGGCCCTCCTGTTCTTTTATATCAGTTATTCAACAACTCAGGTGGCCATCAATGAAGCCTCCGGCCTTGGTTTGTGGTTTCTTCCTGTCTTCCTGAGTTTCCTTTTTATTCCAATCATCGTATACATGGTGATGGCGCTCAGCAAAAAATGACTGTTATTTCATACTTTTGCAAAAAAAACGGAATGAATTTCATTGAAGAACTCCGGTGGAGAGGTATGATCCACGATATGACGCCGGGAACAGAAGAGCAATTGCTGAAAGAGATGACCTCAGCTTACATTGGCTATGACCCTACAAGCGATTCACTGCACATTGGAAACCTGGCATCGATCATGATGCTTGTTCACCTCCAACGGTCGGGGCATAAGCCTTTTGCATTGGTTGGGGGCGCCACGGGCATGATCGGAGATCCTTCCGGAAAATCAGAAGAACGGAACCTTCTTGACGAAACCGTATTGCGCCACAATCAGAACTGCATTCACAAACAGCTTGAAAAATTTCTGGTTTTCAATTGCGGTGATAATGCTGCTGAGATGGTGAACAATTACGATTGGATGAAGGAATTTACATTCCTGAATTTTCTTCGTGAAGTTGGCAAGCATATCACGGTAAATTACATGATTGCAAAAGATTCTGTTAAAAAGCGTATGGAATCCGGATCCGGTATCTCTTTCACCGAATTTACATACCAGCTGGTGCAGGGTTTTGATTACTGCTGGCTCTTTGAACATAAACAGGTAAAACTCCAGATGGGGGGCTCTGATCAATGGGGCAACATTGTAACCGGTACGGAATTGATCCGGAGGAAACTTGGAGGGGAGGCCTTTGCGCTTACTTGTCCGCTTATAACCAAAGCAGATGGCGGTAAGTTCGGGAAATCCGAGGCCGGGAATGTCTGGCTTGATCCGAAGAAAACCTCACCTTACAAATTTTATCAATTCTGGCTTAATACCAGCGATGCCGATGCATTGGAATACATTAGGAAATTCACCCTGCTGACGAAAGAAGAGGTTGAAACGCTTCAGAATAAGCATGATGAGGCCCCTCACCTGAGGGTGTTGCAGAAAGCGCTGGCTGAAGAGATCACCATCCGCGTACATTCCAGAGAAGATCTGCAAGCAGCGATGGAAGCATCGGAAATACTCTTTGGAAAAGGCACAGCAGAAACACTCATGAAACTTTCGGAAGAGACCCTGCTTTCAGTCTTTGAAGGAGTGCCTCAATGTGAGATAATGAATA
>Ga0247839_1000370_pt1 | contig 78987 bp, 74 predicted proteins | sample LaCruzMarch2015__6_FD_192405 | JGI IMG/M metagenome (GOLD analysis project Ga0247839, IMG submission 192405) | Freshwater microbial communities from meromictic Lake La Cruz, Castile-La Mancha, Spain - LaCruzMarch2015_16m | ecosystem: Environmental > Aquatic > Freshwater > Lake | place: Spain...
CAACTAGAGAGCTTGCTATGCAGATTAGTGATGTGATTGCACCGTTATCACGATCAGTTAATTTAAATTCACAAGTTGTTGCAGGTGGACTTTCTTACTCAAAACAGATTCAAGCTTTAAAACGTGGTGTGCCAATTGTGGTGGCAACTCCTGGCAGATTAATTGATTTGATTCAAAAGAAGCATATTAAGTTAGATGATATTGAAATAACAGTTTTAGATGAAGCTGATCAAATGGCAGATATGGGATTTTTGCCAGATGTGAAGCGGATATTAGATTTAACTAAGCCTGGTGGTCAGCGAATGCTATTTAGCGCCACATTAGATAAGGATGTTGACTCACTTGTTAAGAAGTATCTAAAGAATCCTGTTACCCACTCTCTTGCTAATGAGAAATCAACTGCAGGAAATATGACTCACCATGTATTGATAATGGAGCAGTCACATAAAGATTTAATTACCTCACAAATTGCTTCTAGAAAGGGAAAGAGTATTTTCTTTGTTAGAACTAAACATGGAGCAGATAAGTTAACTAAGCGGATGAATGAAGCAGGAGTTTCAGTTGGAGCACTCCATGGTGGCAAAACTCAAGCCCAAAGATCTAGAGTATTAGAGGCATTTAAATCAGGGGTGACAAACGCTTTAGTTGCTACAGATGTAGCAGCACGGGGAATTCACGTTGATGATGTTTCACTTGTGGTCCATGTTGATGCTCCAGAAAATCATAAGGATTATCTACACAGAGCTGGCAGAACTGCTAGAGCAGGCGCAGTTGGGACTGTAGTAACTCTTGCAACTCATAAGCAACGAAAAGGTGTGCATGGGCTGGCAGCAAGAGCAGGGGTTAGATTAAATGAATCAACAGTTAGGCCAATGGATGCCAACTTAGTAAAGGTAACTGGAGCTGCAGAGCCTTCTGGGATTCCAATTGTTACTGCCATTAGTACAAAAGGTGATGGTGGCGGTAGATCTGGCGGTTACCGCGGTTCAAGATCTAAGGGTGGCGGCAAGAAGAAGAAATCTAGACCACGTCCACATGAGCGCCGAAAGCGCACAAGGTAGTAAAAACGAGTTAAATAGATTTCCTATGGCAACAATATTTAGCGCAGTTGAATCAAATAGCATAAATTTTATTAACAAATCAGAACGAAGTGGTGATGCTCGCTCTTTATTTTGGCCATGGGCAGCAGCAAATGTTTCCTTTTTAGCAATCTCCTATGGCTCATTTTTTCTCGGGTTTGGAATCTCTTTTTGGCAGGCAACAGTTGCAGCAATAATTGGCACACTTGGTTCATTTGCATTGGTTGCTATTTCATCGTTAGCAGGAAAGCGAAGCAATGCACCAACTATGACCTTATCTCGCGCGGCATTTGGGGTTAAAGGAAACCGATTACCCGGATTTTTGTCTTACTTAATATTTGTTGGTTGGGAGACAGTTTTAGTATCCCTTGCCACACTAGCTTCTGAAACAGTTTTTACACGCGTTGGCAATATTGACCCAGATCTATCAAAGGTGTTTGGCTTCTTACTAGCAGGTGGCCTAACAATAATTGGTGGGGTTTTAGGGTTTAAAGTTATTATGAAAATTCAATTCTTTCTCACAATAACCACAATTGGCTTAACTGTTGGATACATACTGTTAACTATTGATTCAGTTAACTGGGCTAAGGTTTCATCCATTCCTTCAGGATCATCAGCTGGGTTTATTGGTGCTCTAATTTTTGCAATTACCGGAATTGGTCTTGGTTGGGTTGGGTGCGCAGCTGATTACTCCAGGTATTTACCAAGAACTGTTTCTGGAAAAGCAGTTGTTGGTTGGACCATATTTGGCGCATCTATTGTTCCAATAATCTTAGTTATTTATGGATCACTGCTTGCTGCAAGTAGTGATGATTTAAACAAGCAGGTAGCGACAGATCCAATTGGCGCCCTAACTACCTTGCTTCCCACCTGGTACTTAATTCCATTTGCCTTTGTGGCAATTCTTGGGCTGATAGGAGGCGCGATATTAGATCTCTACTCATCTGGATTAACTCTGGTTTCAATTGGACTACCAGTTAAAAGATATGTTGCAGCAGGTATTGATGGCCTAATTATGACAATAGGCACTATTTATTTAGTTTGGTTTGCCAGTGATTTCTTTGTCCCATTCCAAGGCTTTCTAATTACTTTGGGTGTGCCAGTTGCGGTCTGGTCTGGTTTATTTGTGGCAGATGTATTACTTCGCAAAAGCTACGCTGAGGAAGAACTATTTGATGCTAATGGCAGGTATGGTGCTTATAACTTTAAATCTATTGGCTTAATTGTTTTTGGAACAATTATTGGTTGGGGATTGGTTACTAACTCACTTGCCTCTTGGCTTTCATGGCAAGGTTATTTTTTGGGACCAATTGGCGGTAAAGAGGGTCAATGGGCCTATGCAAATCTAGGTGTGATTGCAGCATTACTTATTGGATTTATTGGGCACATCTTGTTATCTAGAAAACAAATTAAAAGCCAAGAGAATAAGTAATTGTTTATGAGGGCTAGCCCTCAATTAATATTTTTGTAATAAACTTTATGCGGTGATTTTACGTCGGTGATTTACTACACACAGTATTTGTAAAGGCTGTGATAATTCTTAGAGGAAAATAATCTTTGCTTGAAAAATATTTTTTAGGCAAAGGGGAGAGATGAATTCATTAGATTTAGCAAGATGGCAATTTGCGATTACCACCGTCTATCACTTTATATTTGTGCCAATCACAATTGGCTCAGGTTTTTTGGTGGCAGGTCTTCAAACAGCTTGGTATCGAACAGGCAAAGAATCTTATTTGAGGGCAACTAAGTTTTTTGGCAAGTTATTTTTAATTAACTTTGCCATGGGCGTTGTCACTGGCATTGTGCAGGAATTCCAATTTGGAATGAACTGGTCTTCATATAGCCGATTTGTTGGCGATATTTTTGGAGCACCACTTGCAATGGAGGGTCTACTTGCTTTCTTCTTAGAATCTACCTTCTTAGGTATTTGGATTTTTGGTTGGGACAAGTTATCTAAGAAAATGCACCTAGCCACAATCTGGATTGCATCCTTTGGCACATTATTTTCTGCCTACTTTATTCTGGCAGCAAATGCTTTTATGCAGCACCCAGTTGGTTACACCTATAACGCAGAACGTGGCAGAGCAGAGTTAACCGATATTGTTGCCGTTCTTACCCAAAATACTGCAGTTGCAACATTTCTGCACACCATTCCAGCCGCTTTCTTAACTGCTGGTGGTTTATTTGCAGCGGTTGCTGGTTGGATGATGGTGCAAAATCGTGATCTAGATGTTGCCCGTCCAGCATTAAAGCTCGGCCTTGTTACTGTGATTATCTCCTTTGTGCTGGTCTCATTAACTGGCGACTGGAGTGCTCGAATTATGACTGAGCAACAACCAATGAAGATGGCAGCAGCGGAAGCGCTATATGAAACTAGTGATAACGCACCATTTTCATTATTTACTCTTGGCACATTAGATGGTTCAAGATCTGTCTTTCAGATTGGATTGCCTGGGCTTCTCTCCTTTATGTCTACTGGAGATGTCAATGGCACAGTTGAGGGAATCAATAATTTGCAAGCGGAGTATGAGAAAAGCTATGGCGCAGGTGATTACACACCAAATATTCCACTTGCCTATTGGGGGTTTAGATTAATGATTGGCTTTGGCGCAATTGCATCTTTATTTGCACTAATTGTGCTGTGGCGAATGCGCAAAGGCGGAACACCAACAAATGCAAAATGGTTCCTACCAGCGATGATCTCAATGCCATTCTTGCCATTACTTTCAAACTCATTTGGCTGGATCTTCACTGAAACAGCTCGCCAACCATGGGTGGTATTTGGTTTGTTTAAAACCGCAAATGGTGTTTCACCAACAGTTACAGCCGGTGAAGTCTTATTCACAATGATTGTGTTTACTGCTCTTTATGGACTCTTGGCAGTAATTGAGTTCAAGTTATTTATCCGAGCAATCAAGGTTGGGCCTGAAAAAGTATCTGCAGCAAAAGCAGAATCTGATCAAGTCTTAACCATGGCCTACTAAGGAAGGGGAGAAAAAATGTCATTAAATACATTTTGGTTTTTAACCATTGCCACATTGTGGATTGGCTACTTCATTCTGGAGGGCTTTGATTTTGGCGTTGGAATGTTGCTTAAAGTAATTGGTAAAAATCAAGCAGAACGAAGAGCTTTGCTTACAACCTTAGGGCCGGTATGGGATGGGAATGAGGTTTGGTTACTAGTTGCAGGTGGTGCCACATTTGCCGCCTTCCCTGAGTGGTATGCCACTTTGTTTAGCGGTTTTTATCTTCCACTGTTTTTAATCTTAATCTCACTAATAATTCGCGGTGTTTCATTTGAGTATCGCAGTAAGTATGGCGATATTAAATGGCGAAATAGATGGGATAACACAATCATTATTTCCAGCTTTATTCCCTCCCTGCTTTGGGGAGTCGCCTTTGCAAATATTGTCAGAGGTGTGCCACTTGAAAGAAGTCAGGCTGGGGTAATTGAGTATGTTGGAGGTTTCTTTAACCTACTCAATCCATACGCACTCCTAGGTGGCGGGGTTACCCTATTTTTGTTTGCAACTCATGGCGCGTTGTTTATTGCGTTAAAAACTGATGGCGCAATTAGAGTGCGGGCAAATAAATTAGCTGGCCAGCTTGGATTAGTTTCAGCTTTACTTGCAGTTCTATTCCTAAGTTGGACAAACTTGGCATTAACCGACAAATCCAGTGTGATGGTGCTATCACTTATGATAGTTCTAGCCTGGCTTGGTAGTTTGGAAGCGAATCGTCGCGGCCGCGAAGGTTGGGCTTTCCTTGCTTCAGCAACAACTTTGGCATTAGTTGTTGTCACATTATTTAGCGCTTTGTATCCATATGTGATGCCAAGTTCGCTAAATATTGCAGATTCTCTAGATATCTTTAACGCCTCCAGCACTGACTACACCTTGAAGGTTATGACATATGTGGCAGTTGTAATGACGCCACTTGTCTTAATTTATCAAGGCTGGACATATTGGGTATTTAGAAAACGTTTGAGTGCATCTTCAATTCCAACTCCTGAAAGCGGAGTGCTGGACAAGATAAACTCATAATCTGTGAAGCCAATTGATCCGCGGCTATTTCGATACTCTCGAAGTAGTCGCGGTTTCACTATCGCATCGGTAGTCATTGCACTTCTTGGTGCGGTATTAACTATCGCCCAAAGCGCATTGCTCTCTATTTTTATTGTGCAGGCATTTGTAGAGAAAAAGGCTTTAAATCAAATTGAAATATATTTGATTTGGATAGCAATTATCTATATTGCAAAGGCCTTACTAAGTTACCTAACCGAGCGATTAGCAGCAGTTGCAAGTAGTGCTATTCGCCGAGAGTTGCGCTTTCAGTTGGTATCACATTTACTTTCTGGAAAAGTTGATTATAAGAATGGCCCAGCTCAATTATCTCTTTTAGCAACAAAGGGAATTGATAATTTAGACCCGTACTTCTCTAGATTCATACCTCAGTTATTTATAGCCTCAGTTATCCCACTTTTTGTTGGAATCGCAATTTCCACCCAAGATTTCATATCTGGCGTGGTCCTAATTTTAACCGTGCCACTAATTCCATTATTTGGCATGTTAATTGGCCGCTTTACGGCAAGTGCCACCGATCGCAAATGGCAAACCCTCTCTTTATTATCTGGTTATTTCCTAGATTTACTATCTGGATTACAAACTTTAAAAGTTTATGGCAGATCTAAATATCAAATCGCAAGGCTTAAGCAGGTTAATGACAAGTATCGACAAGAAACCATGAAGGTTCTGCGAATTTCCTTTTTATCTTCATTAGCTTTGGAATTAATTGCCACATTATCTGTAGCTTTAATTGCGGTAACTATTGGCTTACGACTAGTAAATGGAACGATCTCACTCCAAACAGGGTTATTTGTTTTAATCCTTGCCCCAGAGGTTTATTGGCCGATAAGACAGGTAGCTGCTCACTTTCATGCAGCATCTGATGGAGTAAGCGCTGCCAGTCAGATATTTACCATCTTGGATAGAAAGGATCCAGAAGGATTAATTAAAATAAAGAAGTTTGACCAAATATCTTGGACTGACTTAAAAATTGAGTTCAATTCTCGGGCAGCCGTAAAAATCCCTGCAGGAGTTATAGAGAAAAATGCAGTCAACTTGATTGTTGGTCCATCTGGGGTTGGTAAAAGCTCATTGCTGCAAATTCTGCTTGGCTATCAAGAAAATTATCAAGGACAAGTATTAGTCAGTGTTGATAATGATCTCTTTGATCTTCATCAGATAGATAAGGATAGTTGGCGAAAACTAATTTCTTGGATGCCGCAGGAGCCACATTTTCCAGTCGCATCTGTTATCGATTGCATTCAATGTGCCAATCCAAATCTGGATAGATATGAATTAATTAAGCAACTTCAAAAGGTGGGAATTGAATTATCGGAATTACCATCCGGCGGGGATACTCAGATGGGAACAATCAATGAAGCGCTTTCTATTGGGCAAAAACGAAAAATTGCATTAGCCAGGGCATTAATTAAGCCTGCCCAATTGCTGATTTTAGATGAACCTACAGCATCTGTAGATGAGATTAGTCAAAGTAAAATTGATCTAGCCATAAAAGAACAAACTTCACTTGGTAAAACAGTTTTGGTTATATCTCACCGATCTCAAACACTGCTTTCTGCTGAATATGTCTTGAACTTTGCTGAGCGAGTAAAAATATGAAGATCTTTAAATCTCAATTACTGAAGGTTATTATGCCTTTTCAAAGAAAATTACTTCTAGCTGGAATATTAAGTGGCAGTTCATTATTTATGGCAGTTGGCTTGTTGGCTGCAAGTGCTTGGTTAATCTCAATGGCATCGACTAGGCCGCCGATTTTAACTCTGCAAGTTGCAATAGTTGCAGTGAGATTTTTTGGTTTAGGGCGTGGTTTTTTCCGGTATGGCAGCAGATTATTAGAACATGATGCAGCGCTTGCTATTCAAGGAGCAATTCGACAAGAGTTATATAAACACTTAGAGAGATTCACTCCTACTCAATTTGCCAATCTAAAGCGCGGTCAACTGCTGCGGCAAAGTGTTACTCAAACTGAAGAGATTCAAGATATTTGGCTTCGCACATTCTTGCCTTGGCTATCGTCAATAATTGCAGCAACTGCCGGTATTTCAATCATTGCTTTTTTGCTACCGCAAGCTGCTCTTACAATTGGTGCAATATTTTTAGTTGCATTAGTTGGCCTTTCATTTATTGCAGCCTTCTCATCGGCCAGAGTGAAATATCGAGATCACTCAGATCAGTTATTTGATCAAATTATGCAAAGCTGTGATAGTTCGCAAGAATCACAAATCTTTGGATTTAACAACAATCTGCAATCACAGATCTCTTCGGTTCAAACCCAACTAGATTTAGTTGATATTAAAGAGAGTAAGAGCGTTGGAATTGCCTCAGCACTACATTCACTCTTTATGGGAGCTGCAGTGATTACCGGTGGGATTTATGCAGCTAATGCTTTTATCGCAGGTGAATTATCTGGAGTTAATGTCGCAGTAATAACATTATTGCCGCTAGCAATCTTTGACAATTTAAACTCAATTCCATCCTCATTTAGCAAAATACGCCAACATCTTGATTCAGCAAGAAGTATTGAAAAACTATTAACTTCTGCTGGGGAACCTAAAACTTCTAATCAGGAGTTGGGATCATTTAAACAGATTATCTTTGAAAACACTTTACCTTTATTTCTTGGGGCTAATGTAAATCAGATCTCAGCAAACTGTTTTATTGATCAACCACTAGTAATTATGGGAGCAAGTGGATCAGGTAAATCATCATTAATTAATTGCCTACTCGGCTTTTTGCCATATAAAGGCAGCATAAAAATTGATGGGGTAGAGGCAAGAGATGTTTCACCAGAGAGCATTAATTCAAATATCACAGTTTTACTGCAAAATGATTACCTCTTTAACTCATCCATTAGAGAGAACTTAAGAATTGCAAATCAAAGTGCAAGTGATGAGCAATTGCTGGCAGCCCTTGATGATGTTGAATTAAGAGATTTAATCGCTTCCTTACCCAAAGGCTTAGATACTCATATCGGCGCTTACGGATATAACTTTTCAGGTGGGGAAAAACAACGGATCAGATTAGCCAGAGTTTTATTACGTAATACACCTATTTACTTGTTAGATGAACCATTTGAGTTCTTAGATTCGGGACAAACTAATCGCTTATCTAACTTACTGCTTAAAAGACTAAAGAATAAGGTAGTTGTAATTATCTCTCATCTAGAAATAGAGGGAGTTGAAAACGTAATTAATTTTTCCAAGAAGTAAACAGTGGTCTGCCTTCGGCATAACCCGCAGCAGATTGAATCCCAATTACTGCTTTTTCATTAAATTCAATTAAGTTCTTAGCTCCGCTATATGTGCAAGATGAACGAAGTCCAGCAATGATTTCATCAATTAAATCCTCAACTCCTGGGCGAGTGGGATTTATATACATTCGAGAGGTAGAAATACCTTCTTCAAATAAAGATTTACGTGCTCGATCAAATGCGTCGTCATTTGCTGTCCTTGCAGCAACTGCGCGAGCTGATGCCATACCAAAGGACTCTTTATAAAGTGCGCCATCTGAATCCTTTCTTAAATCACTAGGGGATTCATATGTGCCGGCAAACCAAGAACCAATCATTACTTGGGACGCGCCAGCCGCAAGGGCTAGAGCAACATCTCGTGGATGGCGGACACCACCATCTGCCCAAATAGTTTTGCCATGTTTTTTAGCCTCTGTTGCACATTCAAGTACTGCTGAAAATTGTGGACGGCCAACACCAGTTTGCATACGGGTTGTACACATCGCACCTGGTCCAACACCAACTTTAACGATGTCTGCGCCCGCTTTAATTAACTCTCTTGTGCCATCTGCTGTAACAACATTTCCTGCCACGATTGGCACATTTGGATTTAGCGCCTTAATTGTTTTTAATGCTTCAACCATCTTCTTTTGATGACCATGGGCGGTGTCAACAACTAATAGATCTACTCCAGCAGCCAAAATCGCGCTCACCTTTCCTGCTACATCACCATTAATCCCAACCGCTGCTGCAACTTTTAATTTGGCATTGGCGTCTAAACATGGTTGATACATCGTTGCCCGTAGGGCGCCAGTTTTAGTAATAATTCCAACTAATCTGCCAGAGTTATCAATTACTGGTGCAAGCCGGCGTCTTTCATTTGATAGGAATTCAAATGCACCTCTAGGGGTAACATCATCATTTAGGGTGACCAAATCCTTCGACATGATCTTATTGAGCTGTGTAAAGCGATCAACATTTTCACAATCTGCTTCAGTAACAATTCCAATCGGCTTATCATCTTGTACAACAATTAAAGCGCCATGAGCACGCTTAGTAATTAAATCAATTGCATCCGCAACCGTCTCATCTGGCTTTAGCGTTACAGGTGTATCAAAGATGAGATGCCTTGATTTCACCCACTTAATTACATCAGCAACTATTTCAAGTGGAATATCTTGCGGAATGACTGCGATGCCACCGCGCCTAGCAACTGTTTCAGCCATACGGCGACCACTTATAGCGGTCATGTTTGCAACAACTAATGGAATCGTGGTGCCAGTTTTGTCGATGGCGGTTAGATCAACATCCATCCGACTTGATAGCTCTGAGTAGGAGGGGACCATAAAGACATCGTCATAGGTCAGATCGTGGCTTGGGTTATTTATGAAACGCACGTGGGAAAACTATACTCGCTTAAAATCTAGTTATTGAACAGTCATATTTACCCTCAGTATTGCGGGTTGACCAAAGTAGATGGGTGAATTCTTGGCCAATTCCCACCCAAGCCAGTATCGGTAACTGCTAAGGTATTAAGGCGGGTAACTAGTGATTTGAAAGGTAAAAGTTGTCAGATAACTCTGAGAATGAAGATTTAGGTTCAGAAGAGATAATTACCGAAGAGATGCTTTGGGAGAAAATTCCTGAGGTGCAAGGTCTAGATAGAGCAAATACTTATTATGAATTGAGTGCGCGAATCTATGCACGTGGTCAATATGATGAAGCGTTAGCACTGGCTGAAACAGCGCGAGATATTTATGCAGATCTTGGTGCGGTGGCACCTGCGGAGGGATTAGCTCAGGCCTACTCTGCAATTGGTTACAACTTAAATCAATTAAAGCGAATGAATGAAGCAGCAACTGCAATGAGTAAAGCGGTTGAACTACTTCGTGAAACCAAATCTCCTATGGCGATTGAACTTGCCTGCACCTTGGGTGAGTGGTGGTTTAATTCAAAGGAGTATGAAAAAACGGTTGAGTGTATGAACCAATGTGTGCAGGAACATTTGGTGGATGGCAATGAATCAGGTGCTGCCAATGATCTTCACCTAATTGGATGTGCATATCGTGAGCTAAAGAATTATCCAAAATCCTTAGAGGCATTTAAAGAATCACGGGCATTATTTAAGCGATTAAAAGAGGTTATTAATGTGGCAAGGTGTGATCAGAAAATTGCCCACTGCTTAACTGAGTTAGGAGATGCCCAAGGGGCGTTGATATCAGCGCAAAAATCCTTAGATGTATTTGTTACCGCTCACGACAATCGACGTGAGACCTATTCCTCATTTGAATTGGGTAAGGCCCAATTTGCTCTAGCTTTATATGAAGAGGCACTGATGACATTTGAGAATGTACTAGAGAATGTAACCGAGGCTGAATTTAAAGATTTTGAATTCATTATTGATATTGAGCGAAAGATCTCTTTAACCCTTCGAAAGTTAGACCGCAATAATGAAGCGGATGAGATCTCTAGAAGAGTTGACGCAGTTGCTGAGGTTATTGACGAAGATTAATTTTTTGGGTGATTTGTTGGATTTAAATGTTGCATCGCCCAGGCATACATCGCAATCGCACCTGCGGCGGATGCATTCATTGATCTAGTTGAACCATATTGTGAGATCGCAAGCACTACGGAGCAAACAGCCACCCCTTCTTCACTCATTCCAGCACCCTCTTGACCAAATAACATCACACACTTTCTGGGCAAAGTAGCACTTTCTAACTGTTTACTGATTGGCAAATTATCAATTCCAATTATTGGTAAATCTTCTTCTTCACACCAGTTTTTAAACTCTTCAATTGTTGCATGATGATGAACAGTTAAGTATCGATCTGTCACCATTGCACCTCGTTTATTCCAATCACGCTTGCCAACAATGTGAACCGCTGCAACATTAAATGCATTTGCAGTTCTAACGACTGATCCAATATTTAAATCATGTTGCCAATTTTCAATTGCAATTTGCAGATCATGGCGTTTGGTATCAAGATCTGCAACTATCGCTTCAATTTTCCAATATCGATATTTATCTAAGACATTTCTGCGATCACCATGCTCAAGTAACTCTGGATCAAAGTGATTATCAGTCGGCCATGGTTTAGAGTGTGCTCCTACGCCAACTACCTGGTAGAACTCACCAGGTCCAACTGTTGATTCAGACATATGCAAACCTTAAGCCCTAAGGAGTGATGATGAGAAAAGTTCGGCTATTTTTTTCATTTATTCTCACCTTATTACTTTGCTTAAATGCATCCACCGCACAAGCGGTAGAAACTTTGCCACAGCCATTCTTTAAATACCTAAGTTCAAAGTACTTAGCAGATCCAGGAGTCATTTTAATTGATGGCGCTACCAATGAAATTGTTTATCAAAGCGGTGCTGAAAAACCTAGAACACCTGCCTCTGTCTTAAAACTAACTACAGCAGCAGCAATTGCCCTAACCCTTGAAACATCAACAGTTTTTACTACTGCGATATATAAAACTGAAAAGAAAGGCGTCTTTGTAATTTGGGGTGATAATGATCCTTGGATTACCTCCAATGCAAAGTATCGAGATGCAAATAAGCGGGCGTATATGCCAACTTTAATTAAGGCAGCTTTTGCCTCAGATAAAAAACTTAAGAAAATAACCTTGATATATAAGGGAGTTAATAACTCTGACATCTACTATGCCAAACGGGCGTTAAACCGTAGAGCCTCTGTGGCATATAAACCATTAAGTAAAAATGTTGAAGTTGAATCTTTAATTACTGAGAAACTAGCCGAGGTTAAATCTCCGCCACTGGAGAAAATGATTCGCTTTGCGTTGCTATACAGCGACAATGTTTTATCTCAGCGTCTTGCAATGGTGGCAACTGGTAGAAATGGTTATCCATTAACTAAAGATGGCCTAAATAAGATGATGCAAGAGAAAATTTCATCAATCGGGGTTGATGTAACTGGCATGAATATTGTTGACGGCTCTGGGATAGGTGGCAGCAATCGAATTTCAGCAGTCACTGTCTCGCAATTACTTTTGAAAGTTAAGAGTGAGCCAAAATTAAGAGTTGTCTATAACTCACTTCCAGTAAGTGGTGAGTCAGGAACATTGGTCGGCAGATACCATTCAACTGCGCCGCAAGCCGTTGGCTTAGTTAAAGCGAAAACCGGATCAACCAGACATACAGTTTCGCTAGCTGGTTTTGCTACGTCAGGTGATAAAGATTATGTCTTTGTTGTAATTGCAGATGGTGTTGGTAGAACTAGAAGATTGCAAGATGCTGCCAGAAATGCGATAGATCGCATGCTGGGAACAATTACTAAACCTCCTGTGATCGGATTAACACCACCTGGGTCAGAAAGTGATACCGCTACAATCACACCGTAATAATTGATTAGTTCTCAAGGGTAGAGTTAGTGCAAATGAAAAATTACATCACATTAATGAAATTGCGCGTAGTTGAGCTTTTACTTGTTACAACTCTGCCAGCATTATTTTTAGCAAGTGATGGTATGCCAGATATCGGTGTGACTTTTTGGAGTTTATTTGGCGGGGCATTAGCCGCAGGCGGTGCCAACGCATTTAATATGGTGATTGAAGCAAAATCTGATCAATTGATGAAGCGCACCTCGCAACGGCCAATCGCAACTGGTGTGATATCAAGGAATTCTGGATTGGTATTTGCAGCCATAATTTCACTTTTATCTTTAATTATTTTTTATATATTTACTACCCCACTTGCAACCTTATTGACCGCGCTAGCAATTATTTTTTATGTATTTGGCTACACAATTGCACTCAAAAAACACACCTCCCAAAACATTGTCTGGGGCGGTATTGCCGGCTGTATGCCGGTTTTAATTGGACAAGCAGCTGTCACAAACTCACTAACTTTGACCTCTTGGTTATTTTTTCTACTTATCTTTTTTTGGACACCCCCACATTTTTGGGCGTTAGCGGTTAGATATAAAGAGGATTACCAAGCAGCTGGTATCCCAATGTTGCCAGTAGTTGCTCCGATTAAATCTGTAATCAACCAGATGTGGTTTCACTCACTTGCGATGGCGGTTGTCTCATTGCTAGTTATATCCAGCGCTAATTTACCAATCTGGCTCTCAGTAATTACCTTATTACTTATAGTCGGTTGGAAACGGCAATTAATTAAGTTAACAAAGCAGCCAACTGAGGTTAATGCTGGGAAGTTATTCCAAGCATCAATCATTTTTCTCAGTATTTACTCATTTTTATTAGTAATCGGTGTATTGCTTAAGTAGTTTTCACACCTAAAGATGGGATAATTTTCCCATGACCTCCCCTCTAGCACTTGATGTTGCCGATTTATCCAAAAAATATGGTGATCGTATGGCGCTCTCGCATGCAAATTTTGAGGTGCCAATGGGAAGTATCTGTGGTTTTGTTGGACCAAATGGATCAGGCAAAACTACAACAATTCGAATGCTGCTGGGATTAATTAAACCAACAACGGGTAGTGGCCATGTACTAGGTGAATCAATTACTGAACCTGAGAAATATCTGCCAAATGTTGGCGCGATGATTGAAGGCCCCGCTTTTTATCCCGCACTAACTGGTGCACAAAATTTAGCGGTGCTGGCAAAGTTAGGCGGTTTTGATACCAACAAAATTCAAGAATTATTAGAGTTAGTTGATTTAGGAGATAGAGGTAATTCAAAGTATAAAACCTATTCACTAGGAATGAAGCAAAGATTGGGAATTGCGGCCTCACTGCTACCAAATCCAAAGTTGCTAGTTCTTGATGAGCCAACTAATGGGTTAGATCCAGCTGGAATTCAAGAGGTGAGAAATCTACTTCGCAAATTAGCAGATGCTGGCACCACAGTTTTCGTCTCATCTCATTTACTTTCGGAGATAGAGATGATTTCAGATCATCTAGTGATGCTAAGGCTAGGAAAAGTTATTTTCTCTGGTAGAACTTCAGAGTTGCTAGCAAAGCAATTACCCGTAATTGTGGCTAAACCTTCAAACAGAGATGATTTAGAAAAACTAGTCAAGATTGCCAAAGCCAATGGCCATGATGCAAAGATCGTTGATCAAGATGTTCATGTAACTGGCGCCGCTGATTACTCAGCCCAATTTAATAAATCAGCTTTTGATGCTGGAATAATTTTAGAATCCCTTACTCCGATTCGCCCCTCACTTGAGGATACATTTTTTGAAATGACGGGTGATTGATATGTGGAATGTATTTAGAGCAGAGCTAACAAAGTTGCGCCGGCCATCTTTATCACTTTCAACAATCGCCGCAGTCACCTTTGTAGTTGGATTAGTTACTTCACTCTTATTTTTGCTAGTTGATTCACCGGAAGGAAACGGTGAGCGTGGGGTAAGAATTGGCAGAGAGGTCTTATCCCTACCTGATGGCTTATCGATTGGCTTTAGTAACTCTGCTGGGCTGCTTGGCATAGTGGCGCTTTGCATCTTTGCTGCTCAAACCGCGCAGGAGTACACCTATGGAACCTTACGAAATTTATTGGTTCGCCAGCCATCTCGAATGAAGATATTAATTGGCAAATTAGTAGCCATGAAATTATTTGCTATTGCGATGGTGACACTTGCTGCGATCTTATCTATCGCACTATCTTATTTGTTTGCAGGTGTAAAAGATGTATCGACTACTGCTTGGTCAACCGGGGATGCACAAGCTGCTGTGCTACGTACTTTTATAAATGTTTTAATTGCCACCATTGGGTACGGAATCTTTGGCATGATTTTAGGTTTACTCTTCAGATCACCAATTTCGGCAATATCAATTGGTGTGATCTGGAATTTAATAATTGAAGGCTTACTATCTGCTTTTATCACAAATATAGACAAGTATTTTCCGGGCCAACTTTTATCAATTGTGGCCCAAGGCGGCAATGACCGAATCTCCTACCAATACTCCTTATTTACCTCTTACGGATTCTTGCTTGCGGCCTTTGTAATTGTTGCTGTTTTATTTAAAAAGCGAGATGTGGCAAATTGATGAACAAAAAATTAATAGCAGTTTTATTACTCTTCTCACTAATTCCTACTACCGCTTTGGCCGCCACACCAAAACCTACCCAGGCTCAAATTGATGCTGCCAAGAAAATCGAGGCGGAGAAAAAAGCAGCAGCTGACGCAGCGGCAAAAAAATTGAGTTCTGCGAAGAAAACCTTGCAACAGTTGACCGCTATTGCAACAGCAAAACGAAAAGTTTATCTTGCTGCCCAAAATGAATTAAAAATTAAGACAAAAAGAGCTGAAATTGCGATGAAGCATTTGCAATCAGCACAAGCATCGGTAAGTCAAGGTAAGCGAACTATCGGCAAGTTGGCAGCAAATGCTTACGTTATGGGTGGTGGATTTACCGATCTTGATTCATTACTTAAATCAGATGGACCACAGGATTTGGCGGATCGGCTTAGTACATTGGATGCATTAGGTGAAAATAATTCAAATGCATTAGATAGATTTAAATCAGCAGAGGTGGTTGCCTCTACTGCGCAAAAAGAGGCGGATGCGGCTAAAAAAGCACAAGCCGAAGCAACTATTAAGGTAGCGGCTGCAAAAAAAGCGGCTGACGAGGCAGCAGCAATGCAACAAGAAGAGGTGGACAAATTACAGGCGGTTCAAGATAAGTTAGCAAAAGAGCTAGCAGTTGCTCAAAAAACTAGATTAACTTTAGAACAACAGCGCCAACTTGCTTTGTTGGAAGAGGCGAATGCTGGCCGAGCAATACTGACACCGGATCAAGCAAAAATTTGGCCCGACATTGGTTTCACCGGTAGAAGTAGCACGAGATCAACAGAGGAGATGCGACTGGCGGCGGTTGAATACGCGAAGAAACAGGTATTAGCCAAAAAGAATTATGTTTGGGGTGATGAAGGACCAAATACATTTGATTGTTCAGGTTTGGTTTATGCGGCCTATAAATCAGCAGGACTTGGTTGGCCAAATTGGGATCGCCTCAACTCATCACTTTATTGGGTAGCAACCAAGCGAGTGCCGATAAGTGAGATGGTGCCAGGGGATTTAATCTTCTACTCCTATAAAGGCACAGTTAGCACAATTCATCACATTGGAATCTATGCTGGTGATGGCATGATGTGGGAGGCTCACAACAAAGAGAAAGATTTGCTGTATTCCAGCATTTATAGCGTAAAAGGTTTAATGCCATACGGGGGTCGGGTCTAATCTTGTCGGTATGGAAACTACCAACACTGCAAATCTTTGGGAGGTTAGAAAAGCGTTAAAACCATTTCTTGGCGATGGTGTGCAAACAGTTCTCTTTGGTTGTTCAGGTGGCGCAGATTCAATGGCATTGGGATTGGCATTATTCCTAGAGCGCGGAAATATTAAAGTTATTCCAGTTGTGATTGATCATGGTTTGCAGCCAGGCTCTGATCAAATTGCTACGCAAACTATTTTAAAACTTAAAGAAATTGGCTACACTCAAATTGAATCAGCTAAGGCGCAGGTGGTGGTGACTGATGGAATTGAAGCATCAGCACGGCGAGCTAGGTATCAAATCTTTAATCAATTTATAGATTCATATCAACCTGAGCATTTCTTTTTGGCTCACACATTAAATGATCAAGCTGAAACTGTGCTACTTGGTTTAGCAAGAGGATCTGGTGCTAGATCCTTATCTGGTATGGCGGTTAGAAATAATATTTACACCAGGCCGCTGTTAAAGATTTCAAGGCAAGTAACATTAGCTGCTTGTAAAGAGGGCGGCATTAATATTTGGTCAGATCCACATAATGATGATTTAAGATTTAGTCGCGTAAAGGTACGCAAAAATGTATTACCCAACTTGGATGAAAATTTAGGTCCGGGAGTTATCGACGCATTGGCCAGGAGTGCTGACTTACTTCGAGATGATGCTGATGCGCTGGATAGTTTTGCCACAGAGTTTATTACTCAGGTAGATCCATTAAACCTAGAGGTTAAGGATTTAGAACGCCTTCCAAAGGCGCTTCGTACTCGAATCCTGCGCCTTGCTATCTATCAGGCTGGTGCACCAGTTGGGACACTAACTGCAGAACACATCTTCACCGCTGAAGCGTTAATCTCCGATTGGCACGGTCAAAAAGAGTTATCACTTCCTGGAAATGTGAAGCTTTTAAGGAATTCAGGCAGAATTACCCTCTCAACCACCAACTAAGGAGCATTGTGGATTTATCAGCTGATGGCAAAGAAATTGAGAAAATTATTGTCAGTCAGGAGCAAATTCAAACTCGGTTGAAAGAATTAGCTGCGCAAATAGTAAAAGATTATGAGGGTAGAGATTTAATTTTAATTGGTGTTTTAAAAGGTGCGATTATGGCAATGGCAGATTTGTCACGTTACTTACAACGACATGTTGATATGGATTGGATGGCAGTAACTTCATATGGCGCTGGAACCAAATCCAGTGGCGTGGTGAGAATTCTTAAAGATTTAGATAATGACATTTTAGGTCGAGAGGTTTTAATTGTTGAAGACATTTTAGATACAGGATTAACACTTTCTTGGTTGACCGAAAACCTTCTTTCACGTGGTGCCAAATCAGTTTCAGTTTTTACTGTTTTACGTAAGCCAGATGCAGCCACAGTAAAGGTTGAGGCGAAGTATGTGGGCTTTGATATTCCGAGTGAGTTTGTGGTTGGTTATGGCTTAGATTTCAATCAGAAGTACCGCAATTTGCCCTTTATTGGAGTTCTTGCCAAACACCTTTATTCTTAAGCCCCTCAATTAACTGTTTTAAGAAAGTGAAGTAACTGGTGTCCAAAAAGAAAAAGTTTAATATTCCCAAACTTAAGGGATTTAAAACTGCTAAGAAGCCGGTAAAGCCAACACCGCAAGCGGCAAAGCGTATTTTGCGCGGACCACTTTTTTGGATTATTGCTGCACTGATTGCGGTAAGTATTTTTGGACAAATTTCAACCACTGGTGAAGAGTTTAAAAAAGTTGAGACTTCGGTAATTCTAAATGAGATCTCACTAAATAATGTTAAATCTGCCCTTGTTATTGATCGCGATCAAAAGGTAAGAGTAGTTTTAAAGGATGGCGAATTTGTTGATGGCGTAGCCAAACTTGAAGCTTCATATGTCTCTGGCCAAGAACCGTTAATTGTCGAGTTACTAACCAGCAATCCGCCAGCAAGTAATTGGGACATAGAAGTTCCAAGGCAATCGTTTTTTATCTCTTTAATCCTAAGTATTTTGCCAATTTTATTGATCATATTTCTACTTTTGTTGTTTATGGGCGGTGGCCAAGGCGGGCGAGTACTTTCCTTTGGTAGATCACGAGCTAAATTACAAAACAAAGAAATGCCGACAAACACTTTTGCTGATGTGGCAGGAGCTGATGAGGCAGTTGCTGAGTTGAAAGAAATAAAAGATTTTCTAGCAAGCCCTGAAAAGTACAAAAGCATTGGTGCCAAAATTCCTAAGGGTGTTTTGCTTTATGGCCCGCCCGGAACTGGAAAAACTTTACTTGCCAGGGCGGTAGCGGGTGAAGCAAAGGTTCCGTTTTATTCAATTTCAGGATCAGAGTTTGTTGAGATGTTTGTGGGCGTTGGTGCTTCCCGGGTACGAGATTTATTTGCGCAAGCAAAACAAAATGCTCCAGCGATTGTTTTTGTCGATGAAATAGATGCTGTCGGTCGCCAGCGTGGTGCTGGATTAGGTGGTGGCAATGACGAGCGCGAGCAGACTCTTAATCAATTATTAGTTGAGATGGATGGCTTTGAAGCAAATGGCCAGGTTATTTTGATTGCCGCAACCAATCGGCCCGATGTTTTAGATCCAGCATTACTCCGTCCAGGAAGATTTGATCGTCAAATTACTGTTGATCGCCCCGATTTAAAAGGCAGAGCTGCAATTTTGGCAGTCCATTCGAAAAATAAGCCAATTGCAAAAGATGTAGATCTTCCTTCTTATGCAAAACGCACGCCAGGTTTTACTGGCGCAGATTTAGCAAATGTATTAAATGAAGCAGCCTTACTGGCTGCTAGGCAGGAACGCAAAGCAATTAGAAACTCTGATATTGATGAGGCGATTGATCGAGTTATGGCTGGACCACAAAAGGTTTCCAGATTAATGACTGAGGAGGAGCGGAGAATTACCGCTTATCATGAAGGTGGTCACGCACTTGTTGCACATGCCCTGCCACATACTGATCCTGTTCATAAGGTAACAATCATGCCAAGAGGTAGAGCACTTGGTTACACCATGGTGCTGCCAGATGAAGATCGTTATGCAGTAACTAGAAATCAAATGCTTGATCAACTTGCTTACACAATGGGCGGGCGGGCAGCTGAGGAATTAATTTTTCATGATCCAACTACTGGTGCTTCAAATGATATTGAGAAGGCTACAAATCTTGCTAGAGCAATGGTCACTCAATATGGAATGACGCAAAGACTTGGTGCGATTAAATTAGGTATTTCAGATTCACAACCATTCCTCGGACGCGATTACGGTCATCAACGAGATTACTCAGAAAGTATTGCAGCGGTTGTAGATAGTGAAATCAGAGAGATGATTGAGAACGCTCATCAAGAAGCCTTTGACGTCTTAGTAGCAAACCGAGAAATCTTAGACAATTTAGTAGATGAGTTATTAGAGAAAGAAACTCTTAATAAGGAGGAGATAGCAACGATATTTAAAAAAGTTAAGAAAGTTAAGCCAAGGCCGCCATGGACAGGCTCTGACTCTAGAATCCCTTCTAATCAGCCACCGGTCGCACTGAAACCCGCAAAAATTAAAGTGGTGGAGGAAGATAAAGTGATTAAAAAAGCAGTTAATAAAAAGAGTGACAAAGAGATTAGTAAAGATGTAAATGAGTGATATCAACTCCGTATCAATGGGACCCCACGATGGTGGTGCCAAAAAGGAGTTTGACCAAGCGCGGGCAGAAAAAGCGGTAACTGAGTTATTACATGCACTTGGGGAAGATCCAACACGGGATGGCTTAAAAGATACGCCAAAGCGGGTAGCAAAAGCATTAGCTGAAAACTTTGCTGGGCTTTGGTTAAAACCAGAGGATGTTTTAACAACCACATTTGATATCGGCCATAAAGAGTTAGTAATTGTCAGGGAGATTGAAGTTTTCTCCCATTGCGAACACCACCTGACACCATTTCATGGTGTTGCCCATATTGGGTACATTCCAGGTGAGAGCGGAAGAATTACTGGTATTTCAAAACTTGCTCGCATTGTTGATCTGTATGCTCGCAGGCCCCAGGTGCAAGAAAGATTAACCTCACAGATTGCCGATGCTTTGGTTGAGATATTGCAACCAGGGGGTGTGATTGTGATTATTGATTGTGAACACCTATGTATGTCCATGCGTGGAGTTAGAAAATCTCAAGCTCGCACAACAACTAGCGCAGTTCGTGGCCAATTATTAAATCCAACAACTAGGGCTGAAGCTATCTCACTAATAAATCAAAGTAGATAATCATGAGCCGCACCTTAGTGATGGGAATTTTGAATATCACTCCGGACTCATTTGCGGATGGTGGTAAGTATTTATCAAAAGCAGATGCAATCTCACAAGGGCGACGATTAATTGCCGAGGGCGCAGACATTATTGATGTTGGTGGTGAATCAACCAGACCAGGTGCTGAGCGGGTTAGTGAAGAGATAGAACTGGAAAGAGTAATTCCAGTGGTAACTGAATTAGTTAAAGATGGCGCCGTAATTAGTGTGGACACTATGCGTGCTGAGGTTGCAAAACAAGGGATTGCGTCAGGTGCAACATATATTAATGATGTAAGCGGTGGCCTAGCCGATGAAAAAATGGCAAAAGTAATTGCTAGCAATCAAAATGTGCAGTACATAGCAATGCATTGGCGTGGTCATTCAAAAGAGATGCAAAAACAAGCACTCTATGAAAATGTGGTCACTGAGGTAAAAGATGAGCTAGATGATCGGGTTACTAGCTTATTGAAATCTGGTGTTTCACCAGAACAAATAATTTTAGATCCTGGAATTGGTTTTGCTAAAGAGAGCGAACATAATTGGCAAATATTAAAAAACATTGAACGTTTTCAAATGCTTGGATACCCAATATTGGTAGGTGTATCGCGCAAAAGATTTTTAGGTGAACTGGTAAATGCTAAAGAGCCTGATAAACGGGAGGCAGCAACGATTGCATTAACTGCTGAGTTGGCAAGAGTTAAGGTGTGGGCAGTTAGAACACACGCGGTCAAAGCACACCAAGATGCAATATCAGTTATTGAAAGGCTTCGTAAATGAGTGATTTGATAAAAGTAATAGGCATTAGTGCCAAAGGATTTCATGGCGTATTTGCAAGTGAGCAAAGACGTGGTCAGAGATTTGTAGTTGATATCGAACTTACCTTGCCACTAAAAAATCTTAATGATGACTTGAGTAAAACTGTCAACTATGCTGAAGTTGCCCAAATTGCACACGATCAAATTACCGGTAAACCAGTGCAATTAATTGAAACCCTAGCGGATAATATTGCCACACTTGTATTGAAAGAGTTTAAAAAAGTTAAAACAGTGAAAGTGATAGTTCATAAACCAAAAGCGCCAATAGCCTTGAAGTTTAAGGACGTCGTAGTTGAGGTAGTTAGAAGTAGATGAAGGCGGTTATTTCGCTAGGTTCAAATCTTGAAAACCGAAAACTTAACTTAGAAATTGCCATAACACATATTGAACAAATTCTAAATAATTTAGTGGTATCACCATTCATTCAGACCAAACCAGTTGGTGGTCCGCCGCAGGATGACTTCTTAAATGTAGTGGTAATTGGTGAGTGTGATTTAGCAGCTGAATTATTACTTACTAAATTATTAGAAATTGAGGACCAAATGGGTAGGGTAAGGCAGATTAAGTGGGGACCAAGGATTATTGATTTAGATCTTATTGTTTATGGTGAGCTGATAATTGACTCAGAGTTTCTAAAGCTGCCACATCCGCTTGCACAGTCAAGATCCTTTGTTCTATCACCTTGGTTAGAGATTGATCCAGATGGTGAAATACCAGGTGTAGGTGCGATAAAAACTCTTTTGGCATCTATTCAAAGCTCGAGTTAAACTTATCCTCTAGCCCGGTACCCGGAAAGGACTGGAGCCATGATCGAAGTACTTAAATCTGTTAATGATTTGTCGCGCCAAAATTGGGATGTTTTAGTGCCAACTATGGGTGCACTTCATGCTGGTCATGAATCACTGATTAAACTGGCGAAAGCAAAAGGTAATCAAGTAATTGTTAGTATTTTTGTAAATCCACTTCAGTTTGAAAATAAAGAGGATTTACTTAATTATCCGAAGACAATTGACTCAGATTTAAAAATTGCAGCTGGGGCGGGTGCATCGGCAGTTTTTTTACCCGAGGAATCTTTAATTTATCCAACCGGGTATAAAACAATTGAGGCAGGTGGTGTTGGTGAAATATATGAGGGCAAATCTAGGCCCGGTCACTTCTCTGGTGTATTAACTGTAGTAAATCGGCTGTTTGATTTAGTTAAGCCAAAATCTGCTATTTTTGGTGAGAAGGATTTTCAACAATTGTTTTTGATAAAACAAATGGTAAGACAACTGTCGCTACCAGTTGAGATACTAAATGCCCCAACTATTAGAGATGCCAATGGGGTTGCACTCTCTTCTAGAAATTCAAAGTTAGATAATGATGGAATTAAGGTAGCTTCGGTAATTTATAAAGCACTATTGCTGGGTAATGTAGGAAAAGCTAAACAAGTCATAAAATCTGAACCAAGGTTTAAGCTGGATTATCTAGAGATGATAGATGCGAATACCTTTGATTTAGCCAAGGAAGATACTGAGAATAAGCGCTTAATTACCGCCGGTTGGATAAATCAGGTGCGATTGATCGACAATATGGCTATGGGAAGTAAGTAATGAGGCTACTAACGGGCAAGCCAGGCTGGAGTACATCAGCTGATGTAATTGTAATTGGCTCAGGAGTTGCCGGTCTGACTACTGCGCTAAATCTTCGCTCTTATGGTTTGTCAGTTTTACTAGTTACTAAAGCAAGAATTGATGAAGGTTCAACTAAGTGGGCGCAAGGTGGAATTGCCGCCGCACTTGGTCCAGGTGATACGCCTGATCAACATAAGAAAGATACTTTGGCTGCTGGTGCTGGATTGTGCGACATAAAAGCTGTTGATGTTTTAGTTTCAGAGGGCCCGGAAGCGGTAAGAAAATTAATTGCACAGGGTGCGGTTTTTGATAAGTCAGAGACTGGTGAGATTGCATTAACTAGAGAGGGTGGACACCTTCGTAACCGCATACTTCATGCTGGCGGTGATGCTACCGGCGCAGAGGTTTCCAGAGCACTACTTGCTGCAGTAAGAGGTGATGCTGGTATTGAAATTATTGAACACGCGTTAGCAATTGACGCATTAAAGAGTATTAGTGGCGAGGTTTGTGGAGTAACACTGCATGTGATTGGGGCAGGAAGTCGAGACGGGGTTGGCCGGGCATTAGCTAAAGCGGTAGTTGTAGCAACTGGTGGTTTGGGTCAGGTCTATTCACAAACTACAAACCCTGCAGTTTCAACTGGTGATGGCGTGGCACTGGCGCTGCGGGCTGGTGCGAAGGTGGCAGATGTTGAGTTTGTGCAGTTTCATCCCACAGTTTTATGGCGAGATTTAGCAAATAGAGGGCAACAACCTTTAATCAGTGAGGCGGTTCGTGGTGAGGGCGCTGTTTTGTTAAATAACAAGAATGAGCAGTTTATGGTTGGCAAACACCCACAAGCTGATTTAGCACCACGAGATGTAGTGGCGATTGAGATATTTAATCAAATGCAAATTAGTGGCCAACCTTATGTTTGGTTGGATGCAACAAATATTTCAGATTTTGCAAATAGATTTCCAACAATTTACGCCTCATGTATAGCAAATGGGATTGATCCAACAAAAGAGAGGATTCCAGTAGCCCCTGCCTCCCACTACGCATCTGGTGGAGTTTTAGTTGATTTAGATGGGCAATCTTCAGTGCCAGGACTTTATATATGTGGTGAATCAGCATGCACTGGTGCACATGGTGCTAATCGACTTGCTTCAAACTCTTTACTAGAAGGATTAGTTTTTGGTGCTCGTATTGCAGCTAAGTTAGCAAAAGAATTACCAAAGCAAGGTGAACCAGTGGAGACAGGGAATTCTGTGCTGCTAGATCCAAAGATCTTATTACCGCTACAGATTTCGATGAGTGAAGGAGCGGGAGTTTTGCGTTCACAAACTTCACTTAAAAAAACTAGACAAACTTTGCAAGAGCTTTCTAAGTTAACCAGCACGGAGCCAAGAATCGAGGCGTGGGAGGCATCAAATCTTCATCTACTTGCTACTGCAATTGTTAAATCAGCATTGACGCGCACGGAATCAAGAGGATCTCATCGTCGCAGCGATTACCCCGAATCATCAGACCAATGGCTAAGTAGGATTGTCCAACAAGTTGATGCTGACGGTAATTGGAAAAGTGATGTGGAGGCGATCAAGTGAATCAGCTTCGCGAAAATATTAAAACTTTAGGGCTGTCGCCAAATCATATTTTCCAGCAAGTTAAAGATGCAATATCTGAAGATCTTGCAGGTGGGCAAGATGTGACCTCAGTTGCCACAATCTCAGAATCTGCTGTTGCAACTGCAGATTTTGTATCTAGAAGTAGTGGAGTTGTCAGCGGGCTTCATGTAGCAGCTGCAGTACTTGAGTACTGCGGAATTAATCATTATGAGGTTTTAGTTGATGAAGGTGCAAAAATTTCAGCTGGCAAGGTGTTAATTACCGCCCAAGGAAATAGTAGAAAGTTGTTATTAGCAGAGCGCAGTGCCTTGAATTTTCTATCCCACCTAAGTGGCATATCAACCCTTACCAACCTATGGGTAGCAGCAGTTAGCGGCACAAAGTGCCAAATAAGAGATACTCGAAAAACTACACCAGGGCTTCGACAGTTAGAAAAATTTGCAGTGCGAATGGGCGGTGGCGTAAATCATCGACTTGGACTATCACAAGCCGCGCTGATAAAAGATAATCACATTTTAGCGACCGGCAGTATTAGTAAAGCGTTTACTGCTATTAAGAAAGAGTTTCCAGGTAAGGAGGTTGAAATTGAGGTTGACTCAATTGAGCAACTCAAAGAGGTACTTACTTTAAAACCAGATTTAGTTTTATTGGACAATATGAGCGTTGAGCAATGTGCCGAAGCAGTTGCACTTACCGCAGGTTTACTACCACTTGAAGCATCTGGTGGAATCACAATTGATAATGCAAAATCATATGCGGCAACTGGAGTTAATTACCTAGCAGTTGGCGCACTTACCCATTCAGCGCCAGCTTTAGATATTGGCTTAGATTTTAAGAGAGGGAAATAATGCTACTTACAATTGATGTTGGAAATACCAACACCGTCTTAGGAGTGTTTAATAAAGACAAACTTGAACAATCTTGGCGGGTTAAGACAGATCCTAGGGATACCGCAGATGAGCTTTGGCTGCAGTACTCAGCCCTAGTAGCAGGCTTTGATATTACTGGTGTGGCAATTTGCTCAACTGTGCCAGCAGTACTTCGCGAAATAAGAAAATTAATAGATGATCACTACAGTGATCTTAAGAGTGTAATTATTGAACCAGGAGTAAAAACTGGTGTACCACTACTGGTGGATAATCCAAAAGAGATTGGCGCGGATCGAATTGTGAACTCACTCGCGGCTTTCACCTTATACGGTTCAGATAGTCCAGCAATTGTGGTTGATTTTGGAACATCTACTAACTTAGATGTGGTCTCACCAAAAGGAGAATTCTTAGGGGGTGCGTTGGCACCTGGAATTGAGATCTCAGTTGAGGCGCTAGCAGCCCGCGCTGCTCAACTACGCAAAGTGGAGTTAGTAAAACCAAAATCTGTAATAGGTAAGAACACTGTTGAAGCTTTGCAATCTGGAACTATATTTGGATTTGCCGGTCAGGTAGATGGATTAGTAAATAGAATCATTGATGAGCTGGCTGATTTGTATCCAGATTCAGGTGAGGTTTGTGTAATTGCAACCGGAGGGCTTGCACCATTAGTGCTTGGGATAAGTGAAACCATTGAATTTCATGAACCTGATCTAACATTAATCGGATTACGGTTAGTTCATGAGCGTAATTAATTCATAACACCTCTACCGCCCGCTAAGATTTAACGCATTATGGCTAATGAGGATGACCTACCCGAGCAACTACGAATCAGGCGTGAAAAAAGAGCAGCGATAATAAAGCGTGGTGGTGAGCCATATCCAGTATCGGTGCCAAGAACTGCCTCATTACTAGAGATTCGAACAAAACATAAAGAGCTGCCAATAGATGTGGCAACTGGAATTATTGAATCGGTAACTGGTCGAGTAATTTTCAAACGTGATACTGGCAAATTATGTTTTGCCAATTTACGAGAAGGAGATGGAACTGAGTTACAAGTAATGTTTTCACTAGATAAAATCGGTGAGGCACAACTTGAAACCTGGAAATCTGAGATTGATTTGGGAGATATTGTCTCTGTGACGGGTGAGGTAATAACCTCAAAACGAGGTGAGTTATCAGTTCTAGCTAATTCATTCGTACTCGCCGCAAAATCACTTCGACCACTACCGGTTGAGCACAAGCCGCTCTCGGAGGAGAGTCGAGTTCGAATGCGCTATGTAGATTTAATCGTTAGACCAGAGGCAAGAAGTAATGCCAGATTGCGGCCTGCAGTTATGCGATCACTACGGGAGAGTTTTACTTCCCGCGGATTTTTAGAGGTTGAAACCCCAATGCTGCAGGTGATGCATGGTGGCGCAGCAGCCAGGCCATTTAAGACTTTTAGTAACGCGTATGAGATGGATCTTTTTTTAAGAATCGCACCTGAGCTTTATCTAAAAAGATGTGTCGTCGGCGGTTTAGATAAAGTCTTTGAAATAAATAGAAATTTTCGCAATGAAGGCGCTGATTCATCTCACTCACCAGAGTTTGCCATGATTGAGACTTATGAAGCATATGGTGATTGGAACACCATGGCAGAGTTAACTAGAAGTTTGGTGCAGGATGCAGCTAAATCTGTATTCGGATCTCATAAAGTTAAACACCATGATGGAAAAGAGCTTGATCTTGGTGGCAAGTGGAAAGAAGTATCTTTATTTGATGTTATTTCAGAGGCGGTTGGTGAGAAGGTAGATGGCCTAACACCTAAAGCTGAGTTAACAATGTTCGCGACAAAAAAAGGGATAAAGGTCGATCCTAAGTGGATCACCGGCAAGATTGCTGAGGAGATATTTGAGCATGTGGCCAAGGAGAAGTTAATAGCGCCAACATTTGTTAAGGGATTTCCAATTGACACCTCACCACTAGTTAGAGCCCACCGCGATACCGCTGGCATTGCGGAAAAATGGGATCTCTATGTAGAAGGTTTTGAGTTAGCAACCGGTTACTCAGAGTTGATAGATCCAGTGATTCAACGTGAGCGATTAACGCAGCAAGCAACACTTGGCGCATCTGGTGATTTAGAGGCGATGGGATTGGATGAAGATTTTCTAAAAGCGATGGAGTATGCAATGCCGCCAATGGGCGGCATGGGTATGGGTGTGGATCGATTACTTATGGCATTAACTGGTCTTGGAATTAGGGAGACTATTTTGTTTCCATTAGTTAAACCAACTGCAGGTGATGAGTAATGTCAGTTTTGGTAAGAGGTGCTAAAACCACTGATATTAAAAAGATTAGATCAATTGTTGATATGTACGCATCAGAACGTAAATTACTATCAAAAGAAACTGTCACCTTATATGAAAACGTGCAGGAGTTCACAGTTGCAGAGGTTAATGGTGAGGTAATTGGTTGCGGAGCTTTGCATGTGCTTTGGGAGGACTTAGCGGAGGTTAGAACTGTGGCAGTAATAAAAGAGTGGCAAGGCAAGAAGGTTGGGCACGAAATATTAGAAAATATTTTGAGTAAGGCAAAAGAGCTTGGTGTAAAGAAAGTATTTTGCTTAACCTTTGAGACTAAGTTCTTTGGTGCACATGGGTTTACAGAAATACAAGGTGCTCCGGTGGAGCCTGATGTCTATGCGCAATTACTTAGATCCTATGACGAAGGTATCGCCGAGTTCTTAGATCTTGAGAGTGTTAAACCCAACACACTGGGAAATACCAGAATGCTTAAAATTCTTTAATTTTTTGGGCATAAACACCCCAGTTATGGGGTTATAGAGCCATAACCCACCCTAGATATAGGTAAGTTATTCACAGCCTAATCGAAGTGCATAATGTCGCCCTTTGGTATTAGGCTATTTACATAAGAATGAAAGGTTTGAGCAATGTTTGAACGGTTTACTGATCGTGCCAGACGTGTTGTTGTGCTGGCGCAAGAAGAAGCACGCATGCTCAACCATAATTACATTGGCACTGAACATATTCTCCTAGGTTTAATTCATGAGGGAGAAGGAGTTGCAGCTAAAGGACTTGAATCTCTCGGTATTTCACTTGAGGCAGTTCGTTCCCAAGTTGAGGAGATTATTGGTCAAGGTCAACAAGCACCCTCTGGTCATATTCCATTTACACCACGTGCTAAAAAAGTATTGGAGCTCTCACTCCGTGAGGCGTTGCAATTAGGACACAATTACATTGGCACTGAACATATTCTTTTAGGTTTAATTCGCGAAGGTGAAGGAGTTGCAGCCCAAGTTTTGGTAAAGCTTGGCGCTGACCTTTCACGAGTTCGCCAACAAGTAATTCAATTACTCTCTGGCTACCAAGGTAAAGAGGCGGTCACCGCGGGTGGTCCAGCTGAAGGTCAACCATCAACATCTTTAGTTTTAGATCAGTTTGGTAGAAACCTAACTACCGCAGCTCGTGAAGGAAAATTAGATCCAGTAATTGGCAGAGAAAAAGAGATTGAACGGGTAATGCAAATTTTATCTCGCCGCACAAAAAACAACCCAGTTTTAATTGGTGAGCCAGGTGTTGGTAAGACTGCAGTAGTTGAAGGATTGGCCCAAGCAATTGTTAAAGGTGATATCCCAGAGACACTTAAGGATAAGCAGCTTTACTCATTAGATCTTGGCGCTCTAGTTGCTGGCTCTAGATACCGCGGTGATTTTGAAGAGCGGTTAAAGAAAGTATTGAAAGAGATCCGCACTCGCGGCGATATTATTTTGTTTATTGATGAGATTCACACCTTAGTTGGCGCAGGTGCGGCCGAAGGCGCAATTGACGCAGCCTCAATATTAAAGCCAATGCTTGCTCGTGGTGAGTTACAGACAATTGGCGCCACCACCCTTGATGAGTACCGAAAGCATTTAGAAAAAGATGCAGCACTTGAGCGACGGTTCCAACCAATTCAGGTGGCAGAGCCAACCGTTGCGCACACAATTGAAATTCTTAAAGGACTTCGTGATCGCTATGAAAGCCACCATAAGGTTTCAATCTCAGATGGTGCACTAGTTTCAGCTGCCACATTGGCAGATCGTTATGTCTCTGATCGTCACCTACCAGATAAAGCTATTGATTTAATTGATGAGGCAGGATCTCGCCTTCGCATTCGCCGAATGACTGTGCCACCTGAAATTCGTGAGTTTGATGACAAAATTGCTGCTGCGCGTAAGGAAAAAGAGTCTGCAATAGATGGCCAAGATTTTGAAAAGGCTGCATCCTTACGGGATAAGGAAAAGAATTTAATCACTGAAAAAGCTGACCGAGAGAAGAATTGGAAAGCTGGTGATCTTGATGTGGTTGCAGAGGTTGATGAGGAGTTAATTGCTGAGGTGCTATCAACTGCAACTGGTATTCCAGTATTTAAGTTAACTGAGGCAGAGACTGCTCGTTTGCTTAAAATGGAGGATGAGTTACACCGCCGTGTGATTGGTCAAGAACAAGCGATCAAAGCATTGTCACAGGCAATCAGACGTACTCGCGCCGGCCTTAAGGATCCGAAGCGACCAGGTGGATCATTTATTTTTGCTGGACCTTCTGGTGTTGGTAAGACAGAACTTTCTAGAACTCTTGCACACTTCTTATTTGGTGATGCTAGTGCGTTAATTCAACTAGATATGTCTGAGTACTCTGAAAGACATACCGCCTCTAGATTATTTGGTGCCCCTCCTGGCTATGTTGGTTATGACGAGGGTGGGCAATTAACTGAGAAGGTTCGTCGTCGTCCATTCTCAGTCGTGTTATTTGATGAGATTGAAAAAGCTCACCCAGATATCTTTAACTCACTACTGCAAGTACTAGAAGATGGTCGCTTAACTGATGCCCAAGGGCGGGTAGTGGATTTCAAAAACACCATCATTATTATGACTACCAACTTAGGCACTAAAGATATTTCTAAATCACTCTCACTTGGCTTTGCCAACGTGGCAGATGCACAGGGAAGTTATGAGCGGATGAAGGCAAAGGTTGGTGATGAGCTAAAGACTCATTTCCGCCCTGAGTTCTTAAACCGTATTGATGACATTGTGGTCTTCCATCAGTTAACTCAAGATCAGATTGTGAAAATTGTCGATTTGATGGTTGCGCAATTAGATGAGCGCTTAAAGGCGAAGGACATGGGAATTGAATTAACTGCTGGCGCAAAGGCGTTGCTGGCAAAACGTGGTTATGACCCAGTACTTGGCGCTCGCCCACTTCGCAGAACAATTCAACGTGAATTAGAGGATGCCCTTTCGGAGAAGATGTTGTTTGGTGAATTAAAAGCTAGTGAAATTGTGTTGGTTGACGTATCAGATGACACCGATCAAGCAATCTTTACATTTAAAGGAACCGCTAAAACTGCATTGCCAGACACACCTGGTGATTTTGCAGAAGCAACTAATTAATCTTCACTTTACTAATTGCCTGCTCAACCCTAGAAGCTTCTAGTATTTCAATTCCAGCAATCTTTAAATCACTGCCAACTGGCACAATCACTCGTTTAAAACCTAGCCGAGCTGCTTCAGTAACTCTTTGCGTTACGCCAGTAACTTTTCTTATTTCACCAGCTAAGCCAACCTCACCAATTGCAACTAAATCAGATGGAAGTGCTAATCCTTTAGCAGCAGATGCTACTGATAAGGCAACTGCTAAATCAGCAGCTGGTTCATTTATTTTCATCCCACCAACAGTTGCTACATAAACATCGCGGCCAGTAATTTTGATCCCAGCCCGAAGATCTAATACCGCAAGTGTCATTGCAGTTCTGGCATTGTCTAAGCCACTGGTTACTCGCCTAGCATTACCCCAATCTCTACCATCTGAGTTTGGTGCACTTACTAATGATTGAATTTCAGCAAGTAATGCCCGCCTGCCCTCAAGCACCACAGTCACACATGTGCCAGGTACTGGATCAGAATGCCGAGAGGTAAACAGCCCAGTTGGATCTGGCAAACCAATAATTCCAGAATCATTTAGATCAAAGCAACCAACCTCATCAGATGCACCAAACCTATTTTTAATTGTTCTAATTAATCTCAGCCTAGAGTGGCGCTCACCTTCAAAGTTAAGGACCACATCTACTAAGTGCTCTAGCAATCTTGGGCCGGCAATCGAACCATCCTTTGTGACGTGGCCAACTAAAACTAAAGTAATTGATCGCTCCTTTGCAATTCGAATTAGCGCAGCAGCAATCTCGCGCACTTGAGTAACACCACCAGGGGCGCCATCAACTGTGGTGCTGGAAATTGTTTGGATTGAATCAATAACTAATAGTTCAGGTTTTACCGAATCAATATGAGCAATTACTGCGCCAAGATCAGATTCGGCCGCTAGCCATAAGTTTTTATCTATTGCATTTAATCGCTCTGCTCGTAATCGAACCTGTGATGCTGATTCTTCACCACTTATATATAGAGATAAAATTCCTTGTTTAGCAGTCTCCGCTGCAACTGTTAGTAATAAGGTTGATTTACCAACTCCAGGCTCACCCGCTAATAAAATTGCTGCCCCCGGCACTAAACCGCCACCTAAAACTCGATCTAACTCACCAACACCACTGCTTCGAGCCTTTGCACTTGCTAAATCAACATCACCAATTGGTTTTGCAGCTGAGGTTGTAACACCAGCAACTAAAGATAGTTTCTTTGGCGCGGCTATCTCTTCAACTGTTCCCCATGCTTGGCACTCACCACATCTACCAACCCATTTGGTTGCACTCCAACCGCACTCAACACAACGGAATGGATCTTTTGCGGGTGCTTTTGCCATGGCGTAAATCTAATGGCTAGGGCTGACTATCCTCGCTCTTGCGCCGCCTTTGTTGCTGGGTGAATAACAAATAGTGGCAACTCATGTCGTTTTTGTGCTTTGCGGGTTGCAGCAATTGCCGCCATTCGACTGTCACAAAGTTTTACTAACTGTGCATAACCTTTTTTACCCATCAACGCGATTAATTCAACCTCACTTGATTGATAGACCGGAACTTTTCCAACATGTGCCTCTGAGTTACTAGTGCAGTACCAATCAAGCTCTGCGCCCCCTTCACCCCAAGCTAATCTTTCATACTCACCAATAACTACAACTGTCATCTCTCGTCCACCCAGCTCACGGCTCTCCCAAGAACGGCGCAGTGGAAGTTGCCAACAGATATCTGGTTTAGTGACAGTCATATTTGTATTTTCTTTAACTGCCAAGTGATGAAGCGCGCAACCAAAAGATCCACTATAGCCAGCCGTTTGATGCCCAACCTGATTTAGAAATATGCAACCACCTTTAACTTTTCTGGTTTTGCGCTCTTTGTCTAGACCAATTTCAGAGATTTGTAACTTGCCACCAGATTTCTTTGGCCTTGCTTGATCATAATATTGCCAATCAGCCTTTGTTAATTTCTTCGCCGCTTTTAATACTCGCGCCTCATCCTCTTTGCCAGTGTAGTAAGCACCATCTGAGCAACATCCAGCATTAGGTTTATCCTTATCAATGCCGCAACAACCATTGCCGTATATGCATTGCCAATAAGAGGTGAGCCAGGTTAAATCACACTTAAATATTTCCTCTAAATTTTCTGGGTTTTCAAACTCAACCCAATCTCGGGTGAAATTAGGCGCAACCTCATTCTTTGATAACTTATATTTCAGACTTTTTTTGGTTGCCATAGGGTGGAAGTTTAAGGGTTAGGTAAGGTTTGTGACTAATTGGGTAGGCTTGAAGTATGACGGCGCAACTGACAAATAAATGTATTGGCTTTATCGGAGTTGGTGTCATGGGCTCCTCGCTAATTAAGGCCCTGCTCACCACAACATTTCCAGCAAATCAAATATGTATTCTCGATAAGAGCGAGGAAAAGGCTAGCCAGGTCGCTACTGCACATAAAGTAGAAAAACAAAGCATCTCGCACATGGGACAAAACTGTGATGTTATTTTTCTTGCTGTTAAACCACAAGATCTTGGTGATGTATTGGCAGAGTTGAGTCAGAGCCTTAAGAGTGAAACTTTACTGATCTCAATTGCCGCTGGGAAAAGTACGAAATTCATTGAATCAAAGCTAAGTAAAAAAAATCCAGTGGTACGAGTAATGCCTAATACCCCAGCGCAGATTGGAAAGGGTGTTGCTGCAATCTCTGGCGGTTTAAACGCGCAGCCAGTCCATATTGAGTTAGCAAAGCAGTTATTTGCTGCTAGCGGAGTAGTTGTAGAGGTTCCGGAAGAAAATCAAGATGCGGTAACCGCCCTAAGTGGATCTGGTCCAGCTTACTTTTTTTACTTCATCGAATCCATGATTAAGTCTGGTGTGCAACTTGGACTCACAAATGAAATTGCAACACAACTTGCGATCGGAACTATTACAGGTTCTGCTGCAATGTTGCAGGAAAGCGGTCTGGATGCAGCCACACTTAGGAAGAATGTCACCAGCCCTAATGGCACGACTGCAGCAGCACTTGCAGTATTTGCTGACAAAGATTTAGAAAAGATAATTTCAGATGCCATGGCTGCTGCCAGAAAACGTGCACAGGAGTTGGCTTGAAAAGGTTTTTTCTTGCAGTAATAATAATTTCTTTTAGCGTTTTTTCTTCAGCAAATGCAGCAGTTATGAAAAATACTAAGCCGTTAGTAGAGCTGCCTTACACCAAAGCAGATCAAATAAGCAGTGTGTTATTAACTCCCATAAGTATTATCATCACTGGCACGACAGAATCACCTAGCTCCTCCTGGATAAACGGTGCGCTTGCAGGTGTTAGTGATGGTTTTATTGCAAGTTACTCATCTCTTGGTGCACCGCTCTGGAATATTAGGCTTGGCAGCAATGCAAATGAAATTGCTACATCTGCTGCGATTGATTTAGATGGCAGCATCTGGATCGCCGGTGCAACCTCAGCCTTAGTATCACCAAACCCAACTGCAATTCCGCCAAAGGCATTAAACCCAGATAATGTGATTCTTGATCCTACTACGGCAGCATCAACACCCTTAAATCGAATCAAAATTTGGCAGATTAGCAGTAGTGGGAATTTACTTAATTCATTTGAGTATATTGGTGAAAATATTATTAATCCCAAAAAGTTATTAGTTACAGATACCAATCTGATTATTTTAGGGAGTATTTACGATAAATCGTCAGTAGCAGGTTTTTATTTATCGGCAAGTAAATCTGGTGTGTTTACACCAATAATCAAATTTGGATCAAAATCTACGCAAATAAACTCAGCAATCAGTAACAAAGATGGCAGCATCACCGCTGTTGGATCAAGTGGTGAATTGTTGTTAAAAGTTAAACCACTGAGTAAAGTTGACGCTGTTACTTTAAAGATATCTTCAGCTGGAGTTTTGCAGCAAGTTGCTCGGGCAACATTAAAAACCACAAGTAGAAGTTGGAGCAGTATTGATGCTGGTTTATTGCAAGGGGGAAGAGTTACCTACTCAAATAAAACCGAGGCAGCGATCACAAAATTTTCTGCACTAGGTAAACCAGTTTGGAATGTGCGCTACTCGGCTAAATCATCGGCGCTAGTAGCAAATGGCAGTAACTCTTGGGCGACCTACATTTCAAGTGGTGCGATAAAAGGTGTGCCAGCTTGGAAGCCAAAGGCGGCAACTCCAGTCTTAATCGAGTTTGGGAAAAAAGGTGAAGTAATTTCATCCCATACTCTTTCCGCTCCAGCGGTTGCAATTGCTGCAAATAATGAAATTGGTACAGTTGTTATCACCGACTCGGGTGTGGCTTTTGGTTTAGTAGTAGTTAACTAGTAATCTTGGCTTATCGTTAGTAACTATAAAGGAGTAAAATGGGTTCAGTAATTAAAAAGCGTCGCAAGCGAATGGCTAAAAAGAAGCACAAAAAACTTCTTAAGCGAACTAGAATTCAGCGTCGCAACGCTAAGTAAAAAAGTACTAAGGCTTTAAAAGAGTTAATTTACCAGATACGCCAGCAACGGCGTATCTAACTTTATTTAATGTAATCCAACTACTTTGAGCACCTTCTTGTACGGTTCCGTTAGAAATTAATAAGGCGGTGCGCTTTGTTTTGTCTAAGGAGCACAGCCGAAGTTGGCAGCCAAACATTATGTTTTTTTCATCAATAGCAACTGGTGAATTTGGTACCCCGTAATCTGAAGCGGTGACATCAGTAAATTTTGTGGCTGGAAGTGTTTGATATCTGATTTGATTTGGGTTAGGGAATGAGACTCCACTTCCAGTAAACCAGCTTAGATTTATACCTCTAGCGCTATTAAATATGGCAACGTCATATCCAGCTACTGCAACACCTTCACCAGGTGTATCTAAGGTTTTATAAACCCAGTCCTCGACAAATGCACTGCTTCTACTGGCATACCTGATCTCACCTCTGGTTACATTTCTTTCAAGATCAAAGCCACGAACTGAGTCAAAAAGCAGATGAATTTTCTTGCCAACAGTTACTGATTTCAAATGAAATGCCACATCACCAGTGGTTCTATCTTCTGTATCTTTATCCCCATCAACAATCTCATACCGCCATTCGTTACCATTTTTTACCGCTCCCAGTAATATTCCCTGTGATTCATCACGATAGAAAACCTGCACCCCTGATGCAGTAACCGCACACGCACTGGACACGCTGACATCAGAGCCACCACGGATCCTTGGAAACACTTTGTAATCTTGAATCGTAGGGGCATCCCCATCAACAATTTCGTAGTACCAATTTTTTCCATCGTATAAGGCATATCTAAGATCTTTATCTTTAAGATCTGCATAGAAAATGTGTAAATAGTTATTTTTTCCAGAAACAGAGGTGCAGATAGATATATAGCCAGATACATCATTTGTAGTTTTATTGAGTGTAGATGAGTTTCCATCAATTGTTTTAATACTCCATTTGCTGCCAGTCAGGGTGGCAAGCTTTAAATCACCATTTTTACTATCACTGTAGGCAATAACCGGCTTACCTGCATATGTGGCAGTAGCTAAATACTTAGCATCTGCCGCGCTATCTATAACTGTACTTTTCCAACTTGCCTCTGGCATTACAGCATTGGTATTAACAGTGTTTGAGGTTCCTAGGGAGTTTGTTGCGGAGACCGAAAAGGTATACCTACTACCGTTTTTTAAACCTGTGATAGTTATTGGGCCCTCTTTAACATTTAACACTTCACCACTTTGAATATTTGTTACTTCATAATTTGAAACTTGAGCTTCACGGAAATTAACTGGTGGATCAAATTGAATAATTGCACTCTTATCACCGACAAGTGCTTTCACATTTTGTGGCGGCTGTGGTGTGCCAGCGGCAACTCCAGCCGGTGGCTTTATTCGCATATCTTCAAAGATTGCAAGCAACAGTGAACCTGGCAGATGAAATATCTCTCCAGAATCTAGATTGGGAGTCATTACTGCATTAGTTCCAGATTTTGAAAATGTTGCTTCATCTAAATGTGCAATCGAAGAGCCCGCTTCGTAAACAGTGGGTGTGTAAAGTTTTGGCTTCACTCCATTATTAGCTTTTGTGGCTATCTCACCAGACCACACTAAATTTGTTGTCATCGCCTTTCCAGTCTCAAGGGAAGGAGATGGCATATCTGCTAAACGTCTGCCATCAGGCAGTTGAGCATAAGCATCAAATGGGGTTGGTTGGTCCACTCTGCCAAAGCCAGAGAACTCGTCATAATAAGTTCCAGAAATAAACCCAAGGCCATGAGCCATTTCATGCAATATTACGGAGACTAGATCATAACTTTTAGCTGGACAATTACCATCAACTCCGTAATACCAAGGCGCGTTTGAACTAATTGTGATTTCCATTTCAGCAGCATTAGGGTCAAGATCTTTTCCCGCCAAGGCATTTGCTAGCGCTGATGGATAATAAAGAGTTTTGTCGGGTGCGCCAGTAAAATTTGCAAAGTTTCGTTTGGCGCTCGCTGAAGCCAATACAGAGTAACTAGTAGATCTTCCCCAATTCACATTTATATTTATAGGAACAGTAGAAGCAAAGTTTTCAGACCAAACATCTACCGCTGCTTGAATTGGAATCTTTACATTCTCGGGAACAGAATTAAAATTAATTACAAAATTACTTTTCTTTTCAAGATTGGCACTTATCGGTCTAGGAGTTGATTGAATAGCCGCAGCATTTCCGCTGGCATAGATATAACCCCAGTTAGCTGGCGCAACCTTGATTTGAAGTGAATTGGCAGAATTTGTTGAGATGGGGCTAGCAAGGAAGGTAGCAATCAACCCGACGGTGGTAAAAAAAGATTTTAAGCGCACAGAGTGAAGGCTAACAGTCTGCGATGATAGGTTTGTGCCATAGGTTAATTTTAAGTAATAATTCAGGAAAAATACATATTGGAAAACCTGCTAAACCCCCTACCTTTGGAAGAAGTTTGAAGTTATGAAAAAAGTACTGATCTACTCTCGATCCGGTTGCCATTTATGTGAAATAGCTATTGATCGAATCAACACCATTAAAAATGAACACAACTTTTTGATCGAGATAAAACTAATTGACGGTAATAATGATTTAGAGGAAAAGTATGGTGAACAGGTGCCTGTTATTTTCATTGACGGGAAAGTTCATGATTACTGGCGGGTGGATTCAGAACGATTTATAAAAGCAATTAACGCTTAATTTTTTTTCATTACCTCATCGGCATCAATAATTCGGTATGCATATCCCTGTTCAGCCAAAAAGCGTTGGCGATTTTGAGCAAAATCTTGATCAATAGTGTCGCGTGCAACTAAGGAGTAAAACCTAGCCCCTCGGCCATCTGCCTTTGGTCTAAGAATTCGACCTAATCGTTGTGCCTCCTCCTGGCGAGAGCCGAATGTGCCAGAGACTTGAATAGCGATTGTGGCTTCGGGTAAATCAATTGAAAAGTTAGCAACTTTTGAAACTACTAAACATTTCAATTCACCAGAGCGAAACAGCGAATAAAGTCGTTCACGCTCTTTTATCGGTGTGTCACCTTTAATAACCGGCACACCTAATGTTTCTGAAAGCTGATCTAATTGATCTATGTATTGTCCAATGACTAATACCTGATCATTGGCATGTTGTTTAGCTAGTGCTACGGCAACCACTTTTTTACTTTGCGATGTTGAACAAAAACGATATCGATCCTCTTGCTCAGCGGTTGCATAATTTAATCTTTCTTCATCAGTTAGAGTAATTCTCACCTCAACACAATCGGCAGGTGCAATATAGCCCTGTGCCTCTATTTCTTTCCATGGCACATCAAATCTTTTTGGACCGATGAGTGAAAAAACTTCACCCTCCATACCATCTTCACGCACCAATGTTGCAGTTAAGCCAAGTCTGCGGCGAGATTGAATATCTGCGGTAAATCTAAAGATTGGCGCAGGCAACAGGTGCACCTCATCATAAATAATTAAACCCCAGTCAATTGCATCAAACAAATCAAGATGTGCGTAAACACCTTTTTTACGGGTGGTCATTACTTGGTAGGTAGCAATTGTTACTGGACGAATTTCTTTTTTAGCCCCGCTGTACTCACCAATATCATCTTCATTTAAATCAGTGCGCTGTAGTAGCTCTTCCCGCCACTGTCGTGCTGCAATAGTGTTAGTAACCAAAATTAGAGTTGTCGCTTTTGCATGCGCCATTGCTGCTGCACCGACAATAGTTTTTCCAGCACCGCAGGGAAGTACAACTACTCCAGAGCCACCATGCCAAAATCCTTCAGCTGCCAATTCTTGATACCTTCGAATTTTCCAACCATCTTGTCTAAGTGATATCTCATGACGCTCACCATCAACGTAGCCAGCAAAATCCTCCGCTGGCCAACCTAATTTAAGTAGTGCTTGCTTCAAAAATCCCCGCTGGCCTGGGTGAACCACAATGGTTTCATCATCTAGTTGCTTACCAAGCATCGGTGCAACTTTTTTACCTCTAGTCACCTCTTTTAATACTGCCGGATCATTTGAAACTAATATCAAACCATGAACTGGATGTGCCTCCAGACGTAATCGTCCGTACCGTGACATTGTTTCGGCAATATCAACTAGTAATGCATGAGGGACTGCATACCTTGAGTACTTAATTAATATATCTATGACCTCTTCAGCATCATGGCCTGAAGCTCTTGCATTCCAAAGCCCCAGCGGTGTGAGGCGATAGGTATGTATGTGTTCTGGTGATTTTTCTAATTCCGCAAAGGATGCAATAGATCTGCGACATTCATCGGAGAGAATGTGGTCGATATCTAGTAAAAGTGTTTTGTCACTTTGAACAATTAATGGGCCATCACTCATTTAAGCAACTCATTGATAAATGCATGAATCAGTTTTATTCGCGGCTCTAGTGTAGAAATCTTAATAAACTCACTCGGTGCATGAGCACCATGTCCCTCGGCACCTAAGCCATCTAATACTTTTGCACCAGCCGCAGCTGCAAGGTTGCCATCACTTGCACCACCAACACTGGCATTACCAATCTTTGCAAAACCTAATGAGGCAGCAACAGCCTCTAACTTTTCATACAAGCCAAGTGTGCTGCTCTCTTCAAGCGGTGGTCGGTTAATACCACCAGTGACTTCAACTCTTGCAATTTCACTTTTTAGATTTTTAATTGACTTATCTATTCGCTCAAGCTCTGCAGTTGTAAAAGATCTAACATCAATATCTAGAGTTGCTACTGCTGGCACGGTATTAGTGGTGCTTCCTGATTTCATTACTGTGGGTACGGCGGTGGTACCAAACTTTGGATTCTCTAAAGCAGCAATTTGTAAAACTAATTTTGCAATCTCAGTTGTTGCGTTGATTCCCTTTTCTGGCTCCAATCCTGCGTGAGCAGCAAGTCCGGTAACTTTTATTTGGTACATCGCAGTTCCTTTGCGACCAGTTTTAACCTTGCCATCTAGCGAGGCTTCAAAGACCAACACCGCATCTGCGCCCTTAGATAACCTAGTAATTAAATCTTTAGAGGTGGCGCTACCGGTTTCTTCATCCGTGGTTGCAACCAAAGCAACTTTACTTTCAGCATTTTCAATTCCAACTAAAGCATGTAATGCCTGAACAAAGCCAGTTTTCATATCAAAGACACCAGGCCCAGTGGCCTTATCGCCATTTATCTGCCAAGTTGGAGTAAATGATCCAGTTGGCCAAACAGTATCTAAATGGCATAACAAAAGTATCTTTGGATTTTTAGCACCCCACCAAAACACAGATCTGCCATTTTCAATTATTTTTTCTGCTTTACTTTTTAAATGTTTGTTTGCAATTTCAACGGCCAATGTAATTACTTGATCACATGCGGCTAAATCTTCAGTAGGTGACTCACACTCAACTAAACGTTGGACATCCGACAGTGCGCTCACAGGTCTAAGTCTGCCTTATTTTCTAAAATGGTGAGTGCGGGTGCTACGCCATTGATTCGGGGGATACGAAACTGCGTTAATTCACCAGTTGTCTCATCCCGGGCGGTTAGGGTGCCCAGAGATATCGAGATTGGCTCAATAATTCGATTTGAAACTGATCCATTATTGTCTGCGTAGCTGATCATAAGAGTTTTTCTATCCGCAATATATTGGTTTATTAAGGATAAAGTTTCATTAGATGATGTGCCAGCAACAATCGGTTCAACTTTCCGACTGCGCTCACCTGCTCGCACAGTTTTTACTGCACTCTGTATCACCGCATCTTTTGGTGAGTTAAATTCAGAGATAATTCTAGGTGGCTTTGGCCTTGACTTTGCTCTCCTTAAATTTGGTTGTGATAACAAAATGCCGCTGGCATTTTCAGCAGCCGGTAGATATCCATACTCTCTCAATTCACCGATTACCTCAGCTAATTCAAAATCACTAACCAAGATCTGTGGCGCAATTTTTCTAAACCGTAAGTGTTCACATTTTTTATCATGCAGGATTTGCTGGATCATTCCTTCATCTTCACACCTAATATAGGAGTGTGCGGTGCCAACTCTTAATTTGCCATGTCGCTTAGCAACATCTGCAATTAAATAGTCAAGAGGTTGAGGCATAGGAGTTCTTGATATTTTGATTAAGAAAGTTTTAATTTGATCCCCAGTTTTCCCATGATCTAATCCCCGGCGGATAGAGCCCTCACTAAATCGATAGACCGTTGCACCACCCCTACTTTCAATATCAGCAATTGTCCCCATCTCTGCTGAAAGCTCTGGGGTTAAAGGTCCAGGGGCAACCGCGCTGTTATCTGCCTGAATCAAAATATGATCAACTGCTTTAGGCATTGATGCTGCAACACCAAGCACATCTTTCTCAGTCAGTAAATTCATTCCAAAGGTTGAAATTCCACCCTGTCCGGTTACTCCCAGCCATTCAGCCTCGCGGAGATTCCACTCTACAAAATCTTTGTTTGCCTTTTGGGGATTAAACCATTTGACTACAGATTGAATCGAACTTAAGTCAGGACTTAGTTGTGTATTTTCCTGTAATACTTTTAATGTAGTTTTTCTTATCAAAGAAACACCAGCACGGTCTAACTCTGGACCAAGGGGTGCAATGTTTTTATCACTAACCTTCCCAATTAATCCGCTAGCCCGAGAAGTTTCCAGCCACAGCACAACGAGTGAGTACCATTTTTCTTCTGCTGGTTTGGTCAGCCAAATATCAAAAGCTGAGGTGGGAAGTATTTGATCATCTGGATCTACTACAACCAATCCACCCAAGTAACAAAGTTCTGCAACAAAACCTACACAGGTTTCATCAACTCCTAAGTGCTCGGCAATTCTTTTAAGATCTCTTACGCCAATTCCACCCGTGCGTAGCGCGGTTGGTGGTTCATCAGAGAGGTTGTGCAAAAACTCCTCACACCAGCGCAGAATCGTGGAGATATTGGCAATTGCAGCTAAATCAATTTGTTTTTGATCAATTTTTTTTCCATGTAATTCCTCCGGCTCATTCTTAAGCTCTTTATGAATTTTGCCCCCACGTAACTTGATTGCAATCTCGCGTGGTAAAACAACGGTGTGTGAGTCAATTGGTACCAAGATTTCATTTTCCAGCAGCCAGGCGATTGCTGCTCCAGGTTTTTTTACATTAGCAATCTGACCTCTTGGTGGACCCCAAGTTAATCTAGCCAGCACCTCTGCTGAATTAGCAGGCACATCTTTAAGAATAGAAAAATTTATTTTTTTTGCTGATACTGGACCAAGTCCAGCAGGTTCCTCACCAATAAGCAGTTTTAAGTTGGTTGGAGTTCGGAAATTATTTCCCTCCTTATAGAGCAACCCAATTTGCCATAAATAATCCAGGGCAAAGGCAGTTTCATCACCAGTAACTTCAATCAGCTCTGACTTTTTAAATGGTTCAGGCAGAGCACATGCTGCTTCTATTATTTGGTAGTGCCATAAATTTAGTGAATCAATCACACGGACTAGTGATGGTGTTGAGGTGGCCCTGGCAGCCAGTGCTGAAAAATCATTTGGTACTGGAGAAACCAAATCAGGTCTTGACTTAAACATTGTTGCTAGATCATCATCAGTTCTAGAGCGCAACTCATCAGCAAAAGTGATCGCGACAGTAGACATAACTGACCTACTTTACTCGGGTTTTAAGTGGGCTATTTACCTTTTGCGCTTCAGGTTTCGGGGCGAGAGCAGGGAGCCCAAGGCTGCAATTCGCCCAGCGGTTGGTCCAAAAAATTTTTTAATTTTTCGCGCTCTTCTAAAGTCATAAACCGGCCAGTTATCTCGATAGGCGCGTATCTCTAACAGGGCATCTGGGTTGATGACGCGAGGCTTACCAACCGCTTCAAGCAGTGGAATATCATGGTGTGAATCTGAGTATGCGTAGCAATTTTTTAAATCGACATTATTTTCGCGTGATAGTTCTTTAATCGCAATAGCTTTTTCCCTACCATGCAACAAACTACCAATTATTTTTCCAGTGTAGACACCATTACTAATCTCCGCCTTGGTTCCTAAAGCGCCAGTAAATCCCAGCCGCTTGGCAATCAAGTTAGCCATATCTAGCGGTGTAGCAGTGACCAACCAAACTTCTTCATTTTTGCTTAAGTGTTCTTGCGCGATTTCAACTGTTCCTTGCCAGATAGCGGGTGAGACATACTCCTCGTATATCTCCTGTCCAATTTTCTCAATTTCTACCACATTATGACCTTTAATAAATTCAGTTGCCGCGTTTTGAAATCTTGCAATCTCAGCTTTATTTTCTTTTCCAGTTAACCGATAACGCAAATTTGCCAGCACAAATGCTGAAACATCACGCTTGGTAAAGAACCCTCTTTGATACATTCCGCGACCCAAGAAAAATATGGTCGAGCCTTTTAATAGGGTGTTATCAACGTCAAAAAATGCAATTGCCTTTGCTGTGAGCGCCATATCACTACCTTAGCGAACGGGGTGCAATTACTCTGCTTTATGCTTGCACCATGGCACAAACAATTCACTTCATTAGACATGGTGAGGTAAATAACCCAGAGAAGATTTTGTATGGATTGCAACCTGGATGGCACCTAAGTGATCGTGGGCGTCAGATGGCGCAGGTGGTTGCAAAGTGGTCAGAATCATTAAACTTAGGTGCTATTTTTTCATCTCCACTTGAACGAGCCCAAGAGACAGTTGCACCAATAATTTCCCTACACAATCTGCCATTAAATACAAATAAAGATTTAATTGAAGCAAGTAATATCTTTGAAGGTAAGAAATTTGAATTAGGAAGTGGCGTAATCCGCCATCCAAAATCATGGCGCTATTTATATAACCCTTGGAAGCCTTCATGGGGGGAGCCGTATGAGCAATTAATAAGCCGAATGTTAAGAGCATTATTCACAGCCCGCGATGCTGCTGGTGGTAAGGATGCAATTTGTGTATCACATCAATTGCCAATCTGGATTTTGCGCTCTGCAGTTGAGGGCAGAAGATTACTTCATGATCCAAGAAAACGAGAGTGCACCTTGGCATCTGTTACCTCATTTAAATTAGATCAGGATGGAATGATTTCATCTGTTTCATATCTAGAGCCAGCGCAGCATTTATTACCCGCAAAAAAATGAAATTCCTGTCAATACTATTTGCATCCATACTCCTTACTTCATGTGCAGGTGGGGGCTTGTCCACACCAAATGAAAATGCTTTTATTTCAGGCAGCGGTGTAGCAACATATTTAGATGAATCTGATCGGAGACCTGCACCAAAAATTTCTGGGCAAACCTTAACTCAAGATTTTGTCTCTTTAGATTCAAAGAAAGTATCGGTAATTAATGTATGGGCATCTTGGTGTGCTCCATGTCGGGCAGAGGCGCCAGTATTACAAGAGTTTTCTATCAGCTATCCCGAAGTGCAATTTGCCGGCATTTTAACCCGAGATAATATTTCCTCAGCTCAAGCATTTTATGAAAGCTTCAATTTAACTTACCCTACTTTTACTGATGACTCACTATTACTTGGATTTGGTGGATCACTCATTCCAAATGCAATTCCAACTACTTTAATAATAGACAAGCAAGGTAGAGTTGCAGTTCGAATAAGTGGTGAGGTAACTGTCGCAGGATTGAAGAAAATGTTAGAGAAAGTTTTGTCTGATGATTGAGTTTTTAATAGATCAGGTCTTTGACGCCAACTTATTGATAGCAATGTTAGTTGCAGCCTTTGCTGGAGTAGTTTCATTTTTTTCACCCTGCGTAATTCCGCTAGTTCCGGGGTATCTCGCCTATGCCTCAGGCATGAGTGATACCAAAAGTAGAAGTAGGGTTTTTCTGGGCTCATTACTATTTGTATCTGGATTTACAGTTTTATTTGTTTCTTACGGCATTCTGTTTGGTGAATTAGGTTCTAAAATTGCACAAAACTCTAGATCAATTTCACAACTCCTTGGCCTGATAACAATTTTCCTTGGGGTAATTTTCTTATTAAATGAAAAGTTCTATCGAAGCTTCAAGCCAAGGTGGAAGCACCGCACCGGTCTATTTGCTGCCCCACTACTTGGCTTTGCATTCGGAATTGGCTGGACACCTTGTATTGGCCCAACACTTGGCGCAGTCCAGGTATTAGCAATTCAAAGTGCAACTGCAGAAAGAGGAGCCATTCTCTCGGCTGCTTATTGTTTTGGATTAGGCCTGCCATTTATTCTCATGGGACTGTTTCTAGACAAATCAACTCCGATACGAAAAATTATTTCCAGTAAAGGTAATTTAATAGTCAAAGTTGGAGGATATTTTTTGATACTGATCGGAGTCTTACAACTTACTAATCTTTGGGACCAAATTATGATAAGTCTTCGAGATTTAATTAGCGGATTCATTCCCCTTATCTAATGAGTACTGTTTTAGATAGCAGGTCGTTTCTTCGGTGGTGCTGGCGACAACTGACTAGCATGCGAATCGCACTTATCTTGCTGTTACTACTAGCGGTGGCAGCAATTCCTGGCTCTTTGTTCCCACAGCGAAATCAAAACCCACTACAAGTAAAACAATATTTTATTGATAACCCAGCAACTGCAATTTGGCTTGATCGCTTGAGTCTTTTTGAGGTTTACAGTTCACCTTGGTTTAGTGCTATTTATCTCTTGCTATTCATTTCATTAATTGGTTGTGTATTGCCCAGAAGTATCGAGCATTTGAAAGCAATAGGCGCCCAACCGACCATCACGCCCAAATATTTAGACCGTATGGAGCACTTTGTTGAGATTAAAAAGATAGATCTAGATCAAGTAGAAGCTTATTTAAAAAAGAACAGATATCGAATACGCAGGGATGAAAATTCGATTTCAGCTGAAAAAGGATATGCACGCGAGAGTGGAAATTTACTATTTCACCTGTCCTTGGTCTTGGTATTGATAGCAATTGGTGTTGGCTCATTATTTGGCAGTAAGGGTGACGCGATTGTTAATGTTGGGGATAGGTTTATAAATACACCCACCTCGTATGACATCCTTGGATTTGGAAAGTATCAGGCGGAGGATTCACTGCCACCGTTTTCACTAAAAGTTGAAGATTTCAAAGCTGAGTATGACCCAGTAACCAACGCGCCAATTGATTACACGTTAACTGTAAGGACGGCTAATCCTGCTAATTCCCCTGAAACAACTGAGGTAATTAAGGTTAATCAGCCGCTGGCTTATGGAAGTACAAAAATTTATTTACAGGCAAATGGTTACTCACCAATAGTTATTGTAAGAGACAAAAGTGGCAAAGTTATTTTTGATGGACCAACTCCATTTTTACCTCAAGATGGAAACCTTTCTTCAATCGGTGCCATAAAAATCCCAGATATGAATCCTCAAATTGGGTTTGTTTCTTCATTTCTACCGACCGCAGATCGGGATCCGATTCGTGGTGGATTTTCCTCCTACCCCGAGGTTCTAGATCCGAGGCTTTTAGTTTCAGTTTGGAAAGGTGATCTAGGCCTTAATACTGGAGTTCCCCAATCTGTTTACCGAATTAATACCAGCAAGATGGAGCGGATTGGACTAAAAGCTTTAACTGTAAATGAAACTTATGATTTTGGTGAGGGCAGCATCACATTTACAGGTTGGAAATCTTGGGTTAACTTACAAATAGTTAATGATCCTGGGAAAGGATTCGCACTTCTTGGTGCAATACTTGCCATCTCTGGTTTATTGATTTCACTATTTACTAGACAAAGAAGAGTTTGGATTAAGCAAGGTAGAAAAACTCAAGTAGCCGGTCTTGCTAAAAATGGCATACCAGGACTTGAGCAAGAGATAAACAACTTAGTAAAGGAGTTAAGTAATGAGCGATAATTCAGCTGCGTTACTTTCTAACAATTTCATTTACTCAGCGATGCTGTTTTATACATTAGCGTTTTTATCTCACGCAGTTGAGGTTGCTTGGTCTGTCAAGACTCCGGCCTTAGGTGTTAAGAAAACCAAACTAGATTTCTCTCGAACTCAACGGGTGGGAAGACTTGCATCTGCCTTTTTAATTTTAGGCTTTTTATTACTTCTGGTAGGTGTAATTTTTAGAGGTATGTCAGCAAATCGGGTGCCATGGGGAAATATGTATGAGTTTTCAATTACTGGCGCCCTTGCATTTACAGCCGCGTATTTGTTTGCATTACAAAAATACAAATTTCGTTGGTTGGGCTTGCCAGTTTCATTAGCGGTTTTATTGACCCTGGGGACTGCAGTGACTTTGTTATATCGACCAAGTGCGCCATTAGTTCCTGCACTTAAATCACCTTGGTTGGTAATACATGTATCGACCGCGATTATCTCTGGTGGAGTTTTCTTACTTGCAAATTGCATCGCAGCTGCTTATTTAATTCTGGATAGATACGAGCAGAAATCTGGTCGTCCTGCCTGGGCAATAAACCTGCCAACTCTAGAGACTCTAGATAACCTCTCTTATCGATTAGTTGCACTGGTGTTTCCACTTTGGAGTTTTTCAGTAATTGCTGGGGCTATTTGGGCTGAGGCAGCATGGGGACGCTATTGGGGATGGGATCCAAAAGAAACTTGGGCATTTATTACCTGGGTAGCGTATGCAGCCTACTTACATGCACGAGTAACAGTTGGATGGCGCGGTAAAAAAGCTGCTTGGCTTTGCTTACTAGCTGGATCTACATTCTTATTTAATTATATTTATATAAATGTGTGGGGCACCGGCCGTCACACATATTCAGGCTTATAGCTTTCTTAAAAAGTCTGGATCATCATCTGGTGGAATGATTTTTCTTGGTCCACCACGTCCCTTACCTGGTCTTTTTGGTCTACCTGCGATGAACCAAGCAATACTCCCCACAAATATACCTCCAGTGAAAACAATAATTAATAGCCACGCCCATTTTGGAAATCTTCGCACTTTTTCTTGTGGGGTTATTGCACACTCAACAAAAGCATAAATAGTTATCACAGTTGCTAAAATTGCAAGCAATCTAATCATGCGCAGAGTTTACTACTTTTAAATATAAAGTGCAGCAGCAATTAAGGCTGACATAAGTAATTGAAGGCGTGCGGTGTTATTGAGCACATTGATTAGTTCTGCATCTTTTGCCCCATCTAAAACCTGCTTAATAGCTTGGTATGTAAATGGCACACAAACAAGAGTTAGCACTATTAATTGATCGATCGTGATCGCAGTAAAAGCCAGTACTTGAGCGGTAATTAATAAGAATGTAAAAAACTTACGGGTATTAAGATCTCCAATTCTAACCGCAACTGTGCGCTTACTGACTAACGCATCTTTTGGTAGGTCTCTTAAATTATTGATAACTAAAATTGCACAGGACAGCACGCCGACCGGGACTGATAGCAAAAGTATTTGCCAATTTAACTGCTCAGATTGAATATAGTAACTTCCAACTGTGGCAACTAGACCAAAAAAAACAAATACAGATAACTCACCGAATCCCAAATACCCATAAGGTTGTTTGCCACCGGTGTAGCCCCAAGCTGCCAAAATCGAAATACCACCAACTGGTATTAGCCACAGTGAGACATTTAGTGAAATTAGGCTACCTGCAGTGACAGCGATCAAAAATGAGATGTATGAGGCGGCTTTAACCGATTTAGCTGATGCCAATCCTGATGCAACTAATCTGATTGGCCCTACTCGGTTTGTATCAGTGCCACGAATCCCATCAGAGTAGTCATTGGCATAATTAACCGCGACCTGAAGAGACAACGAGACGATTAAAGCCAGTAGGGCGTTAATCCAGTTAATTTCTAACGAATAAAATGTGCCAACTAAAACTGGAGATATTGCTGCAGGAAGTGTTTTAACTCTGGCACCAATGATCCACTTATTCATCCATCACCTTTATCTTTTTTGCTAACTCGCTAGCTTTCACGCGATCTGGCTTATCAATACCTGTTTTAGGTATTTGATCAAATAAGTATATTTTCTTTGGGGTATAAATAGCGCCAAGAGTTTGGCGTAATTTTCCAAGTTGCATTTGAGAAGTGCTGCCGACGCATAGCTGCTCACCCCACACCTCATCTGGCATTGCAAAAGCAATCAAATCTTGGGTGGGATAAATTTTTGCAATCATTTCTTCAACGAGGGCTAGTGATATTTTTTCACCGCCTGAAATTATTACATCATCAGCTCTACCTAAAACTTTAAGTAAGCCATTTGATATTTCTCCTAAATCATTGCTTTCAAACCAACCACTATTACCAATCTGACTTATCTCACCTGCAGCTGAAAGGTATCCAGATGCCATCATGGGGCCAGACAACTGAATTAATCCAGCAGGTGAAATTCTCACTCCAACACCATCAAGTGGCTTTTGATTGTAAATACAACCTCCACACATTTCAGTCATACCGTAGGTGGTAACAACTTTGATATGTTTACTTGCAGCATCTTTTTTCATTTTTTCACTTATTGGTCCACCACCCACTAGTACTGCCTCAGCAGCAGTTAAATGTTCAAGTAATTTTGCATCATTGGTTAAGGCTTTATGAAGTTGGGTGGGAACAACCGAAATAAAATCAGTGTCAATGTATTTTTCTACATTTCTATTATCGACAACTTTTGTCCCGAGGGCAGTTGCTCTAAAAATTACATTTAATCCAGCAATATGAGTTGTTGGCAATAAAAGTGACCAGCTATCTCCAGGGGTTGCACCCAAGAATTTATGGCTGGCATTTATAGATGCAATTAGCGCAGTAGATGAAATAGCGACAGATTTTGCTTCACCTGTTGAACCAGAGGTGGAAACAACAAGTGCAATTGATTTATCAATTGTTTTTTTGGAAACCTTACCGACCGCTAGCGCAGGGCCGGATCCTTCAAGTGCTACCGCTAAATTTTCCTGTAGCTGTGGGATTGACCACTCAGCCTGAATAGGGATTAAATCGCGCAGTTCTTTTTCTTCCATAATCACCGTAGGCTATCTCTTATCTAAATACTACTTAAACCTTTGGAGCATATCTTGAGCAAGCCAATTAAGCGACAGCCAGGTGAGAGAGTTATCCCTAATTGGCAAACAGGTAGTGGTGGGGAAAAGTTTGTTGATATTAAATATCAAACCGCTGAGGGTATGGCGAAAATTACAATCAATCGCCCAGAGGTTCGAAATGCTTTTCGGCCACAAACTCTTTTTGAATTAGCCGAGGCATTTAATCTTGCGCGGGATAATGATCAAGTCGGTGTAATTATTTTCACTGGCGCAGGCGATGAGGCGTTTTGCTCTGGTGGTGATATCAATGTTCGTGGTGATGATGGATATTTAGGTGATGACGAACTTAGTAAAAAAGGTATTGGTCGACTAAATGTTTTAGACCTGCAGGTTCAAATACGCAGAACTCCCAAACCAGTTGTAGCAATGGTGGCTGGCTGGGCAATAGGTGGCGGACATGTGTTGCATGTGGTTTGTGATTTAACAATTGCTGCTGATAATGCAAAGTTTGGCCAAACAGGTCCGATGGTTGGCTCTTTTGATGGCGGATACGGTGCCGGTTTACTTGCAGCACATGTTGGGCAAAAGAAGGCTCGAGAGATTTGGTTTTTGTGTAGGCAATACGATGCACAAGAGGCGCTAGAAATGGGGTTAGTAAATACAGTGGTGGCTGTTAACGAATTGGAAGCAGAAACAGTTGCTTGGGCGCGAGAAATGTTGCGCCATTCGCCAATGGCACTTCGCCTCCTTAAGGCCAGCCTTAATGCCGCAGATGATGGTTTAGCTGGTGTTCAACAATTAGCAGGGGATGCAACCATGTTGTTTTATTTAACAGAGGAGGGTCAAGAAGGTAGAAACGCCTTTAAAGAAAAGCGTGAACCAAATTTTAATAAATTTCCTAAACGACCTTAAGTAATGTTTCCGTATCAACTACAAGTAGTCGCCCTACCAGTTAAATCTAATTTTCGTGGTTTAAAAATTCGAGAAGTAGCAGTATTTGAAGGCCCAGCTGGGTGGAGTGAATTCTCACCATTTATCGAGTATCAAAATAAAGAGGCTGCCGCCTGGCTTAAAGCTGCTATTGAATCTGCAACACTCGCCACTCCAACAGGCATTAGAGATGTAATTCCAATTAATGCAACTATTCCAAATGTTCCAGTGACTGAGGTAGCAGGCCTACTAAAGGATTTTGGTGGTTGTAATACGGTAAAAATAAAAGTCAATGATTATAAAAATGATCGCGCGATAGCAGCTGAAGTTATCAGAGTTATTCCAAGTGCAAAAATTAGAATTGATGCTAATGGTGCTTGGAATTTAGAAGAAGCTGTTATAAATATAAGGAATTATGAGGATGAATTTGTTAGCCACCTAGATTATGTTGAGCAACCATGTATTGATATAGCAGATCTTAAATTACTTAGAAAAAAGATAAAAACCAAAATTGCAGTGGATGAATCAATAAGGAAACATCTAAACGGTGATCTGACAAAACTGAAAGAGGTTGCTGACATAGCAATTATTAAATGGGCACCAAGTGGTGGTATTACTGCTGCTTTGAACCTAATCGAAAATATCAAACTGCCCGTAGTAGTTTCAAGTGCCCTAGATAGCAGTATTGGCATATCTAATGGTTTGTCACTTGCATCAGCAATTCCTAATCTCTACGGCCCATGTGGGTTAGGAACAGTTGCACTACTTAAAGCGGATGTAACAAGTGCTCCACTGGTAGCCTCTAATGGAGTGCTGAAGAATCAAAAGATAACTCCAGATCGGATAAGTGAATTAAAAGCTGGTAAAGATAGGCAAACTTGGTGGCAAGATAGGGCAAATGCAATTTATGATGGAGGGCTAATTTGAGCAATTCAACTAAATTAGCCCACTCACTGCTTAGGCAATTAATCGAAGTTGGCGTAAGTGATTTTGTAGTATCTCCAGGATCGCGTAATGCACCCTTTTTGATTGCATTAGGCGAAGCGGCTAAGAAGCAAATTATTGATTTGCATGTAAAAATTGATGAACGTGGTGCTGCATTTTTTGCGTTAGGAATAGCTAAAGCGAGTAACAATTATGTAGCAGTTATCTGCACGAGTGGTACTGCTGCAGCCAATTTTCATCCAGCGACACTAGAAGCTTTGCATAGCAATGCTAAATTGCTAGTTATTACCGCTGATCGACCTGCTCGCCTTAGAAAAACTGGTGCAAATCAAACCACAAATCAAGTAGATATTTTCTCTCAGATTAAAACTCATGATCTATCTACGGAATTAAATTTGAAGCCATTGCTAATTGGTGGACCACTGCACCTAAATGTGCAATTTGATGAGCCACTAATTAGTGAAGAAAAAAACGATTGGTTAGCTGGTGTAAAGATTGCTCCCACTAAATATTTAAACAAAATTGGTGGCAAGCTTGATCTGACTACTGGTGTACTAGTTATCGGCCATGATCGTGCCGGCTATACAGTCGACGAGGTAAATAGCTTTGCTGAAAAACTCAATTGGCCGGTTATATCTGAAGATCCAATTTCATTCCCTCAAGCAATTGCACACACATCCTTATTCCTTACCGATTCAAAAATTGCTAATGAATTAACTCCTGAAAATATAGTTGTAATTGGTCGGACAACACTTGCTCGAGGTACAAATGCATTCATAAATCTTTGTAATAATTTGGTTGTAATTGATCCCAGAGTTGCTGATATTGATAGCAAGCGCGAGGCTGATTTAATTCTTTCCTCACTTCCAACCGAAGTTACTACTCAAAAGAGTGACTCATCCCTCTGGCAAAAAGCATCAACTATTGCAGCAGCTGAAATTGAGAGCATAACTTGGTCAGAACAATTAGCGGTGGTAAGTATCTGTAAAGTGCTAGCCAATGAAACCGCGTTATTTGTTGGATCTTCAAGGCCAATAAGGGATATTGAAGCCTTTTGTAAACCACGCAATGGAGTGCAGGTGTTTAGTAATCGAGGCCTGTCTGGAATTGACGGCAATATTTCAACGATTTTTGGTATAGGTAAAGAGTTTGAAAATACCAGCGCGATACTTGGAGATTTAACTTTCTTACATGACATCTCTGCGCTAGTTAATAGATCAGATGAAAATATTCGCATCTTTGTACTTGATAACAATGGTGGTGGAATCTTTTCAACCCTGCCACAAGCGGCTGTGAATAATTTTGATCAATTATTTGGTACACCACATAATTTAGATTTAGAAAAAGTCGTGGCTGGGTTTGGAGTTAAATCCACAACTGTAAGTAATTTAAAGGGATTACAACTGAATTTATCTAAGCCAATATCTGGCCTAGAGGTGGTAATTGTTAAGGTGCCAAGTAGGTCAACAAATGCTGGTAATTTAAAACAAATAACTCAGAGAGTATCTAGTGCAGTGCGCATTGGAATTAATTTAGACTGACTTTCCGCAAACTCTTTTTCAGGGTTTGAATCAGAGACTATTCCGCAGCCTGCAAAAATTCTTATAGATTTACGGTCTTGTGAAAGTAAGCCACACCTCAAAGCGATTGCAATTTCGCCGTCACCTTGGGCATCAATCCAACCAACCGGACCCGAATAGCGGTCTCGATCCATTTGTTCAAGCTGTGTAATATATTTTTTTGCAACCCCTGTTGGTGTTCCACACACTGCAGCAGATGGATGAAGCTGATTTACTAATGTAAAAATATCTGCCTGTTTTGCACTGCTGTTTAAAACTCCAGTCACATCGGTAGCAAGATGCATGACATTTGATAAATGTAAGACAAATGGTGATTCGGGAACATTGGTTGATGAACAAAATGGCGCAAGACCATCAGCCACAGATTTGACTGCGTACTCATGTTCCTCTAAATCTTTTGAGGATTTTGCCAAGGATGCAGCCAATGCCAAATCTCTATCTTCATTACCTGATTTACGAATAGTTCCAGCTAATACTCTGGAAGTTACTAATGATTTACTTAATCTGACTAATAGCTCTGGAGTTGCACCAACTAAGCCATCAACTAGAAATAACCATGTAGATGGGTACTCAATCTCAAGTCGTTGCAACAAACTACGTGCATCAATTTCCTTGGTAGAGGTAGCGGTTAAATCGCGAGCAAGGACAACTTTTTCTACCAGACCATCTTTGATTGCAGCGATTACAGAAGTTACCTGCTTACGCCAATTTTCTTCACCTTTATCCGCATTTTGCCAGGTAATCTCGCCACTAACAGAGGAGTTATTAATACTCTCCAAATTAGGTTGCTTTGTATCACCTATCCAAGTTACCCAAGATTTGCCACTTTTTTGTCCAAAAACAACTTCAGGGATAACTAGCACTGAAGGTGAGGCGGAATCAAATGCGAAGGAAGCAAAAAGTAATGGCCCAGTGCCACTACCGTGGACGTTATTATTAATTTGAAACTCCGAAAGTTGATTATTCCACCACGCTCGCGCTTGGTCGAAGCGGTCTTCACCGGTAACAATTAATTTTTTATACGTCCCAAAACCCACTAAACCATCACCGCTTCTTATCCATGCGCTCGATAAATCTAAATTAGTTTTTACCGAGGATAACTTTGGATGCTCTCCCAACATTTCAGTGGTGATTAAAACTGACATGATGAAATTTATGCCTATCTATTTGTGTGATTTGTGTGTAAAGCCTACTGCCTAGAGAATAGGGGTGTGGTCCGCGCTAATCTGAACAAAGATCCAGACGATGTATCAAAGATGTTTGATGGCGTGGCAAGTAGGTATGATTTTTTAAATGACTTGTTAAGTTTGGGCAGAAGTAAGGCTTGGCGTAAGGCTGTGACCAGCATCATTGCCCCAAAGACTGGTATGAAAGTTTTGGATATTGCAGCTGGTACTGGATCATCATCAAGACCTCTGGTAGATAAGGGTGCTGAAGTAACAGCGCTAGATTTTTCAGCAGGAATGTTAAATCAAGGCCGGAGACAACATAAAGATATTAATTTTGTGCAAGGTGATGCACTAAAATTACCATTTAGTGAAAACACTTTTGATGTGACAACTATTTCTTTTGGTCTTCGCAACACGACTGATTCTATTGGAGCACTTAGAGAAGCCCTACGAGTAACAAAATCTGGTGGCAAAATAGTAGTAGTAGAGTTTTCGCATCCAGTTAATAAAATTTTCAGAAAAATTTATTTAAATTATTTAATGAGAGCACTTCCAATAATTGCGAAGCGAATAAGTAAAAATCCTGCTGCATATATCTACCTAGCAGAATCAATCCAGGCTTGGCCAGATCAGGCGGGGCTAGCCTTAATAATGCGTGAATGCGGGTGGAAATCTGTGGCTTGGCAGGACCTTACCTTCGGAATTGTCGCAGTTCACATTGGATACAAGGCTTAGGTGGCAAAAGCCACCGCTGGCTAACAATAAGATTTGACGGTATGAATCCCTCAATAAATCCATATGTTCCAATCCTGGCGATTGGGGCAATTGGCTTGGGTTTTGCCATTTTCTCAGTGTTAGCTGCCGCTCTTACTGGACCAAAAAGATATAACAAAGCGAAGTCAGATGCTTATGAATGCGGAATTCAACCTTCACCGCAGGCAGCCGGCGGTGGAAGATTTCCAATAAAATATTTTCTAACTGCAATGTTGTTTATCGTTTTTGATATTGAAATTGTCTTTTTATATCCATGGGCAGTTGCCTTTGATCAACTTGGGTTATTTGGTTTGGTTGAAATGGGATTATTTATCGCCACGGTATTTGTTGCCTACGCCTATGTTTGGCGCCGTGGTGGACTGGAGTGGGATTAAAAATGGGTTTAGAAGAAAAATTACCAAGTGGGTTTTTGTTAACTACGGTTGAAAAACTTGCTGGTTATATGCGAAAGAACTCATTATGGCCAGCAACCTTTGGTTTAGCATGTTGTGCGATTGAGATGATGGCGGCAGGTGCTGGTAGATATGACTTAGCAAGATTTGGAATGGAAGTATTTCGTGCCTCCCCTAGGCAGGCAGATTTAATGATTGTTGCTGGCAGAGTAAGTAACAAAATGGCGCCAGTTGTTCGTCAAGTTTATGATCAAATGGCTGGTCCAAAATGGAGTATCGCCATGGGAGCTTGTGCTTCTTCAGGTGGCATGTTTAATAACTATGCGATTGTGCAGGGTGTTGATCACATAATTCCAGTAGATATCTATTTACCTGGTTGTCCGCCAAGGCCTGAGATGTTGATGGATGCAATTCTAAAATTGCATGAGCAAATTGGTAATGAAAAATTAGGTGCAAATCGCGAGAAAATAATTAAAGAGGTAGAGGCAGCAGCGCTCGCTGCAAAGCCAACTCATCAATTAAAAGGATTATTGGCATGAGCGAAAAAGGAATGTTTGGTATTAAAGGAAGTGGTGATACTTCAGGTTTCGGTGGCTTGGTAAATACAACCGTAACGGTTGGTTCAACCGAACGTCCATTTGGTGGATATTTTGATCAGGTTGCTGATGATTTAGAGCGTGCTTATCCACTTTTTAGTGATGCGATCGAGAAGGTAGTTGTGGATCGAGGCGAGCTGACATTGTTTGTGAAGCGCGATCGATTATTTGACGTGGCGAAGATTTTGCGGGATCAACTTAGATTTGAAATGTGTATCAGCGTTAGTGGCGCACATTATCCAAGTGAAGTAGGACGGGAATTACACTCGGTTTATTCGCTACTTTCAATCACTAGAAATCAAAGAATTAGATTAGAGGTTTGTGTATCTGAAAAAGATCCTCACCTGCCTTCACTAGTTGAGGTCTGGGCAGGAACCAATTGGCATGAGCGTGAAACTTACGACATGTTTGGAATTATTTTTGATAACCATCCAGGCTTAACTCGCATTTTGATGCCAGATGATTGGTCTGGATTTCCGCAACGAAAAGATTATCCACTTGGCGGAATCGAGATTGAATATAAGGGTGCAACTATTCCAGCACCATCTGAGCGTAGGAGTTATAAGTGAGTACATTCACCGATCCATACGCATCCACACAAGAAACTACTGAAGGTCGGGTTTACTCCGTTACCGGAGGCGATTGGGACGCACTAGTTACTGAAATTGGTGCCACAAAGGAAGAGCGTGTGGTTTTAAACATGGGACCACAACATCCTTCTACTCACGGTGTATTGCGATTAATTCTTGAATTAGAGGGTGAAACAATCACTGAGACCCGATGTGGAATTGGTTATTTACATACGGGCATTGAGAAAAATACTGAATTTAGAAACTGGACCCAAGGCGTAACTTTTGTAACCAGAATGGATTATTTGTCACCAATATTTAATGAAACTGCCTACTGCCTTGGTGTAGAAAAACTTCTTGGAATAACAAATGATGTCACTGAACGGGCCACTGTAATTCGAGTAATGATGATGGAATTTAATCGCATCTCATCCCATATGGTCGCGTTAGGAACTGGTGCGCTTGAATTAGGGGCACTCTCACCAATGATCTTCGCATTTAGGGAGCGGGAAAAGGTATTAGATATTTTTGAATTACTCTCTGGTTTGCGAATGAATATGGCATATATCCGTCCCGGTGGTTTAGCTCAAGATCTACCAGCTGATGCCTTGAGCAAGATAAAAGCAACAGTTAAGGATTTAAGGCACAACTTTAAAGATAATGAAAAACTCTTGGTTGGTAATTCAATCTTTATGAAGCGTACCCAAGGAATTGGTTACTTAGATTTAGCTGGCTGCACAACACTTGGCATAACAGGTCCAGTGCTTCGAGCAACTGGTCTGGCTTGGGATTTGAGAAAAGCACAGCCATATTGTGGTTATGAAAATTATCAGTTTGATATTCCAACCACAGATAGTTGTGATGTTTACGGTCGATTTTTAATCAGAATGCAGGAGCTAGAGCAGTCATTGAGAATTATTGAGCAGTGTGTAACAAAACTAGAGAAACTAGAGGGACAACCTGTAATGGTTGCGGATAAGAAGATCGCTTGGCCATCGCAATTATCAGTGGGGGCAGATGGAATGGGTAATTCACTAAATCACATCAGAGAGATAATGGGTGAATCAATGGAAGCGTTGATTCATCACTTTAAGTTGGTAACTGAAGGATTTAGAGTTCCAGCAGGTCAGGTTTACACCGCAATTGAATCTCCAAGAGGTGAGCTTGGTGCTCACCTAGTTTCTGATGGTGGTACCCGTCCTTATCGTGTCCACTTCCGTGACCCATCTTTTAATAATTTGCAATCAACTGCAGCGATGTGTGAGGGTGGTCAAATTTCAGATGTAATTGCAGCGGTGGCTTCAATTGATCCAGTAATGGGTGGGGTTGATCGATAATGGCGTACACATCAGAGCAAGTTTCAATAATGGATTCGATAATTGCAAGATATCCACGTAAGCGATCTGCAATTATGCCGTTGCTGCATTACACACAATCAATTGATGGGTATATAACCAATGAAGCAATTGAATTGATCGGCGAAAAATTAGAGCTGGCAACCGCGGAAGTAAATGCCGTCTCATCGTTTTATACTCAGTATAAAACTAAGCCAGTTGGCGAATATCATGTTGGTATCTGTACAAATACCTTATGTGCAGTCATGGGTGGCGATTTAATATTTGATTCAGTAAAAGAGCATCTTGGCATTGAAAATGATGGTGTCACAAGTGACGGGAAAGTTTCAGTGGAACATATCGAGTGCAACGCAGCGTGTGATTATGCACCAGTGGTGATGGTCAATTGGGAGTTTTATGACAATCAAACTGTGCAATCAGTGAAAGATTTAGTTGATAGTGCAAGAACTGGCACTCCACCGGCGCCAACTAGAGGTCCAAAAACTTTAAGAACATGGAAACAAAACTCTGCTGTCTTGGCAGGAATTTCAGATGGACTTGCGAATGAAGGAGTACAAGCCGGGGATGCAACCTTGCTTGGTTTAAAGAAAGCAAAGGGTGGAGCATGAGTAAATTAACTCCAGTTCTTTCGGCGCATTGGGATGAGCCAGATTCATTTACTATCGCTGGATATAAGCGTCATGGAGGTTATGGCGCTGTTTTAAAAGCTTTGGAAATGAAGCCTGATGAAATAATTCAGTTGGTAAAAGATTCAGGATTGCGTGGTCGTGGTGGCGCAGGATTTCCAACTGGTAGTAAATGGGGATTTATTCCGCAAGGAGATAATAAAGAACATTACTTTGTAGTTAACGCAGATGAGTCTGAGCCAGGCACTTGTAAAGATACGCCGCTGTTGATGGCAAACCCACATGTATTAATTGAGGGCATAATTATTGGCTCCTATGCGATCAGAGCAAACTATGCATTTATTTATATTCGAGGTGAGGTAACCCATGTAGTTCGCAGAGTTCAGCAAGCAATAGAGGATGCTTATGCAGCTGGATTATTAGGTAAGAACATTTTAGGAAAAGGATTTGATTTAGAGTTGGTATTACATGTTGGTGCCGGTGCATACATATGTGGTGAAGAGACTGCGCTACTTGATTCACTAGAGGGATTTCGTGGCCAACCGCGACTGCGCCCACCATTTCCCGCGATCGCAGGTTTATATGCAAAACCAACGGTGGTAAATAATGTGGAATCAGTCGCCTCCGTGCCAGCAATTATTAATAATGGCGTTGCTTGGTTTAATAGCTTAGGTACTGAAAAAAGTAAGGGCTTTACGCTTTACTCTTTGTCTGGACATGTAAATAATCCAGGACAATTTGAAGCACCTCTTGGAATTACCTTACGTGAATTACTTGAGATTGCTGGCGGTGTAAGAAAAGGACATAAATTAAAGTTTTGGACACCAGGTGGATCATCAACTCCAATATTTACTGATGCGCATCTTGATACTCCACTTGATTACGAGGGTGTAGCAGCTGCGGGCTCAATGCTTGGCACTAAAGCTTTGCAGATTTTTGATGAGACAACATGTGTAGTTCGAGCAGTACTGCGCTGGACTGAGTTTTATAAACATGAATCATGTGGCAAGTGCACACCATGCCGAGAAGGGACTTGGTGGATGGTGCAGGTATTAAAGGATTTAGATGCGGGTAAAGGAAGTGAAGCAGATTTAGATAAGTTGTTAGATCTATGTGACAACATCATGGGTAGATCATTTTGCGCATTGGCAGATGGTGCAGCAAGTCCAATTATTTCCTCACTTAAGTATTTCCGCCAAGAGTACCTAGACCACCTATCTGCTGGTGATTGTCCATTTGATCCAATGGCTGCAACACTGTTTGAAACCTCAGGTGTCAAATGAGTATTCAAGAGTTAAGTACTGAGCAAGAGGTAGAGATGATCACCTGTGTGATCGATGGCTTTGAAGTAACAGTTCCAAAGGGAACTTTAGTTATCAGAGCTGCAGAAAAACTAGGGATTCAAATTCCAAGATTTTGCGATCATCCATTGCTTGAACCAGCTGGTGCTTGCCGGCAATGTTTAGTTGATATTGAAATAAATGGCAGAGCATTTCCGAAACCACAAGCATCCTGCACAATCCCAGTTGAAAAAGGAATGGTGGTTAAGACCCAACTTACCTCCCCAGTTGCGGACAAAGCTCAAAAGGGAATTATGGAGTTACTACTAATTAATCACCCACTTGATTGCCCAGTTTGCGATAAGGGTGGTGAGTGTCCTCTACAAAATCAGGCGATGTCTAATGGTCGAGCAGAGTCTAGATTTGAAGGTGAAAAGCGAGTCTTTGAAAAGCCAGTGGCGATTTCATCACAGGTTTTATTGGATAGAGAGCGTTGTGTGCTTTGCGCTCGCTGCACTAGATTTTCTGAACAAATCGCTGGGGATCCTTTTATTACATTAAACGAACGAGGCGCACTACAACAAGTAGGAATCTATGAAGATGAACCTTTTGATTCTTATTACTCCGGTAACACTGTACAAATCTGTCCAGTTGGAGCATTGACTGGAACCTCATATCGATTCCGCGCTCGACCATTTGATTTAGTTTCTACCAACTCTGCCTGCGAACACTGCGCATCAGGATGCGCAATGCGCACTGATGTTAGACGAGGTAAAACACTGCGCAGATTAGCTGGTGAGGATTCAGAGGTTAATGAAGAGTGGAATTGCGATAAAGGCCGTTGGGCTTTTAAGTATGAGGTAGCAAAAAATAGAGTTACTAAACCACTTATAAGAGATGAAAATGGTTTATTGCAAGAAGCATCATGGCCAGAGGCATTGGCAGCGGCTGCAGCAGGATTAAAAAATGTAACGGCTGGAGTATTAGTAGGTGGCCGGGTAACAGTTGAAGATGCTTACGGTTACAGCAAATTTGCTCGGGTTGCACTTAATACCAATAACATTGATTTTCGTGCTCGTACTCACAGTAGTGAAGAATTAGATTTCCTGGCATCTACTCCCACCACTGCTACTTATAAAGATATTGATAAGGCAGATCATGTGGTGCTAATCAATTTTGAACCAGAGGATGAATCACCAATAATTTTCCTTAGAATTTACAAGCAGGTCAAAAAGCGCGCAATAAAAGTAAGTAGTATCGCAGCATTTGCTAGCAGGGGCAGTCAAAAGTTAAATGCAAATTTGATTAAAACTGCAACCGGAGCTGAGGTTGCGGCAATTAACTCAATTACTGGTCTAAGTAGTAAATCAGTAGTTTTAGTTGGTGAGCGAGCTGTAGAAACTCCAGGAGCATTATCGGCCGTGGCAAAGATAATTACTACCAGTGGTGCAAAATTAGGATGGATACCACGCAGAGCAGGTGAGATGGGCGCGTTGTCAGCTGGTGCTGTGCCAAATTTATTACCGGGCAATAGACCTTTAGATAATGTATCTGCCAGAGTGGATATTGCAACAGTGTGGGGTAGTGAATCTTTACCTACTTCAACTGGAATGAGCACTATCGAAATGATTAATTCAGATCTGCACGCAGTAGTTGTTGGTGGTGTTGATCCAACGGATATTTCACCTGACGCAAAGGTGAAACTATCAAAGAAATTTCTAGTTTCTTTTGAAATTCGTCACAGCGATATTACTGAAATTGCGCAAGTTGTTTTCCCAGTTGCTACCGTGGTTGAAAAAAGTGGATCATTTATGGATTGGCAAGGCAAGGCTCGCAAGTTTGAAGCTGCAGTTGATCAATCACTAAATCGCAGTGATGTAAGAATACTTTCAATGCTTGCAGATGAAATTGGTAAGCCAATAAATTTACCAACCGTGAAGGCTGCTAGAAATGAGTTTGAATCTATCGGAAACTGGGATGGTGAGAGAGCTGCGATGAAAGCTACTGCTTCGTCCGAGATAAAATCTGTCAAAGCAGATGAAGCGTTTTTGTCCTCTTGGCGCAATTTGCTGGACAAGGGATCGTTACAAGATGGTGAAGAAAATCTAGCTGGTACCGCTCGCCAATCTGTTGTGGTGATTAGTCAATCCAGAGCAAATCTACTTTCCGTTAAAGAAAGTGATCTAGTAAGAGTTTCAAATGATTATGGCGCAGTAACTTTGCCGTGTGTAATTGAAGATATTGATGATTCCTCAGTTCACCTGCCAAGAAATTCAATCGGCAGTCAATTATTTAGAAACCTAGGCGTAGTTAGTAATTCAATTGTGAAGGTAGCCAAAGCATGAGTAATGCAGAATTAATTGGCCAAGATCCAGGTTGGATTATTGCTTTAAAAGGTTTAATTGTTTTTGCTGCGTGTGTTTTTCTAACCATCATGTCAGTGTGGGGTGAGAGACGAATAGTTGCCAGAATGCAGCAGCGCAGTGGTCCAAACCGAGTAGGAAAGTTTGGTTTACTCCAAGCTTTAGTTGATGGTGTGAAGTTGGCATTAAAAGAGGATTTGATTCCAAAAGCTGCCGATCGAATCGTATTTGTTTTAGCACCAATAATTAGCACAACTGCTTGTTTTATGGCTTTTGCTGTAATTCCAATGACCGGGCCAGTTAATTTCTTTGGCCAACAAACTGCGATGCAATTAACAGACCTATCAGTTGGTGTGCTTTATGTACTAGCGATCGCATCAGTTGGAGTTTATGGAATTGTCTTAGCTGGTTGGTCCTCAGGCTCAACATATCCATTGCTTGGCGGTCTTCGCTCATCAGCACAAGTAATCTCATATGAAGTGGCAATGGGCTTGTCTTTGGTCGCAGTATTTATTTATGCAGGTTCAATGTCCACGTCTGAAATTGTGGCAGCACAAGATCAGTGGTGGTATGCAGTAGTTCTGTTTCCATCTTTTATTATTTATATGATTTCAATGGTTGGTGAAACCAATCGTGCACCATTTGATTTAGCAGAGGCAGAGGGTGAATTAGTAGGTGGATTCCATACTGAGTACTCCTCATTAAAGTTTGCTTTATTCTTCCTGTCTGAATATGTAAATATGATCGCGGTTTCTGCCCTTGCTACAACATTATTCCTAGGTGGTTACCGAGCACTTCCTGGTCTTGGTTTTACCGAACAGTGGCTGGGTGGTTGGTTTACATTATTTTGGTTCTTGATAAAAGTCTTGGCATTTTTCTTTGTTTTCGTTTGGTTAAGAGGTACTTTGCCGCGACTTCGCTACGACCAATTTATGAAGTTCGGCTGGAAGGTATTAATTCCATTCTCGCTGGCCTGGATCATGGTGGTAGCAACATTAAGAGTTTTATCACAGCAGAATGCTCCAAGATTGGTAATTTTTGCCTTTGTCTTTGCAGTGGCACTTATTTATTTAGCGGTGACATCATTAGTTGACCGCAAGCAAAATCAGATTAAAAAAGCCGCAAATTTGATAGATGGTAATGAACCAGAATTTCCTATACCAGCAATACCAACCTCTAGAGTGGAGCAATTAAATGGCTGATGAATTACTGCCACGGCATGAAGAGTTTGGTCTGGCTAAATCGGATCAAGATAAAGCGCCTATTACAAACCAGGAGAGTGCAAGCTTTCCTAAACAACTTCTTGGTTTCTGGGTGACCTTTAAAACTATGTTTAAGAAAGTTAATACAGTGCAGTATCCAGAGGAGAAAGAGCCTACCGCTGAAAGATTTCACGGCCGTCATCAGTTAAATCGCCATCCAGATGGATTAGAAAAATGCATTGGCTGTGAATTATGTGCTTGGGCATGTCCGGCAGATGCCATTTATGTAGAAGGTGCCGATAACAAAGAAGGTGAGCAATACTCCCCTGGCGAGCGTTACGGCAAGGTTTATCAAATAAATTATTTACGCTGCATTTTTTGCGGATTATGTATTGAGGCTTGTCCAACTAGAGCATTAACAATGACAAACGAATATGAACTGGCAGATAACACTAGAGCCAAATTAATCTTTGAAAAAGATGATTTGTTAGGACCACTTCGCGCTGGCATGGTGCCACCGCCTCACCCAATGTATCCAAACACTGATGATGGAAACTATTACCGCGGTGAGGTAACTGGCTCACATCCATCACAAGGAGTCGCAAAAAGTGATTAATTTAGCTTTAGATGTCGGCATAACTGCAACACCAGAGTCGTACCTATTTTATTTTTTAGCACCACTTTCAATTTTGGCATCTCTTGGAATGCTTATAGTGAAAAAAGCGGTCCATTCAGCATTGTTACTTGCTTGGGTAATGATTTCATTGGCAATTTTTTATATTGCCCAAGATGCACTTTTTCTGGGGATTGTGCAAATCGTTGTTTACACCGGTGCAGTAATGATGCTATTCCTATTTATATTAATGTTAGTTGGTGTAGATACCTCTGATTCACTGGAAGAAAATATTCCAGGCCTAAGACCAATTGCAATTGTTGCAGCCATTGGTTTTGGTGGATTATTAGTTTCATTGATTGCTCGCGCAACATTTGGTAGGCCAATATATGGATTAAGTGCCGCAAATGCTGAAGGAAATGCATTTGGTATTGCAGAGCAGTTATTTACAAAATATGTGTTTGCATTTGAGGTTGTGTCAGCTCTGCTGATTACGGCAGCAATCGGTGCAATGGTTTTGGGGCATAGTCAAAAAACAAGATCTCAGTTTGCACAGCGTGATCTTTCTATTGCCCGATTTAGAAAAGGTGAGTTAAAGGATGCGGCTGGACTACCGAGTGCTGGTGTTTATGCACTTCATAACGCGGTAGATGTCCCGGCTCTGCTACCAACTGGAAAGGCTGCACCAACTTCAATTTCCAATGTTCTACAAGCTCGTGGCGACATGATTGAAAGCGCTAATTTCCAAATGAAAGAGGAAGACGAGGAGGAAAAGTAATGGATATCGCTAATTATCTTTATCTTTCCGCAATCCTTTTCACAATTGGTGCAATTGGTGTTGTGGTTCGACGCAACTCAATAGTAGTTTTTATGTGTATTGAATTAATGTTAAACGCAGCAAATCTTGCATTTGTAACCTTTGCCAGGATAAACAGCAATCTAGAGGGGCAAGTAGTTGCCTTTTTCACTATGGTTGTGGCAGCTTGTGAAGTGGTCGTCGGACTCGCAATCATTGTGACCATATATCGATCACGCCGCTCGGCATCAATTGATGATGCAAGTTTGCTGAAGCGCTGATGATGCAAACTTCAGTTAACTTAGCTTGGTTAATAGCACTTCCACTATTTAGTTCAGCAATTTTGTTATTAATTGGCAGGCGAGCAAACTCTTGGGGTCATGTGATGGCCTGCATAGTCTCTGCTTCAACATTCACAATTGGCTTAGTTGAGTTTTTTGCGATGCAATCTAGGTCTGAAGAAAATCGTGCTGTTACCCAAAAGCTATTTACCTGGATTTCAGTTGGTTCATTTAACGTCGATGCGGCATTGCTTTTAGACCAATTATCGATTTGTTTTGTTCTGCTAATCACTGGCGTTGGAACCTTGATTCATGTTTATTCAATCGCGTATATGTCACATGATCTAGATCGACGCAGATTTTTTGCTTATTTAAACCTATTTATCGCCGCCATGCTTTTATTAGTTCTTGGAGACTCATACCTAAATCTTTATGTGGGTTGGGAAGGAGTTGGCCTAGCCTCCTATTTGTTAATCGGGTTCTGGAATCAAAAGCCAGCTTATGCAACAGCCGCTAAAAAAGCTTTTGTCGCCAATCGAGTTGGTGATGTCGGCCTATCACTTGCAATCATGATCGCTTTTGCAACCTTTGGCGAAGTTTCATTCTCGGGTATTAAAGAGCAGACTGAGTTGGCTTCAACTACTCAATTAACTGCAATTGGTTTGATGTTGTTGCTAGCTGCCTGTGGTAAGTCAGCGCAATTCCCATTGCAATCCTGGCTGGGAGATGCGATGGCGGGTCCAACACCAGTTTCAGCACTTATCCACGCTGCAACTATGGTTACAGCAGGCGTTTATTTAATTACTAGATCCAATTTTATTTTCGATGCAGCTCCAACTGCGCAACTTATGGTAATCATTGTTGGCGGCATAACTCTTCTGTTTGGAGCCATCATTGGAACGGCGAAAGATGATATTAAAAAGGCATTAGCCGCATCGACAATGTCACAGATCGGATACATGATCTTGGCAACGGGCCTTGGTCCAATCGGCTACGCCTTTGCAATTATGCATTTACTAACCCATGGTTTTTTTAAGGCAAGTATGTTTTTGGGTGCTGGTTCGGTAATGCATGGCATGAAAGATGAAGTAAATATGCGAAGGTATGGCGGAATTGGAAAGTTTATGCCGATAACCTTTTTAACATTCGGTCTAGGTTACCTAGCAATTATCGGTGTTCCACCATTTGCTGGCTTTTACTCCAAAGACAAAATCATCGAAACAGCATTTAATGCTGGTGGCAGCAAAGGTTTGCTTCTAGGAATTGCCACATTACTTGGTGCAATGATCACCGCCTTTTACATGACAAGAGTCGTTTTACTTACTTTTTTTGGCAATGAGCGGTGGGGGCATAAGGATGAGCCTGCCGAAAGCCCTGCACTCATGTTGATTCCAATTGGATTGCTCTCAGTTGGGTCGGTTGTCTCTGGATTTTTCTTAGCACGTGGTGAAGCACTAGTGCATTGGTTGGAGCCAGTGGTTAATCCACTTAAAGAACACCACTCGGAAGAGTTTTTATCACCCATTATCGTTTCATTACTAACCATTACTGCGGTAATTATTGGTGTAGCTATAGCGGTTAATAAATATCGTGGCGCACAAGCAGATTTGGCTCCAGAAAAAGTTTCCATACTTACCGCTGCAGCAAGAAAGGATCTATTCCAAGATAGCTTGAATGAAGCTGCATTTATGCGCCCTGGCCAATCATTGGTAAGTAGATTGCTTAAGATCGATTATCTAGTTATTGACGGTTTGGTAAGAGCGGTAGGAAGTGTCTCAGTAACCGCTGCCAACAGAGTTAGGACTCTACAAAATGGCTATGTAAGAAGTTATGCATTGATGATGGTAATAGGGGCACTTGCGCTGATAGCGGTAATTTGGTCGGTGAGCGCATGAGTTTATTGACGGCGATCGGAGTATTGCCATTAATTGGTGCAATTTTTCTTGCGGTCGTACCGAGTAAAAATATTGAATTAATAAAAAGATTTGCATTTGGTGTTACTTTAATTGTTGCTGCACTTTCAATATTACTTGCCACCGGTTTTGATAGAGCCTCTACCAAAATGCAATATGTGCAGAGTAATTCTTGGATTTCATCATTTAATATTAATTTTGCGGTAGGAATAGATGGAATCTCATTAGTTTTAATATTATTATCTACAATTTTATTACCCATTGTTGTGCTTGCCACCTGGAATGAAGCAGATGCTGGCCGTTGGGGAGTCAAAAGCTTTTATGTCTTGATACTTGCTCTAGAGACACTAATGATTGGTGTATTCGCTGCGACAGATTTGTTCTTGTTCTACGTTTTCTTTGAAGCTATGTTGATTCCTATTTACTTTTTGATTGGTGGCTACGGCAGCGGTAATCGATCTGCCGCAGCAATTAAATTTCTGCTTTACAGTTTATTTGGTGGATTATTAATGCTTGCTTCAATTATTGGTGTTTATGTCATCTCTGGGAATCAAATTGGAGCAACCTTTGATTTAGCCCAACTTGCAACCTTGGAGATTGATAATCAAACAGAGAATTTCCTCTTTCTTGGATTTTTTATTGCCTTCGCAATTAAGGCACCATTGTGGCCATTTCACACCTGGTTGCCAGATGCTGCTAAATCAGCTACTCCAGGAACCTCTGTTCTACTTCTTGGAGTATTAGACAAGGTTGGTACCTACGGAATGATTCGCTTTTGCATTGAGTTATTTCCGGATGCAAGTAAAACATTTACGCCGTTAATTATCACTCTAGCTGTGATATCGATTATTTACGGCGCATTTATGGCGATTGGCCAAAAGGATATAAAGGGTTTGATTGCATTTACATCAATCTCTCACTTTGGTTTTATCACCATGGGAATTTTTGCTATGACATCACAAGGAATGTCTGGCGCAAATCTTTATATGGTCAACCATGGCTTTTCCACTGCAGCACTCTTCTTAATTGCTGGTTGGATGATGGCAAGACGTGGCTCTTCAACTATTTCTGATTTTGGTGGTTTACAAAGAGTTACCCCAGTTATGGCTTGGACATTTTTTATTGCCGGAATGTCTGGCTTAGCACTACCTGGATTATCTAGCTTTGTTAGCGAGTTTTTAGTTTTAGTGGGTACCTACACTAGGTATCCAGTAGCAGCGGTCATCGGTACCTTGGGAATTGTGCTTGCAGCTTTATATATTTTGATCCCAGTGCAAAAGACATTACATGGGCCAACCACACCAGGAAATGAAAATCTTAAAGATTTAAATCTCAGAGAAAAAATTGCTATTGCACCAATAATTTTAGTAATCATATTAATGGGTTTTTATCCAAAACCAGTGCTGGATGTAATAAATCCAACATCGGCGCAAGTAGTTACCAATGCTGGCTTTACTGATCCGATTGCGCAGGTGAGCAAATAATGTTGACCGCACCAGTACTTTCCTACTCTTTACTTGCACCTATGTTGATTGTTTTTGGTGGCGCAGTTGCTGGGGTGTTAGTTGAGGCATTTTTGGCAAGAGCGCAACGAGCTGCAGTTCAGTTAACAATAAGTGTTGGCACGTTACTTCTGGCGTTGCAACAACTTTGGCGAATAAGAGATCTAAGCTCTACTACCGCTGCAGTTAACTCTGTAACCATTGATAAAGCGGGTATCTTCTTACAAGCAACCGTGGTATTGCTTGCACTAGTTGCAGTATTACTAATTGCTGATCAAGATAATTTTGTGGCCCAAGCATCTGCTGTGCCAGGATCAAGTGAAGAGATAAATGCATTGCAACAAAAGAGTCAGCAAACTGAGATTTTTCCACTGTTTCTGTTTGCTGTAGGCGGCATGATGTTATTTCCAGTTGCCACAGATTTGATCACCCTATTTGTTGCACTAGAAGTTTTTTCACTCCCGCTTTACTTATTGGCTGGATTAAGTCGGCGCAAGCGTTTACTCTCCCAAGAGGCAGCGCTGAAATACTTCTTATTAGGTGCATACGCCTCAGCATTTTTCTTATTCGGCGCAGCCTTTCTATATGGATATGCCGGAACTATTTCACTATCTGGTATTAGTGCAGCGTTTGGCACCGCCAACGAGGTGTTTCTGCTGATTGGAATTGTTTTTGTCTCAGTTGGCCTCCTATTTAAAATTAGCGCTGTTCCATTCCACTCTTGGACTCCAGATGTTTATCAAGGTGCACCAACACCAATCACTGCGTTTATGGCTGCCTGCACAAAAGTGGCAGCATTTGGCGCAATCTTAAGAATCTTCTATGTTGGCTTTGCACAATCACAAACCCTCTGGCAACCAATAATTACTGTGATTGCAATCTTGACCATGATATTTGGCTCAATTGTTGCAATCTCACAGCGTGACATTAAACGAATGCTTGCTTACTCATCTATTGCTCATGCTGGATTTTTACTATCAGGAGTTGTGGCATTAAATAAGGATGGTCTAGCTGCTTCACTCTTTTATCTATTTGCATATGGATTCACCACACTGGCGGCCTTTGGCATCATCGGTTTAGTTAAGGACTCTGCGGGTGAAGTTACCGATCTAAATCGCTGGATTGGGTTGGGAAAAAAGTCTCCTCTTGTTGGAGGTGTTTTTGCCTTCTTGCTTCTTAGTTTTGCCGGAATTCCACTAACTTCAGGTTTTATAGCAAAGTTCGCTATTTTTTCAGCAGCATATAAATCTGGAAATATCGCACTTGTAGTAGTTGGCGTACTAGCAAGTGCCGTAGCGGCATTCTTCTACATCAGAGTAATAATTATGATCTTCTTTACCGATCCGATAAATGATTCAGTGTCGGTGGTCATCCCTTCAGTTAAGAGTAAAATTTCTATCTCTGTCGCAACGTTGATTTCAATTGTTTTAGGCTTAGCACCATCACTGCTACTTAATGGCGCAGATAACTTTGCTAATTTTTTAAGATAAATGAATCAGACAGGTATTCCAAATTTAGATCCATCTCTTGAGGCAACCTTGATTGCTGACATGAAAAAAGTAGAGGATTTAATGCGGTCGCATATAAAAGGGGATTACCCTTTGGTGGTTGAGACCTCACGGCATTTAGTTGAAGCAGGCGGGAAACGACTTAGACCACTTCTCACTCTACTGGCAGCACAATTTGGCGACCCAACCAATTACGACATTATCAAGGCGGCTGTTTGTTGCGAGCTTACCCATCTTGCAACTTTATATCATGACGATGTAATGGATGATGCGGTTTTAAGACGCGGAGTAATTAGTGCCAACAAAAAATGGAATAACGCAGTTGCTATTTTGACGGGTGATTATCTCTTCTCCAAGGTTTCAGATATGTTGGCAGATATTGGTCCAGATGCGGTTAAGCTGCAAGCAAAAACATTTGAGCGCTTAGTAATTGGTCAAATTAAAGAGACGCAGGGCAAAAGTGATGGACTCTCACAAATAGATCACTACATGAAGGTAGTAGCTGATAAAACTGGCTCACTTATTGCAACTAGCGCCAGATTTGGCGCCTTGCTATCAGGTGCCTCACCAGCAGTTGTTGAATGCTTAACTAAGTTTGGTGAAAAAGTTGGGGTGGCATTTCAGGTTGCGGATGATCTACTAGATATTGCAAGCAGTGAAACTGCATCGGGCAAGACTCCAGGAACTGATTTAAAGGAGGGCATTCCCACATTAGTTACATTGTTTGTGATGGCAGAAAATGACCCTGCTGATAAAGAGCTGATCAGTAAATTGAGTAAACCAATTAATGATGAGGAGCTTTCGCAAGTAATACAATCATTGCGCACTCATAAGGTGATAGAAAAAGTTAAGGCTTATTTGGCAAAAGTGGCTACTGAGGCAAATGAATTATTGATTGATTTACCAGATGGAGCAGCCAAAGATGCGCTGAAAAACCTAACCTTTGCTTTGGTTACTCGCTCTACCTGATCGATACATATTAATACCCAATAAAATAAGTGCGATCCAAATAAATACAAATCCAAATATCTTTTTGAATGTCAATGGTTCGTGAAAGAGTACAAAACCAACTAAAAACATAATTGTTGGATTTATGTAGCCGAGTAATCCGGTAATAGTCAGTGGCAAGCTAGTAGCCGCAGAGTTGAACATCAGCAACGGAATCACGGTTAGCAAGCCTGTAGACATTAGCGATAACGAGAACCAAAGATCTGTACCAAATTGTGCTTGGTTGGTGCTCATTAGGTAGAACATGTAAATCAAACTTGGGGGAAGTGCAAAAAGCATTTCGATTGACAAAGTTTGCAGAGAACCAGCATCAAGTCGCTTTTTAACCAATGAATAACAGCCCCAACTAAAAGCTAAGCCAAAGGCGACAAGTGGAATTTGGCCAAAGGCCACAGTTAAGATGCCAACGCCGATTCCAGCAAGTGTGAGTGATAACTTTTGTGTCATATCTAATTTTTCTTTCAAGATTAGGAGACCAAAGCACACCACAACAAGTGGAGTCATGTAATAACCAAGTGATGCTTCAACTACTCGATCTACAGAGACTGCCCAAATGTAAATACCCCAATTGAGTGTCAACAAAAATGAGGACAACGCAAGAGTGAAGAAAGTTTTGATATTTGTAATTAATTTGAGTGCAGCTCGTAATTGTTTTTGAAAGGTAAGAAAAATTAGGCATACAACTAAGGACCAAACTCCTCGATTGGCTAATATTTCATAGGCGGATGCACGCTCGAGCCAGCGCCAATAAACTGGTAGTAAACCCCAGATTACATATGCGCCAACACCATAAAAGATACCCAAACTATTTAGCTTCAAATTATCCTTAATTTATTTATCGGTAGTTGGTGAACTGAACCGCAAAATCCCAACTCTCTTTCTTGACCTGGGCAATAGCAGTTTGCAAATCATCCCTACTCTTACCTGAAACCCGCAGTTCATCACCTTGGATCTGAGTTTTTAGAGATTTAGGTCCTTTTTCTTTTAAGAACTTAGCGATCTTTTTTGCATTCTCAGTTGAGATGCCCTCTTTAAATTCACAATTTATTCTGTAAGTTTTGCCACTTAACGCTGGCTCCCCAGCATCTAGGTGCTTTAAGGAGACATTTCGTTTGATTAATTTATCCTTCAATACATCCAACGCCGCTTTTACTCGCTCTTCAGTGCCAGACTCCAACAAAACTTTCAAGCCAGTTTTTTCAATCTTGGTCTCAGTGTTCTTAAAGTCATACCGAGTTGCGATTTCTCGATCACACTGATTGAAGGCGTTATCCAACTCCATTTGATCAATTTTTGAGACTATGTCGAAGCTGCTGTCGGCCATGTCTATACTTTACTCGTTAAATTGATTAGATTTTTCCTAATACCAAAAGAATAGATTGGAGTGGTTGTGAGCCAGGTGAAGGTTAAGCGGCGCATACCAAGTCCAAAAGATCTTGCTCAATTGTTAAGATTTAGAAAAGTTATTTGGAACCCTCGTAAACGCCGACTCACAAGAGCACTTACTATTTATGATTTAAGAGATATTGCAAAGCGGCGCACTCCACAAGCACCATTTGATTACACCGATGGTGGCGCTGATACTGAAACGAGTTTGATCAGAGCCAGAGCAGCTTATGAAAAACTAGAGTTTCAACCAAAGATTTTGCGTAATGTCAAAGATGTAGATCTTTCAGTGGAAATGCTGGGCAAAAAAATGAGCATGCCATTGGGTATAGCCCCAACTGGATTTACTAGGATGATGCAAACTGAGGGTGAGTATGCAGGTGCATGTGCTGCTTATGATGCAGGTATACCTTTCACACTTTCAACAATGGGAACTAGATCAATTGAAGATGTAGCAAAAGCTGCACCAAATGGTCGTAATTGGTTCCAGCTTTATATGTGGAAAGACCGCGATCGCAGTATGGCTTTGGTCGAGCGGGCAAAGAATGCTGGCTTTGACACATTGGTTTTAACTGTTGATGTGCCAGTTGCTGGCGCCAGATTACGAGATGTGCGAAATGGCATGACTATCCCACCTTCACTAACATCTAAAACAATACTGAACGCAATACCTCGTCCTGCTTGGTGGATAAACTTTTTAACCACCGATCCACTTAAGTTTGCATCGTTAGATTCTTGGAATGGCACTGTGGCAGAGCTTCTTGATTCAATGTTTGATCCAACTATTACGTATGAGGATCTGAAGTGGATTAGAGGCCAATGGCAGGGAAGTTTGGTAGTAAAAGGAATTCAAAATGTTGATGACGCATTGATGTCTATTGAATCTGGCGCAGATGCAATAATTCTTTCAAACCATGGTGGCCGGCAGTTAGATAGAGCCCCAGTTCCTCTTCACCTATTACCAGAGGTAGTAAAAGCTGTGGGTAACAAGGCAGAGGTTCATATTGATACTGGAATTATGCATGGCGCAGATGTGGTGGCAGCACTCGCTACTGGCGCAAAATTCACCTGGATTGGCAGGGCTTATCTTTATGGCTTAATGGCAGGTGGCAAACCTGGTGTTGACAGAGCTTTGGATATCTTAAAAACACAAATCTCTCGCACTATGAAATTACTTGGCGCAAGAACTATTGCAGAGTTAAACCCAGATCATGTTCGATTTATTGCACGGTATAGCGATAAATAATTGCCCTTTTGGCATTACAACTACCTAGGCTTTAGACTTCACTAACGCTTAACAATCTTGGCGGGTTGCCCGAGCGGCCAATGGGAGGGGACTGTAAATCCCCCGGCTCTGCCTTCGAAGGTTCAAATCCTTCACCCGCCACCAGTAAGGCCTTATGTGAATGAGCGTAAGTTCCATATGTAGTTGTATTCAAAACGAATTGTTTCACCTGCCACTGACAAAATCTAGTGCGCTTAAATTGCAGGTGTAGGCAATCAATTCATACCAAATCAATACTAAAAATAAATATAAAACAAACCTGGAATCCTCGCCTTGCGGGAGGGGGGTATTGCCTTATGATTTGCCTTAACAAGCGGGGCAACCGTTCTTACTTCGCAGAGTGTGGGCTTGGTTGTATAGCCCCATCACTCTTGCGATAATCGCAGAAGTGTCTTAACCACTTATGGAGAGTTCGTGTTAAAAAATCTATCCTACGTTTCCAGAAATAAGTCCAGCGTGTTTTTACTAGTCCTTGCTCTGATTGTGGGTGGAGTTGGGGCACAAGCAACAGGCCTTCTCAATACCGCATCTGGTGGCTACCTTGTTTGCGTTAACTCGACGACCAAGGTTGTTACCCATCCGGGAACATCGAGCTGTCCAAAGGGAAGCAAAAAACTTCTACTTGGCGCACGAGGTGCAGCAGGTACAAATGGATTAACCGGTGCAACAGGATTACCTGGCAAAGATGGTACCGATGGCAAAGATGGAAAGACTTTGTGGAACGGTGTGAAAGATCCTGAGAGCACATGGGGTGCACCAGGAGATATGTTTATTAACTCTGTAACTAAAACTCTCTTTGGTCCGAAAGATCTCACAACCGGCTGGCCTGCAGGTGTTTCAATGGTAGGACCAGCAGGTGCAGCTGGTCCGGTAGGTGCAACAGGTGCGCAAGGACCTGCTGGTGCAACGGGTGCAACGGGTCCCAGCGCTTTAAAGATCACCGAACAATCCATTTGTGGGGCAGGCGGTACGTCATTGTGCAAGATTGGGGCGATCGGCCCTGGTGGAGGTTTGATTTTCTTTGTTGACTACAACGATCAATATGCAGGATTTAATTATTTGGAAGCTGCGCCAACTTCATGTCAGGATCAAAAAACTTGGTCTTCATCAAACACATCCGTACCCGCAGTCGCGGGTTGGGCGGCACGAGCTGTTGGTGCTGGTTCAGCAAATACAACAGCAATAAAAACAGCAATTCCGAGCGATACCTCAACCAACAACGCAGCCTATTACGCTGTCTCCTGCGCAGCTGGCTCAAAAAGTGATTGGTTTCTTGGCTCTCTTGGTGAGATGAAGCTGATGTATGACAATTTGCAGGGGCTTGGAGGATTCGTGGCTAACGGCTACTGGTCCTCGTCTGAGTACGATGCGAACCTCGCGTGGTCCCAGGCCTTCGTCAATGGCTCCCAGAACGGCACCGGTAAGGACGGCACCTCCTACGTCCGGCCAGTGCGGGCTTTTTAGCCCTTCATCTATTTACCTATTCATCTATTCAAATTTTTAATTTTCTATGGGTGATTAGGTAGATAATCTTGCATGGCCCTCTATCAAGATCTGCCCGTCTTTGCCGATGTCTACACCCTGACCCACAAAGTATTTCTCTTCACCCAGGATTATCCGCGTGAGTATAAGTTCACATTGGGCCAGGATATGAAGCGGGATTGTCTGGTTCTTTTGCGCTCGATCTATCGGATCAATAAATCCAGCGACAAGGTCGCCCATCTCGAGGCATTCTTGGATGATTTTGAGCTGCTCAAATTAGAGATTCGTCTTTCTGGGGATTTAAAGTTATTGCCCACTAAAAAACATAGCGAGTTAATCATGTTGATGGATAGCATTGGAAAGCAGATCACAGGCTGGAGAAATGCCAGTCTGAGGGCCAGAATCTCATCGGCTAAGGTTGATGAGAGTGAGCAATGATTCGCCTTTGAAAAGCGATAGGCAGACTTCCAAGTAGTGCTGGGATTGAACTTTCCCAAAGCCAGAGGAAGTTAAGGAGTGCACCTTTTAGATTCCTGAAAGGGGCCAAAACATGTCTATAACAATCGGTGTTGGAGGATTCGTGGATAACAACTACTGGTCCTCGTCTGAGAACAATGCGAACAACGCGTGGAACCAGAACTTCAACAATGGCAACCAGAACAACAACAATAAGAACAACACCAACTACGTCCGGCCAGTGCGGGGTTTTCAGCGTGATCTAGTAATGACTGCGTGTGGCTCTAGCGCCTGTGCACTTAAGATGTTTTTGAGGATAGGGCTAGGGCCACAACTCATCAGTATCTTAAAAGTATGAATGTAGAGCCAGCTACTGGGTATATCGAATTCCATGAACTGCTAGAGGCATATTTTCGCTGCCGCAAGAATAAACGGCTCACCCATAACGCGCTAGCTTTTGAGCTCGATTATGAGGCCAATTTAGTAACTCTCTGGAATGAGATCAACGATGGCACTTACCATCCTGGAAAATCGATTGCTTTTATTGTTAATAAGCCAGTTAAGCGCGAAATATTTGCGGCAGATTTTAGAGATCGCATTGTTCACCACCTCATTATTTCCAAACTCAATCCGCACTTTGAAGCCCTCTTTATCTTTGACTCCTATGCCTGTCGCACCGGCAAGGGCACGCTCTTTGGCATCAAACGCCTTGAGCGCTTTATTCGGCGGGCATCTGCTAACTACAGTCGTGATGCCTATGTTCTCAAACTTGATATCCGGGGATTTTTCATGCACATCAACGTGGAGATTCTCTATGAAAAGTTGGTGGAGTTTATCCAGTCACGCTATGTGGGAGCCGATAAAGAGCTGTTAATGACTCTGACCAAGGTTGTTCTTTTCAATAACCCCAGCCAAAACTGTGTGATCAAGGGAGCCCGAAGTGGGTGGGATGGCCTGCCACAGGATAAGAGCCTGTTTTACTCACCGGTTAATTGTGGTTTGCCAATTGGAAATTTGAGCAGCCAAGTATTTGCTAACTTCTATCTCAACGCCTTTGATCATTTCATCAAAGGAGATTGTGGCATTAAATTCTATGGCCGCTATGTCGATGACTTTGTCTTAGTCCATCAAGATGGGCAGTATTTGCGCTCACTGATTCCACTAATCCGCAGTTATTTACTGCGCGAACTTGGTCTGACCTTGCACCCGAATAAAATTTATTTACAAAGATACGAGAAAGGTGTTGCATATTTAGGTGCGCTCATTAAACCTGGGCGGGTATATGTAGGAAGGCGTATAAAAGCAAATTTTTATCGCTCGATCCAACAACATCATCATCTTTTAGCAGAGTTTGGGCAGGGCAAGCCAGATATCTTGGCACGCCAGAGTTTTCAATCAAGCATGAACTCCTACCTTGGCATTATGGGCCACCACAACACATACCGTCTTCGAAAAAGTATGGTGAGTAAGAAGGTACAAGGTTGGTGGCGCTTTGCCCATGTCAATGGTGGAGTTACGAAGTTTGTTTTAAAGCCTTGACCAGGGCAGGGACATCGATAGTTGCAGCACCCCAGATATTTTCAGGATTAATACGATGGTAGATGTGGACCAATCGTGTTCGCATGCCGATGATTTCCGCCCAATTTACTTGCGGATATTGCTGTTTGGCTTCATCGGAGAGTTGCCTTGCAGCCTCTCCTAATATTTCTATAAATCTTTCAATTGCTGGTCCAACATATTCATCACTGAGAAATACTTCGTGACCCTTTGCTACAGCAGAGGCAATCCTTCCGGCATATTCGAGGATATCTTCAATTCTTTGTTCATCAGAGCGGCTCATAGAGCCATGGATTCTTCGCGAATATGAGAATCTCTAGCTTTTAACCCGCCACGTGAAATTAAATCAACTGGAATCTTTAAGAATTCACGTAATTCATTCTCTAATCGAAACTCATCGCTGAGAGAGGCCCCGGGTAGGAAATCAACCAGGAAATCAACATCACTATCTGGTCCATCCTCGCCCCTTGCAACACTGCCAAAAATAGCGACATTGAATGCTTTATGGCGTGCGGCAATAGCCTTAATAGCTTCGCTATTTTCTTTAAGAAATGCCATGCGCGAACTCATACCAAAACAATACCAGCCGGGGATTTAAGGTGGCCATTTGCGCTAGTTCCCCCTTGAGAACAGACTTGACTGGGCCTAGGTTTACACTCGATCAGGACTGTAAATCCTTCCAGTATCGGTTCGAGTCCGATCGGGGGCACGTTATGCAGGTTATTTAGTTATCTTCGTGCGTAAATTATGGCACTGATTCGAGATAACTCAAGGTGTATCAATTCAAAACTCATACACAATTAATACACATTGCCTGAAGGATTCCAAGGCGATGCTCTGATCCTCGATAAC
>Ga0247839_1000371_pt1 | contig 78780 bp, 71 predicted proteins | sample LaCruzMarch2015__6_FD_192405 | JGI IMG/M metagenome (GOLD analysis project Ga0247839, IMG submission 192405) | Freshwater microbial communities from meromictic Lake La Cruz, Castile-La Mancha, Spain - LaCruzMarch2015_16m | ecosystem: Environmental > Aquatic > Freshwater > Lake | place: Spain...
AGTTTGCGTCCAGGCCCAGTAGTGCACGATAATGTTCAGTGGTTAATTCGTTCATCCCAAAAGGATATCGAATCCGCCGCGTTTTCACACCTAGCCACTAAAATTGGCGAAGAACCTGTGGGGGGAAGTCCCAGGGCGGCGCTTCGCTCTGCCCTGGGCTACAATATTTAAGCCCGTTGGGCTATCAGTCCTTTCGCTCCAAATGCCCTTCAGGCCTTCAGGGCATACATGTTTGGCAAGGCGAGGGATGTGCGAAATGAGAATCGTCCGGCTCCTCCTTCCCGTGCCCCTTCTCCTCGAATCGAAGCGGGGAGAGGGGAGTAATTCTCCTACTCTTGCTTCATTGGGATGAACGTCAGATGCACTTCATTGCCGTCGAAAAACAAGTGACTAAGCCTAGCAATGGTTTTCCACTGTGCGATGGCTTTGTCGACTTCGCGTTGCTGACGCTCTAATTTTTTGATCTCACCGTAGAAGTCGATGCGGGATTTGCTCCTTACATTGGCCACATTGGCCTTCGCGTTTTCGAGTGCCACAATGGAGTTGCTGATCCATTGGTGGTAATCGATCAATCGATTGCAAACGGTTTGAGCATCCCTCGGTGAGAGCATGATGGGTTCGGATGCGGATGTTACTCGCAAACCTACGGCTGTACTGATTTGCCAACGGCTGCCTGGCTTCGAACTAATTTCCAATATTAGTTCCGGCTCTTCGTCTTCTATCGCGATCTTCCAGCTTGCTTTGTCTACTCCTGCGATGGAGACCTGCTCCGTTGGCTCGACGACTAGTTCTTTCGACAACTTCAATTTGACTTCACAGCGACATTGTTTTGGCTGAACGCGGTGCCCGATAAGAATGAGCTCCTTCTTGTTGAAAGAATCCGTCGTGAGTATTTTTTCAAGCGGCATTCCGTCTTGGTTCAACTCGCCCTTGTTCAACTCGCCCTGGTCCAATTCGGCCTGGTTCAAGACGTCCTGGTTCAAGACGCCCTGGTTCAAGACGTCCTTTGCAACTTGTGATGGGTCATCCTCTTTATCGCCCTCCATGATGTTGTTATCGTCAAGCGCAGCGATCTTTTCCCCGAACGGAATCCCGAACGGAGTGCTGTCGTCGCTGTTGGGAACCTTGTTCGGAACACTTCTTGATTTGAGTGCGTCGCTTATGATCGAGGACGCATTCATCGAACCTAGATTAAATTTACTAGATGAGGTCGGCTGCAACTGGGACAGCAAGGATTCGAGCGTATCCGTTTCTGTTGCTGACGACAGTTCCGCCGCCTTTCCGGAAAACCCATCAAGCGTCGTTAACTCTTGATCATCGCTGGACAACTCCGGCGACTCGACGGTCGAAGACGTAACCGTATCGATGATCAGCTCCTTTGCGGTCCGCTGCCCATTTACGGTCCCTGACTCCTTCGCTGGCCCTAACTCCTTTGCCGTCATCGTCGAACGATTAGCATCTCCAAGTTGAGAGGCGATGCCGGACATCCAAACGAGGATTCCAAATCCCAAGGTCGCGGCAACCGCAGTCCCAATGATGACATGTCGAGATGCCTTTCTCTTTTTTGGGTTTGGTTGTTGGATGACTGCAGGAATGCGAATCGTGTCGGCAGAGTGAATTTTGTCGGCAGAGTCCAGCCAAGCAACGCGGTTGGTTGCAGGTTCGCCCGATCCATCTTTCAAACTTGTAGGGCTGGTCGACCAAGGCCATTGTGACGTTTTCATTTCCCAATGATCCGCCAGACGTGGCGAATGTTCCGCATGCCGAGGCACGGTGGACCAATTCCCAAACGATTCTGCGAGAGGAACAAGCTCGCCATCCTCGGTCACAAATGTCTCCGCAGGACTTAATGAAGAGCTGTTCCGATTCATCGACGCTAACTGTTTTTTCCAGTCCTGGACAACCAGCTGCGGTGGCGGACAAGCCTCTTGCAACAGCCCAGCCACAAGCTGAAACGATTCGCATCGAACGCAAAAAAAGGTTTCGGTAGATCCACGTTGGACGACGCAAGACTGATTGAAAACATCGCGCACAAGCGCAGACGAATCTCCAAGATTTGGCAGATTGCGAAAATGGTCCGTCCGTTCAGGAATTTCGACCCAATCAGTGGAGTGAGCCGACATTTTTTCGTTTTGGACCGGCAATGATTCCGGGTTTTGGAACAACGGTCTTACGAACCAGTCGACGGAATTCGGGTTTCGAATTAGGCAGGACCACTGGCCATTTTCTGTCGCGAAAATGCTGCTGAAAATATCCTGCGACAGACGACTTGTGGTCTGGTTCTCGGAAAGCAGGTCGTTTAAAGCACGCAAAACGTGTTCTGGTGGGATCATGTCATGCACCCGATGTGAGTTCAAATAGGCATTGGCAATTGACGTTATGAAAGAGCGAAAGTACACTTTTCGCCCGTAAATCCGGGAGTTGTCACATAGATACCCGACGTCGTCGGACCCCATTGATTTTTGCAGAAACACGGGAGCATTGCATTCGGCCATGGCTAACAAGTTGATTTATTTTTTTGGCAAATCGAAAACCGACGGTAACGGAGATATGAAGGCTCTACTCGGTGGGAAAGGAGCCAACCTCGCTCAAATGACCAAAATTGGTCTACCCGTACCTTCCGGCTTCACCATTACGACCGAAGTTTGCGTTTCGTATTACAAGAATGGCAAGAAGCCACCTGCGGAACTCACCGGCGATATGGAAAAGGCCGTCAAGTGGCTTGAGAAGGAAACTGGCAAGAAGTTCGGAGACGTCAAAAACCCGCTCCTCGTTTCGGTTCGATCCGGTGCTCGCGATTCGATGCCGGGCATGATGGACACCATTCTTAATCTGGGCCTCAACGATGCCACGTGCGAAGGAATGGCTGCTGCGACGAACAACCCACGCTTTGCTTGGGATTCCTACCGCCGGTTTCTGCAAATGTACGGCGACGTCGTTATGGGCGTTCAAAAGAAGAATGAGAACGACCACGATCCGTTCGAAGAGATCATGGCCCAACTGAAAAAAGAAGCCAAGGTCAAGGACGATACAGAGCTTTCCGCCGAACAACTTCAAGAGTTGGTCAAGCGATTCAAGAAGCTGATCAAGGATCACACAGGCAAGGCGTTTCCAAACGATCCGATGAAGCAATTGGAAGGGGCCGTTTACGCTGTGTTCAGTTCGTGGATGAACGAACGAGCCATCCTCTATCGTCAAAAGTATCGAATCCCTGACGAATGGGGTACCGCGGTCAATGTTCAAGCGATGGTGTTCGGCAACATGGGCGACGATTGCGCAACCGGTGTGGCGTTCACTCGCGACCCAGCCAACGGCGACAACGTTTTCTATGGCGAATACCTTGTTAACGCTCAAGGCGAAGACGTCGTGGCGGGTGTTCGCACACCGCTCACGATCGCCGACATGGCCAAGGACAAGATCATTTCCGCCGCGCACAAAGAGCTGAACGACGTTCGCAAGATCTTGGAAAAGAACTTCGGCGATGTTCAAGACTTCGAATTCACAATCGAGAAGAAGAAGCTCTATATGCTTCAAACTCGTAACGGCAAGCGGACTGCTTTGGCCTATGTCAAGATCGCTCACGACATGGTCAAAGAGAAGCTGATGACGCCTGAGCATGCTATCAAATCGGGCGATCCAGAAGCCCTCAACCAACTCTTGCAACCGATCTTCGATACCGTTGCCTATGAAAAAGCCCGAGGGGAAGGGCGTCTCATGGCCATTGGTTTGCCTGCAGGTCCGGGGGCAGCATCCGGTTCGGTGGTCTTCACTGCGGGCAAGGCCGAGGAGCTCGCATCTCAAGGCAAACACGTCGTTCTCGCTCGTATCGAAACCAGCCCAGAAGATCTGCGAGGTATGATCGCTTCCGACGGAATCTTGACCGCTCGCGGTGGTGTTTCGAGCCACGCAGCCTTGGTCGCTCGTCAAATGGGCAAGGTCTGCGTTGCAGGTGCTGGCGATATCGAAATCGACTACCACAAGGGTACGCTCAAGTGCAAAGGTGTGACGCTCAAGGAAGGCGACCACATCAGCATCAACGGTACGACGGGCGAAGTTTTCCACGGTGCGATTGCAACTGCGGACAGCGAACTCAAGCAAGTTTTGGTCAACAAGACCATGAAACCCAAGGATAGCAAGGTATTCCAGTACTACGACTCGCTGATGAAGCTCGCAGACAAATATCGAAGCCTCGGCATTCGCACCAATGCGGACCAACCCGATCAAGTGGTCAACGCAATCGCTTTCGGTGCAGAAGGGATCGGGCTATGCCGAACAGAACACATGTTCTTCGAAGGGGACCGAATCATTGCCGTCCGCCAAATGATCTTGGCCAAGTCCGAGGACGATCGAAAGAAAGCCCTCGCAACTCTATTGCCGTATCAGCAAAAGGACTTCGAAGGAATCTTCCGCGCATTGGATGGATTGCCGGCCTGCATTCGCTTGCTCGATCCACCCTTGCATGAATTCTTGCCACAGCAAGACAACATTAAGGGACAAGAGGAAGTCGCCAAACAACTCAAGACAACCGCTGCCGAAGTAGCCAAGATGGTAAGCGAACTTCATGAGTTCAACCCAATGCTTGGCTTCCGCGGTTGCCGGCTAGGTATCCTTCGACCTGAGCTCACGGAAATGCAAGCCCGGGCAATTTTCCAAGCGGCTGCAACTGTTCTCAAAGAAGGCACCAAGGTCAAACCAGAAGTCATGGTTCCTTTGGTCGGCTTCAAGAAGGAACTGGATTTGCAAGTGAGCATTGTCCACCGAGTTGCGGCGGAAGTCATGAAGGCGACAGGTAAGAAGTTCGCATACACCGTTGGCACGATGATCGAAGTACCACGCGGTGCATTGACGGCCGACGAGATCGCCGAGTCCGCTGAGTTCTTCTCGTTTGGAACAAACGACTTGACCCAAACTTGTTTGGGTATGAGCCGCGACGACTCCGGATCCTTCTTGCCCGCCTATCAAAACCTGGAGATCATCAAAGCGAATCCATTCGCATCGATCGATCGCACGGGCGTCGGACAATTGATGCAGATCGGTGTCGACAAGGGACGCTCCACCAAAGCCGACCTCAAAATTGGCATCTGCGGCGAACACGGCGGAGATCCATCGTCGGTCGAGTTCTGCCACATCATTGGCCTGGACTACGTTAGCTGCAGCCCATTCCGAGTGCCAATCGCACGCCTGGCGGCAGCACAAGCAGCCATCCGTCATCCTGCCAAGGTTGTACCAGCCAAGGTAATCAAAGACGCTAAGGCAAAGCCGGGTGCGACGAAGTCAAAGACGTCCGCCAAGAAATAGCCCTAGCGCCACGGATTGGAATTAACGTCACTACTCGTTCCCAGGCTCTGCCTGGGAACGCATTGGTGTGGAGGCTCCTGCCTCCCGAGTTCACAAACCAAGGATGCATTTCTGCGAGGCGGAGCCTCGCTTGCATTGAGTTACCAGGCAGAGCCGCAGAGCCTGGTAACTAGAGTGCACAGTGCACCTAGCGTGAAGGTAATGATCCTCTGGGATAAACCCAGAGGCATTTGGTTAACGCCGGGTGCCTCTGGTTCGCCTTGCATGTTTCGCGCGTTAAACAGTATAAAGTCCGGATGGAAACTTCGCTCCATCGCCAATTAAAACATCATTTCGCAGCCGATTCGGACTCCGTCGAGGTTACCGTGGATGGCTTTCGCATCGACGCGATCGATGCGGATGGCAATTTGATCGAGATCCAGCATTCGGGACTTGGATCGATTCGAAGCAAAGTAAAAACCTTGCTCGCCAACGGCCACCGGTTGCGAGTCGTGAAACCTTGGATCGGTTGTAAGTGGATCGAGACGTTCGATGGCGAAGGGGGGGAGTTGTTGCGACGTCGGAAAAGCCCGAAAAAACTGCAACCTATCGACATCTTTCGCGAACTCATCCACTTCACGCAAGTTTTCCCGCATCCCAAGCTGACGCTTGAGTTGCTGACCGTTCATTGCATCGAACAACGCGTCGATCGCGTCAACAAACGCTGGAAACGCAAACAATACCAAGTGCTTGACCAACATTTGGCAGAGTTGTGCGAATCCGATTGCCTAAAAAGTGTCGCAGACCTTTGGCGACTGCTCGGCGATCCCAAATTACCGCTGGAATTCGATACGAGCGAATTGGCAGCGTGCATTCATCAGCCGCGTTGGTTTGCTCAGCAAATCGCGTACACCCTCAATCGATGCAACGCGACAGAGTCGGTCGGCAAACGCGGTAACTCCATTGTTTACCGCAAAACATCAAAGCGAGTTCGCAAGAAAGCAGCATGAGCCACCCCGGTCCCAAACACTTTAATGCTGCGCATCGACTCTCGATTCGCGTTCGCTACCATGAGATCGATGGGCAAGGTCGAGTTCACAATTCTCAGTATTTAAACTACTTTGAACGCGGCCGTGTTGAGATGCTTCGCGAGAATGGCATTTCCTATCGGGAGATTGAAGAGACCGGCTTGATGCTCGTGGTCAAGACGATGCACGTTGACTTTCACATGCCCGCAGAATTTGATGATGAGCTCGAATTGCTTACGACTCTCAGGCACTGCCACGGTGCTCGCGTTGAACATGCTTATCGATTGACTCGGATGGGATCCTCCGAAGCAGACCCAAGGCCCAGTGAAACCGTCATTGTCACTGGGCACAGCATCGTTGCGTGTGTCGACCGCGAGGGCAAAGTAAAACGCTTGCCAAAGCTATTGCAATTGGGGCTTAGTTGAGCGACGCTCCGCGTCGCAGGAATCACGTAGGACAGGCTGCCAGCCTGTTCCTTTGTTGACAGGCTAGCAGCCTGTCCTACGTTACTTCGTTGAACACGGGCTGGTCGTTGTCGCCGTCGCCGTCGTTGTCGCCGTTATTGTCTCCACCGAGATCGCCGATGTTGGATTCTCCGTCAGGTTGAATCCTCCATTGTTGTAAGCGTCGAATCAGGCGAGCTCGCGAAATATTGAGAAGTTTCGCAGCCGACGTCTTGTTCTGCGGGAATCGTTCAATCGCCCTGAGTATCATCGTTTTCTCGACATCCTCCAGGATTGCGTCTAGGTCCACCGAATCATCGATCCTGTTGTTTTCAAAATGAGAAGCACAGGTGCGAATATTGACAGGTAAATGGCGTGGCGCGAGCGATTCGCCATCGCTGGAGTTGCTCAGCGCGATCGACAGTCCGCTTGCGAACTCTTCGATATCATCAGGCCAAGGATAGGCGATCATCGCATCGACAAACTCGGTCGTAAATTCACGAACGCTGCGCCCATTTCGTTGTTGCGTTTCGAACCATGCATTGATAAGTGTACGAAAATCTTCGATACGGTCGGTCAAGCGAGGTAACTCGATTCGAATCGTGCTTGACCGAAGAACGATTTCCTTCCAATCCGCGTTCTGAGCCCTTTGGGCTGAAATCTCATCGGGGTCGCAAGTGGCAATGCAGCGGATTCGGGAATTCTTTTTTAGGTAACTGGATACCATGTTGAGACATCCATCCGGAAGCAGTTCAAGACCATCCAATAAGATCGCTGGGTGCTTCGTCTCATCCTTGATCGATTCATCCATGAGCTCAAACATGCTTTGAAGCAATTCCGCATCCATGAGTCCGCACTCGATTCGAAACAGTGCGGAGTTGCCATCGAGCTGCTCTGCGTGGAACGCATTGCATCGATGTGCGTGAATCGCCTGTGCCAGCCAAGTCTTGCCGGAACCTTTGGGGCCAGTAATGGTTATCGGGTAGGAGTTCGCGATAGCCAATTGTGTTTGTTCCAACGCACGACGAGTGAGAGCCGATTTGCCTTGTAGAAACCACAGCTCATTCAAGTGAGCGTAACGAGCTCGCGATTCCATGAGCACTTGCTGAACCATCGCAGCGTGTTCGTCGAAACGGTCCAAACTGTCGGAACGATTCATATCACATAAAATACACAGAGTGCAACCTGCGCCTGTGTTCTCTAACGGAATCAGGCACCGAACTCTTTCGCACGCAATATTCTTGAGCGTCGGTTCGAACGGAATCGCTACTGACGCATCTTGAAATGGATTGGCTAGTGGAACGATCTTCACGTGCCTGCGTGACCAAGTGGTGGGGAGGGACAAAAAGGCTTTCAAGCCTGAGTCCAATTCAGCGTCCTTTGGGATCGGTGAGGAACAGGCAAGTCCCAGCAAACTCTCGGGCGATCGACCCAAGAATACTCCCATGGTGTCGTTGGCAAAGACTAACGTATCGTCTTCAGAAAGCACGTACATGGGGTAGGAAGAACCACCCAGCAAACGTGCGATTTGCCTTTTGGCGATGGAACGATTTGGTTCGTCCGTTCGATTGACTTCGTCCATCTTAGGGTGATCTTCGGTTCGACAAAGAATTCGTTAAAAGCAAATTTCCATTTTAATCCCAGTCAACGAAAAAACACTGCGAGGTCCGTAAACCATCGCAGTGTTGCGGGAATTGTCGCTTTGTAGGAATTGTCTTGTCTTTTCAACAGCCGTGACCAGAGCGCGACTAGAATACGTCCGTCAAAAATTGATGTCCCCAGTGGTATCGCTGATTGGTAGGGTAGTAGTTATACCACTTGCGATTGTAGACTGGGATCTGCATTTCTGCAGGGTAGCGATAGTAGAGACTATCGCTGCTCTTGAAATACTCGTTACCGTAGAAATTCTGCGGATAGTAAACGTATGGGTAGTGGTTGAATCGCTGATAGTCGCGATTGCTAGCAGCTCCCCCCCATGCTTGGCCGTAAGCTTGCGGCTGTTGGGCTTGTGTTTTGTTTGAAGATGCTAGACCAGCGACAATTGCTAGTGCAGCGACCAATAAGGCCTTGCGGACCATGACTGAACCCCCCGGTTTAATACGAAATGTCTTCGCAATTGCGATCGACGTTAGGATCGGCATTCGCACACATCGGAATTGAGCTTTTTATCACTACAACCTGGACATGCAAAAAATGTGGATCTGCAACGGAAGACTTGAGCTCGAATTGCTGCGATGCCATCGCGTACGCCTTACGACTCTTCCATCGCCTCGCGAATGGCCCCGACCACGCCGGATCGTGAGTATTGCGACGACACGATTCGGTCGATCTCAAGCCCCAGAAACTGGCCGAGTTTGCACGCGAGGTCGACGTCTCGGACGCCCGCGAATTGGTTTACGAGTTTTTCTCGATAGAAGATCGTGGCATCGTCGGAATCGAAGCCGCTTTCGTACGCGTCCCGCAATTGCTTGATCCAGGCTTCTGGAACAAGCCTCTGGCGGCAGTATTCGATGGACCAAATATCATCGCCAGTGCATTCCGACAACAGCATCAAAGCGTGGCTACGATTCATGTTTTCCGAACCGAAAGTGAGCACCGTTGGGGGACAGCCCGCCGGTTCTAGAACAAGCCTGGGATGAGTCTAGATCGGACCTTTTGCATGTAGCTTCTATAGTCAGGATCTTGGCCGAGGAGACTCTCTTCGGCAAGGATTCGAGGGATCTTGATCGTGTACAAGATTGCGAAAACACAAAGATTCCAAGCGGTTGGATTCAGCAAGAAAAAGCCACTGTGAAGCATAACATATCCCATGTAGATGGGGTGTCTGACCAAGCGATATGGGCCCGAAATGCAAATGCCGCGATTGGCTGCAACCAATCCGAAACGGCGTCCAAGTGTCAACTTTGAATACAACTGAGTTGAGAGCCCTAAAATCATCAACAAGGCCGCAATCGCGTCCCATGCGTGTGGTTGACCGGCGAATGGACGAGCCAGCAACGACATGCATGTTGCCGAGAAGGCGAGCGCCCAGTCCATCGGACGCAAAGACAAATTCTTAGCACCCCGTCGAAACAAGACCAAAACGACCATCATCGTTTCCGTAATCAACAGCATGATGTCGCCAATCACAACCGCCTGACCCGCCTGTAAGGAGGTGATCACCGACGTGACCAAGGCGTTTAGGAAACTCGTGAAGAGAATCACGATCGCAAGACGCTCTACGGCGTCCAAAATGCCAACCCGTAAAGTGGGCTCAGTCCACCACGAACCCCAAGCGTTGGAGCAAGCGAAACGAGGTTCAGAGTCTGACGGTTGTAGCGGCTGTATCATTCTCGCTGATCCAGTGTGGAAACAAATTGAGAAATTGAATTCAAGTTCTAGGCACCGGAAAAATACATCGCGAAGTGAGAAGGATTGAGGAATACACGACATTTATCGCATTGAAATGACGGGAATCGCTCAAGCTTATGGATTTTGCGGGTCGTGCCGAAGGTTTTAGAAATGTTTTTGCCTTTTACAATTGAAAACCGCCGTTACACTATGTGGCTCAGTAGTTGGCAGTTTCATCTCAATACTTCATTCTCGAAAAACCTTCGAGGGAGGTCGGTTCGGTGGCTTCGGGCAAATATCTATTTACAAGCGAATCAGTATCCATGGGTCACCCAGACAAACTGGCTGACCAGATTTCCGACAGTGTGTTGGACGCTTTGCTGGCACAAGATCCCATGAGCCGCGTGGCTTGTGAAACCGTGGTGACGACAGGACTCGCGTTGATTGTTGGGGAGATCACGACCAAAGCAGTCGTGAATTACTCGGACATCGTCCGACAAGCCATTCTCGATGTCGGATACGACGACGACGAAGCCGGCATTTCGGGCCGAACCTGCAATGTGATGGTTGCGTTGGATCGACAGAGCCCTGACATTGCGATGGGTGTCGACAGTTCCACCGACAGCAAAGACACCGGTGCCGGTGACCAAGGTTTGATGTTTGGATACGCGTGCAACGACACGCCAGAGATGATGCCACTACCCATCGCGTTGGCTCACCGCATCACCAATCGATTGACGGAAGCCCGCTTCAATAAGGAAGTGGACTGGTTACGACCTGACTCCAAGAGCCAAGTCTCTGTCGCATACGATGACTATACGCCGATCGGCATCAACAACGTTGTCGTGTCAACGCAGCATGCTCCACACGTGACTCAAAAGGAAATCCGAGAGTTCGTCATCGAAAAGATCGTGAAGCCTTGCTTGCCGGCCAGCATGATCAAGGACGACATCACCTACCACATCAACCCAACCGGAAACTTTGTAGTCGGTGGCCCGCACGGCGATAGCGGTCTGACAGGCCGAAAGATCATTGTCGATACCTACGGTGGATGGGGGCGACATGGCGGTGGCGCATTTAGCGGCAAGGATCCGACCAAGGTGGACCGAAGCGCCGCCTATATGGCTCGCCACGTCGCAAAGAACATCGTTGCAGCCGGTTTGGCGGATCGATGCGAAATCCAACTCGCCTACGCGATCGGTGTGAGCAAGCCGGTTAGTGTTCGCGTTGATACACAAGGCTCCGGCAAAGTCAGCGACGAAAAGATTTGCGAAGTCGTGCAGAAATTTTATGACCTGACTCCGCGTGGAATCATCGAGTACTTAAAGCTACGACGCCCCATCTACCGCAAAACCGCAGCTGGCGGTCACTTCGGTCGAAACGATCCCGAGTTCACATGGGAAGATACCTCCAACGCAGCTAAACTCGCAGCGGCAGTTCGCGCAGCCTAGTTGGGTTGACCAAGATCGCGCGCGGAGACAGCAATTCCGTGGGTTCCAAGCAAGAGCCCAGGAACCAGTCGGTGGGTAGGCGATAAGTGTCGGCAAAATTACTATTGGTTTGTACCTCGGTGGACCATTGAATGGACCACCGAGGTTTTTGTTTTTCAAAAATATGCTCCCCAAGGCTAAAGTTAAGTCCACGGTCATCGCCGTCGCCAAGATCTTCATTCTCGCGGCCATTGTCCTTTGGATTATTGCGACATTTCCAAAAAAAGACTGGGAAGCGTTGGTCGCACGAGAGAAAAACTGGTGGCTTCTTGGGCAGGCTTTCGTCGTCATTCTTGTCGCCCATCTGATTACGTATTGGCGATGGCAACGTCTCGTTCAGGCTTTAGACGTCCCCTTCCGATTGACGGAGGCAATACGATTGGGGTTTCTCGGTACTTTGCTTAATCTCGTGAGCATCGGTTCCGTCGGCGGAGATGTTTTCAAAGCAATCGAGGCGGCAAGGAACACGGAGACGAAACGGGCCGAAGTTGTCGCTTCGGTATTGGTTGATCGAGCCATCGGCTTGCTGGGGCTGGTTCTAGTCGCTGGCTTTAGCCTTTCGATGGCAACGGCACTCTCGTCAAGAATGAAGTGGATTTGGATTAGCGCGTTGGTGCTCAGCGCCGTAGGTGGTTCCGGTCTTGTGCTAATCGTTGTGGTTGGACACCGAGTACCAATCAAGTGGCTGACCAAAATTCCGATCGCTGGCCATATTTTTCATCGCGTCGCACATGCCTGCATGATCTTTCAGGGCAGACCGCGACTAGTTGGCGAACTCATTGGTTCAAGCATCTTGGTGCATTGTTGCTTGACGTTTGGGTGTGTGTTGATATCGAACGCGCTTTATGCCGAAAGCCCGACAGTGGGTCAACACTTCATGACGATCCCACCTGCGATGGCGGCAGCCACATTGCCCTTAACCCCTGGCGGCGTGGGGGTACAAGAAGTAGCCATCCAGAGCCTGTTCCAAGAATTGCCTGACCTACCGAAGAACTACTCCGGATTGATTATGGCAAGCGTATTTCGGGCAATGCTGGTGTGCGTTGCCTTGATCGGTGCTTTCTACTATTTCACGGGTTTCGGCAGAAAAAGCCTACCCTGAATTGGACCAAAAACCGCTGCCTCCAGCTCGCTTTCGATCGGACGCGTTAGTCGGACAAGCCCGGTATTTGCGCCACAAGCGTCTCTCCTAAGCATATCCGCAACTGTTTTTCATACCAATTAGCCGTTGGGTTAGCCGTTGGGCGATAGCCCCGGTTTTCAAAATGATCGACATTCTTCGAGAACCGGGGCTATCGCCCAATGGCTATCAGTTTGTTTCGCCGCCACAAATTTCGCTGTGCCAGTTCAAAAGGGAGAGGGTATGGTGTATCGTTGGGAAACCGGTCAGCGTGTAATATTTCACTTGCTTTTCATTTCTCCAGAAGGACTTCACAGATGCCATCCTCGCATCCAACATTGCGTCGCACGTTTCTTCAAGGTGTCGCTACCGCAGGGGCTGCAAGCGTCCTGCTCCCATCTGCCCGCCGTGCTCTCGGATATGCGTCGCCGATTGATCGTCCCGTCTTTGCAACGATTGGACTGCGAAATCAAGGCTGGACAATTACAAGCAAGTCGTTTGGCTTCGCCGATTTTGCGGCGCTCGCCGATGTCGATTCAACGGTTCTGGGGGTTAACATAGCCAAGGTGGAAAAGGGCCAGGGCAAGAAACCGGACGCGTATAGCGACTATCGCAAGATTCTCGATCGCAAAGATATCGATGCGGTCATGATCGCTACGCCGGACCATTGGCACACGAAGATATCGGTTGAGGCGATGAAAGCCGGCAAGGATGTCTATTGCGAAAAGCCGCTCACGTTGACGATCGATGAAGGCAAGCTCATCGAGAAGGTTGTCAAAGAAACCGGCCGCGTATTCCAGGTTGGCACGATGCAGCGAACCGAGATTGACCAACGCTTCCTTTTGGCGATCGCGCTCATCCGAAATGGCCGGATCGGGACCGTTAAAAAAGTGACTTGTGGCATCGACAGCATGGAGTCCTCCCCTGTCATTCCGGAGGTCGACGTACCGCAAGGGCTGGATTGGGACTTCTGGCTCGGCCCCGCTGCCAAAGTTCCTTACCTGGCTCTACCGGAACTACGAAAAGGTTACGGCGGCGGTGTACCGCTCTTCAGCAATTGCCACTACTCGTTCCGAAATTGGCACGAGTACTCTGGTGGAAAACTCACCGACTGGGGCGCGCATCACGTGGACATCGCCTGTTGGGCGCTCGGCGCCACGGACACCGGCCCAAGTAAAATCACGCCTGTCGACTACAAGTTGCCGGTCGAATACAAAGACGGAAACCCGGTGCCAAGCAACCAATACAATGCGGCGACTAACTTCACTATCCGCGCTGCCATGCCCAACGACGTTGAGTTGATTATCACCAGCGAAGGGGACAACGGCATACTGTTCGAGGGTACTAAAGGTCGGTTCTTCGTCAACCGAGGCAAGATCACTGGCAAACCGGTTGAAGAGTTGAAGGAAAGCCCGCTTCCGGACGGGGCGATCGAAGAAGTCTACGGTGGCAAGGTCAGCGCGAACCACACCGCCAACTTCATCGAAGGCATCAAGTCGCGTAAGCAACCTATCTCCGACGTCTGGTCGCACAACCGCATGCTTGAGATCTGTCACCTTTCCAACATCGCAATGCGTTTGGGACGCGAACTCAAGTGGGATCCGATCAAGCGGGAGATCATCGGTGATGCTCAGGCGAACTCGTTCCTCAAGCGAGAAAACCGCAAGGGTTTTGAAATCAATATGTAGTTCGATAGAATGCCTCTGGGTTTATCCCATAGGATCGTTACCTTCTCGCTAGCGGAAGGGTCAGCATCCGCTAGCTGGTCAGCCATCGGCTCCAAGACAACCCAAGACAACATAGTTGGGCAACAACTTGGCTCGTTCTAAAGTTGTGGCTTGGGCGGTTTCACAGGTGCAACGTAGGGCTTGGCTCCTTCCAGCTGAAGTTCCCGTTTCCAAATCTTGTCTACGTTGGCAACGTAAAGTGTCTTGTTGTCTTTGCCACCGAACCTCGCATAACATGGGCGTTTGGATCCGTACGGCAACGACATCAACAAATGAACTCGACCGGGCTGGTCGCAGATTTGCACTCCCGCCTCGGTCGCGGAAATCAACCAGCCGTCCTTGCTAACGCACATGCCATCCAGATGGCCCGAAGGCTCATTGATGGGGACCTCCATGTGAAAGTACGGTTGCTTATTCTCAAGCGATCCGTCATCGGCGATGGTAAAGGCATAAACAAATCTCCCTGGAAAGTGGGCAACGAACAGTTGCGTTTGATCCGCACTGAGCGTGATCCCATTGCAATCGCGAAATGAATCGACTTCACGTCTTTGGCGGGTTTTCCCATCGAGCATCCAGATCTTTCCAGCGGCGGGATCGGTATAGTAGATCGAGCCATCGTGGCGCACAACAAGATCGTTGCTATTGGTTCCCTCTGCGACCACCTCCATCTTCATCGTCTTCAAATCCCAAGCGCGAATCTGTTTGGCCTTACTACAAGCTCCGTACAGCTTTCCATCCGGTCCCAAAGCAATTCCATTGGCCTCTCCTGTGTCCTCCACCAGCAACGTCTGCTTGCCATCGGGCGTGATCTTGACTAATTTCGAAGCGGGTACGTCCGTGAAATACAGAGTTCCGTCGTCGGTGATTGCCATGCCTTCGGCCCACTGGTGTCCGGAAGTGACCAGTTCCCAGCCAGAACCCTCCACGAGGAATTTATTGGCTTCACTTTTTGACTTTTCAGGATGAGTTTTGACCGGCAGCTTGCCGTGATCTTTCCATAGCCAACGCATTGCGTCGGGGAAGATGGCAGCCCCGTGTTTGCCGTTGTGGCCGCCGTTACCCCAAGCGTGTTCGACTTCATAACCGCAGAACTCGAGCGAACGCAGCAACGCTAGATTTGCCATCCACCAATCCCCTCCGTAAATGTTGTTGTCGTTGGCTCCGTCTTGCAGATAGATCCTTAGCGGTTTGGGTTCTGCTTTTCTGACGAGAGTCGACAACTCGTGTCCGCCACGCAGTCCGACGTACGTTCCGACCGTAGTAAACACGCGACGGAAAACGTCGGGACGATGCCAAGCCACTGTGAATGCGCAAATTCCTCCGGAACTGGAGCCGCATAGTCCTCTGTCATTAGGATCGTTGCTGATCTTGAGCTTGTGCTCGGACTCGATCATCGGAATGAATTCCTCGATTAAAAAACGAGAGTATCGATCGTCGACGCTATCGTACTCATAGGATCGATTGAACCGAGCCTGACTATTTTCGTTCTTGGCTGGGACAACGCCTGGGTTGATAAACAAGCCAATGGTGACAGGCATCTCGCCGCTATGAATGAGATTATCGAACACGTTTGGAACGTTGGTGCCTCCGTTTCTTTTCGCATAGCCACCACCGTCCTGAAAAACCATCAATGCAGCAGGTTTTGATCCGTCGTATTGTTTCGGGACGTAGATCCAGTAGTCTCGAACAGTTCCCGGAAATAGTTTCGAGCCTTTTGAAGTTCCTTGTGTAACTACTCCTTCAGGTACTCCAGGCTTCTGCAATGAGTCGGGGTGAATCGGGTAATCCTCAACAACAGCCGGAAGCTGAGCGGATACGGTATCCGCGCAAACGGCCGTTACAATGAGATAGAAAACACATAGAAATCGAACCATTTTGGGAGGACTTTCGCTGGGGGATGGTGGCAGGAAGTAAGTCTTCTCGATTGTAGCCCGTTTCGCAACCAGAGTGTTCCGGCCCGTACCAGTATTGGTTGGGACAAGTAGCAATTACACTGTTGAGATACTTGAATACCGGTTGGGTCAAAATTGACAGTCAAGACAATCTTCGCTCGAAAATTAAATGAATCCTATTCAGCATTGGGGCAAACAGTGGGGCAAACAGTGGGGCAAACAGTGGGGCAAACAGTGGGGCAAACAGGGTGAAATCAACTGTCATCGAAAGCACTTCGTACCGCCAACCGCAATCGGTGCGGTTATTCTTCGGGTTGGCTTTGTTTGCTTGGTTCGTGGCGCTCTGTATTATTCCAGACCCGAGACCCCTTGGGGCACCCGAATGGTCTGTCCGGGCCGTGCGTGGCCTGGGAGGCCTGGCGGAACCCATGGCTCGTGCCCTTGCCACACTCATTTTACGCGCAGCCGGATTTGGCGTGCTCGGCATTCTGATTTCATTGGTCCTCTCATCGGCGCGGATAGTGTGGGCGGCACCGATTGTCGTCCTGTTTGCTACGTTTCTGGCCGTGGTCAGCCAATGGATTAACCACGGCCACTTCCCGATTGCAACGCAAATTCAATTGGCGGTCGTAAGCGTTGTGATTGGAACTCTCGTGGGTTATTCGATCCAACGCAGTCTCATCGCAATCGTGGCGCTGATCGTGTTCGCTGGTGGACTCTTTGTCTGGGGAACGTCGACAGGTATTTCGGACGATCTCGATGACGCGGCTCGTATCACTGGCCAACATCTGCTTGCGAAAGCGAATGAGATCCCCAACGGAGATGACGGATTTACGGCGATCCTCCAGGCAGCTTTTTCCTTTGCAGAGGACAATTCGCATCGGACCGATGCTGTGTTCGCAAACCAGGCAGCGATCTTAGCCCTCGGGGTCATCCTGGGCGAAGAACGCGTGGCGGCAGTTGCCAGCAGGCGCATCGACCTCGATCGAATGGCCGAGATCAATGCGATCCGAGCGCGGATTACGCTTCGAGGTCGGAATGATCTTGCGAGGCATTTTTGGGTGAGCGCCGCCTTGGTGATTCTCGCCGACCCAAGGCGCTCGAAGGTAGTGGGCGTTGGCAAGGAATTGATGGATTCCATGCCCGATGGTTCCGGTTTCTCGTTTGTCGACCTCGCCGCAAATCTCGCAGGGATAAGGTTCGCTGAGATTGCCACAACCAGCAAAGAATCGGCGATCGACCTGCAAATGCGAATCATTCAAGGGTTGCAAAGTTCGGATTTCTGCCCCGACATAGACGATCTACCAGAAGGAATAGGCCGAGATCAGTTCCATACCGAGTTCGGTGGACTCGGGGGGTTAGAAACGCGTAGGATCGTCGAGGAAATTCGAGGTCGTTTGGATGCCAGCCCCGGTCTCATGCGTTTGCGTTGATTCGGAGTTGTTCTTGGGGCATTCTGCCTCGTCGCGGATTCATGCCCCATCGCTCATCCTTGTGAAGGACATTGAGGCTGCATCGACAGTACAAGGTCACTCTCGGTACGAGTGACCTTGGGTAGATCGCGCATGCCGGGTGCGACCATTGGAGTCTAGACCAGTTTATCCCAGTGTTTTCCTTGATGGAAATGCTTCATGGCTTTGCTCCATTCCCATCCTACCCGTGTGATTGCGAGGATTCATTTTTGCAGAGTGAATGGCAGCCCGCTCGTCCTTTTCGGACTCGTCGATCGTGTTTGGTATGGCACTTGCAATCTACTGTCCCATCGGCCTAAAGGCGTCAGGTTGTCGCTCCGAATCACTGTTCTTTAGAAGCACACAAGGAAACGATATTATGAAAAACTCACGAGCAAGATTTCGCGCGGCGTTGATCGCGGCGCCATTGACGGTTGCGGCCACAGGAATGTTGATCGGCGCCGCAAGCCCTGAGACGCCCCATGCACCGAAGGCAATTGCCACCTCGGCTGAAACGCTATCCGTTGCAGACTCACTCTCGACGGCTTTCAGTAATGTAGCGACATATGTCTTGCCTTCCGTCGTTGCGATCGAAAACCGCCTCGACAATTCACGGCAATCGGTTAATCAGCCATTGCCATCCGAAGATGGTGTACCGAACCAAGGTAATCCGTTCAAAGGAACTCCCTTTGAGGATATGTTTCGAGGCCGCGGAGGAATGGGGCAAGACCGGCAGCCATCCCCTTCACCATCCCAGCGTGGCATTGGCTCGGGCATCATCATCGACTCGGCCGGCATCGTGCTTACAAACAACCATGTGGTTGCCGGTGGTGGTAAAGTGATCGTCAAGACACAAGACGGACGTGAGTTCGTTGCGACGGAGGTTTTGACCGATCCATCGACCGACATCGCGGTCGTGAAGTTCAAGGGGGATGCAAGTCTTGTTGCGGCTAAGATCGGCAACAGTGACTCGATGAAAGTTGGAGATTGGGTCGTTGCCTTAGGACAACCATTTGGACTAGAAAGCACCGTGACGGCCGGTATCGTCAGCGCAAAGGATCGTGGCATCGGCATCGCGGATCGCGAGAGCTTCATTCAGACCGACGCCGCCATCAATCCTGGCAATAGCGGCGGGCCGCTCGTGAATCTACGTGGAGAAGTCATCGGGATCAATACGGCCATCTCATCGCAAGGGGGTGGCAGCAACGGCGTAGGATTTGCGGTCCCGTCCAATATGGCTCAATGGGTCAGCGGGCAACTCATCGCCAACGGAAAGGTCAAGCGATCTTACTTGGGTGTTAGCATCCAACCGGTGAGCTACGAACTGGGTGCGCAACTCGGAGTGGCACCCAAGAGCGGAGTTGCAGTGACCGACGTATTCCCCGAGACGCCTGCCGCCAAGGCTGGATTGATTTCGGGAGACGTCATCACCAAATTCGGCGACATACCGGTCGCGACACCACAACAGTTGCAGATGGCAGTTGAACGATCGCCGATGGGCAAGCCCTTGACCGTACATGTGATTCGCGATGGCAAGCCGATCGAATTGAGTTATCAGCCGGAAGCAGCCCCGAAAGATTTCGTTGCCGATACGAAATCCAAATCCAACCAGGGCGGCGTAAAAATGGAATCGCTCGGTTTGGAGATCGGTTCACTGACACCTGACGTTGCAAAACAACTTGAGATGGAGGGACAAAAAGGCGTTGTGATCACTCAGGTGAAAGAGGGCAGTGCCGCCGAAACAGCGGGCTTGGAGCGGGGAATGGTAATCGTTCAAGTCAACCGTCAAGACGTTGCGACAGCAAAGGATTTCGAAAAGGCAATTGCGGCTGACCAAGATGGTTCTATTCTGATGTTAGTCCGAAGTGGGAAAGGTTCCCGATTCGTCGTGATCCAGAAATGACGATTCCTACCTGGTACGGATGCCCGGGCTGACTTTCTACGGCCGACGCTTGTTGTACAATGAGCGTCGGCCGCTCTTTTTTTTAAGGTGGGTCGAGGATCCTTGGCATGACCAATGAAGCAACATGAAACTCGCTGCTAAACTAATACTTCTGTTTCTTGTTGGTGTGCTCGGCATCGTTTCGTTGTTCTCATGGCAAATACTGCAGCGACAAAGCGATTGGGACCAACAGTTGCGAGAGAGGCATGCGAAGAATCTAGTTGAGACTCTCGGTCCCGCAATAACTACGGCATATCGTGACGGTGGCATCGTAACCGTCCAGCAAATCGTTAAGATTTCGACGCAGAAGCTGACAGGCCCCCACATGCGATGGATCGACGGCAACGAGCGATCTACGCTGGAGAAACGAACTCTCACTCACCGCGTTTCGACGGTTTTCGTTGCTCCATCGGACGACAATCCAATCGGCTATTCCTATGTGCCGCTGGTCGTCGACGGCAAGGACGCGGGCGCTATCGAGGTTGCAATACCGATGGAGCCTCAAGCTGCGTATGTGCGTGCCTCGTTATACGGATCGATCCTGTCACTCTTGGGTGTCGCCATATTATCTGCGAGCGTCATCTTCTTAGGCGGAATTCATTGGGTCGGCAAGCCGCTAAAGAAGTTAGTCGAACAAGTGAACACGATTGGCCAAGGCAACTTCCCGCAACCGGCTGTACTAAGTTCCAGCGATGAACTTGGGCGGCTAGCGAAAGCGATCAGTCAGATGAGCTTTCGATTGAGCGAACAACGCGACACAATCCGTCATACCGATCGAATCGGTACGATCGGAACACTGGCAGCGGGCGTCGCTCATGAGCTTGGCACGCCACTCAATGTCGTGTCGGGGAGAGCGGGCTTGATCGCTACCGGAAAGTTGTCCGTCGCAGAAATTGAGGCCAGCGCGAAAACGATCAAATCCGAAGCGGATCGAATGACCGTCATCATTCGTCAATTGCTTGATTTTGCTCGTCAAACTCCTTCATCGCACAGTCTCATCAAAACGCGTGAAATTGTTCTGAGCACGTGCGATATCATGAGACCGATGGCCAAGAATGCGAACGTCGAACTCATAACGGTAATCCCTGAAGATCCGTTTTCCATCTCAGGTGATGCGGCTCAGGTCCAACAAGTGCTCACCAATCTCATCAGGAACGCAATTCAAGCGATGCCCGATGGTGGTGTTCTGACGGTAGAAATGCTCCGAGAACAGACTGGAAAAGTCTGCATTCAAATCACGGACACTGGAGTCGGTATGAAGAGCGAAGATATCGATCGTGCGTTTGAGCCTTTTTTTACAACCAAGGATGTAGGGATGGGGACTGGGCTTGGACTTTCAATCGCTTACGGCATCGTAAGTGAACACGGCGGTGAAATCAAAATTACGAGTCGGCTTGGCGCCGGTACCACGTTCCGTGTTCTTTTTCCGCCGTCGAAACCTAGTGCGATTGACCCGAAACAGGCGTCGGTATGACTACAAGCAGTGCGTTGCCGCGAATTCTGATCGTCGATGACGAGCGCAACATGTGTGAACTCATCGAAACGGATCTCCGGCTTCGTGGTATTCAAAGTCGTTGGTGCACCTCAGGCGCCGCAGCGATCGAGATGCTACATCAACATGACTTCGACGTTGTCCTTACCGATATACGCATGCCCGCCACTACGGGATTGCAGCTCTGCCAACAACTAACGCAGCTTCGCCCCGATATTCCCGTAATCGTGATGACCGCTTTTGGAACGTTGGAAACAGCCATCGTCGCGATGCGTAGCGGAGCCTACGACTTCATTACCAAACCTATCGAAATGGACTTGCTTTCGATCACGCTCATGCGAGCCGTTGCCCACCGACGATTGACTCAACAAGTAAAATTGCTAGAGGCTTCGACGGACAAGTCCGATGCGTTCGGTGAGCTGCTGGGGCAAAGCGATGTGATGCGTCGGCTGTACGATCAATTGCAGCAGGTCGCCCAAACGGATGCCGCCGTTCTCATTAATGGTGAAAGCGGCACTGGAAAAGAACTGGTTGCTCGCTCGATTCATGCTCGCAGCCGACGTTCATTAAAACCGTTCGTCGCCATCAACTGCGCCGCCCTCACGGACACCTTGCTGGAAAGCGAACTGTTCGGACATGTGAAAGGCGCGTTCACGGATGCCAAAGGCGAGCGACGCGGACTGTTTCTCGAAGCCGATGGCGGGACGCTGCTACTCGATGAGATCGGTGACATGCCCATGTCGATGCAAGTCAAGCTTTTGCGAGCGTTAGAAGAACGTAAAGTCCGTGCGGTTGGCAGCGACAAAGAGACCAGCTTCGACGTTCGGGTGTTAACCGCTACTCATCGCGACCTTGAAACTGCGGTCGCCGAGAATCGCTTTCGCGAAGATTTATACTACCGCATCAACGTGATCGGTATCGAACTTCCGCCCTTGCGATCCCGCGGTACAGACATCCTGCGTCTTGCCGAAAACTTCCAAAAACAGTACGCCGCAACTGAAAACAAACCAATTACAGGGTTTGCGGATGGCGTTGCCGAAAAACTGCTGAGCTATTCGTGGCCAGGCAACGTTCGGGAATTGCGAAATGTCGTTGAGCGTGCGGTCGCATTGACTCGCTACGACAAAATTACCGTGGAGGATCTCCCTGAGAAAATCCGTAACTTTCGGAGCGGAACCGTATTCATCGGTGGTCTCGATCCAACGGAACTTGTTTCCATGGAAGAGATCGAACGGCGATACATTGCTCACGTACTAGAAGCGGTCAACGGGAATCAAACCCAAGCCGCGCGAATCCTTGGCCTGGATCGAAAAACCCTCTATCGCAAAACCAAGCATCAAGCCGACTAAAATGAGCTTCCTGAAGCGGAAGCGATGCTGGCAGCCCATTCATCCATGTGGATGCTTGGTGCAACGAATTGCGAATACTTGGTGACGCGGCGACTTTGGCGTTTCTTTTCACTCCATCCCTCGCGAATTTTCGCCGTTTCTTTTTCGATCTGCTCAAGCGTTGGATCGCTTTCACAAATACCCTCCGAATCAACCTCGTCTAACACGTAAGATTTATTCACAGCACGAGACATTGCATAGCCTCCTAAGGACAAGGATTCGGGGCGACAAAGTGACGCCATTGGGCCGATGGAACCTTAGATCGCAAGTGCCATACCAAACACCGTCGACGACTCCCAATAGCACGTGCGGACTGCGATTTGCCATGCAATGATGCATTATCGAAATCGTTGAATGCATCCTCGCTAACAGAAGAGGAGGGCGAAACATGGGGCATGAATCCGCCACGAGGCAGAATGCCTCAAAATGGAGACCTATCAAATCAAAGGATTTCGATCCGGGTGGCACTGGTAGCACGCTCGGAGGTACGTTCGGGCGTGTGGGATTCCCCAGAACTATTTGCCACGCTCAACGGAAGTCGGGGTTCGCGTTCGGCGAGAAGCATCGGAAAATTTAGCGTTTTTTTCTCGATTCATGAAACCGCTACCCACCTGGCGCAATCCAATTAAATTTTTGATTGGTATGTGGCGCCAGAATATGGCACAAGTCTCAAGACTTTTGACGAGTAGACTAGACGAGTAGACTAGACGAATGAACTATTGGATGAGATAATTCAACCGCGCCAAATTGCGATCTCGCAGTGCTATGATGACCCACCCTGGCGTCCGAATCGGACAACCTGCAGGCGGGAAGATATCGCTAGCTTGTGCGTCATGCGACCATGGCTATTTAAGAATCGATTGTCGGAATACTTTTCTTCTGCCTTTTCACTTTCAGTACAAATACAAAGAGGATCCTTTCCATGCTTTGCCGGATGAGATGGTTTTTGGGAGTTGCCGTTTTGGCTTACGGTAACTCGCTGTTTTCTGCACCTGCCACTGCGCAATCTGCACCTGCCACTGCGCAAGCTGCACCTGCCACTGCGCAAGCTGCACCTGCCACTGCACAAGCTGCACCTGCCACTGCGCAAGAAGTGCCAGGGACCGCTGAGGTTCAGAAGAACATGTTAAATTTAGTGAATGCTTTCAACAGCGAGAAAGTCGATGACTTGGCTGCCATGTTCCTGCCTGAGGGAGAGTTGATCGACGAGCAGGGGACCGTCTACAAAGGCCAAGAAGCTATCAAAGACTTGCTCAAAAACTTTTTTGCGAAGTTCCCTGGCACCCAAATGGAAGTTCTAGTGGATTCGATTCGCCTGGTTGGACCCGTCGCAATTCAAGAGGGAACGCGATTAACGTCCTCCAAGGATGGCAGCAATGCGAGTGTGCGTTTTGTTTCTGTTATGTTGAAGTCCGATAAGGGCTGGAGGATTGCGTCGATTCATGATTTCGCGGACGAAACCGCTCCGGAAGTGTCTCCGGGTGAGTTTCTCAATCCGTTAGACTGGTTGATTGGGGACTGGATTAACGAAGGCACGGATGCGCGTGTGAAAATTTCTTATAAGCGGTCCGAGGATAACAATTTCATCCTCGGAGACATTTCTGTAAATAGAAATGATCAATCTGTTATGAAGAGTACTCAGCGCATCGGATGGGATCCGAGACTGGGAAAGCCGCGTTCGTGGACATTTGATTCCGACGGCGGATTCGCCGAAGCCACATGGACTGATACGGAAGCAGGATGGGTCGTGCAGTCCACGGCTGTCACGCCAGATGGGCTCACTGGATCGGCCAACGTGACTATTACTATTGGCGAGAATGGACGCTATGTCATGTCTGGAAAAAATCGCTTGGTCGGTAATTCGCAAGAACCGGACTACGAGATCACCGTTGTCAAAAAACCACCAGCTGTTGGCAAGTAACATTAACGAAAATCTTTGGAGCAATGAATGATGAAAAATTTTAAGATGTTGTTGGTGTTGTCTACCTCAGCTGTAATCGGGATCGTAGCCCTTCTGCCCTCTGAGGCGATGGCCCAACGAGGCCGAATCGGTGGAGGCGGTGGAGGTGGTGGAGGTGCGAGACCTTCCATGGGTGGAGGCGGTGGTGCCAGACCTTCCATGGGAATGGCCGGCGGAGGTGGCGCGAGACCGAGCATGGGGATGGCCGGTGGCGGTGGTGCGAGACCGAGCATGGGGATGGCCGGTGGTGGCGGCGCGAGACCGAGCATGCCAACCCAGCGTCCCAACTTTTCGAATATGTCTCGGCCTGCTTCGAGCCCATCCTTTGGAAATGCAAACGCAAGACCATCCATGCCAAACGCAAGACCATCCATGCCAAATCTAGGTGGCGTAAACGGCGGCGGTCTAGGGGCGGGCGGTTCGTCGATTGGGGCTAACCGTCCATCGCTCGGCGGAGCGGGTAACCTTTCGAATATGACACGTCCAGCCACGCTTCCAGGTGCGTCGCGACCCACAACATTACCATCGCTTGGTGGTGGCACAAACCGACCAAATCTTGGCTCTGGAATCGCCACGAACCGTCCTGATGGTGGCAACCGCCCTAGCTTAGGAAACGTGAACCGACCCGCGACTTTACCTGGTAGTGGCATTGAGCGACCAAACCTGGGCGGCAATAGGCCCACGACCCTCCCGGGCACTCTTCCGGGGACTGGAGCCGGTACCCTTCCCGGAATCGCAGGCAATCGCCCGACGACGCTGCCCGGTACGTTGCCTGGTGGTGGCGAACGACCAAACCTAGGTGCGAACAGGCCCACGACCCTCCCAGGCAATCTTCCTGGAACCGGTACCCTTCCCGGCGTCGGAGGCAATCGCCCATCAACGCTGCCCGGTACGTTGCCTGGTGGTGGTGGCGAACGACCAAACCTTGGTGCGAATAGGCCCACGACCCTCCCGGGCAATATTCCTGGAACCGGTACCCTTCCCGGAGTCGGAGGCAATCGCCCATCAACGCTGCCCGGTACGTTGCCTGGGGGCGGTATTCCCGGCGTAGGAGGTAATCGACCAGTCACGCTTCCCGGTGTCGTTCAGCGCCCCGGAATTGGAGGGAATCTACCAGGCATCGGTGGCAATAGGCCGGGAATCGGCGGGAATCGCCCTGGTGGAAACATTAACTTACCGGGAAGTGGCAACAACATCAACTTGCCCGGAAGTGGCAATAACAACAACGTGGTGATCAACCGTCCCGGGATCAACGTCGGCGGCGGAAACAATATCGTTGGCGGCGGAAATAATATCGGTAGCGGCGGAAACAATATCGGTAATAACACTGGTTTCAATCCTGGGAACCGATATCCTAATCGACCCAATTGGAATAACGACCCGGGCTGGAATCGACCAGCTTACGGGAATAACGGAGGCTGGAACAACAATTGGAACGACAATGGTTACAACAATTGGAACAACAATTGGCAAAACAATTGGAGTAACAATGTCTGTAACCGCCATCCTTGGTACAACGGTGCTTGGAACGGCAGCTATGGGAGCAGTTGGGTTGCTCCCGTTATGGTGGGTTGGGGGCTTAACTCCTTGATGACTGGCTGGGGAACGAGTGTCGCGTACTTCAATCCCTATGCAGCGGCGCCGATCGTTGGCCAATCGGTCCCTTACGATTTTTCTCAGCCTGTCGTTGTCAACAATTATATTTCATCGGACGCCAGTGTTGCACCGGACGCCAGTGTTGCACCGGGCGCCACTGGTACCGCTAGTGCCCCTAGCGCCCAACCAGCCAACTCCGACAACCAATTGGGATTGGATGCATTCGATCGAGGTTTGGAGAAGTTCAAAGCAGCAAGCTTCCAGGAAGCGTTAACGGAGCTCAATCTGGCTTTGAAGAAGATACCCGGTGATCCAATTGTTCACGAAGTGCGCGCGTTGACTCTTTTTGCTATCGGCGACTTCAAAAGTGCTGCCGCTAACTTAAACTCTTTGTTGGCCTCCTCGCCTGGAATGGATTGGACGACGATGAGCGGTCTCTATGGAGACTCAGCCCTCTACACCGAGCAACTGCGAAAGCTGGAAGCGTTTACCAAAGCGAATCCGAGCGATCCGGCTTCTCACTTTGTACTCGCTTATCACTACTTAGTGTTGGATGAGGACGAGGCTGCCATGGATGCGCTCAAGATTGTCTTAGCGAACCAGCCAAAGGATGTTGTTGCTCAACGGATGCTCGATGCTATCGTTCCACCCGCAAGTGCGCAAGCGAGTGCACCAGCAACGCCTCCAACCGCTAGTGCGACGGCACCCACCGCCTCGACTACAAAGGCTGCAACAAGTGAACCCATCGCGTCTGCCGCAAAGCCCGCAACAGGTGCAACTGCACCCGCTGCAACAAGTGCACCCGCCACAGAGGGCGCAGCGGAACCGGAAACCGATTTGGTTGGCTCTTGGGTGGCGCAAGCAAACGACACGAAGATCCAATTAGCTATCTCGGAAGACTCGAAGTTCAAATGGACTGCAACGACTAAGGATCAGCCACCCGTGGTCCTTGAGGGTATGCTCATTTCTCATAGCGATGGACTCGAATTGACCAACCCTGATAAAGGGACGATAGCAGGTGGTGTCACCTCGAATGGAGAAAATAGTTGGAACTTCATGATCTCCGGTTCACCTCCCAGTGATCCTGGTTTGAAGTTCACCCGAGTCAACTAGGCGAGCTCTATTCGTAGAACACCAAACATATTGCGAACATTGGGCACAAGGCCCAAGTTCGCGAAGTTCGTACAGCATGAACGCGATTCGCACCTATTTGGCTCCATGATAGAACGTTTCCCGTGAAAAAGAGCTTAGATAGAAGGAGGATAACCATGCCAGAAGAACAAGTAACGCAAGACCACTTTGGTTGGAGCGAAGACGAAGAAGAAGCCTATGAACGCAGGATGTACCAGCGTGATTTGGAGGTTCATATGTTGCTGTTGAAACAGATCGACGAGGAGGGTGGGGATATCTCTCACTTGCCAGAATCTGAGTCTTCGAACGTTTTGCAAGATCCCGAACAGACAGCCTACCCATGAGCCGCGAAGTTGCCGAGACAAACCTACGCAAAGACATCGAGTACGCTTGGGAGCCTATCAAGAATCCATCGACATGGACGAGCTTGCGGACAAGTCCATTGGCGAACTAGCAAAGTCAACCTCCGACATGATTGCGGAGACAAAGGCGAAGTGGGTTGAGGACGATCACAACCTGATCAGAGCCTTCAACCGAGATCGAGCCGAGTTGATTGCGATAACGGAGATCACATTTCGGCGAGGCAGAGCCGCAGAGCCTCGCTTGCAATCTAGTTACCAGGTAGAGCGTGGTAACTAGATTGCACATTGCAACAAAAATTGAAATCTGTGCAACTAGGTATCCGGGCCATCAACAAAAATCGTTTTTAAAAAACGACCCGTCGGTAACCATAAGTAGATCGCGAGACGGAACCACCCAGGAACGGACGCTGCCTAGTAACGACCTGTCGGGTCGGTTGGTACTTGACCATGGGAGCGCGATAAACGCGAGTCACCGGCATCGGCGAAACCACCATCGGGGCTCGGCTGGGGACAAATACCTGCGACGGTTGCTGCCAGACCATAGGTGCTGGTTGCTGCCAGACAACGGGTGCTGGCTGCTGCCAGACCACGGCTGGTTGTTGCCAGACCACGGGTGCCGGTTGTTGCCAAACCATGGGCCCAAACTGTGCTTGGGCGGAACCTAAACCTGCGACAAGCGGGAACGCGACAACTACGGACAATACGAATTTCTTCACGGTGTGCTCCTAAGAAACCAACTCGATACTTCAACTCAAAGCTACGCACAAGGGATCTACACGCTGGCGGACGTGTCAGCGGATTTTTGGGCCGACTCTAAGGCCGCTCGAAGCTTGTCCTCTTCTTCGTGACAAAGATTCGTTTGGATGACGGTCCCGCCAAACGGCTTGATCTCCTCCAGGACTTTGTCCGAGGTCATCTGTCGAACGAGCACGCACAATGCCGCGTGACCGGGTGTAAGTGCGCTAGCGATTTTCTTCATTGAGCCATCGTCAATGCCCACATCGGTGAGGGCTCCGGAAATCGCTCCAGCACTAGCCCCGATCGCAAAGCCAAAGAGCGGATTCAAGAACATCAGACCAACCAACGCGCCCCAGAAGCCGCCATTGGATGCGCCGCTCACGGTCAGATTGTACATCTGTCGTAATTGGACTTTGCCATCTAACGTGCGCACCGCTACGACCGCATCCGCGACGTCGATCAGAAAGTCCTTCTGCATTTTAAGAAGCGCTATTCGCACCTCTTCCGCTTTGACTTCGCTTTCGTAGCCGATCACAATTAAAGTTGCCATAAAGATCTCAGGACGCTTTCGGTTTTGATGCAAATAACTCACCATTTTACGCGTTGCCAGTGTAATTGTCACTCAGTTGAAAGACAAGGGTCACGCAAGAAATCATCGACGATCGCTACGGGCAAGACATCAACCTAGCCATTGCCGAAATCGCCAACCCGCTACAATGACTACATATTCAGTTGAGCGAACAAATTGCTTTCATTATTTGATCGTCTTCAGAGATGAAACCAATAACAATTTTCCCCACTCCAGTTTCCGGAATTTGTTTCCATGCAGACTCTTCTCGTCGAACAGCCGTGGATGATTGGAGCGATTGGAGCGACTTTGTCGCTTGTGACGTTTTTTGGTTGGACGCAAACCGGAAACTCCGTCGCCTTCAAAGCAGCGTGTGGACTTGTTGCTACAACCATTCTCCTGGTACTGTTTAATATCTGGGTCGTATCCGATCGAGAAATCGTGCATAAATGGCTGATGGAAACCGCGGACGAGGTTCAAAAGAACCGAGTCGAAAAAGTCTTGAAGCGGATACACCCAGAGTCGTCCGATCGCGTTGCAAATAGCGCTGCGCAACTCAAGGTCATCACGTTTTCAGCACTTCGAATCACGAAAATTCATAGCATTGAAATTCAAACCAAGCGTCAGACGAAAAAAGCTCTTGTCCGAATGAACGTGTTTGCGGAAGGATCGATTCGTGGGTTTGAAGGCAAGCTTCCACGTTGGATCGGTCTGACACTTGAACAAGTCGGAAGTGAATGGCTGGTTACCGACATAGAGGAACGCGAACCGCAACACGAGTTCATGAACGCAAGTGAGGACTCCGTGTTTTCCAACCTCAAGACCGGGCAAAGATAGATCATGTCCGCTGTTTGGTTGGAATTCGCTCGGGATGCCATGGCTTGTCGATTCGAGATTTTGTTGCATCCGGGCAAGCCAGAAAATGGTGGCGAGGGGGCCTTAGAAGCACTCGATACGATTACTTACCTGGAGCAAGTCCTAAGTGTCTATGTTGCCTCTAGCGAATTGTGCTTAATCAACGAGCGAGCATCAAAACAAGCCGTTTCCGTTTCGGAATCGACGTTTGCTTTGTTGCAGTTGGGGCTCACCATTTTCGAAAAGACATGCGGAGCTTTCGATATGACCGCAGCAAGATTATCGAAGGCGTGGGGTTTCCATCAACGGCAAGGGAAAATGCCAACGGAAAGCGAGATCGAAACCGCGTTGGCGCAAGTCGGATCTCAACATATTGAGTTGCAAGAAGAAACCCGCTCCATCCTGTTTCGCAAACCGATCGAGGTAAACCCGGGGGGCATCGGCAAAGGCTTTGCGCTCGATTGTGCAGCTTCATCGCTCCGGCGAGCCGGCGCGCTTGACTTTGCATTTCATGGCGGAAAAAGCAGTGTGTTGTGCTCGGGAAGTCAATCCACAAACGACCGTGACCTAGGCTGGCGAATTGCAGTTCGACATCCAGAGCAATCGGAGCGAATGCTTGGCTTTCTAACGTTACACGATCAAGCCTTGGGAACCAGCGGGCCTGCCAATCAGTTCTTTTATTTTCGGGGAAAGAGATACGGCCACATCATCGATCCGCGAACAGGCTGGCCTGTCGCGGGAATGCTCAGCGTAACCGTGTTGCATCCATCGGCCGGATGGGCAGACGCATTAGCCACCGGTCTTTACGTCATGGGCATCGAGAAAGCCGTCGCCTTTTGTGAGCAGAACCCTGACGTGAGCATGCTCGCAATTCTGCCTGGAGATCGCGATGGGACTTGCGAAGTAGTCACTTGCAACATGCGGGAGGGACAATGGTCAAGCACGAAATAGCGCTGCGTCGACAGTAGCCCAAATGTGCATTACCCATCCCAATAACACAAACCAAAGTGCGGTTGCCATGAAGAAAAAGATGGCACCCGCTAAAATCCGACCCTGAAAAAGTTGGCCTAGACCGGGATAAAAAAAGCTGGCGAGTGCGCAAAGAACGTTTCCGGTTGAGCCTTGACCGCTCATCTGGTATCCCTCGATAAAGTGTGTGCAGAAGAAAATGGACGAATGCAATTCGTCGGGCTGCGGCGAATGTTGGCAAAATTTTGCTGAACGAATCATTTCTTAGGGCATCAAACAACCAATGCTTGCACAGAACTACGTGCTAGCATTTCTCTAATATACTAAATGTAGTATTTGGTTTGCATTAAGATCGGGTTGCGGCTAAGGTTTGCATCTATCGAGGGCAGACTAGTATCAGTTGCTAGCCTGCGAGATTGAGTGGTTGGAATCAAACAACAGGAGGTTGACTCTTCTCTGCCGAACGCAAACGAAGGATTCGTAGTATCGACGGCTTTTGTCCTTTGGGTCGCTGCCAGTCGTCACATTTTGGTTGCTGTCTATCCTAGGATGGATTCCTCACCAGCACAACTAATTTGTATGCGAGTTCTTAATCGCAGACGCAGTCTTGTTTGTTACCCAAATTTGCTTGTTGATTGTCCCGAGAAAAACAAGTAGATGCTTCCAATTCATCAATCTTTTGCGACACGTCACTTTTCCTTTAGGAGGATCCTATCGAATGACTCAACGGCCGCTCATTGGTTTAAATTGCGATTACCGCGCTTCCAATCAAGGCACTCCAGCCTATTGTTACTTGGCAGCAGGATATTTTGATTCGATCGCGAATGCAGGTGGGATACCAGTTCTGGTACCGCCTATGGCTGATCAAGCTTGTTTAGATCAAATGCTTGACCGTCTCGACGGTTTTGTTTTGGTCGGAGGAGCAGATTTAGATCCCCGTAACGACGGATACATGCTCCACAGTTCGGTGCGACCAATGGAAGCCCGACGCGAAGAGTTTGATCGTCGATTAGCTCAAGAAATTGCAAATCGTCGAATGAGCCTGATGGCCATTGGAGTTGGACTCCAATTGATCAACGTTATCCAAGGTGGCAACCTTTTCTACCATTTGCCGATCGATATGCCATCTGCGATTCCTCACAAAGATCCCCACGACCCGAATCACAGGCATTCGCTGGTCGTCGAATCGGATTCGATATTGGGTCGAGTCTACGGCGAAGGTGAAATCCGCGTTACCAGCCGACATCACATGGCGATTGACCGATTGGCTGATTGCTTTCGCGTGACTGCGCGTTGCCAAGACGGTGTGATCGAGGGAGTCGAATGCCACGAAGACGATTGGTTCGTCTTCGGTTGCCAATTCCATCCCGAGTCACCTGCTGCAAGCGCTTTGGACATTCGAATATTCGAAGAGTTCATTGAAGGCGTGATGGCGAAGTCCGGACAGGTGCGTTTAGCGGTTGCGTAGACGAGCCTCGAAGCAACGGCACGGAATGTCTTGCAACTTGGATGCAAGGTGCAGATGTGTTTTATCCATCCGCTCGTGGAATGAGATAAAATTCATGGCTGTGCTGGGCACGGACGCCCTGTTTCGTTCCGCAATTGCCAAATCGATGCAAAGGAACGAAAATGGCGAGGCTAGCTCTACGAGAGCTAACCTCGCCAACGGGGATAGGGGGTGCAGAATGCGAACCATGCAGGAATCTCGTCGCATCCCACAATTCAAACTAGGTCGGTGGCGATTCCTTTACCAATCCTTTTCAGGGAAATTGCCGACGTGACGCTCCGAATCAAGTTCAATCGTTTCGGCTTTATCGATTCTGCCGCGTCCTGGAAGATTGGTTTTCTACTTTTGCCGCTCATTTTCGCGGTCGGCGCTGGCTGTGTTCCTCAGCGTGAGGGGAGCGTGGTCCTTTATTCGGCTGCGGATCGAGAATACGCAACTCCCATTTTGGACGCGTATGATCGCAATACTCCGGGAACCGAGATTGCGCGTCAATTTGATGTTGAGTCCTCCAAGACACTCGGGCTCGTAACCAGAATCGAGCAAGAAAAGACGCGTCCGCGTTGCGATGTTTTCTGGAATAACGAAATCATTCATACCATTCGACTACAAAAACAAGGCTTACTGGCCAGTCGGCGTTGGAATGTACCAGACGCGTGGCCAAAGAGTTTTCGAGCCCAAGATGGAACGTGGATTGGATACGCGGCGAGGGCTCGCGTCTTGCTTATCAACAAAGATAAACTTCCGGATTCGTCCACTTGGCCAACCAGCGTGTTGGAACTGGCGGACAAGAAATGGCATCACCGATGCGGGTTGGCTTATCCAATCTACGGCACGACGGCAACTCACATGGCCGTTCTGCGATCGTATGCGGACGACATTCGATGTGAATCCGAATCGATGCGAGAATTTGCCAACGAACGCGGTTCGTTGGATTGGTCTCGTTGGTCGGGAGGCGTTGTCGAGCATGCCGTTGTTTTGGCTGGCAACAAACAAGTTGCATTGGCGGTCAGCAGCGGTGAGCTGGATTGGGGACTGACCGATACGGACGATGCCGCTGTTGAGAAAGAAAGTGGGAAACCGGTTGAGATTATTTTTCCAGATCAAGCGACTGGGGCATTTGGGACTCTGTTTATTCCCAATACGATATGCGTTTTGAAAGGAGCGCCACACCCAACGGCGGCCGCATCGCTTGCAGATTACTTGACAAGTGAAAAAGTGGAATCGCGACTAACGATGGGTAACAGCGCACAATTCCCGGTTTGGCCAGGTGCTAAGCAGCCTTCACGCCTTCAAGGCGACAAAGCCATTCGATGGGCAGAAGTCGATTTTGAACGAGTGGCACTCCAATGGACGGAATCGATGGAGCAGCTCAAAACCAAGTTCGATAAGCGATAGTAGAACCGATCGTACAACAAGTAGATTTCAAACTGTCCCTCGCCCTTAATACCAAATCTTGATCGACCAAATTGCTATCGCGGGGTATCGTTCCATACGGTCGATCATCTTACGACTTGGGCAACTCACGGTCGTCACGGGCGCTAATGGTTCCGGCAAATCCAATGTGTACCGAGCTTTGAAATTGATTTCCGATGCAGCTGCTGGACGACTTGCGGAATCACTCGCGCGGGAAGGTGGTTTCAATTCGGTGCGTTGGGCAGGCTCAAAGTCGAATGGCAAAGATCCCGTCAGCCTTCGCTTAGGCTTTTCATCCAATTCATTCAGCTATTGTTTGGATCTTGGATTGCCAATTCCCTCTGATTCGGCATTCGACTTTGACGCCGAAATGAAGAGAGAGTGTTTATGGCATGGTGCCAGTATGGATGCCAGGTCGTTGTGTGCCGACCGACGAACAACGACGCTTCGCGCACGTTCGGCTGGAGGAAAATGGTCCGACATTGATCTTTCGCTGTCGCGGCATGCGAGCATGTTGTCGGAATACGCAGATCCGTTTAACGCACCTGAGTTGATCGTCCTTCGTGAGACGCTCCGTTCTTGGCGATTCTATGATACCTTTCGTGTGGACAGTGAATCGCCGTCGCGTCGTCCGTCGGTGATCACGTTTACGCCGATTATGGCTGGTGATGGGAGCGACTTAGCGGCAGCGCTACAGACCATTTGTGAGATTGGCGACCACGAGGGACTTCATCGAACGATTGACGATGCTTTTCCTGGCTCACGGATTCGATTAAAAGTTACGGATTCAGGCTTGCAGGTCGCTCTGGATCAACCGGGAATCGCTCGTGAACTTAATGCGGCAGAGCTTTCGGACGGAACTTTGAGATTTCTACTGTTGGTAGCGGCACTCTTGACTCCCCGTCCGCCCGAGTTGATCGTCTTGAATGAACCAGAAACCAGTTTGCATCCTGATTTGATTCCAGCCCTTGGGCGATTGATCAAATTGGCAGCTGAGAACAGTCAAGTGATTGTGGTAAGCCATAACCCGATTTTGGTTAGCGAACTGGAGTCGGACGAGATCTGTGTACCGATACGATTGAGAAAGGAGGATGGCGCGACGGTTCTTCAAGATGGCGACCTGCTGAGCCAGTATGGTTGGAAGTGGCCTTCAAGGTAAGGCTTCCAATGTTCGTTCCTGAATGCAGAGACCCTTGTTTCATTAGGCGAGCGGCAGATTGCTGTATCCCAACCCGAAGCGTAAGGGCTTGTTGATTTAATGGTAACCCGAAGCGTTAGCGAGGGATTGCAGTCGGCTCCTCGCTCACGCTTCGGGTTACCATTGCGTGGCACGAGCGCGCTCGCTCCTGAATCCATGGGCGAGACGCCTCATCTTTACCCACATTTCAGAACACGCTAGACTCGAAATCCCAATGGATTTGCGTGATCTCCGTGCGTTTTCTCCCCCTCGCCCCGCTTCGGGGAGAGGGGGTCGGGGGGTGAGGGGTAGAGCCCTGACTTGGTAGCCTCAGGTTCAGTGGTTTGTTTACGCTTCTGAAACGAGGATAGTCATTGAATTCACGATCAAAAAACCAATCAAAACACAGTGCAAAACCCCTCACCCCCAGCCCCTCTCCCCGAGTACAGGGCGAGGGGAGCAAGATCAAAAGATGTGGGTAAAGATGAGCGCGAGACGCCCATGCCACTTTCGAATACCCCGTCTCACAATCCGCTCGCCTTAATAGGAAAAATCAATGCCTCAAACGGAATGGAATCTGGACCGCGATGGTTTCTGCATGCTGCACCATGCTGTCGATGTAGCAACGATCCAGCGACTGTTGTCCGTTTTGGACAGCGCTTTTGAGGACGATTCGAAATCGGTTCGTGCTCGATCGAGTCGCGGGCATATTTATGCAGCGAGGAACTTGATCGAGACAATTCCAGAAGTCACGACTGTTTGGCAAGTGAATCCGATGCTCTCGCTACTTCATGAACAGCTTGGCGTTGACTGCGGCTTAGTGAGAGCTTTGTTTTTCGACAAACCTCCAGACCGCACCTGGAGTCTGCCGTGGCACAAAGATACGTCGATTGCTGTGAAAGAACATCGGGCGATGTCGCAATCATTGACCCGGCCAACCGTCAAAGCGGGCGTACCGCATGTGATCGCCAGCGATGCAATTCTTCGCCAGCTCCTGACGCTTCGAATTCATCTCGACGAAGTGACCGACGAAAACGGTCCGCTTCGTGTGATCCCCGGTTCTCATGTTGCGAGCGACAGCGATGGAATAGGCGTCGATCGCGCAGTCACGATCCACGCGGAAATCGGTGATGTTTTAGCGATGCGGCCGTTGATCAGTCACGCCAGCGGTTCATCGGCACCCAACACGCAACGCCATCGTCGGATCTTGCATTTGGAGTTCGCGGCTTCGGAAAGACTGCCTGATGGCTATCGGTGGCATGACTTCGTTCGCTTGATTAAGGACTAGTTGGCAGGCTTGGATTGAATCCAAATGTTTCGGTAGGCGACCGGATTTCCGTGATCCTGCAAATAGAGCGGTCCTGGCTTGTTGGATTCCTTGTCCTTGCCTGGTGTGGCGGTAGGCAACTCCAAATCGCGATGAATGAGGACTCCGTTGTGTTTGATGGTGACTCTTGCGTTGCTGCTCTTTTCCCCTGACGCGTTGTATTTCGCGGCGGTGAAGTCGATGTCATAGGTTTGCCAAGTCAGAGGCGGGTAGCACATGTTGAGCCTGGGTTTTGCAATTTTGTAGATTCCGCCGCACTCGTTGTCTTCGCCCGTGAGTCCAAACGAATCGAGCACCTGCACTTCGTAGCGTCCTTGAACATATACGCCACTATTGCCGCGTCCTTGCCCAGAGTCGCTCGGCTGAAACGGGACACGAAACTCGATATGCAAATGATGATCCCCGAAACGTTCGGTGCTGGTACATCCTACGCCCAGAAAACCCTCGTCGTTACTTTTCCCGTCCTTGAACTGGTTCGCACCTCCGACGGAGAATAACGCGACTCCATCGGCGGGTGGAGCGGCACCGAGTGTCTGACTTTCGCGAATCACTTTGGTTAAGACGCCTAGCTTTTTTCCATTTTCACCCACGATCGACAACGAGTCTGGTTTTACGCTCACGCGGATTGAGTCTTTGTTCGCTTCTGCCACTTCTTGTTTTGGTTCGATTTCCGTGTCGAAGACCTTAGAAGGGGGGCCTCCCATGAATCCTTGTCCGGGCAGACCGCCATCGAGCAGGTGAATGGAAATTGTTTTCTCGCTTGTCGCGATGACTTGTGCGCCCCAAGTTCCACCCCATGACTCGACGACTCCCATGTATTCTCCTTGGAGCTTGTAGATGGGACCGGCTTTGGACGGCGAGGTGTAGGTTTCACTCCGGGCAATCGATAACGATAGCATGCTGAATGGTAACGTGAGCAAAGCCAAAGTCATTGGATAGGAACAGGACACGGATTTCATGATTTGAACCTTGAGGATGGATTATCTTGCTAAACGAGCGGCAGACTTGGAAACGACCGAATGTAGATTGGGACCAATGTCCCGATCCGTTGTTTGGACGGGACAATGGTCCCATCTTACCCTCCGTCTCACGGGTACGTTCATCCTGCCGCTTGCGCTACCAAAAGTTTTGCGGCAAGTTCGGTTGCTTCGCTTGGGATGGTATGTGGCCCATTGAACTCCAATAGATTGCCCGTACATCCGATATCGCGCAGCAATTCGTGAAGCCAGCGCCCAGTCGATATAGGTAGGACTTGATCGACGGTACCGTGGCTTTGCACGACCGGAACTTGTAGTGGTTTGTCTTTTGCCGCTTTGCGCCATAGTGATTCGCAGAGGAGCGCCCCGGAGAAAACGAGCAATCCGATGACAGGACCGACCGAGCCTCGCAGTGCAGTATCGACGGTTAACATGGCCCCTTGCGAAAAGCCACCCAGCACCAATGGCATGTCCGACCATTTCTGTTTTTCTTTGAAATGACGGATGCACTCACACAGAGCTTCACGCGCTTCGTCGATTCCTTCGGGAACCGCATCGCGCATCTTGTCGAATGAATTGGTAGTGCTCATTTGCATCAACTGGGCCATGTTGAGCCGCCACCAAGCTCTTGCTCCATACATCCCTTCGTCGCTGAGGTCGACCGGGGCTTCCGGGAAAAGGAAGGCTGACTTTTGCGAATTCTCGGGGAGATGATGAAGGATATCTTCAAAGAGTCCTAGGAGATCGGAGCCAGACGCGCCAAACCCGTGACAAAGAACGACAAGCGATGCCGGTACGGACTTGGCAGGACGAATGAGAACGGTATCTAAAGTTCCAAGTCGGGGGCGCTCTAGGAACCAAGCTTCAGGGTCAAATCGCATAGTGAATGGATGCCAATCGGGTTGGCACGATCGGTGAAACGAGCAGTTCGTCGTGAACCGAAGCTTTACCTAAGCTCGCGAAATGCGGTCCACGACATATAGCCGAGGATAGCAGAGCAGAGCATGAATGCGAGATCCATTAGCATGCTTCGGTAATTAAAAAGCGCGCCCATGCCTCCCAAGCCCATGATGAAATTGACTAGGAACAACAAAAAGACCAATCCAGCGACCACAAGACCGCCTAGACACAACATTCTGGGCATCAAGTACCTCGGCGCTCTTCAGGGATGCTCCCAGTAGCTGGGTGGCTGGTGTGAATCGGGATGTCAGTGCAACAATGCAGCATGGTGACGCTAGTTTATCCTAGCTCTCGAAAGTCCGAATACAGAAATTTGATCTGAAAAGGTTGAACAAAGCTCTCAATTGAGACACCTTGCGTCGACGGCTAGTATAGTTGAACTTTTTCGACTGTCATGGGCCAACTACCAGACGTTTTGTTTTTATCCAAAAAGCTTTCCATCGGGGCCAGAATGGCAGGAATTGCCGCCACATACGAAGTGATTTGGGTCGGGTACTTCAGCGGTTTCCGGATGGATTTGGCCAAATTGTGTGAAATGGTACATTCCGCCGGGGCAGAATTATTAGTGAATGCGATCCAAGGACTTGGCGTTTTCAGCCTCAATTCTCAAGAAATCCCAATCGGCTACCTGGCTGCCGACGGTCACAAATGGATGTTGGGCCCCGAGGGCGCCGGCTTTTTTTCGTTCGGCAAAGCAAATTGGAGGGACTGGAACCTCTCATGCAGGGCTGGGGCGAGCGTCTTCCGCGCTCGTAGCTCCGATCGATTGGATGATGAATTGAGCGGAATTATCACTTTTAACGTACGGGGTGTGGAACCCATGGACGTTCGCAAACGCCTTCTCGACGAGCAAATCGTCGTAAGTGTACGGCACGGGCGCTTGCGTATAGCCACGCATGCTTACAATGACCAAAGCGACATCGATCGCTTAGTCGAAACCATTCGATCACTTTGCCGATAGCTTAGGAAACGTTTCTATGAACACCAGCGACCCAAACTTCAATCCTTATCAACCTGTTAGTGGGCAAGACGATTTACCGCAGGGTACTCGCCCGATTCAAGGATTTGTGAAGGTTGTGTGTATCTTTTTTATCGTTCTAGGTGCCTTGGGACTCCTGAATACGCTTCAAACGATAGCCGGGCTTGCTTTTTCTATGGCAAATAGTGCGAACGGCGGCCCCGCAACCATGAACCCATTCGCCGGTGCACAGGTCCTCGTTTTTTTGATCGCAGCGTTGAATTTTTTCGTTTCCATCGGCGAGATTATTGGTGGAGTCATGGGTCTCAAACAAAAACGGCTTGGAGCCATGTTGATCCGCGGCATCTCCGCATTCATGCTCATTTTCAAAATTGCAGAAACTGCGTTCGCAGTCGTCTTCACTTATCTCAGTATGGACGCAGTCAAAGCGCAAGTCCTGAAAGACATGCCGAAGCAACCCAATGGCCCCGACATCGATATGGGCTTTTTTTTAGAAATAGGCTTGTTCGTCGGAATCGGTCTCTCCATTGCCTTCGGAGTCTTAATGTTTCTGTTTTACCTATTCGCATTTTTGAGATTCAACCAACAAAAGACGTTGTCGCAATTCAATTAAAGGAATCTTGAGCCATGCAATCCGACTTGAGCCCAACCAAAGCGGTCTACACCGGTACTTTTGACCCAGTGACGCTTGGTCATCTGCATATCATCGAACGCAGCGCCAAACTTTATTCGTCGCTCGTCGTTGGAGTCGGAGTCAATTCCGCGAAGCAGTCTCTATTCAACATAGAAGAGCGAATTGAGTTGATTCAGCGAGTCACCACCCATCTACCGAATGTGATCGTCCAAGCCTTTGATGGTTTAGCCGTCGACTTTGTGCGCGGAATCGGCGCCAAAGTTATGGTGCGAGGGGTGCGACCACTCATGGATATCGCCGCCGAGTTCACCATGATGATGGCCAATCGGCAATTGGACGCAGACATCGAAACAGTATTTCTAATGGCGGATGAAGTCTATGCGCATGTTTCAAGCACGTTGATCAAGCAGATCGCCAGCCAAGGTCATGGGCGATCGCTTGAACGATTCGTCCCATGCGAAATTGTTTCCAGCTTGATGGAAAAAGTTCGGTCCTCCCAAAATTCTTGATCGCATCGTGTCTCACACCTATCGCCCAATGGGAGCGGGTCGCTCTCACGATCCCCACGCTGGACTCGTTTTTGTTCGTGGATGCGGAGATACTCTGTGGGACATCGACGGCAAGGCCTACCTAGACTTCATTTGCGGCTACTCTGCCGTGAATCTCGGACACGCTCACCCTCGACTGCTCGCTGCCGCACGGACGCAGCTTTCGCAACTGGCGTTTTGTACTGGCGCCTCTCATCCTTGGCGATCCGAGCTCGAAGAAAAAGTTGCTCAGCTTGTCGACGGTCCATCCTTGGAATCAAACGAGACAAAGTCGAAGGTTTGGTTGAGCTCAACAGGATCGAGAGCCGTCGAGATCGCTTGGAAGATTGCGTTTGCGAACAGGCCTGGCAAAATAATGCGATTCCATTTGAGCTATCACGGACGTTCGCTTGCAACGGCTCACATTAGCGACACAGGCAGTAGCGATGCATTGCGGCATCAAGTTGGCGTCAAGGCATCCAGGGAGGGTCAAGAACTCCATTGCGTGATTCCATTTCCAATGTGCGGCCGCCAATGCGACGGAAAATGCGAGGACTGTGATGCGAGCATTCACGTTGCCAGACATTGGCTCGATTGTCACAGCGAAGACACGTCTGCCATGATTTTGGAACCTGCGATTGGTGCGCGTGGATACCATTTTGCTTCTGGAGCCTACTTTCGACGACTGGTAAAACTCTTACGCAGTTATGGTGTCCAGGTCATTAGCGACGAAATACAGATGGGGCTTGGCAGACTTGGGTCCATGATTGCGTCGATTGACGATGGCTGGAAACCTGATTTCGTCGTTCTTGGCAAATCGCTCGGTGGAGGCATAACACCGATATCGGCGGTCATTGGCGACCGAGATCGCATGGACAAATTGCCGCAAGGGTTTGAAAGCGAGACGTTTGCGGCGAATCCTTTGGCTTGTAGAGTAGCACTGGAAGCGATTTCTGTGTTGAATGATGAAAGTTTGATGGCAAGTGTTTCAAGCCGTGGCAATTTATTTCGAGAAACATTGCGGGGAGCGATTTCTGCGGGGTGCAGAGTGGATGGACGTGGCTTCGCAACCGTCATCGATTTGTCTGGATTGTCCAACCAAGGTGCTCGAAGTGATGATGCGTCTCGCATTGCTTGGGACTGGGTATGTCACGCGCAAGGACAGGGCCTACTTGTGCATCTGACGGGTGTCGAGCGGAATCGAATCGCAATCATTCCTCCGTTGAACATGGAAGACGCTGCGTTGCAACAAGCAATTGAGATCTTGAGTTCGTTTTGGAAAGTCAAATAGGAAAAAGGAAAGAAATGTTACTTGGAGAACCGCAACCGAGCCAATACGACTGGAATCTTCAAGTCTTTGGGTTCCCTACTCGGGTCACATGGCTTTTTTGGGCTGTGAGTGCCGCGTTGGGCTACAACTCGGCGAGGAATGTACAATTCGAATATGCCGCACAGGGAGTCAACGTGCCGTTGGCAGCGCTGCTCGCGGTTTGGGTAGGGGTCGTATTCGTTTCAATTCTTGTTCACGAGTTGGGACACGCTCTCGCATTTCGCTATTTTGGCATCCAATGCCAGATCATTCTCTATCAAATGGGAGGTCTCGCAGTCCCAGGTGCGGGCATGCTTTGGGGGAGTCGAGGTCAGAAAAAACGGCTAACGCACCTAGACCAGATCGTCATTTCGGCTGCCGGTCCGGGGATTCAGTTGTTGTTGGCGGCAGTCGTTGGTTGTACTGCCATCCTTTGCGGAATTTCCTCGCGAGATTTTTCGTGGTTGACGAATTACCTTGCGTTGGAGGTCAGCAAACCGCGAAACCCATACGTCTTTGCTACCGTCCACTTCATGGTCACGGTCAATATCTGGTGGGCCTTGATCAATTTGCTTCCAATCTATCCTCTTGATGGTGGGCAAATTGCGCAGCATGTCATCGGTATCTTTCGGCGCACGAGTGGCTTGATCGAGGCGTACACGTTGGGTGCGATCGTTGGCGTATTGGTCGCGTATTGGTTCTATCAAAGTGGCTCCACGTTCAACGCGATCTTCTTTGCATCGATGGCATACAGCAACATGCAAGCGCTGCAATCAAGCAATGGACCTCGAATTTGGTGATCCAACGAAAAAAATTTCAAATTTTTTTTGCCCACGTTGCGATCTGTTTTTCGACGATCCAACATGCCTCAATCCACTCGGATGAAGGGCCAATTCGAAGTCTCGAAATGAGTCCTTGGTTCGATCGATGATGCTCGACAATGACCTCGCGAGAATCGTGTTTGCATCGCGCATTCGAGACCGAGTAAGCAACGCGATCAAGAGCATGTGCGAAACACTTCAAGCAAATGCAAGGTTATCGAGATGCCAATAAATTTATTGGTCTTTTTGATTTTCGGTTGCATGAAACGATGCAACTTGACAATGCACAAGTGCGCGTAACGATGCTTAACCCATCGCTTCGATAGGGTCATCATGCGACCAAAAATCACGACGTTGGTTGGCTCGATAGAAGCGATGATCATCGATGTCATCGTCATCCTCAACAGCAGCCTCATGAGCGATGAGCGCAAGCGATGCGCGCGAAAGAAATTGACATCGAGCGGTGGAAAAACGGTTTCATTTATGTGGAAAAATTGTCGAAAAGATGTTGCATTAAGTTTCGACTTTTATACAAATAGTCGGATTGGATGTTGTTCCTTTGAAGACATTGCTTTGATTGGGTCCTCGATTCGTCGAGAACATGACATGACGTCACCAGCCGAAGCAGTTTCGACAAAGGGTTACTAAGTACCGGTTGCTGAACACAGCTTGATCATCTACTGCTTCTGATGATTGAGTACTGCGGCAACCAAAGTTTTCGCATTTCGGAGGATGTATCCGTGGCCAAGAAAAAAGCTGGAGCGACGAAGAAGAAGGTAGCCAAGAAGGCTGCCGCCAAGAAGGCAGCAGCACCTAAGAAGGCTGCAACCAAGAAGAAGGTAGCCAAGAAGAAGGCTGCTAAGAAGACTTCAACGAAGTCTCCTTCGTAATCCCGTTGCTCTGCTAGAGCACTCGGCTTCTTGTCGAGATTCTGCTCGAAGCAACAAAAGTTAGACCGCCGAGGTTCATCCTCGGCGGTTTTTTTTTGCCCTGAGGGTTCCTTGGCGGCGTTCTGCGGAATGTAGCAGGCACGCTCCGTCGTGCCGTCCGCAGTCGAGCTTTTGCCAGGATTCTGGGTGGACGGCACATGGAATGTGCCTACTACTTTGATTTTCCTCGGCTGTGTCAAACTAGTGCGGCAGGGCGTTAGCGGAATTTCTCTCTCGACCTCGCGCTGGTCCATTCCGTAAACTCGAAGGCGATGTTGCCGAACGGCAATCGAAGGAACAACCGAAATCTCCATGGAAGGGTGACTCGGAAGATGTCAATTCAGAGAAAAGACGAAACGGGATTCGCAAAGCCAGCAAAGCGCAATCGCTTTCGAAAGCGCAAGATTGTATTGATCGGTTTGACCCTCGTTGGCGTGGTCATTGGTGTAGGAGTGCCGTTCGCGCTCCAAAATCGCGACTTGGTGGTCTCCGCGATTAACCGAAACGCGGGTATCGCACCCATGCGTATTGACCTAGTTGCTATCGAAGGGGGGTGGCTTCGTCCGATCAAAGTCCGCGGGCTGCGTCTGATCGATGATAAAGGAGCTGAACTGATCAAAGTAGCCGAGATTGAAACGGAATTGAATCTGATCCGGCTTGCAACAAACTACAAGAATCTTCGCACCATTACCATTCGCGGTGCAGAAGCGGTCATTGACGTCCAGCCTGGCACAACCAATATCGAAGAAGCCATAAAGCCGCTTCTTGCTTCCAATCATCCAACGACTCCCAATGCTCCCTCGGCATCCGGTCCCGCTTTGAGTTTTCCCCTTGGACGCATTCGTATCGCGGACGCAATCGTGCATGCCCGAGATAGCGTCGATCTGACTGCTTGGGATCTGAAAGTAAGCGAGGCCGATGTGCCTTTGCCGACGCAAGAGCAGCCCATTCCCCCGATTACCTTGGTCGGTTTGGTGCAACAAACGGCGGCCTTGCCGGGTGAGACACTCATGGGCGGTCAGTTCACCATTCGAACTCAACCGATCGCCGGAGCATCCGGGGCTGCAAGCTTCGAAAGTTTCGTTCCGATGAAGATGAATATTTCGACCAATGGCTTGCCGCTCCAGTGGTTTAGCCTGGTCAAACGTCGCATGCCCGAGATCCCGATCGAACGCATTCTTGGATTGGCCACAGTCCAGGCCGACATCGAATTGCATAGCAATCAGCAAATTTTGGCACAAATACAAACGGCTCAGATAGACTCTCTCCGCATCATTGCCCCTGAACTGGTAGGTAAGCGAGGAGCGGGCCTTCAGCAAATCAAACTCAGCGGCACAATGCAACTCTATCAAAACCGCTTGGTTGCGCAGAACGCGATGCTGCAATGCGAAATTGGAGCGTTAGCCGCCAATGCCGATTTGCCTTGGCCACTCGTAACGCCAACTGTCTCCCAACCTTGGATCCGAGACGCGGACCTGGATGTTCGAGGCGAAGTCGACGTGGCGCGTCTGATCCAAGCCGCCCCGGACCTGATTCAAATGCAAGATCAGGTGCAGCTCCTTTCAGGCAACGCAACCCTCTCGGTATCCCAGCGCAAGCAGCCAGTCTCAGCAGGTGCAGTCCAGAGCCCACCGACAAGCAACTACCGAATGCAGCTTGGTGGACTTCAAGCCAATGTTCAAGGACAGACCAAGCGATGGGACCAAGCACTCCAAGCATCTGTCGACGTCTCGGCAAACAATCAAGGTCAACCCAGTTTCAAGGCTGACTGCACGGCTGAGTTTTTCAAGATCGAAGGCGCAGGCGATCTTCAAGAGGGTCAGATTGCGGGGCACTTCGATTTAGCGAAGATGGAAGAGCGCCTATCGCAGTGGTTCGCTCTCCCAGTGGAAAGCCTTAGCGGTGCCGCCGAATGCAGTGTTTTTTGGAAACAAGATGGCGGTAATCGACTCACCGCCAACGGCAAGTTGAAAACGACCCCAGTCCAAATCGTGAACCAGTATGGCCAACTCGACGAACCCGCCTGGGATGGCGACTTTGCAATCATCGCTCGCGTCGAACAAGGACGCGTCATTCAAATCGATCGTGGTCAGGTGAAGCTTCAGGCGGCGGGAGAGCTGCTCTCGGCTGAAGTCATGGAACCAATCTCGCTCGATAGGGCAACACTCGGTATGGCTCAATTGCCTCCGGCCGGAATCCAACTCAAACTTGTCGGCGACCTCGGTGGTTGGCAGCGTCGCGGCCAGTTGTTTGCCGGCGTCGACCCCGGTGTCATACTCGGTGGCAAATGCGAATTGGATGCCCGCGGAGCTCTGGACATCAATCACATCGAAGTTACACAAGCCAACTTTGTTACCGAGCCGTTCCTGGTCAAGAGCGGCGAAACTACTTTCCAAGAATCGCGTTTGGTCGGCAATTTCTCGGGTCGAGTCGACTCGCAAAACATGACTCGCCTCCAAGTCGACAACCTACTCGTTCAATCCGGGTCGTTCGCATTGCAGGCCAAGGACGAAGCCGTTCCAAGTCGAGAACTGGCTCGAAAAGGAAACGCCGGATTCCGCATCGACCCATCGCGTTTGATGTCTGCCGTACGCTTCGAAACAGCTCATGCAACAGGCGAAACACCAAGCGGCATCTCCGTCGAGGGAGACATTACAGGTCAAATCGGATGGGAAGTTGATCCGCAAAAACTACTCTGGAAAATGATTTCGGATGCTACCAATATCAAGGCTTCGCAGCGCACGGGCAACCCGGTTGCAACTCAAATGGTCAGCACCGGCGGCAGCAAAACGAATTCGATGAGCGTGATTTGGGAAGAACCTCAAGCCAAGCTCGTAATGGACGGTCGCTATGATATCAGCTCAGGCAAACTCGAAATTCCGAACGCGCAACTGATGACCGAGTGGATTGCCTATGCCGGTCAAACGACTATGGCTACTCAAAACAAGACGACCAAGATCGTCTCGCAAGGAAGCCTAACCTACGACGCGGCCCGTGTTGCTCAACGTCTTCGGCCATGGACAGGCGACTACCTGACCATTCAAGGCCAAAAGACTCAGCCGCTGGAAGTGACTTGGACATCTAGCGATAGCGGAAATTGGGCCGATTCGTTGCAAGCCAAATCTCAAATCGGCTGGGACAGTGCGAACGTGATTGGAATCGAAGTCGGAGCCGCCGAAGTCCCGTTAAAGATTGAAAATGGTCGGTTTGTGTCCCGGGCCGAGATACCTGTTTCGCAAGGAGTTTTGCGATGGAACCTCGATGGCGATGTCGCTGCCAATCCAATTGTCATTTCACAAAGTCCCGAGAAGGTACTTGATAACGTCGCGATCACGAGACAAATGTGCCAAGGTTGGCTCAAATACGTAGCCCCACTGTTGGCGGACGTCGCGAGCGTTCAAGGCAACTTGAGCCTACAAATCGATCAGGCCGAGATCGTCCCGACCGATTTAGCACGTCAGACGATCAAAGGACAATTGCTCGTGCATGGAGCCAACGTAGGTCCAGGTCCACTGGCCGATCAGTTGTTGGTGTTGGTCAATCAAGTGCGTGCATTGCGCAAAGGTGCAGGTGCAACGGACGGCGGTGGGCAGGCCGTAAGCTGGTTGCAACTGCCCGAGCAAAAAATCAACTTCGACGTCGAACAAGGCCGCGTTGCACACCGCAATATGCAAATCCAAGCGGGGGATGTGGTGATCAATACTTCGGGGTCCGTCGGCATTGACGGGCAACTTGAATTGGTTGCAGCAGTACCGATCTTAAAAGAATGGGTTGATAAGACGCCTGCACTGCAATCGTTGGCCGGCCAACAGATTCAGATCCCGATTCGGGGAACGATTCAGCGACCCAAGATGGACATGAACAGTTTCGCATCCATTGGTCAACAACTAGCGACTTCTGCACTGCAAAACGTCGCCCAAAAGCAAATTGACAAGGGAATAGGCAAGTTGCTTGGACCGTTGTCGCAACAACTTGGGCCATTGCAGCAAGGGATGCAACAAATGCAGCAAGGAGTTCAACAGAACTTGCCGCAGATTCCCAATCTGCCATTCCCAGGTTTTGGAGGGGGAGGATTATTTGGAGGGGGGCAACAACCGCCCCAGCCTCAACCGCCCCAGCCTCAGCAACCCCAGCCTCAATTACCTTAGCCACCGAGCGAGCTTCGTATGCCCCCTCATGACGTAGTACAGGCTGCTAGCCTGTACTACTTGCGAAATACAGGCTGGCAGCCTGTACTACGTCGAGGGATGTTTTAGGACAATGGCAATACAGATTTTAGAGCTTCGCCCGTATAGGACCGCAGCTTGGGTGAAGCCGCACCTTGCTCGGCAACTTGCATGTTGTCGGACCGCTTTTTTGTGGGTGGCCGATAGATTACTTCGCTGGCATAACGCACGAGCGACTCAGGTGTTCCCGCAAAGACAACTTGGCCACCATCCTTGCCCGCTTCTGGTCCCATGTCGATGATCCAATCAGCGCACTTGATCACGTCGAGGTTGTGCTCGATCACCACGACGGTGTTGCCGCTTGCTACCAACGCATTGAGCACCATCATCAATTTGCGGATGTCCTCGAAATGCAATCCCGTCGTTGGCTCATCTAGCAAGTAGAGAGTATTGCCGGTCGCCGGGCGACATAATTCCGCAGCCAACTTCACTCGCTGCGCCTCACCACCGCTCAACGTTGGAGCACTTTGTCCAAGCGCTAGATAATCCAATCCGACTTCGCAAAGTGTTTTCAGCATTCCGTGAATCTTGGGTAACTCACTGGTCAAATCGCGAGCCTCACCAATCGACATCGTGAGGAAATCACTGATCGATTTGCCTCGGTACTTTACAGCTAAAACTTCTTCGGAATAGCGACTCCCGCGACATGCATCGCACTCGATCCAAACGTCGGGTAGAAAGTGCATTTGGATGCGGATTTGTCCGTTTCCCTCGCACTTTTCGCAGCGACCACCAGCAATGTTGAAACTGAAGTGCCCCGCGTGCAGACCCCGTAGTTTTGCGTCTGGTAGTTTTGCAAACAATTGCCGTACGTGTTCAAATACCCCAGTGTAGGTTGCGGGATTGCTCGACGGCGAATTGCCCAACGGGGACTGATCCACGCGCAGCACTTTGTTCACGTTATTGACCCCATCGATCCGATCGTGGGGCCCCGGTTGGAGATCCGCGCGATGCAACGCTCTGGCCAACGCGGGATAGAGAATGCTGTTGATTAGGCTGCTCTTGCCGCTGCCACTCGGCCCCGTGACCGCAGTGAAACACCCAAGCGGAAGGCTGACGCTGATGTTCCGAAGGGTGTTGGCTCTAGCTCCTTGAATGGTCAACCAACCTTTAGCGACATCGACCAAGGAAGTCCAATCACCACACGAGGACGGCTCGATCGCCGGAATTTCAATACGACGTCGACTTGGCAAATCGATTCCTTTCGAGCCATCGATAAACGGACCTGTGACGGATGCTGTCTGTTTCACGATCTGCTTGGGCGTCCCTTGAGCAACCACGGTTCCACCCAAGGGACCAGACCCAGGCCCAAAATCGCACAACTGATCGCTGCTTGCAATCACGTCTCGGTCATGTTCGACTACCAACAATGTATTGCCAAGATCCCGCAATCGATGCATGGCACCAATCAGCCGCTGGTTGTCACGTGGATGCAGTCCAATCGTTGGCTCATCGAGAACATACAGAACGCCGCATAGACCGCTGCCAAGCTGACTTGCCAGTCGGATGCGTTGTGCTTCGCCACCGGACAACGTGTTTGCGGCCCGATCGAGTGTTAAGTACTCAAGACCGACGTCTTCCAAAAACTGCAGTCGTTGCGTGATCTCACGATGCAACTCCCCCGCGATTTTCTTTTCCCGTTTCTCGAGTGTCCAAGCCTTGGTCGTTGCTAGTAACTCGCCGATCGGCATGCTTGCGATGTCGGCAATCGTGAGCGACCGAAATCGAGAATGAGCTGCTTCAGGCCTTACCCGAGCTCCTCCGCAAGACGTGCACGGCACCTCTGCCAAAAACCGCGATAACCGCATCCGCAATCCCATATTCGAATTGGACGCAAGCTCTAACGCAGGGAACACACCTCGATAGTGAAAAACCATCACGACCGATGGGTCCTTTGCTTGCATACCAGACGCGTTGGATGGGATGTCCGATTTGAGGACAGATATCTCGCGGTCAGGCAATCCATGGAACAGAATCGAACGTTGCCCGATCGGCAACTCGGAAACAGGTCGATGGATCGGGATACCCGACTCGCGACAGAATGCTCGCAACATTCCCATGGCTAACGGATTGGCTAGGTCCGGCCACAGCAGCAATGCTCCTTGCTCCAGCGAAAGATGGTCATCTACCGAAGCGGCTGGGTCGGTTCCGGTTTGTGTTCCCAATCCGTTGCAGCTTGGGCACCAACCAACCGCCGTGTTGAATGAAAAACTATGGGGTGTCAGCGGTTGAAAGGAAAGCCCGCAGGGTGCACAAGCCAATTGCAAGGAAAACGTCTGGACGTCCCAATGCACTTCCGCTCGGTCGTCATCCACAATGGCCAACTGGATGACACCGCTCCCCATCGTCAATGCTGTGGATACGCTATCACTCAACCGCGAGCGGTCTTTCCCATTCAAGTGAATTCGATCGACAACCAACTGCAACTCGGTTCGACTCTTCTTTTGCAACGCAGGTGCAGCGTCGATATCGTGTGTACGACCATTGATTCGGACGCGGACGAAGCCTTGTTGCTTTAACTCCGCAAAAAACTGCTCCGGTGTTTGGTTGGCATGCGGAACGATCGGAGCCAACAACAGCGCGCGCTGACTGGCATTCCCTTTTTCCCCAGTACCCAATTCCAGCAAACGATCAATGATTTGATCGCTGGTCTGGGTGCTAACCGGTTCGTTGCAGCGAATGCAATGCATCTGCCCCAACCGAGCGAACAGCACGCGGAAATAGTCGTAGATCTCCGTCACGGTACCTACAGTACTGCGTGGCGTATGCGAGAGATTGCGTTGCTCGATCGCGACCGATGGACTCAAACCCTCAACGCGTTCAACCATCGGCTTTGGCATCTGACCGACAAACTGTCGCACATACGGACTCAAGCTTTCAACGAAGCGTCGCTGACCCTCAGCATAAATGGTGTCCATCGCCATCGACGTCTTACCGCTGCCGCTCTGACCGCAAAAGACAGTCATCTGATTGCGGGCAACCGTCAAATCGATATTCTTAAGATTGTGCTGTTGTGCCCCGATGACCTGCACGTCTTGCAATGCCAAACTTGGGCCCACACGTTTGTTGGTCTTCTTTGCGTCGGTCTTGGATTTGGAGGTTGATTTGGCGTCCGCTTTTCCATGGCTTTCGAAGTATTTTTTGAGGGCAACTCCGGTATGCGATTTCTTTTGCTTGGCGATGAATTCCGGAGTTCCTTCGCACAGAACCTTGCCGCCACCAGCCCCTCCCTCAGGTCCCAAATCGATCACCCAATCGGCGGCCTGAATAAGGTCGAGATTGTGCTCGATGACGATGACCGTGTTTCCCCGGTCGACTAAACTCTGCAAGACTTTGAGCAGCAAGTCGATGTCATAGAAATGCAAACCGGTGGTCGGTTCGTCTAAAACGTAGAGCGTGCGCCCGGTAGCCCGCCGGCTCAGCTCCTTGGAAAGCTTGATCCGCTGCGCTTCACCGCCGGATAGCGTAGGCGAGGGTTGACCGAGCTTCAAATAATCGAGCCCGACATCATGCAGTGTTTGCAGTTTTTCGTAAATCTTTGGGAACGCAGCAAAATGTTCGAGGGCTTGCTGAACATCCAAGTCCAAACAGTCGGCGATCGACTTACCCTTGAACTCAACCTGCAGAGTCGGGCGTCCGTATCGTTTGCCTTCGCAGACTGGGCAAGGGACCCACATGTCTGCTAGAAACTCCATGTCGAGTCGATTTGCACCGTGACCATCGCAGGCTGAACATCGGCCCTGTTCTGTATTGAAACTGAACGTACCAGGTGAAAATCCACGGCGTTTGGATTCCGGAAGCTCGGCAAACAAGTCCCGGATTTCGTCGAATACTTTGACGTAAGTGGCTGGATTGCTGCGAGGTGTGCGACCGATCGGGCTTTGATCGATGTCGATGATCTTGTCGAGGTGCTCTAGTCCTTCGATCGATTTGTGCTGGCCGGGCGTGTCCTCGGCTCTTTGGAGTGCATTTCGCAGCGCAGGCGAAAGCACATCCGAGATGAGCGAACTCTTGCCACTACCGCTCACACCTGTTACGGCGACAAAGCAGCCGAGTGGAATCTCAACGTCAATATTTTTAAGATTGTTATGCTGGGCTCCACGAACGATCAGCTTCTTGCCATTTCCGTCACGTCGTTTTTCGGGGCGATGAATTTGACGCGTGCGATTGAGGAAACCACCGGTGAGACTCTTTGGGTTGGCAGCAACCTCCTCGAGTGTTCCGGCGGTCAGCAACTCGCCGCCACGGACGCCAGGCCCAGGGCCGAAGTCCACAATCGTATCGGCCGCTCGCATCGTATCTTCATCGTGTTCGACTACGATGAGGGTGTTGCCAAGATCCCGCAGTCGTTCCAGCGAGGCCAGCAATTGCGCGTTGTCTCGTGGATGCAAACCGATCGAGGGTTCGTCGAGAACATACAAGACGCCAACCAAGCCAGCACCGATTTGACTAGCCAACCGAATGCGTTGCGACTCGCCGCCCGATAAGGTGGGTGCTGTCCGTTCAAGCGAGAGATACGAGAGTCCAACGTCGAGCAAGAACTTCAGTCGTGCGCGGACCTCTTTGATGGCTTCGCCTCCGATGGTGATTTGCAGTTTGGTCAAATCCAAATTGCTAAAGAAGTCAGCGCAGCGGTCCAGCGAGAGTCGGGAGCAGTCGCCGATCGCAAGCCACGGACTGGATTGAAAGGCCGTCGATAGGGTTTTAAGCCGGATAGAGCGGGCCTGTGCGTTCAATCTCGTCCCTTGACATTCACTGCATTGTCCCGTCTCCATGTACTTTTCGTACTGCTTGGTCATCAGCGGATTTTTGGTGGCTCGATACATCGCGAGCAGATCAGGCACAATGCCTGAGAAGGCTTCTCCGTGCAAAGCCCGCCCCTTGGCTTGGACCTTGAGTCCTTGATATCCATACAATAGCCAATTGCGATGCTCCTGTGGCAGTTTCTTCCATTGGGTTGAGAGCAAACTGTTGTGTTCCAGTTGCTTCAAATGTTCGATGTAGCCCGCGAAGTAAGTCAGCGAGCGTCGAAACCATTTGGTCATCTCCGACGACTTGCCCACCAGTTGGATGGCACCGTTCTTGACGGACTTGCTCTCATCGGTAACCAGCATCTCTTCGGTGAACGTAAACGTTTCGCCAAGTCCTTCGCAACTTTTGCATGCTCCCTGGGGCGAATTGAAACTGAGCAACTGCGGCGTCGGTGGCGGATACGAGATACCGCATTTGGCACATGCGTAACTGGACGAAAAGACGATGTCCTCCGAAGGGTCGCTTCGGTCCAGCGATTGGTTCGCTAGGTCTCCGTTCTCGACAGCGGCGGTGGCACTCACACTTTTTTTCTTTCGGCTAGCCTTTTTTAGGGGAGTTTTACCGAGAGAAGTTTCACCGAGGGGAGTTTCAGGCGGACTTGCAGACGCATCGGGCTTCAAGCGTGAAAGCAGCATAGTCCCTTCGCCAAACTTCATGGCGTTATCGACCGCTTCGGCAATGCGTTGTCGGCTTGTTTGATCGATCGCGATTCGGTCGACAACCAACTCGATGCTGTGTTTGATTTGACGTTCGAGTGTGGGTGGATGGCTGAGCAAGCAGACTTGGCCATCGACGCGCGCGCGATTGAACCCGTGTCGGCGGAGGTCATCGAATAGCTCGCGATGCTCCCCTTTTTGCCCCCGAATGATCGGGGCGAAAAATATGTATGGAAAGGTGGAATCCATGTTCTGGATCCGCTCGATCATTTGGTCCCGAGTCTGCGATGCGATTTCCGAGTTGCATGTCGGGCAGAAGCCTGTTCCAACGCGAGCGAACAGAACTCGCAGAAAATCGTGCAACTCGGTGATCGTACCGACCGTGGAACGGGGGTTGTTTCCGGTTGACTTTTGGCTGATCGAGATCGAAGGACTCAAGCCGGACAGAAAGTCGACATCCGGTTTGGGCAACTGACCTACGAATTGGCGAGCGTAGGTCGACAGGCTTTCCAGGTAGCGACGTTGACCTTCGGCATACAGCGTGTCGAACGCCAACGAGCTTTTCCCACTCCCCGAAACACCCGTGAAGCAGATAAGTTGATTGCGTGGTAGAGAGAGATCGACGCTTTTGAGGTTGTGTTCGCGGGCGCCGCGAACAACGATCGGTTGATCCTGCGCTGCCACAGATTAGTGAACTCCAACTCCAGCGAGATAGCGTTCGGCATCCAGGGCGGCCATGCAACCTGTGCCGGCCGATGTGATCGCTTGTCGATAGTAATCGTCGGCCACGTCGCCAGCTGCAAAAACTCCTTCGACGCTCGTGATGGTTCGATAGGGTTGCGTCCAGCGAATGTAACCGTTGGCATGCTTCTCGACTTGACCGCTTAGAAAATTGGTATTTGGAGTATGCCCGATGGCCAGGAACATACCTGCCGCTTCGAGTACGGTCGTTGCTCCAGTATCGACATTCTTGACTCGAACGCCGGTGACTCCGACTCGCATGTCGTTCGCATCGCCAAGAACTTCATCGACCACTGAGAATTTCACGAGTTCGATTTTTGGATTATCCAAAGCGCGTTGCTGCATGATTTTGGACGCCCTCATTTCGCCGCGTCGCAAGATCATATGGACCTTCGATGCATACTTGGTTAGGTAGCTCGCCTCCTCAACTGCAGAGTCACCCCCGCCAACCACAACAAGCGGCTTGTTTCGAAAGCGAGGTAGCGCACCGTCGCAGACAGCACAGGCGCTGACCCCTTTGTTTCGGAATACTTCTTCGCTAGGTAAGCCCAAGTAGTTCGCGCTTGCGCCCGTTGCAATGATAACCGTGTGGGCTTGGAATGAACCACTCTCGCTGGTGTTGAGTTGAAATGGCTTTCCGGAAAAATCGACGCTGACGATATCATCTGTGATCACGCGAGTGCCGAAGTTGGTCGCTTGCTGCCGCATCAATTCCATCAGCTCGGGTCCGGTGACGGCGTGTGGATGTTCTTCGATCGGGGGGAGCATGTAATGTCGGTCTTTGTCGATGGCCGATTCGAGGAAGACCTTGAGTTTTCCGGTCGGAAAGCCCGCATAGTTCTCGACTTCCGTGGTTTGAGCGAGCTGACCCATTGGGTAGCGGCCCATCACTCGGTTTTCTTCCGTCATTGCTCCTTCGAAAAGCAACGGCTTCAAGTTGGCACGGGCAGCGTAAATTGCGGCGGACCAACCCGCAGGTCCGCTACCGATGATAATGCAGTTTTCGACGTTGACGCTCATGGAATATCAATAAAAATGTTGGTAAATCGGTTCGATGTCCGCAGGACCTTCGTCCCGCACGTTGGGACCAAGTTGTAACACAATTCGACGATTTCAACTAGAACTGCGTAGTTCGACTACATTCGCAACACACCAAGACACAGCCGACAAAAGGTGCAGGTACGCTCCGCCGTGCCGTTCGCAGTCGAGCTTTTGCCAGGATTCCAGGTGGACGGCACATGGAATGTGCCTACTACTTTGACTTTTGTCGGCTGTGTCCAACAGGCATGCTGCAAACGTGGGGCACAAGGCCAGTGGCTCCGGAGATAGTCAAGCGAGATACAAGGCCACTTTCTATACCAAATCGGATGCGTCATAGAAATGCAAATAGACTGCCAGTGCGACGGTGGCAGCCAATCGTTTTCCAGGTCGCCCAGCACACGCGATTGGGCTTGCCTCTACCTTGAGGGCGGCTAGCAATTGCTCGAGCGTTTTGTGAGGGCGCTCCGCGAGTTGAATACTCTTCAAGTGCAATCTTGGATGGCACAATCTCGGATGGCCCAATCGCCGATGGCAAAGTCCGGTAATCTCGTCCAGCAGCTTTGGGATGTTCGAGTAATAGAAAGCAATCGTGTCGTGAGGCCGCAAGAATGCCTGCCAATTTTGCCGAACAACGTCCACCGAAGGGGCTTGCTCGAAAACAGCACTGGGGAGTTCAATATGCCTAAGAAACGTCGACGAAAATGCAAAGGGGGGTTGGAGTGCAGATTCGAATCGTTCCCCCGTTCCAAGTCGTTCGGCTACCCAATAGATCGGCGCGCGCCATTTGGCGACCGAAGGACGATCTTGGTTGAGATCATCTCCGGCCCTACCTAACTCTACACCGGGTGCCGACTCGCCATAGACAACCACAATGTTCTCAAGGTTGCTTTGGAGCGATCTGGGGATGTTTAAGAATTTCTCTCGGCGACGGTGGTTCCTGCGGGACCCGTATTCGGCTTTCGGAAGAGCTAACTGGCTCTCGATCATCGTGTCGAATGCTGCCAGCAGTTCTTCGAATCCACGCGTTTCTGGTTCTAAGAAACGCAATGCAGCCACCGTCGCTTCGACGGTCGACAGAAATGAGACATCGGGTTCGCGACGAATGCAGTATCGACTCGGCTCAGACGGTGCTAGCCGATATCTCGGAAGTCGCTGCAATTGAGGAATATCGCGCACCAGTGTTTTCGAATGATGCCAAGTACCATCCAGGACAACCAGTTGCTTTGGTCGCTGATCGACTGCAAGATCGTTCATGAGTTGCGAACCTGGCCCGGGATACAATAATCCGGCATCCGGCAATAGCGTTGTTTTTGTAAGGAGATCTGCAAGGCGATCGTTGTGGTCGACCAACAAACTCGAATTCAACAACGATCGTCGAACGATTCGGGCAGTGTTAAAAGGATGAAACCGTTCTCGCATGTGCTGAACGATCAGAACCCGCGTGCGATTGTCGATCTGCGGAATGCGGTTGCAAAAACAGCGATCCATTGGGCGATGGCAACCGTAACAGCGAGCCCTCCAATCGCATCGATCCGTTTCCGCTTGTCCAGCAGGCAGTAGCTCATGTTCGATGGGAGCCCTACTCCTTGCTGTTGCGTTCGGCATTGCCAGCTCTGGCTTTCGGTTGGGCAGGGGGGGACTTCTTGACAAGTTCGACGAAGCTGTCGGTTTGACTTTGCCAAACTTTTTCGAGTTCGATCACTTTGGTTGGCATTTGAGTGGCAAGGTTTTGCTGCTCGGCTCGGTCGGTGGTGAGATTGTACAGCTCCCATGGATCTCCTTTTGCGGCAACAAGCTTCCATTCTCCAACCTGCACTGCGCGATTGCCTTCGTGCAGCCACCAGAGACTATCTCTGCTTATGATTTCGTCTTTACCAAGGGCTGGCGTCAGACTCTTGCCAGGTGCGACCGGAGCTCCATCGGATGCCCATTCCTTTGGCTTCTCAACCCCAGTGATTTCCAGCAGCGTAGGAACGATGTCGATAACGTGAGCCGGAGTGTGGCGAAGTTCGTTTGCGGTCGTGATTCCGTTGGGCCAGTGGGCAATGAGGGGTGAGCTAATTCCACCTTCATGCACCCAAGTCTTGTGGCGTCGGTGAGGCGTATTGCAGGCTCCAGAAAAGCCTGGGCCGAGACAGAGATAGGACGCGGCGCTACCCGGCGTTGCTTTCGGGTCATGGCCTCCATTGCGCACCATAATCTCGGCGCTTGCACCATTGTCAGAAGCGAAAAGTATCAGCGTATTCTCATAAACTCCCATCGATTTGAGTTGAGCGAGGACACGCCCAATCTCCTGGTCCATGCGATCAACCATGGCAGCATGAATGGCCATCTTCGTCGCTTGGAATCGCTGCTGTTCTTCATTTAACTCTTGCCACGGGAACGGACGATTGACCTCCCCTGGTCCGAGTTTTTCCATGGCATCCGGGAAGGCATACGGCGGTCCGACATCGCGCTCCATTGGAGACAGACTGGTTTTCGTAATTCCCATCGCCTTTTGCCGAGCGAAGCGACCCTCACGCATCGCGTCCCATCCGCTTAAATATTGGTCGCGGTACTTGGCGATGTCTTGGGGTAGCGCATGCAATGGAAAGTGCGGCGCGATGAACGGAATGTAATGAAAGAAGGGCTTGCTGGCGTGATTGACAGCATGGTCCTTCAAGCATTCGATGGCATGATCGGCGGTCGCGATCGTGGCATAATAGTCCTTTTCATCCGCAGATCGCTTCAATGGCACATCGTCGACCGCGTTGCCGGCCGACGTGAAGAAGTTGCCTTGGTTATTCATGTTGAGCGAGCGAGCGAAACCGCCGTCAAGCACTTTGCCGTCGATATGCCACTTGCCACTGTGGTAGCTGCGATAGCCAGCGGAGTTCAAGTACTCGGGCAGCAACCGAGCCCAGCGTTGCCGAACCCCTTGTCCGCCACCCCCCACATTTGGCAAGGCATCGCGATGGATCTGCTGAGCGTAGTAGCCGGTTAGCAAAGCACCACGCGTGGGCCAGCAGCGAGCGGTGTTATAGAATTGAGTGAAGCGAATCCCGTTCTTGGCGAGCCCGTCTAGATACGGCGTATCGATCTCGCCACCATAGCAGCCGAGATCGGAGTAACCCAAATCATCTGCCAGAATCAGAACGATGTTTGGCCGAGCCGGCAGGACTGGCTCGGCCGCAGATGCAGAGTGATCTAAGCCGAAGAAACAACATAGGATCGTAAGGAAAGTGTAGCGATTCATCCGTAGTTCGGCAGTCTTCGAAAGGGTGATGGATGCAGGTCTATGGTAGCCAAATGGCACTCACATTGTAGAACAATTGTCCCAATTGTTCATGCTATCTGGCTTTACGCCAGTGTCGCGGCTACGAATCAAGCGTTTTGCCTCGTCGAAGAAGCGAACCGACAGCGCACTCGCATAAATAGCCCAAAAAGTGCAGAAAACTTGTTTCCCCGCCCTTGCGGAACGCTAAACTTCATAAGGATTTTCTAAACCCGGCCCGTGAGACTGAGGTATCGATGGCGCCCAAACAAGTATTGCATCGAAGTTCTATTGATGGGGCATCCGACGAATCGATCGTGTTGGTACTCTTAACGTTGCAGGACAGAATGTCCTTGCCTGCGGAAAAGCAGGATGGCTTGCGATTTCTGTTCGAATTGCTTAATCCGGCGACACTTTATTCGATCAAAAGTCTGATCGGGGCGAGCGTTCGACATCGATTGGATGACGAGCAAATCGCATTAGACGTTTTTTGCGACATGACTCCATATTTGCTAGGCGAGCGTCCCTTCAAAAACGCTAGTCTAAATGGTCTGTTATCTCTGTGCAGAAAGATTGCCAAGTCGAAAGTCATTAACGAAGTAACGAAAATCGGCAGGCTTCGACGACAGGAGCCCATCATGCAAAGCTTAATCGGCGAACTGCAGGAAAAAACGCGTGAGGCTCCCGACCAGCTCGCTGAGTGGCGAGAAGAAGTCGAGAATTGGATTCAGAAACTAAATTCTCCTGAGTTATCCGCAGTTCTCGTATATCGCATGGAGGGCCTATCCATCAAGGATGTTGCCAGTCGACTAAAAATCACAAGACGAACAGTTCAGCGTAGATGGGCCCGTATCTCATTGGCGCTAACACAATACCATTCCGAAGGAGGTTTCGCAGCTCAATTCCCAATTCCCCAAGTCCCCAAGTTCCCAAATTCCCAGCAATAGTAAAAGCAGATACGAATGGCGAAATCCAATAGCACCGTTCAAAATATAAAAACTATTTTGGGTGTATTTTCGGGAACCGTGTCGCATTGACCCATGAAATATTGCTTCTACTTGTAGGGGAATTAGTTGTACGTTCAAATAAGACAAAATCACCGAGGAATTGGAATCCGAAATGCCAAAATTTGTAGTGTGTCTTGGAATTGCGGCTATCGCAATGGTTGCTAACGTTGTCGTTCCAAAGTCGACATTGCTTGTAACAGAGACTTTCCATTCATCGATTTTCGGGGGGGCATTCGTTTACGTGGATTGCAACATGTCCGACTATACGGAACCATTGTGCAGGGCCAAAGCTGGAATGGTTTGGACTTACCCAGATCCTGTTTCTCCATGCACAAAAACTCGCAAGACCACTCAATGATTTTTTTCTCGATTGTAGTTGAATAGAACCTAGTGGCTGATTTTTCAGGTGGATCTTAATGACTCTAAACCGCGATTTTGGTGCGTTGATCGTTGTTTGGATCTGTACGGTGTTTTTCGGCCAATTGTACGGAGCCGAAAAAGCATCTGATTTCGATGTAATTTACCCAACGGCGTTTGAGTATCTTGAGTCACACTCTGCTATCCCTGATGGTGACGTGTATATTATGAGCGTGGGATCTGTGCGTGTCAAAGATCTTCACAATTTCCGTTTGAAACGCTTGTCTGCGACCACGATCGATCCCAAGTATATTCAGAACGGAATGAATCTTATTTTAGTTGAGACGACTCAAATCGCATCGGGGACCGAATTGTTGAAACTATCCCGACAAACTGAACCATTCAAGGCAGAATTTCCATCGAGCAGAGAAAGCTTGGAAAAACTAGCCAACGAACTTGACAAATGCGACTTGAGTTTGAAGCTATACTCAAAACCCAAGGTTCCTTTCGGGGAAACTCACCTCAGCAAGCTTCACGTTTTCACGGACTTTTCCATTCCGTTCCTACAGGGCAGTTCTAATACACTTGACCTTACTGAGATTCGGGTGGACGCCACAAAGCCTGATAGAAGGGTATGCGATCTGTCAAAAGGAGGTGTTCAGTTTCATGGAGAATTCGAAAAGTTTCAGGGCAACTGGCGACTTTTACACTCGTCACAACAGTCAAGACCGGCAAGTTCAAGATCCCAACAAAAGAAAGAGGACATAGTCTCAAGACTCATCTCCGTTTGTGATATTAAGTACGTCAATCAGAATGGTTTCGAAGTCACTTCCAAGTCCGAGGCGATCTACAGTAGTGGTAAGAAAGGTGGTTCAACGTCAAACATGGTTGCCACTGGTATGACTTTCGGTGGAACGGTGAACGCCCTTTTGACAGAGGTGATTCCGAACGGCACTCGCGTTTTTTTGGACGGACAAGAACAAATCAAAGCTGTTTGGCAAGACGGCAAGGTGGTTCGGGTCTATCACAAAGGGACCATCGACGATTTGAGTCAATCACAGTTTGCATCGACAGGTGGCAGAAACTTCGAGACCTATTTTTGGTTGTTGCTTTGTTTTATCGCTATTCCGTTGATCGTGGTTATTCTAAACAGATTGAATCGCAAGAAAAAACAGCAACCGGGGTTCCGAAGTATACCATGACCAAATCCTTTGCGTTGCACGCATTACTTTGCATTCTAATCTGCACAAGCATGCTCGGAAATTTTGTCCATGGAGCACAGATTCCTCGCCAGCAAACTTTGGGAAACTACTGTGGTATTTATGCGGTGTATGGTGCTGTTTCCACCGTGCTGCGCGAGGATGGACAATCGGTAACTTTGCCGTTTGACGATCTACTGCAGACGGACTTTGTGTCTTCGTACAAAGGGAGTTCGAGCGACGATTTAGAGAAAGCAGCAAGGTTTTTGGGTGCGGAGGCAACGACGTATCGATGGCTAAGCGCCTTCACGCTTCGATCATCTTCAAAACCGCTAGTTTTGCACGTGAGCCCTCGAGGCAGACCCGGCAAGTATACGCATTGGTTGTTGTTTCTTGGAATCCAAGATGGAAAGGCGTTGGTAAAGGACGGTGAGGGTGGTTCGTTTCTGGTTGATGTATCTGACTTGGTTTCGAGATGGGACGGTATTGCAGTCTGTGTCTTTTCTCGAAACCAATCTCCACCAAACTTTGTTTCTACAGATATTTTTGTCTTCACCTTGCAAATTGCCGTTGCATTGAGTCTTGTTTTTTTGGGTTCAAGTGTATTCCATTGTCTTTTATCACCTACCCTAATGAATGAGCTTATGGTGTTCTGCTGCGTGATTCTCTGCGGTTTTGTCGCCTGCTATTGCTCGCCCAGTATTCCAAAGATTCGTCGAGCTAACGCATTTGCAATTGCGCATGAACTTGGCGCAACCCAATTTCCGGAAATTAGTATCGATGAGTTGAGTTGCGTTTGTCGCGATCCTTCCAATTCCAGCGTTATTATTGACTGCCGCTACGATTTCGATTTTGTCGATGCGCATTTGCCCAACGCAGTCAACATGCCAGTCGACATTGCGACTGTACAGCTACTTGAGATGACCCATGGCCTACCGTTAACGACAGAGTTTGTTCTCTACTGTCAATCCGCTGGGTGTCATTCTTCGGATATCATTGCAGGTGAGTTGACGCGTTTAGGATTTCATCGATTACGAATTTTCCGGCCGGGAATGCTGGCATGGGAACGTGCTGGAATGCCTTGCGAGGTGCGGAAGTGACGTGGTGGTATACATTTTTATTGAAATTTGCGACGATAGTTTTGGCCACGATTCTAATGGTGAGTGGAGTGTTGCATCTAAGGAACCCACCTGATCATTTCGTCTCTATTGTCAACTATCAGTTCATTCCTGTAGTTGCAGCCGAAACTCTTTCGCTTTTGCTGCCCATCATGCATATCGCCTGTGGAGTCGGAATGCTCATAGGAGAACTAGCACGAGCTGCATCGATCGTCGCATGCTTTGTTTTTGGTACTTACCTGGTTTCTCAGATTGCAGCGTTCGCGTATGGGATGCAGATCAATTGTGGATGCTTTGGAACTTCACACCTGGATCCTATAGGATGGATGACGATTGCACGAACATCCATCCTCCTTGGCGTTGCCATAATCATTGTATACGCTTTGAACTTTCGAAGGCCTCTGGACTCTTCCCCCCAATCAAGCGGTCGCCATTTCCGAGAGGGCGTAACCATCATTGAATTGGTTGTAGTTATAGGAATCATTGGAATCTTGGCATCTCTAACTCTGCCAGCTGTTTCCGCGGCACGAGAACGCGCACGAATGGTTCAGTGCGTTAATAACCTGAGGCAATGCGGACAAGCAGCAATGTTGCACGAGTCCGCCGTGCGATTTTACCCCTCGAATGGTTGGGGGTATTTGTGGGTAGGGTTGCATGATAGGGGCTTTGGAGCAAAGCAGCCGGGGGGTTGGCTGTTTTCTATTTTGCCGTTCATCGAGCAGACACGCCTTTATGAAATGTCTCCAACTGAGAGTCGACGACATTCACGCGAACAATTTCAATCCTATGTTCGAATGTCCGTTGATACATTCTTATGCCCCTCACGTCCAGTTCCCGTGATAAACCCGGTGAGAGAACCGCTCGATTATCATTTTGGGGGAACGGTCGTGGATCTAGCCCGCGTTGACTTTGCGGTGAACGCGGGAGACATTTCGTGGGAGACCTATAGCGGACCTGCGTCGCTGACAGATATTCATTATGTTTGGCCGTCGACAAGCATGGCGAGTGGCATGTCCTTCGTTAGATCCGAAGTAAAACAATCGAATGTTCTGGACGGGGCGAGTCAAGTAATTTACTGCGGTGAAAAATGGGCACCGCGCGGCGAACAGTACTTGGGAAATGGTTTTAATCAGCCCTTAACCGCCGGTGAGAACCGAGACTTACATCGCTTTACCGTTGGTCCACCGGTCGGTGATGGCGATAGCCAACTTGGCTCGATTTCGCACTTTGGATCAAGCCATGCCAATGGATGTAATTTTGTTTTCGTGGATGGAGCAACTCACGTTATATCTTATTCAATACACCCAGCGGTGTTTTCGAAATTAGGAAACAAGGGGGATGGTCAATCGCTTGATCTAGGTGGCATTGTCGAGTAAGAGCATGTCTTCGGTCAGATGGGAGCGGTTAAGATGACCTTAATTGGACGCTTTCTGAGAGGAAATGCTTTTACTCGTACTGAAGGGCGGTGGAGAGGTTGAGCCGAGCGGCGCGTTCCGCTGGGATCATGGCTGCTACCACCACGACCGATATCTCGAACAGCAACGCTCCAATCAATAGCCAAGGGTGAATTTGATATTGGATGTCATGACCGGTTACCGGCATGGTTGTCAAATTGATTTCGTACGAGATCCAAATACCTGTCAGAACGCCAGGAACGATACCAATGATTCCCATGATCATCGCCTGAGCTAAAATCATTTTGCGAATTTGCCAACGCGTCATTGCAACGACACGTAGCATACCAATCTCTCGCGTCTGCTCCAAAATATTCATGGCCAACGTATTGATCAACCCCAACGCAGCAATCAAGGTGCCAACTGCGAGAACAGCCCAGAGTCCACCCACCATGCCATTGAGTTTCGATTGAATGATTCTTTCCAAGTCAACATTCGACTGAAACATCATTCCTGCCTCGTTGCATAAAGCTCGCAATTGATTTTCGACATTAGCCAACTCCTTTGGAGCCGCCTTGATGACAACCACATCGGTGCCATCGAAATTGAGAAGTTTCTTTGCAAATTCGGCTTCGAGATAGAGAGTCAAACCGCCCGCGATATACTCATTGGTCACTCCAGCAATTCTCAACCTAGTCGAACCTTGATTTGTGTCGAGCGGGATAGTATCGCCCATATGAAGATTCAGCCGTTGGGAAAGCACCGAACCCAAAACAACTTCTCCATTTCGAACGCCCGACATTACTTCCGATTCATTCCCCTCAATCAAATCGAAATAGTCCTGCGTCGTCGAGTTAAATTTTCGAACGACAACAACGACCGTTGCTTCATTGCTTCGCGCACTGACAAAGCGAAGCATATCGACCAACTCAACCCCAGGCATATCGACAATTTTTTCAACCAATCCATCGGGCATGTCCGCCGACTGCCCGCTATTCATATCCGGCATGGCAGCTCGAACAAAAAAATCCCCGACGATGGTCCGTTTGTACCAGCCCTCCACGTTTCGAATGTTGTCAAGGATGGTACTTGCCATACCTAATCCAGATCCCATTGCAATAAAGACAATTCCAATTGTCAAAGAAGATCGGCCTCGATGGCGAAGGATTTGCCGTCGCGCCAGCTTGGCTTCCGTCGGAAGAAACCTACCCAGCAGCCATGCCACCCAAGCCGTCAAGTCTCCAATGACTCCCGGGAGTAAGAAGACAATACCTATCTTCATTAGCATGACGCCGAAAATGGCATGTTTTACATCGATGACCGCGATGATCGATAGAACTTGGATTGCGGTCCCGATCAGGATGAGCGTACAGCCGAATCCAATCCATCCCACTCTTGAGGTTCCGAATTCGCCCGTGGCGACAACTCGCATTGCCTCAGAGGGTGACAATCGCGACGCACGAAATGCGGGAAAGAAGGCGCCGATTAAAGAAATGGCTACTCCGCATAGCGCTGCTATCAAATAGGGCCAAATCGAAAAAGGGCACGGCGGAATTTCAATTTCCAATAACTGAGCGGTCGACTTGCGAAGGATTGAGTCTCCGAAATACCCCAATACGCAGCCCAAGATAGAACCGATTGAGCCGAGCCATAGCCCTTCGCGAACGATCATCAAAAGCAATTGCTTGCGTGTGCCACCGAGTGACCGAAGTATTCCGAGCTGTCTACGACGTTCCCCGACATTCATCTGAAACGTATTGTAGATCATCAACGTCGAGATCACTAAAGCGAATAACGTTGCTAATCGAAGCCCTTGCTGTGGTGCAATCGTGCTTTCGTTTGCGACTTGACTTCGCAGCGTTGGCTCTCGCACATTCAAGCCTTCCGGAAGTTGGGCCTTGATCGCGTCTCGCACGTTCTCCATCTTTGCGCCCGTGTCCAGGACAATTTGAATGGCATCGAGTTTGCCCGGCGCACGTGACCATCGCTGAACGGTCGTGAGGTCTGCAACGATGAGTCCAGATTGCAGTGCGGCGCTCGCATCGTTTGGCTTGATTAAGCCGACAACCGTCGCAGCCTTGGGTTGCAAACTACTTTTCGTGAGAAAGCGCACTTCACTTCCCACTTTTACGTTGGTGGACTTCGCAAAGCTGGCATCCATCAATACGCCTGGAGTGTTGCCTTCGGTCTGTTCTAGCCCACCGCCTTCCACCAACTGATAACTTCGAACTTGTTTGTCCAGAGTCGGGATGACACCTAGTAACTGCACTCGGAAACGTGTCGGTGCTATTGGCTCGTCGGACGTGGAGTTCGCAGCGCCGGACAACGTCATATTGGAATAGCGGCGAAGAATGGGCGACGCCACAGCCACACCCGGCAGACTTGCAATCGGCTCCAACGGCTTGCCATCAAAGGATAAACTTCCGGCTCCTTCAATTTCAAGGGATGCATTTCCTGTTACGGCTCGCACCATCGCGATCTGAGCGAGTTGCGCCGATGTCGATGCGAGAGAAGTTGCAACAATGGCTGCAACTCCAATCACGATACTGAGCAAGGTGAGCAAACTGCGCGCTGGACGCGATTGAATTTCCCGAACAGATAGTTTCCTCAATGGCATCAGCGATTCCCCTCCGAGAGAATCGCGGGGTCGATCGGACGCAAAGGTACCTTTGGAAACTGCCCCGACCCCATGTTAAACGCCTGCGCATTGGTAGCAAACTCATCGTGAGAAAGATCGCGTTCGATGTTGCCATCGCGAAACATTAACAACCGAAACGCCGATTTCGCTACATTGGCATCATGTGTAACCATCACAATGGTTTGTTTCGAATCGGTAGCTAGTTCGCCGAGCAACTTGGTTATGCGACCGCTTTGCCTGGAATCCAAGTTTCCAGTCGGTTCGTCAGCGAGTAAGATCGCGGGCTTGATCACGATAGCTCTCGCGACTGCAACACGTTGCTGCTCTCCACCCGAGAGTTTGGCTGGAATATGATCGGCTCTGTGCGTGAGCTCGACGCGTTCCAGCGCCTCCATGGCGTGTTTCTTGGCTGTCTTCCAATCGACGCCATCCAATTCCAGCGGCAAAGCAATATTCTCGACAGCAGAAAGCGTCGGAATCAGATTAAACGCTTGGAAGACAAACCCGATTTTTCGTCGTCTCAATAGTGTGCGTTCGTCATCATTCAAATTGGCGATATCAACACCATCCAAAATCACTTGCCCACTTGTCGGCGGTTCGATTCCGCCAATGATACTCATAAGCGTGCTTTTTCCGGAACCAGAAGGGCCCATGACAGCCACAAATTCGCCGCTGTCAATGGTAAGATCGACACCCCTCAACACCTCCACAGCAACGTCCCCCGTGCCGAATTGTTTGTAGAGGTTTCGAGTGGTTATGATCGGCATCGGTTGTTTTTCGTCGATTGATAGTAGAAGAGAAGCTTGACATTGTACAGCGATTAATACTAACGTAGCAGCCCCCCTTTTGCGCGTACCGTTGCGTAGGTCAACCGTACGGGCCAAAAATGGGGCTCCAACGTGGTTTTGAGCAACAATTTTAAGGATTTGGTCACGTGCGAATTCTAGTCACTGGTGGAACCGGACTTTTAGGTAATAACGTCATTCGGCAGGCATTGAATCGAGGGTTCGAGGTTGCCAGTCTGTGCCGATCCGGTCGAAATAGTCAGTCTTTTGCGGGCCTGAATGTAGCGGTCTACTCTGTGGACTTAATGAATGCCGAGAACTTGTCTCAGGTCTTTGAGAACCCGTTCGATGCCGTGATTCATTGCGCGGCTCATATCCAAATCGGCTGGTCACGCCTCGAGGAAGGGTTGCGAGTGAATCGAGATGGTACCCAACGACTGCTTGCAGAAGCTGCCAAACATCACACTCGGTTTATTCACATTTCTACTGTTAATACGCTAGCCCTTGGCACGAAGGAACACCCAGCAAACGAGCAAACCATCGGCGATGGACAGATTCCATGTACTTATGTCGTAACCAAGCGAGCCGCCGAGGAACTCGCCGTCCAGTCGGCTAAATCAGGGCAAGATGTCGTGATCGTTCATCCGGGATTTATGCTCGGGCCGTGGGATTGGAAGCCGAGCAGCGGTCGGATGATCCAAGGCTTGCAGGGCTTTGCACCGCTGGCCCCCTCTGGCGGTTGCACGGTCTGCGACCCGCGCGACGTCGCCGACGCAATCCTCCAAGCAATCGAACGAGGCAAGCCCGGAATGCACTACATCCTTGGCGGTGAGAATCTTACGTATCTCGAACTATGGCAGCGAATCGCAACCGAGTTGGGCAAACGCGGACCATTTACCTACATGCGAGCCCCTAGCCGATTCGTAGGAAGTGTTGTCGGTGATATGCTGAGCAAGATTCTAAACCGTGAACTGGATGTCAACTCGGCCGCCATTGAGATGGCATCTCAATTTCATTGGTACTCAAGTCAGCGAGCCATGGATGAATTGGGTTACAAACCCCGGCCAGTGCATGAGTCCATTCATGATGCAGTGCAATGGCTTAGAAACAATCAACTTTTAGCTAGCTAACAAAATGAGCCTTAGCCCATTAAAAAATACCAAACCATGGGACGCACTCGAACGCGCGATCGCATTGGCGATGAACGCCCACCTCGGCCAACGAGACAAGGCGGGGCAGCCTTACATCCTGCATTTGTTGCGTGTCATGGAAAGCGTCAGCGATCCGTTCGAAAAGCAAGCTGGTGTACTTCATGATTACTTGGAAGATACGGCTGGAACGGTCGACGAACTACGTCGCAACGAGATCAGCGATTCCGCCATCCAAGCGATTGTTCTTTTAACACGCGTCGAGGGGCAGTCGTACTGTGACTACGTGATCGAGCTCAATCGCAACGCCATCGCAAAACAAGCGAAGCTGGCGGACTTGGAAGATAACTATCGCATTGGTCGCGTCGCTTATCGTGCAGGACATGAAACGGAGGACGCAATGCGGATGCAGCGCTATGCATTGAGCTATCAATTTCTAAAACAAGCGATCGGTGAACACGAGTATCGAGATCGCATGCAATGCCTGGAATGAGTGTTCGGTCCAGCGAATCGAGTCATCGCCTCGGGCAACCGTTGGCCAGAACTGGAAATAGCCAATTGAGTCAACCCTTTTCGTACCAAGTGGATAGTTTTGCGATGGTGCTTTCCATTATTGGCACGATGGGTTGGATCGGGCTAAATCTTGTCTGTTTTTCGGAACCGATGTTTGCGGGGCTCTGGTTGTATGGGTTGAGCGCGAGCGTAGCTTTTCTGATCTGGTTGATTTGGCGAATTGTGCTCTTTCAACGCAAATCTCCCAGTTTTCAACTTCGCGACTAAGCACACGACCGCCAAGAATCCCTGATGTGTCTCGCGGTTGCCCGGCTGTGGCGTTTGGAGAGCGTTGTTTGGTTCCGGTCAATCAACGCTTCGGATGCGTCAATCGAGCGGTTAGGCGGTCGAGAATAAGGCAAAATCCGGGAGACAAACACCGAGTTGCGACGTGTTAGCTGTGGTCTTGGGCTACAATTAGCAGATTAAACGTGCGAATACATCGGGAAAGATAAATGAAAAATCCATGGGTTTTAGCCGTCGTTGCTGGTGCGGTCCTGATTTTAGTTGCAATCGGTGGTGAGGTGTTGCTATCGTGGTTATTTGCGCCGCGAGTTGATCCAATGGTTGCTGCGATGTCATCCGGTAAGGGTCAACAAGTGGAAGACATGATGAAGGACTTTGGTGGCGTTAAGAAAACGCAGGCCAAGGTAATGATGGGGATTCTTGATAAAAGCTTGCGTGAGTATCAAGTACAGGTCGGTGAGACTCCAAGCAATCTCAACAGCCTATATGAATTGCCTAGCGACTTGGCAGACAAGTCGCGATGGGTGCGGAAGCTTGACAAGCCTGTCCCCAACGACCCGTGGGGGAACCCCTACAACTACGGAAAATCGAGCAAGACATTTCGTATCTGGTCGAATGGTCCAGACGGACAATACGGAACCGATGACGACATCGAGTACAAACGCTAGGTTCCCAAAGCAAGCAAGCGTCCAGAAAGTTTTGATAGGGGGCTCCAATCCTTGGCGTGTTTCAACCCGGAGATCCCATGGGCCTAGCGCACACTTTTGTCCTTGTTTTTCCAGGGGGTTGATGTGGTCGCAAGAGTACCGGGGAGCTATGAAAAACAGGTATACCGAGCCAAAGCGATACGATGGGCGTCCTGCGTACGTTTCCACAAAATGGGAGAGTAATTCGGTTTTGCCTGATGTTTTTCGCCTTGCTGACATCGGTGCCAATCCGGGCGAACGTAGCAAAACCAGAAATGCAAAAACCCCTGCGATCATGGCACCTGATGGTGCGGCAATCTCAGGGATTTCAATACCAATGCCCCCGCAAGGACTCGAACCTTGGACCCGCTGATTAAGAGTCAGCTGCTCTACCGACTGAGCTACAAGGGCAGGACAATATGAGCTCGATTTTAATTGCTCGGACTCAGCGAAAGTATGTTAGCTAGGTTGGCCCGCCTTGCAAGGCCAAGTGACACGCCATCACCGACAGTCAAGGCGAGCAGCAGACTGGCATGACCGGGCCCAGGGTGGCGCGCCCAGAGCGATTGCGATGGGTGCGGATTCGAAGTCCAACGCTTCGAATTCTCAATCCGCGTCCATTCTTGCCAAAAGATCCAACAATTTCGTTGCCGCCCGGTGAAATTTGCAAAACATCTGTTGACCGAGTCCCCTAAAATTGTCGATACTTTACTTTAGGCAATCTAGCCGCTCCACGAGTGGCTAGGTCATTCATTCCGCATACGATCTAGAAAGTCGATTAAAGGAGTTTTTTATTCAAAACGATAGGGTTTCTGCGGCAGAACGCAATCAGACAAGAATTAATAGCCAAATTCGGATTTCACCGATTCGAGTGATCGGTTCGGATGGCACTCAATATGGTGTCATTTCCACCGACGAGGCTCTCAGCCGAGCCCGAGATGCCGGTCTAGATCTGGTGGAAGTAGCACCAAACGAAAAACCGCCGGTATGTCGCATTATGGACTTCGGCAAATACAAATACGAAAAGAGCAAAAAATCCGGACAGCGCACGCATCAGACGAAGACTAAAGAGATTCGCCTGCGGCCTAAGACTGGTGAGCATGACGTTGAGACAAAAGTCCGTCAGGCGATCGGTTTCCTGCAACACAAGGATAAAGTGCAGGTGTCTGTGATCTTTCGTGGACGTGAAATGGCTCACGTCGATGAAGGCCGACGGGTAATGGAAAACGTTTTGCAGGAGCTTGCTGAGTATTCCAAGCTTGAGCAACCTCCATTGCAACAAGGCAAACGGATGATCGCAACCGTCGCACCCAAGTAGGATGTTAGGTCATGAGACTTGTGCGTTTTTCTCGCCCCGACAGGAATGTTGGCTGGGGGCTTTCGCACCTACAGGTCCAACGACTGCTACAGGTCCAACGATCGCAACAGGTCCAACGATCGCAACTGCGGTCGCGTTGCCCGAGCCTGGCATAGCACGCGTGCCGAATCGGTTCCTTCGAGCTGGTGACAGTTTGGAAATCGAGGTTGAAACGCTGGGTATCTTGCGAAACCCTTGCATTCAGCCAGTCTACCCTTGATTTGGCTAGGAAACTTCAAAACCAGTCGGCGAAACAGTTTTGATGCGTTATTATTAAACTCTCATCGCAACCCTCGCAAACCCTAAGGATTCACGTGGACACTTCTCGATTAGAGTCCAATTTTGATAAAAGCTCCAAAACTCCTTTCGTGGACGCGATTGCGCTTTTAGCGCTACGCGTTCTTTTTATTACGGTGGCTGCTGGCGTTGGCGCGATCTGGGCTAGGTCGGATTCCTTTCTTCATCCGATGATGCCTTACTTGGTGTTTTGCGGTGCGCTATTGGCCGCGTTTGTGGTCGTTGCGGCGGACATGATGATTCGGAAGAAGCGAATCGAGGTCATTTCCGCCGTCTATTTCGGATTGCTTGTCGGGGTTTTGCTTTCGTATTTGTTAACGATTGCGATGGACCCACTGTTGGACAACAACAAGGCACTCAAAACGTACGTATCCCTAGGTTCGGTCACTGTGTTTTGCTACACATGCATCAGTCTTTTGCTTCAGACCAAGGACGATTTCCGGTTCGTCATTCCGTATGTGGAGTTCTCACGCGACCTCAAAGGGATGAAGCCCATGATTTTGGATACCAGCAGCATCATTGACGGTCGGCTGGCTGAACTCGCAGACACAAGCATTTTGGACAGCCAGTTGGTTATGCCGCGATTTGTATTGCTGGAACTCCAGTCCATTGCCGATAGTTCCGACAAATTGCGACGCGTTCGAGGTCGGCGGGGTCTCGATATCCTGAATCGATTGCGCACGAGCGACAAACTGGATTTTGTGCTGTATGATCGCGACCTTCCCGAGTTTGCAGGCCAACCCGTTGACATGAAACTGGTTTTGCTCGCCAAGCACCTTGATGGAAAACTTGTGACAGGAGACTTCAACCTCAACAAAGTCGCGAAATTGCATAATGTCGACGTCATCGACCTCAATCAAGTGGCCGCTGCGTTACGGCCACAGTATTTGCCCGGCGAGGGATTTCAAGTGAGAGTTGTCAAGCCAGGCGAGGGTCACGATCAAGGCATCGGCTACTTGGATGACGGTACAATGGTGGTAGTTGAGGGAGGTCGCGAGCGACTCAATCAAACCGTTGACGTCATTGTCACCAGTACACTTCAAACGCAAGCGGGAAGAATGATTTTTGCCAAATTTGATGGCCCTGAAATGCGTAACTAACCAGCAGAAAGTTGAACATGAGCGAATGGCTCGAGATAGGTAGCAAAGCTCCGGCATTCAGCCTGATGTCGGATTCCGGGAAAAAGGTGAAGTTGAGCGACTACAAAGGTCAGCCAGTGGTGCTCTACTTTTACCCCAAGGACGACACGCCCGGTTGCACAAAACAGGCCTGCGCGTTTCGCGATGCTAGCACGCAAATGAAAGATCTGGGTGCCGTGGTTCTGGGGGTCAGTCCGGACAGTCATGATTCGCACGCAAAATTCCGAGACAAGTTCTCATTGAACTTCCCGTTGTTGGCAGACCTCGACCATAAACTTGCAGATGAGTATGGAGCTTGGCGAGAAAAAAACATGTATGGCAAGAAAAGCATGGGGATTCAACGATGCACTTACTTGATCGCTGCCGACGGAACCATTGCAAAGGTTTGGAAAAAGGTTAGCGTCGACGGGCACGATAGTCAGGTCATCGAGGCATTGCAACAGTTGGGACGCGACACATAAAAACCTTCTATGACTTCCTCACTCAAACTTGTTATTCATGGTGCTTCCGGTCGAAACGGTCGTCGTCTCATCGCACTGGGGCACAATGATCCCGATGTAACGATCCAAGCGGCCATTGTTCGACCTACCTCCAAGGTTTTAGGTCTGGATGCAGGTACACTTGCTGGCATTGAGCCCATTGGAGTTGCGATTGCAAGCCAACTGCCGGATCATGCCGATGCCGTTATCGATTTTTCATCGCCCGAAGGTAGTCAACAAGCGATCGCTCACTGCGTCATGCATGGCATTCCGTTGGTGATTGCTTCGACAGGCTTGAACCCTCAGCAAATTGAGAACATTGCAAAAGGTGCTGAGAGCATTCCAATTTGTTATGCACCCAATATGAGTGTCGCAGTGAACTTGACCATGAAGCTGGTTCAGAAGGCAGCTCGAGCATTGCGAGACACCCCTGGAGGAGCGGATGTTGAGATTGTGGAACGTCACCACCGGTTCAAGGAAGATAGTCCGAGCGGAACAGCTCTTAAGTTCGGGCAGATCGTCGCGGAAGAAATGGGTCTCACGGAGCATGTTCATGGAAGGCATGGGCAAGTTGGCAAGCGACCTCACAATGAAGTTGGCTACCATGCGGTTCGTGTCGGTGACGATGCAGGACAGCACACGATTATTTTTGGAATGATGGGTGAGACGATTGAGTTGCGGGTAGCGGCATCAAATCGCGACTGCTATGCGAGCGGTGCGATTGCAGCAGCAAAATACTTAATAGGCAAGCCCGCCAAGCAGTACTCGATGTTCGATGTTTTGGGCTTGTAATTGTGGCTCGTTGCGATCACGGCTACTTGTGCCGAGTCTGCGGTGAAGAGGTCGAGCACATTACGGACAGCGAATTGTACTTGAGGTATGTGATCGGAGAAATTGATCCCGAAACACTCCATGTAACGAGCGAATGCCATTTGCGTTGCGCGCCAGCCCTCTCTCAATTTATTGCTGACAACCGATTTGATCCACCTGTTGAAATGAAAGGCCCGTTTTCACAAACCGAGCTCGATCCGGATTTCGTTCAGTCTCGTGCTTCGCTCATCAATCGAGGATACGGACGCCTATGGGCGATTCGACTGGAACGACGAAAACCACTGACGGTAATAGAGTATCCGCTGACAGAATTTATCCAAAAATGGCAGTAAGGCGAGCTAGGTCAAAGCCTAGAAATTGCCTGTTTGAACTAGGTTTTGTTGAAATCGTACCGAATTCAAATGTAAAAATATTCGAAAGGTGTCTTTTTTTATTATTTTTTTGTTCTACGTACGATTAAGCTTGGGGGTGTTCTTTGTCACGCAACCTTTAGGCTATTCATACCACCATGACGCATATTTCTCGATCGCTTTTACTTCTTTCAGGATGCTTTTCATTTGCATGCGTTGCCAGTAATGCCTTCGCACGACAAGAGACGATTCCTAGGCCAGAGAGCTTGAAGAGCCAAATGCCCGTGGTCTCCGAGATTCAGTCCACGCCTGCCAACCCCTCAAATCAACGAGGCGATTTGTTTCTCAACCAGTGGTTACAAATCGACAAGGATCGCAACATTCGTGGGACAGTTGTCGCACTATTAGGAAGCGACACGATGTCATTGAGAAAGGTCAGAGTGTCACTTTACCAAGCGGGCAAGGTGGTCGCCTTTGACGACACAGATACCGAAGGAGAATTTCTCATTGAAGGAGTTTCGCCAGGCATTTACACGCTGGTTGCGGAGACTGGCGATTCGTTGGCCCTGTTTTCTTTGACGATTCTGGATTCTTTCGCTGGCGAGCATTTGCCAAACTCGGTCGAAGTGAGAATGATGTCGACTGTCGGTGGTCGTACATCTGAAATCATCCGTGGGCAGACAGGTCGCATGCAAATATCGCAACAGGTTCCTGAGAAAGATCCACTGGTTGCGAAACGGAAAATTTCCAGCACGCATCAAGTGATGATCGACGCAAATGGAACATTAAAGGGCGAATTGTCCAAACCTGTGGCTCGTGTCGATATGAGCTCAATGGTCGTCTATATTATGAAGGATGGAATCGAAGTCAGCAAAACGAACGTTGCGAGCGATGGCAAGTTTTCCGTGAGCGGACTCGCATCCGGATGTTATGGCTTGGTGGCAGTAGGTGATCAAGGGGTTGCAGCAACTGCTTTTTGTGCGACCAACCGAGATCTTGCAATGATCAACGCTGACAGGTCAAGATTTGTCGGGCTAACAGCCCTTCCAGCCGTCCTCAATGTCGAGCTAGGAGACCCAATTTGGGTCGCTACTGTTCCGTTACCAGAAAACGTGGTTGCAAGCGAGAACTCGGAAATGCCATGCTGTGGAAACTCGTCAATGGGCGGCGGCGGTGGGGGAGGCGGAGGCGGTAGCGGAATTGGTGCTAGTGGTGGTGGTGGATTCGGACAAATTGCAGGAATTGGCGGATTGATTGCCGTAGCCGCTGTGCTCGCGGCCGACGGTGGCAATAACGACGCGCCTGTCGCTAGCAGTATAGTTCCATAGTTGACTCGCTAGTCTCATTCGCGAAGGAATGAACGAGGCTGATCCGGTATCGCAATATCGAGTCAGCCTTTTTTTATTGGCGAATGAAACAAGGAATCACGCCGGACATCGGTCGACTTGAATCTGAAAAAACAAAGAAATCGTTGGCTGTTTGCATCCGGTTTCACGAGGAGAGCGTATCGATTACAGTAGGGAGGATACAACCAACCGTAGATCAACTGCCAACGTTGGTAGAGGTTGTGGCGAAATACGGGGCTGAAATGCTGAATATTGAAGAAATTACTCGAATGCCTTCGCAATCTTTGCTCGGACGGGTGGCCGCTCGTGAATCGGATTCTTTGACCGTTTGTATAGAACAATACGGCAACTTAATTTGGTCCTTGGCCAGGCGATATTCTCCCAGTCAAGCGGACGCAGAAGACGCCGTCCAGGAGATTTTTCTTGAGATCTGGCAAAAAGCAGACCGATTCAATCCAGTCATGGCAGCAGAATCCACCTTTGTCACCATGATCGCTAGACGGCGACTAATCGATCGTTATCGCAAACAAACTCGCTCAATCGAAACAAGCAGTTTTGGCAGCGAATTGGATGGCCAACTCGTTGCTACAAGTTCCTCGACGGTCGAAACAATCGATGAAGCTGCGAAAGCAACACGTTGCCTCGAAGGATTGCAACCCAACCAAAGAGACATTCTTCGCCGATCGATTCACGAGGGCCAATCTCATTCCCAAATTTCGAATGATTTAGAGATTCCATTGGGTTCTGTGAAGTCATTTGCAAGACGCGGCTTGATCCAATTGAGGCAGTGCATGGAAAAATTCTCCTTGTCGCCTCAGACTGGAGTTGCATCGTGAGCTCGATTGAAAACACCAACAGTCGATTACAGGAACTCGCGGCCGGTTACTCGCTAGGTGATCTTTCGGAAGCGGAAACACAAGAGATCAAGTCGTACGATCAGAAGAATTTTGTTGCAATGGTTGAGCGATCGGATGAAGCAGCAGCACGAGCGTTCCTTACTTTTCAGGGTTCGGTCCCAAGCGATGCGATGCCGGAGGAGTTGTCGCAGCGACTTAAGAACATGGCCGAAGGATTCTTAGAAAAGTCGATGGATGTTGGTCCAGCCAAGGTCGAGTTAGCCACTTACAATGTAGCACCTTCCACGGTAGGACTTCGCGAAATAGTAGCATGGCTTTGCGTGGCGGCTTCCGTTGCGATCGCGCTTTCCGTTTGGATTCCGGGACGGCGCGATGTCCAAACGTCCATGCTCGTTCTGCGAGACAATCTCATTGCAAAGAGTGGCGATTTGATCAGGAGCAAGTGGGAGTCGCCTACGCCAAAACAACCGGCTACGCCAGAACAAACGGCTGCGCAGGAGCTTGGCGACGTTGTCTGGAGTTCGTCGGCTCAACAGGGATTCATGACCATTCGCGGGTTGCCCGTCAACGACATTTCAAAAGAACAGTACCAACTTTGGATCATCGATCCGACTCGCGACGAAAAGCCGGTCGATGGTGGAGTTTTTGACATAACCAATGCAACTGAGTCGATCGTTCCAATACGTGCCAAACTGCAAGTCGACAAGCCTACGCTATTCGCAATTACGATCGAAAAACCGGGCGGAGTTGTAGTCTCCGACCAGAAACGATTGCCCCTGCTGGCAAAAGTGATTCCGTGACTAAGCCCGATCACCAATTCAACCCCTCTGGACTACCGTAGAGCATTTCGCCGTCCGCTCGGTTTCCAAGTTTGCTAAAGATACCTTTATCAATACTCTGAGATAGGAAATGCACCGAACCGTCTGCGAATGCGAATTGTGCCCCACCGGTGTGGTAACTTCCAAATCCCCCGACAACCAACGTACCCGATGGCTCGTCTGCCTTGCTCGTACGTGAATTATTTCTTAATGGGGTTTCGAAGTTCCCCGTATTTCGTAAGGACGCGGATGTGCCCGAAGCCCAACCCAAATCCTCCCGTCGTGAAAACATCTCGCCAAGCATGATCGTTTGCGATGATCCATCTAGTATCTGGCTGAATCTCAAGCGGCTATTGAGAAACAGGACTCCGTTGTTGTCTGCATCGATAGGTGCTTCCACATCGTGATGACAACCTGCGTAATTGGTTATGGCGATTTCTTCCTTTTCGTAATTATTGGGACTGGACGGACACAACAAGGTCGGTATTCTCTGCCGCCGAGCAGCCGCATTGACCGCGGCATAAGCTCCAGCTGCTTGATCGAAATTGGAATAGATCGAGCTCTGTTCCATCTGCGGCAATATCTGCACGCACCAACTTATATGCTGACCTATTGCCTCATTGCGAATTGGGCCAGTGGGATTGAGTACGCCCGATGGTAAGCGTTCCGAATTGAATTCCTGGTTATGAATTGCCAAACCAAGTTGAGCGATGTTGTTCATGCATGCACATCTTCGAGCTGCCTCTCGTGCCGCTTGCACAGCCGGCAAAAGTAGACCAACCAAAATACCGATAATAGCAATCACCACCAACAACTCGACGAGCGTGAACGCGTATCTAGTTGGATTGCGGCGATGAGGGAACGAAAGCGAGTAAGACATTATTTGTTCTCCTTAGGAATGGAATCGACGACTGTCATTTTGAATTGATGTGATTGTTGAATAAGCCCAGCGCTCGATGCTTTTTCGGCTAGTTTGGCGACGACTTTGACCAGGCGAGTCGAGTCGAGGTCGGTCGGCTCGACTTCAATGGTAATGAACACTTCTTCGAACGATGTTGGAGAAAGTTTAGGACTCCATTCCTCTCCGGAATACGAGGGGAGTTCTTGTAATTTTTGTTTCGCACGGAGCATTCCTGCTTCGCACAGAAACTGAGTCTGAAGCAATTGACGTTGCTTTCGTGCTTCGTTTCGAATGCGTAGTGCCGACTGAGCTGTCATCGCGACCGTTGCCGTTACAATCGCGAGGCAAGCCAATACACAGATCAACACAGTCCCATGGTGTTCTGCTCGGCGAGCGCTACCGTAGTTCGGCCTCGTCCCCTGGCGTTGCCAGGTGTCGTTTCGCGAAAAGTGTCTTTCGTTCATGGTTTCTTAGTAGCTTCCTCTTCAATGTCGTTTCTCTCACCCCAACGACCAGCGACGGCTGAAACGTTGAGATTGAGCCTAGCCACAGAGCCCGCAAAACCGGACTGGTGTTCGACCAACATGAGGCCACGTTCCGGATTGGATTGCTTAGAAAATCGAACATTCGTATCCGCGATGAGTGGGTACTGTTCATGGCTAACTACGTTGAAGCTGTCCGTATGCTCGCGCTCGACTCGCCCATCCGCGAATTTATAAATCGTACGTGTGCCGTTTGAACTCTCGGCGCTCATCGCAACGTCTGACTCGACTTGAATCGTCGATGCGCGGTGAATGTCATCTCGAAACTGTCGAGCCAGTCGATTCAACGAATGGCTATGGTTGGTGCGAGACGTTGTTTGACTCGACAGTTGGAACGTTTGATGCACAAGTTTGATCGCCAGTACCATAATGAGGCTACCAGCCATCGTACTCAACATGACTTCGATGAGGGTACTACCCTTGTGCTTAATCATGTTTTCGCTCCTTCGTATCGACCCAAGCGACCATACGGACTGGAGTTCCGTTCGCACCACGATCCCAATCGAGAGACAGCACCAATCGAGTGCCGTCACTATCCACGACGACCTCTCCGGAAATCGTAGCTTCGGGAAGTGCGTCCATAACCGAGTCCGAGGGTTTCAAATTTTCGAGCATCGCCTTGCGTTCGACTTCATTCAGGCTCGTGAGTAGCTCAAGTTGGTTGGCTAGCTCATGGATAGCCACT
>Ga0247839_1000376_pt1 | contig 78380 bp, 78 predicted proteins | sample LaCruzMarch2015__6_FD_192405 | JGI IMG/M metagenome (GOLD analysis project Ga0247839, IMG submission 192405) | Freshwater microbial communities from meromictic Lake La Cruz, Castile-La Mancha, Spain - LaCruzMarch2015_16m | ecosystem: Environmental > Aquatic > Freshwater > Lake | place: Spain...
AATCAAGGCTTTATGAATCCAGATGTTGAAGATGTTGATCTCGCACAGTTTGTTCCCGCAGCAAAGATACGTACCTACGAAGTTCATCCACTTGTTGATGCAATCCTTGATAAGGATGCCGAACACATCGAACTTCTTTCCATGTGGGCTCCTAATATGACAACAATCGTAGGTCGATTGGGTGGTGCAACCGTCGGAGTTCTTGCAAACAATCCTGCACATATTGCTGGAGTTCTGGATGCGGCCGCTGGAGAAAAGGCTGCCCGTTTTGTTCGCACATGTGATGCCTTCGGAATTCCTTTGATTGTTATCGCCGATGTGCAGGGCTTTTTGCCAGGTGCCGGCCAAGAGTGGGAAGGTGCTGTGCGCCGTGGAGCAAAGTTGTTACACGCCTTTGGCGAAGCGGTTGTTCCTCGAGTTACTTTGATTACTCGACGGGCCTATGGCGGCGCATACGTAGCAATGAACTCAAAATCTTTAGGAGCAACACGAGTCTTTGCCTGGCCTGAAGCTGAGGTTTCAGTGATGGGTGCAGTGGCTGCGGTACGTGTCTTACACCGTCGATTATTGGCCGATATTCCTGCAGAACAACGTGAATCCATGGAGCTTGAATTAGCGGCAGAGCATGAAAAGGTTTCTGGTGGAGTAGCTAAAGCCATTGAAATAGGCGCGGTCGATGAAATGATTTCACCTGCACAAACACGAAGTGCGCTAGCAAAATCAATTGCTAACGCACCTCACCGCCGTGGTTCACACGGCAATATCCCTCTTTAACTCTTAAAGGTTACAGAGACTGTAGCTGTAACTGTCTTTTCAATGGTTGAAGTGTCATATGCGCCGTAATCAGCGGTCATTGTTGAATCAGGTGTAGTGATCTGTATTGGGCCAGCCTTTACATTGACCAGTGCTCCAATATCTCCACCAACTGCCTTTGTTAGCGCCTCTGCACGAACCTTTGCATCCTTCATAGCCTCTGCCATCAACTGCGGGCGAAGCTCTGGAAGATTTGAAATGTAGTACTGCGGACCGTAGTTATTAGCGTTGATTCCTGTTGCTAGCAACGATCCAATTCCTTGGCTTAACTTCGAGACCAGTTCTACATCTTGTGAACGAACCGTTACATCACGTGATGCACGGTAGGAAAGAATTCTTCCCGTTGCATTGCCGTTGCTGTACTCCTCATTTGCATATGTTGACACAGCGCCAAGAGTTAAACCCTCGGATGGAATTCCACCTTGTGTTAAATACTTTGACAAGGAAGCTACATCAGCATCAACCTGCTTGACTGCGGTAGCAACATTTTGTGAGGAAAGACTTACATTAAGTACCCACACCGCGTTATCTGCTGTCGCAGTAGTTTTTGCAGATCCGGTAACAGTGATTCCATCGCTACTACGCGAAGCAAAACCAGATCCGACCTTCATTAATCCCCCACCAATGGCAAGTGACATGATTACCGCTGCAACAATGATCGTTACAGCTTTGCGGCGCTCTACGGTGATGATTGGGCTTTCGTTAAGTTGAGTCATATTTGTATCTTACACTTCAAATAGCACGCAGCTGAGCAACTTCTTGAAGGTCAACACTCCTGAAGCGATCTAACTCTAACTCCCAAGGAGTTCCAATTAGGGATGCAATGGCTTCGCGAATACTTTCTTCACCCAGAGAATATTTCAGGACATTGCTCAGTTGATTTTCAGTAAGAATTACCCCGCCGGTTTGATCGACCAGCGCGCGATGAATACCAAGTTCTGGGGTGCATCTGAATAATTCTCCGCCGCTGTCTGAACTTTCAATGACTTCAAAGTTAAGGTAATGCCAACTATGCAATGAACTAGCGATCTCAGCCGACGCGCCTTGACGATCTCGAAACTCTAGCTGTGTGCGATACGAGCCAGGGATTAATGGTTGCGGGATCCATGATGGTTTGACCCATGTCCCAAGTACTGCTTGAAGCGCCCAATCAATGTGATGGCGCAGCGCAGATGGAGTTGAGTGAATAGTTAAGAAGCCTCGAACCGGTTGACGGTTGGCGGGCGCGGTTAAACGTTCCATGGTTCTCCTTGCAAGGTTGCCCAAATGCGACCTTCCCCAGCAGCATTTTTGGCCCAAACTTGCGGTGCGAACACCTCAATTAGACACCACTGAGCCTGAAACTGTCTACTCCCCCTTTAGGCATACGGGGCGGTAGGGGGTACAGTTGGACTCAGTCGGACGCTTAATCAGTACCCGTTTCATGTTTTGCATAATCGGTATCGCTGGAGCAAGAGGAAGACCGTGAACCGAGGATTTCTCGGATCACCCACATATCGAAGGAAATAAATACATGGCAACAGGCACAGTTAAGTGGTTCAACTCTGAAAAGGGTTTCGGTTTCATTGCAGTTGATGGTGGCGGACAAGATGTATTCGTTCACTACTCAGCAATCCAAGGAAACGGTTACAAGTCCCTTGAAGAGGGTCAGGCAGTTTCATTTGAGGTCGTACAGGGTCCAAAGGGTCCTCAGGCTGATGCAGTAAACCCTGCCTAATCAACACTAACTATTAAAAAACCCCGCCGGGTAACTGGCGGGGTTTTTTATTTACTACTTTGGCTCTGGTGGAAGATCACCAAGCTTTAAACGTTTTGCTTCAACCTCTTTTGCGGGTGAAAGATCTTTTCCAGCTTTCCATGCATCTAAATACTTCCAAGGCCACACCATTCCACGTCGTACCCACCATGTTTGTGGTGGCGTTGTCCATGAAAGACCAAAGTGAATATGTGGTTTTGTGCCACGTGCGCTTCCAGTTGCGCCAACCGTTCCTAGGAATCGACCAGCTTTAACAACTACGCCCGGTTGAATACTGAGCGGAATACTTTTTAGATGAGATGCGTAGTAGCGGACACCATCATCGCTAATGAAGGAAACATACAAACCGCCTCGATCCACGCCTAGGTTTGTTTTTCCTGACCACGAATCAACTCGATTTACTTCATCGATCACACCTGAAGTGGCCGCAACATAGCGACAACCAGCTTTTGCCAAAATATCGGTGGCTGGATAATCATGATGGGCTTTTGCATATGTGTAATCACAACCGACAATAGGAAAGACAAAGTTTGGTGCGGCTTGAGCAGGGGTAAAGATCGTAGCCATCATTAAAATGGCAATTGCCAGTGCTTTTAACTTCATTGGCTTAGGTTAACGCTGCACGATCCAATTTCGCGGTAACTACCATGTGAGGGACTGTGAGCGCCCATACAACAACTAAGGCCATCCAGAAAAACTCATCTGAGAAATCTCGACCACTTAACGCAAGTACCCCAGCCACGACAAAGGTTCCAACTAAAGCTGGTAATCCTGGAATAACCGCATGTGAAAATGCTTTCCTGAGCATTCCTTGAGTTAAATCCTCAATGCATCGAGGCAAGGACAAGGTCAATCGAGCGGTGTGCCTCATCGCATGCCAGCACCCGAAGTAAATAGCAAAAGCGATGAGCGGTGGAGCAAAATGCGCAAGGAGCAGCAATAGCGTGAGATCCAACGCCTCTCTGTTTCGCTTACCAATGATCATTACAAGTATTGCCAATACTGCGAAGGCGGTTACTGCAAATAGGATTTGTGAATCAAAGCCTTGGTGCCAATTTATCAAAGCAGGATTTACAGATGCCAAAGCTTCGGTACTTGCTGAGTTTACCAACGGAATAAAGACTGGAGTAAAGCCAGCGGCAGGGATATACAACCAACGATTGAGTCTAATCTGAGGTTGAGTACGCCGATCAATCTCGCTAATAAATGCAGCATCACCAATTCCAAAATGAATTGCGCTCATGAATAAAACTATTATGAAACCGATGGTATTGAATTGAAGAATTCCGATTACTGCTAACACTGCAACTGCAACATAAACAATAATAAATGCCGCCATCTTTAGGGGTTGAGCCTTCGGCAAGGTAACCAAGTGATCAAGGGCTCCATGTGGAATACCTATTGCTAGGGCGATGATGGCTACAACAATCTGCCAACCCATCGAACTGGTATTGAGCAACTCAGAGAATATTAAGGTGAGCAGTATTCCGACCGCTGCTGCAATTGATGAAAAAAAGCGGACTCGATTGAAGAGTGCAACTACCTTTTCCTGCATGTCTGCCCCCTTTCGACAACCCTACCAAAGGTGGATGTGAGAAGATCTGGCGTGGAAAAATTTGGCTACATGGCGATGCTGGCCTTCACCGTTTGCGGCTCTTTTTGGTTAGAAATTATTTTGAAAACAAGCGTGCTACGCCGCTGGAAGAGAGCCCTGCTGAGCATCCTTCCTATAAGCACCCTTTTTCTGATTTGGGATGCATATGCAATTGCGCAAGGACATTGGTTCTTCAATCGTGATCGCATGCTTGGTATTTACGGTCCATTTGATATTCCACTTGAAGAATTCCTTTTCTTCATCATTGTGCCAATGGCGGCGATTCTGACAATTGAAGGTGTCACAACCGTAAAGCCTCATCTTCGTGAAAAAGAGTTCGGCAAAGGCGAGACCAAGTGATCTATAGCGATATCGCGGTAGCTGCTGTCTTTGTTGCAGTATGTGTAGATCTATTTGTTTTCAGGAACTCACTTCTTACCCGCTTAGCTTTCTGGCTTTCATACATGATCATTCTTCCCTTCCAATTAATGACAAATTGGTGGCTGACTCACCAACGAGGTGATGGCAAAGCCATCGTTATGTATGACCCAGATTCAATAACGGGATATCGCATCGCGGCAGCACCGATCGAAGATCTGCTCTTTGGATTTGCGCTCATATTGTCAGTCATGGGGCTTTGGGAGTTCTGGGGACGCAGAGGATTCCAGCGCGAGAAAAATTCGCGGTAAAGTTCGCAACTGTTAGGGGCGGTAGCTCAGTTGGTTAGAGCCCGGAACTCATAATTCCGTCGTCGTCGGTTCGAGCCCGACCCGCCCCACTTCAGCTAGGAAATTACTTGAGATCGAAGCGATCTGCGTTCATAACCTTGGTCCATGCAGCAACAAAGTCCTTAACAAACTTTTCCTTGTTATCGTTTTGTGCATAGACCTCTGAGTATGAGCGAAGAATCGAGTTAGAACCAAAGACTAGATCTACGCGTGTAGCGGTCCAATCAATAGCACCGGTCTTGCGATCGCGGATGTTGTAGAGGTTCTCCCCTGCTGGCTCCCATACGTATTTCATATCTGTCAGGTTTACGAAGAAGTCAGTTGTAAGTGCGCCAACATTCTTTGTGAAGACTCCGTGTGAAGTACCTGCATGGTTTGTGCCAAGTACACGCATTCCGCCCATTAGCACTGTCATTTCTGGTGCGGTTAAGCCCATCAACTGAGCGCGATCTAGCAGTAGTTCTTCTGGAGAAACTGCGTAAACCTGCTTCACCCAGTTACGGAAACCATCATGAATTGGCTCCAAGACCTTGTAGCTGTTTACATCGGTCTGCTCTTGAGTTGCATCTCCGCGACCTGGTGCAAATGGAACAGAGATCTTTACTCCGGCCGCCGCTGCAGCCTTTTCAACTCCGATGTTTCCAGCCAAAACAATTACATCTGCGATGCTTGCGCCAGTTTCTTTTGCAATTGGCTCAAGAGCGGCAAGAACCTTATTCAAACGTGCTGGTTCATTGCCCTCCCAATTGCGAGCAGGCTCTAAACGAATGCGAGAACCGTTTGCGCCACCGCGAAGATCGGATCCACGGAATGTGCGGGCGCTATCCCAAGCGGTTGCAACAAGCTCTGAAACTGAGAGACCAGTAGCTTCAATCTTTGCCTTAACAGCTGCAACATCGTAAGAAGTTGTGCCTGCAGGAATCGGATCCTGCCAAATCAAATCTTCTTGTGGAACATCTGGTCCGATGTAACGAATCTTAGGACCCATATCGCGGTGGGTTAACTTAAACCACGCACGTGCAAATGCATCATCAAGTAGCGCTGGATTTTCATGGTACTTCTTTGAAATCTCAAGGTAGATCGGATCCTTGATCATCGCCATGTCTGCATCGGTCATCATTGGGTTGTAGCGAATTGATGAGTCTTCTACATCAACTGGCTTATCTGCCTCAACGATATTTGTTGGCTCCCATTGATGTGCACCTCCTGGAGACTTTACGAGCGCCCATTCATGCTTAAACAACATGTCGAAGTAACCGGCATCCCACTTTGTTGGCTCAGTTGTCCATGCGCCTTCAATTCCACTTGTTACTGTGTTGCGACCAACGCCGCGCTTTGTGTGGTTGTTCCAACCTAGACCTTGTTCAAAGATATCTGCCGCCTCTGGTGCGGCGCCCAATAGAGATGCATCTCCATTTCCGTGGGCCTTGCCAACGGTGTGGCCACCTGCAGTTAATGCAACGGTTTCTTCATCATTCATCGCCATACGCGCAAAGGTTTCGCGAACATGTTGTGCGGTCAAAAGTGGATTTGAAACCCCGTTGATGCCTTCAGGGTTTACATAAATCAAACCCATCTGGACAGCAGCAAGTGGATTTTCAAGTGATGCAGCATTTGCCGTATCTGCATAGCGCTCATCACTTGCCATCATTAGTTCTGCTTCTGGGCCCCAGTAGATGTCTTTTTCTGGATGCCAGACATCTTCACGTCCGAAGGCAAAACCAAATGTCTTGAGCCCCATGCTTTCGTAAGCGATTGTTCCTGCCAAAATAAATAAATCAGCCCAGCTGAGTTTGTTTCCGTACTTTTGCTTGATCGGCCACAGTAAACGACGAGCCTTATCCAGGTTGCCGTTATCTGGCCATGAGTTAAGCGGTGCAAACCTAAAGCTTCCGGTACCTGCTCCTCCACGTCCATCGGCGACGCGGTATGTGCCTGCAGAGTGCCATGCCATACGAATCATTAATCCGCCGTAGTGTCCCCAGTCTGCAGGCCACCACTCCTGTGTCTGTGTCATAAATTGATGCAAATCTTTTTTCAAAGAAGTTACATCAAGGCTTTTAACCTCTTCGCGGTAATCAAAATCTTCACCTAGGGGATTTGTCTTGCGATCATGTTGATGCAAGATGTCTAGGTTGAGTGCATTTGGATACAGGTATGTATTTGTTTCAGCTCCGTGAGTGTTCGCACCATGAGCTACTGGGCACTTTCCATCCATGATTTCCTCCTATGACCGCGGTGAACTGCCCTAAGTATGGTTTGCGCGGTGTTCGCCCGCAAATTAAGAGAGATAGGCTTTGAGTATGACGACTACCTTGAAAAAGTGGAGCGGTAGAGATGCTGCTCGATGCATCATCACCCCATCAGATTTAGACCACAAATACAGTCGTGGGGTCTTGGGAATCATCACAGGCTCTGCACAGTTTCCAGGGGCTGCTGTTTTAACAACAGCGGCTGCATCTGCAACAGGTGTTGGAATGGTTCGTTTTCATAGCTCTTCAGGACTTGCTCACTTAGTTCTTCATACAACTCCATCGGCTGTGGTCCAGCCTGGAAAAGTTGCTGCCTGGTTAGTTGGAAGCGGAATTAATTCAAAGAAGTACTCTGATGTAACTACCTGGTTGCGCCACCGTTGGTTTAAGTTGATTGGCTTGCAATCGGTTCCAACAATCTTGGATGCGGGTGCACTTTCACTAGCAGGTTCACTGGAGCAGCCAACTGTTATTACTCCTCATAGCGGAGAGCTTGCAACCTTGCTGTCTTCTCGAGGGGTGCATGTAACCGCCGAAGCAATCGAGGGTGATCCTAAAAAATGGGTTCAAATGGCCGCGCAAACTTTGGGTGTCACAGTTCTTCTCAAAGGTTCAGCAACATATGTTGCAAATGATGAGGTATTGATTCAACTCCCAGTTGCAACCCCATGGCTTGCCACAGCTGGTAGCGGAGATGTGTTGGCTGGAATTTTGGGTGCACTTGTTGCAACTAATGCGATCGAGATTTTAAATGATTACAACCACCTTGCATATGTTGCAGCCTCTGCTGCATTCATTCACAATCAAGCTGCAGAGCGAGCATCAGATGGTGGACCGATAAATGCTGAGGCGATTATTACCGCAATACCAACAACGATGGCGCGGTTGCTGAAGCGTTAAAAGCCTAAGGGAAACCTTATTCAGCGCTACCACTCAATTCATAAGGTGGATGCTTCACTTTAAAGATTACTGAGCGTAACTTTTACCGTATGAGTGATCGTGTTTTGGTGATCATTGATGATCCCTTTGAACTGTCAAGTGTTGGCGCAGCACTTAAGCTCCATGGTGTCAATGTTGTTGGAGAGGCACGCAAAAAAAGTGCAGCTATAAATCTCTTTCGAAGCATGCAACCTGAAGTCTTGCTTTTGGATATGCACAAAACAGATGAAAGCTCGATCGAGATTGCAACCGCGATTCGAAAAGAGTCACCTGAAATTGGGGTTGTCATACTGGTGCCCTGTGCCGATATGAGATTGATTGGTGAAGAGTTTTCCAAACTTCCACCGGGCACTTTACTTGTCTTGAAAAATACTCTTAACAATTTATCGGCGTTATGTGAAGTCATTGCGACATCTCGTCCAGTTAGTGCTGAAGATCGAGTGGCCTGGGTTAATGGTGGGATCACCATGTATGACAAGGAATCACGAGGGTTAATGTCTAGCTTGTCCAACATTCAAATTGAAACCTTGCGACATGTTGCCGATGGCTTAACAAACGCTGAAATTGGTCGAATTCGTTTTGTAAGTGAAAAAGCGATCGAGCAGATACTTTCTAGGGTGGCGATAACTTTGAATATACAGCCAGATCACAGAAAAAACATGCGAGTTCAATTGGTGAAAGAGTATTTGAAGTGGATTGGCGCGCCTACGCACTAAGAGAAAGCATCCCTGGGGGTTGAAAGGTAAAGTTCGGCCCTATGGATATCGAGCAGATTCGCAGCCGTTGGAATGATGTTCTCGACACCCTTGAATCCCATAACCGCATCGCCTGGATCGCATACTTTGATGCCCGCCTAATCTCCTACACCGATGGGGTCTTAACTCTAGATTTTTCCGACAGCCGTAAATTTGCAGCATCCCACGAGTACTCAGAGACCCGACCTAACCTCAAATCGGCCTTGATCGCCTCGGTAGAAGAGGTTCTGGGCATAACAGTAGAAGTAAGTGAGCAATGAGAATCAAGGTGTTTCTACTGACTATTGCGCTTGTGCTTGGAGTTGCCGGAGCGCCACAATCGATAGCCGCGACATCAACCCTGTCGATGTCTGTTCGTCAAACACCAAGCGCCTCTGAAACATTGCTGACTTTGTTTGGAACTCTTAAGCCAAATCGTTCAGGAACTCCTGTAAAGATTGAGGTTGATACCTCTGGTAAGTGGAGCTCGACGAGATTTTCTACAAAGGTAACGAAGGTAGGCACATGGAGAGTTACAGCCCTAGCCACCGCACTTGATTCAAAGGTTAGGTATCGCGCCGTATCTGTCATCAATGGAAAAACTCTTTACTCCCCGATTCGTTCAATAGTTGTAAAGCAGCAACCAGAGATTTCAAATGTAGATCCTGCGCAATTTATTGATTTGCTCGGTCCCGGTGGCCGTATTCATGGAGCTGATGTCAGTCGCTGGCAGCACCCCAATGACAAGCAGATCGACTTTGTAAAGATGTATGAAGCAGGAATGCGATTTGTATTTATCAAAGCATCAGATACCCGCGAATCAGCTGACTTATTGGCTGTTAAATACGCAGCAATGGATCATCATGCAGCACAGGCTGCAGGAATCTATACAGGGTTTTATCACTATGCCGTTCTGCCTGATGTTTCAAGTAATGAAGAGATCAAACGTGATGCGTTAGCGCAGGCACAAAAAGTAGTATGGCGATTGGCTTCGATGGGTGGATACTCTGAAAAAGATCTTCCCTACGCTTTGGATTTAGAAAACAAGTGCGTCCGCTATTCAGCGACCGGGGCCTGCCAGAAGTATGCAACTCGAAGCGCTGTAACTTTATGGGCAACAACATTTCTGGCAGCTGTGAAGGAAAAAACAGGTCGCGCTCCAATTCTTTACTCTTATGCAGCCTTTCTTGAAGGATCAATGTCTCGCTCCCCAGAACTTGCTCAATACCCCTTGTGGCTTGCACAGTATGGAATCGATCCAGCTAATCCCATCAACCAACCTGGATTAAAAAATATTGGCTGCTACGTCCATTCATGGACGGGTGCAAACTGTGATTCACAATGGACGGTCTGGCAGTACTCATCCTGCGGAATTGCGCCAAAGTACGGAGTTCCTGGAAATAGATTAGATCTGAATGTGTTTCGGGGAACCCCTTCCTCATTTTTAGATCTAGCGAAAGGAAGCTGGACACCTTCACTAGTTGATTTGATGCCACAACGGGAACCAACGGTTCTTACAGTGCTTAGTCAATCCGCCTCAACAACAAACAAGTATGTGAGTTTTAAGGTCAATGTCGCTCGGCCTGATGGCTCCCCGGTTGTTACCGGAAACGTGAAATTGGTTTTTGATAAGGGCACAACACCCGAAGTTAGACCAAGGCAAACAATTGTGCGAGAAACAAGCGGTGTTTGGACTCTGGCTCTACGAGATGTGCCTGCTGGAACCTACTTAGGAAAGATTAAGTTCCAAGATGTATCTGGAACTCATGAAGATTCAATATTTCCTGTGACATTTACAGTTGCACAAGGTCCAACACCATCACCTAAGCCAACACCATCACCATCACCAACTGCAACAAAAAAGCCAACCACAGATGGATGCAGAGGGCAGATTAAGAATTAACCTCGAGCAGCTCATCTAGGGCAGCTAGCTCGCGAGCAACAAGTGCTTCATAAGCCGCGATCGATTCTTTGCGCTCTTTCGCGCTCCATCCCAAGACAGGAGCAATAAGAGCTCCAACCTCATCTGCGAGATCAACTCCATGACCCTTAGCCTCAAAAGCTAAACGTGTGCGGCGAGACATCACATCATCGACGGTGCGTGCACCCTCGTGGGTTGCTGCATAAACGATCTCTGCCTTTATATATGGAAGGTCTGCATCTAACTTCTTAGCCAACTTTGGTTCTTGCGCAAGAAGTTCAAGAATTTCACTGATCAAGGAGCCATAACGATTAAGCAAATGAGTAACCGTCTCTACATCGAGCGCTGACTCTTGGGCGATACGATCTTTTTGCTGTTCTAAGGCAAAGTATCCATCTGCGCCAACAAGCGGAAGCTTTTCTGTAACTGAGTCCTGGGTGATGCGACGAAGTTCAATTGCAGCACGATCAACAACATCCTTACCCATCACTCGATAGGTTGTGTACTTACCGCCTGCGATTGAAACAAATCCAGGTGCTGGACGATCAACTGTATGTTCGCGAGATAACTTTGTTGTGGTCGCACTCTTTATATTTGCAACCAATGGGCGCAAGCCTGCATACACGCCGACAATCTCTTCAGCATTTAGTTTAGGCTCTAAGACGCGATTTGCTTGATCTAGTATGTATTGCACATCTTCACGTGAAGCATATGGCTCGGCGCGATTTCCATCATATGGAGTATCTGTTGTGCCTACGATCCATTTATCTCCCCATGGAATCAAGAAGAGAACGGAGACCGCTGTCTTTAAGATAATTCCTGCATCTGATTTGATAGCAGAGCCTGGAAGAACGATGTGAACACCCTTGCTCATTGTCACGCCATACCCTGCGGTCAGTTCAAACTTTTTATGTAGCTCATCGCTCCAGATGCCAGCGCACATGATTGTGGCACCTGCCTTGATTGCAATCTTCTTGCCTGATTCCAGATCAAGAGCATTTACACCAACAACCCGTTTGCCTTCGCGAATCAAACTCTCTGCAGAAACGCGTGTGGCGATAATTGCACCATGGCGTGCAGCGGTACGAGCCACAGACATTGTGTGGCGAGCATCATCGACCTGCGCATCAAAGTACTTAATCGCACCAGTAACAATGTCATGGCGCAGAGAGGGAGCAATTTCATTAATTTGTTTTTGGCTTAAGTGTTTATGCCATGGCAGCGCTCGTTGAAATCCGCGCAACGCATCGTAGAGAGCAAGCCCTGCTCCTACATATGTGCGCTCTTTAAACTTCTCAGTTAAAGGAAATAAGAAACCAACTGGCTTTACAAGGTGTGGGCAAAGAGTTGCAACCATAAGTTCACGCTCATGCAAAGCTTCACGGACAAGTTTGAAGTCATACTGTTCCAAATAACGAAGGCCGCCATGAATTAACTTGCTCGATCTACTTGAAGTTCCAGAAGCAATATCTTGAGAGTCGATAAGAGCGACTTTGAGTCCACGGGATGCCGCATCAAGAGCAGCGCCTACCCCGGTTACTCCCCCGCCAATGACCAAAATGTCGAACTGCTCGGTGCCCAGTTGGGAGATGGCAGAACCACGCTGGTCTGGGCCAAGTTGCGACAGGAACATATGCGTTGAATCTCCATAACGACTGAGTACGCTAAGACTAACTTACAGCGAGAGGTTTTGTGCATCGTGGCTTATATCGGCAGCTTGGATCAAGGAACTAGTAGTACTCGATTCATGATCTTTGATCACTCTGGCCAGGTTATTGGACAACATCAGTTAGAGCACCGACAAATACTGCCTCAGGCTGGTTGGGTTGAACATGATGCCGCGGAAATTTGGGAACGTGCTCAAGAGGTTATCGCCGGTGCGCTTAAGCAAGCCAATATCTTGGGCTCTGATCTGGCTGCAATAGGTGTCACAAACCAACGCGAAACAACTGTGGTCTGGGATGTCACAACCGGTCAGCCATTAAGTAACGCCATCGTGTGGCAAGACACGCGCACAACAGAGTTTTTATCAACGCTCACCCCGGATCAACAAAGCACTATTCGCCACACAACTGGATTGACCATCGCTCCTTACTTTGCCGGAAGCAAGATGAACTGGTTTCTAGAAAATGTTCCAGCAGCTAAAGGTGAGAATGCCCGATTCGGCACCATCGATTCCTGGTTGTTATGGAACCTTTCAGGCGGCGTTCGGGGTGGAGTGCATGCAACAGATGTCACCAATGCAAGCCGTACTCTTTTGATGAACCTTGAAACCCTTGATTGGGATCAAGAGCTGCTTTCAATTTTTGGAGTTTCACGCAGCGCACTACCAGAAATTAAATCTTCATCTGAAGTTTATGGAGTGACCGATCCCCATGGGCCTTTTGGTACATCTATTCCTATCGCAGGAATTTTAGGAGATCAACAGGCAGCAATGGTTGGCCAAGTTTGTTTTGAACGCGGTGAATCCAAGACAACATATGGCACGGGCAACTTCGCCTTGCTCAATACCGGCACCGAAATCGTTCGCTCACAGAATGGTTTGTTAACAACAGTTTGTTTCAAACTCGGTGATCAGCCCGCTCATTACGCTCTTGAAGGATCGGTTGCCGTAACAGGCTCTGCAGTTCAATGGTTGCGCGATCAATTGGGAATCATCTCAAATGCGGCAGAAACTGAATCACTTGCATCCTCCGTTGCCGATACAGCTGGCGTGTACTTTGTCCCAGCATTTTCAGGGTTATTTGCACCGTACTGGAGAAGTGATGCTCGAGGTGTGATTGTTGGGTTAACTCGAGCCGCCACCAAGGCGCACCTTGCACGCGCGGCGCTAGAGGCAATTTGCTATCAAACTCGCGATGTTATGGATGCGATGGTCGCCGACAGCGGTGTACCAATGAAGGAGATGCGTGTAGATGGCGGAATTACCGCAAACTCTTTATGTATGCAGATGCAGGCTGATGTTATGGGAATTGATATCACACGCCCATTGATCGGTGAAACCACGGCCTTAGGTGCGGCGTATGCGGCGGGGCTTGCAGTTGGTTTCTGGTCATCAACTGATGAGGTTAGAAAACAATGGCAGCAATCTCGACGTTGGAGCGCAACCAGCACAGAACAACAACGCACAGTTGGTTATGCAGGATGGAAAAAAGCTGTCGAGCGGACCTTGAATTGGATTGATTAAGCCTTTGTAATCTCAATCAAGAAAGCATTTGCCGGTGCAATGATTGGCGCTGTTACTCCAATTGAGGCAAGTGCAGAGCCAGACAGCGTTATTCCGCTCATCCAGTCAGGTGGAGTAATCAGCATGAAACGTGGTTTGCCAGCTGGAAACACCGCTTTAATTGTGTAGGTTGCTGATTGATCCAAACCAGGAAACTTCAATGGTGATGGATGAATGGCAACCGTTGGCGTCAATTGAACATAAGCAAAGATTGCGCGAGATTGATCATGGGCGGTCACTCCATGCAGATACGCATGTGCTTCAGGATAATCAACCCGTACCATTTTTCCTGAATGCAGATGCGCACGATTGTCTTTGTAGTACTGCGCCCATGTTGCAAGGTGTTTACGCTCTTCAACTGTCGCCTCAGTGACATTCCATTCGATACCGGCGTGACCGAAAAGTGCAGTGGTTGCACGCATCGATAGTTCAAGGGTGCGGCCTGTTTGATGTCCATGTGTTGGACCTATGTGTGTACCAAGGAGCTCTGGGGCAATAACTTGAGAGGTCCATCGCTGAATTGTTTGGCGCTCCAACGCATCGTTGTTATCGCTAGTCCAGAAGCGATCAACTAAATCAATGATCCCAAGATCAATTCGCGCACCACCTGATGCACACGATTCAATTTCCAGTGCGGCGTGACGCTTCTTGAGCTCAGCGAACAAACGATAAATTGCTTGAGTTTGGCGGTGAACGCCAGCTTGACCTAGGTGGCCCGCATCAACCAAAACACGATTGTGATCCCACTTGATGTAGGCGATGTTGTGCGCCGAAAGCACCGCTGAGGTTTGCTCCAAAATATGGTTGAAAGCGCCCTCATGGCCTAAATCCAAAACTAATTGGTGTCTCCACAGAGGTGGAACACGATCGCCCTCATGCAAAATCCATTCAGGATGTGCGCGGTAGAGATCTGAATCAGGGTTAACCATCTCGCCTTCAAACCAAAGACCAAATTCAATTCCCTTGTCATTGATATATTGAATGATAGGTGACAAACCATGTGGCCAAACCGCAGGATCGATGACCCAATCACCTAGACCGGCACGATCATCTCGGCGTGAATGAAACCAACCATCATCAAGCACAACTCGCTCGATACCAATCTCAGCTGCAACATCGATCAAAGCTTTAATCTTTTCTTCATTGTGGTCGAAGTACAGCGCTTCCCACATATTGAGTGTGAGTGGACGAGGACGTTTTGGATGCATTGGTCGGGCACGAAGATATGAGTGATACCCAGCGCTCACACCATCGAGGCCCTCAGATGAGAACACTGAAACTAATGCGGGCGCCTCGTAGATTTCGCCTGAAGAAAGAGTTAACTCGCCTGGAAGCAATAGCTCCCCTGCTCCTATTGATGTTGAACCATCAAAGAGTTTTTCAACTAAGTAATGTGAGTTTCCGCTCCAGGCAATACTTGTTGCCCAGGCATTTCCAGATTGAAAAGATGTTTGAGGGGTTAGGGCAATATCTGCAATAGAAAAATTGTGACCGCTACGTCCTTCACGAGATTCGCGCACCCATGTTCCTGTCGCAATCTCTTTTCTTTGCGGGTTTCTCTCATTAGACCAACGACCTGCAAAATCTAAGGTTTGTGTCGCCTCTTTTGGAAGTGGAAGCCAATGAATGAACTCATTCAGGAAGTAATCTGTTGATCCTAGATTTTTAATAGAAGCATTTTGAGTTAAGACCCCAAATTGATCTAACGCGAAACTCAGCACAATCTGCAACTCAGCGTGAAGATCTCGCAGGGTTATAGTTGCTTGATTTAGCGTATGGTGAAAATCTGTTACCTCAAACTTTGTTGACCATGCTTTTCCCTGGCGATGCCCTGACAAAGTTGGGCGCCCCAAAAATCCTCGAGAACTCTCTCGCATGATTCCTGGGAATTGAGGAAAATCCCATGAGCTATTTGCAATCGATGGACGAATCGCTGTTTGAACAGATGCAAGCTCTCCCTGAAGAGGCGCACCCCAATGTTGAATGATGAGCGCTCCATCTACAACTTCCAGCAACAAGGATGATGATGGGGCGCTCAATAGTGCAGATTGCTTGCTCACAAAGGTAGAGTAACGACACTATGAGCGAGAGTAAAAAACTTAACGCTGGCGTCACCAGAAATGATCGCCACATGGCTGATGGGCGAACAATTCGTTATTACGACACCGCCGGCCAAGCCCGTACCGCTCTCGATGCTCGCCCCCAAGAGGATCAGCCAGGAATTGGTGAGCTCCGACTCGATCCACTGGTCAATGAATGGATTGCAATGGCGGCTCACCGCCAGGGAAGAATCTTTTTGCCTCCAAAAGAGTTGTGCCCTCTGTGTCCAACAACAGGTGAACTCTTAACGGAAATTCCAGAATCTGATTTTGAAGTTGTTGTCTTTGATAATCGATCACCATCTTTACGTCCACCAGAGGGTGACTGGGCACTTCCTGACGTTGTTGGACCTGACACTGATTTAGGAACCGCGGCAGGAAAGTGTGAAGTTATTTGCTTCACCGCAGAACATGGCAATGCATTTAAGGATTTAACTCCACAACGTGTTCGAGTTTTGCTTGAGGCGTGGATTGATAGAACTGCGGAATTGTCAAAGGAAAGTTTCATTCAACATATTGCACCCTTTGAAAACCGCGGTGAGGAGATCGGCGTAACTCTGTCTCATCCCCATGGTCAGATTTATGCTTACTCATATCTACCACCTCGCGTGGAAAAGATGTTGGCAGCAGCAACCAAGTACAAGGAGCAAACTGGCAAGGTTCTCTTTGATGAGATCGTTGCACGCGAACTGCTTGATGAGGAGAGAATTGTTGCTCGTAATGATCGATGGATCGCTTATGTTCCATATGCAGCTCGCTACCCATTTGAAATTCATGTAACCCCCCTTAATCCTGTGGCAGATCTGACTGGGCTTAATGATTTAGATCGTGACGCCTTCCCAGAAATCGCACTCGAAGTTACTCGACGTTTAGATGGTGTCTTCGGAATTGAAATGGCCTACATCGCCGCTTGGCATCAAGCCCCCGTTCGCGTCGGAAGAGATCTGCTTCGTTTGCATTGGCAAATCACAAGTGTGCGACGCGCACCTGGAAAGTTAAAGTACTTGGCAGGATCTGAGTCGGCCATGGGCGCCTTCATTATGGATATGCGACCAGAGCAATCTGCTGCGCAACTTCGTGAAGTAGTTCTGTAATGCGGGTACTGGTTACAGGCGGTACTGGATACATCGGCTCTACCGCAGTTGAAATTTTGTTAGGCCAGGGATTTGAGATTTCAATTCTTGATGATTGCAGTATGGGACATGCAGACACGGTGCCAGCGGGTGTGCGTTTCATTCAGGGCTCACTGCTCAACGCATCCGAGGTTGCCGATGCGCTTACTGGATGCGATGCGGTGATGCACTTTGCTGGCAAATCATTAGTAGGTGAATCTGTAGAAAAGCCAGATCTATATCAATCAGTTAACGTTGATGGAACCCGTATTTTGCTGGACCAGATGCGTAAACAATCAATTAGAAAGATTGTTTTTTCATCATCTGCTGCAACTTATGGCGAACCAAAACTTGTTCCAATCCTTGAAACCGCAGAAACTATTCCAACAAATCCATATGGTGCTACCAAGTTGGCGATTGATCACATGATCACGCAAGAAGCAGCCGAACATGGAATTTCGGCGGCATCACTACGTTACTTCAATGTTGCTGGTGCTCTCAAAGCACAACGTGGTTGGCTGGCAGAGCGCCACACCCCCGAGACCCATTTGATTCCAAATGTTCTGCGCAGCAGCGAGGCAAATCCCGTCAAGATTTTTGGCACCGATTGGCCTACCGCCGATGGCACATGTGTTCGTGACTATGTCCATGTCATCGATCTCATTGATGCACATGTTAAAGCGTTGAACTCTTTAGGTGCAGCCGGTCATGAGATCTACAACTTAGGTAGCGGCTCCGGGTACTCGGTTCGCGAGGTTGTTCAAGCTGCCAGTGATGCGATTGGGCATCAGATTCCTTTTGTTGATTCACCACGTCGTGCCGGAGATCCTGCAGTGCTAATTGCAGATATCTCTAAGGCAAAGAAGATCCTTGATTGGGCTCCAACCCGAGATATGAAAACAATGGTCGCCGATACGCTCAGTTCAATGGGTTAATGATGAAAAGTATTGAAGAAAGGTTTCTTGAAACCTTTGGAGAGGAGCCAGACTTAGTTGCAGCCGCTCCTGGACGGGTAAATCTCATTGGAGAACACATCGATTACAGCGATGGCTTTGTACTGCCCTTTGCAATTAAAGATCGAACATTTGTAGCAGCGAGAAAGCGAGATGATTCGACTGTCCGCATCGCATCTGCGCAACGCAGAAGCAAGGTTGTCACCGTCGATATCAACCAGGTTAAGCCTGGTCTGAAGGGCGAATGGGAGCGATATGCCCTTGGAGTTTTGTGGTCGATGGGCGTTAACCAAGGTGTGGAGCTATTGATCGATGGTCATGTTCCCCTTGGTGCTGGGTTATCTTCATCTGCAGCTCTTGAATGTTCAGTAGCAACAGCGATGAATCATCTCTTTGATATGGGTTTCAACCTGGAGGAGCTCGCACGACTTACTCAAAAAGCTGAAAATCAATATGTAGGCGTGCCATGCGGAATCATGGATCAATCAGTCTCTTTAATGGCAACCCAGGGATCTGCGCTTTTGTTGGATTGTCGAGATCTAACTACCAAAAACATTCCCTTTGATGTTGCATCGAGCGGATTAGAGCTTCTGATCATCGATACACAAGCACATCATGCACTGACCGATGGTGGGTATGCAGAGCGCCGTGCTTCATGTGAATCAGCGGTTGCAAAACTTGGAATTACTTCAATGCGTGAGCTAACCATGCAACAGCTCGAAGCCTCCCGTTCACTGCTTACCGGTACCGAGTTTGTTCGCGCCCGCCATGCGGTGACCGAGATGCAACGGGTGCTCGATTGTGTAGATGCATTAAGTAACTCTGATTTTGAAAAAGTTGGTCGATTAATTAATCAATCTCATTCATCGCTGCGAGATGATTACACCGTTTCATGTCCTGAATTAGATACCGCTGTTGATGCCGCGATATCTACAGGTGCTTTAGGTTCTCGCATGGTGGGTGGTGGATTTGGTGGAAGCGCTATCGCATTGATACAGGCATCTAAAACTACTGAAACCATTAAGGAAATTGAAAAAGCATTTTCGCATAAAGGTTTTAAAGCCCCGCGCTTCTTTACCTCCTTGCCAAGTCAAGGCGCAGAGCTTATTTCGCGTCGATGATTACAAAGGATTGATTGAGATTACTTCTACCCCACCAATTGCACCTAAAACACTAAGCAAATCAGTTGGATCATTTCCTGGTACCGCAACTGTAATGTCATCGTAGCCGCGACCATCTTCAGATTTCACAACTGCGAGCGAACGAATATCTCCTCCAGCAGCTCCAATTGCTGAAGCTAATAATCCCAATGAGCCGGGACGATCTGGAATTGCTACCTGAAGCTGAAATAGTGCCATGGCTCAACAATACCCTGACACTATTTCAACCAGGTTAATTAGATGGTGCTGTTCCTAAGGTGACCTTAAAGCTCTTCGAACCACCTGTAGGTAGGAGGACTGTCACGGTGATTGTGCTACCTGGTGCGTAAGAGCGAATCTTCACAATTGCACCGACTTGATCTGCGATCTTGACTCCATCAATTGCAGTAATGACAGATCCGGCAGGGATTCCCGCTTTTTCTGCTCCCTCATTTGGACTCAAACTGGCGATTTTGGCGCCAGTTCCGGTGAAGGTGTTATCAAAGAAAACACCTAGAACCGGTCGTGTTGATTTACCAGTAGCTATCAACTCATCAATAACTCGCTTGGCCTCATTGATCGGGATTGAAAATCCTAATCCGATGCTTCCGCTTGCTCCCCCAGTGGACAGGGTTGCAATGGCAGAGTTGACGCCGATGATTCGACCACGTGAATCAAGAAGTGCTCCTCCAGAATTACCTGGGTTGATCGCTGCATCAGTTTGGATAGCGTTAACAAAGGATTCTGAACCAATAGTGCCCGTTGTAACGGGACGATTAAGAGCTGAGATAATTCCACTTGTAACAGTGCTCGCTAATCCCAAAGGTGAGCCAATTGCAATAACTGATTCACCAACACTTATCTTTGAAGAGTCCCCCACAGTTACAGTTGGAAGATTGCCACGGTTGATCTTGATTACAGCTAAGTCATATGCGATATCTCGACCAACAATCTGTGCCGGAACAACATCTCCATTAAGAAGCTCTATGGTGATGGTGCCGCTCACAGCAGCTGCTTCAATTACATGGTTGTTAGTAATAATAAATGAGCTGGTCTTATCTGACTTGTAGATAGATCCACTACCTGTCCCGGTGCCTGCAGCTGCGACTACCTTGATTGAGACAACAGATGGAGTCACAAGGGATGCGATGCTTTTTACATCAATTGTTGGTGCACCCAAAGTTAGCTCGGTGCGAGAAATTGAACAGCCATTTGATCCAGCCAGGAAGATCGCCTGTGTCTTCTTATCGACACAAACCTTTACTCCAAGTGGCTCTGATGTAGCGGCGGTAGCGATACCGCCAGTAATTGTTGCTCCTAATATGAATCCTGCGATGATCTTTGTCGATGTTCTCTTCATGTGAACCTCTTTCATAGTTAAAAGCAATTTTTCACTTTAACCTGAGAGATAGTTTAGAAACGCCTTACTTATTGGTGCAACTTTTAAACAAGCACAACCCAGCCGCTCTTTACCGCGACCTTGACAGTTGGTAGTGGGTTAGTTGCAGGCCCTGCAACAACTGCACCTTTTTTAAATGGGTTGAAACTTGCATTGTGCACTGGGCAGATCAATAATTTTTTAGCGCTGAAATACTTTGTGACTCCACCTTGGTGGGTGCAGATTGTTTGGTAAGCAAAGACACCTGTCTTGGTACGAAATAGCAGGGCTGGTGCGCCATTACTCAATTGGAAGGCATAGGTCGCTCCGACCTTGATCTTGCTCAACTTTACGATTTGAGTATTCGCATGTGCGGCTCGCGATCCCAGCAAGGATGTAGCAACGCCGGCCAGGGCCATGCGCAGTGCTGAGCGTCGAGTTATTTTCATACGCTCCCTGACTTGGATTCGAACCAAGAACCTGTCGATTAACAGTCGACTGCTCTGCCGTTGAGCTATCAGGGATTAATGTGCGAGCGAAATCTTAGCGCACACAGGGGTATGGGCAAAAACTACAGATTTCCCAGATTAAAGGCTTCCTAGCGCTAAATCATGCAGCGATCGACGAGCGCTTTCCAGCGCCACCAACTGGACAAAGGCGGCGGTGTACTCGATCTCATTTTCAACAGGGTTGAGTCGCTGAAGGGATGATTTGAGTTCTGCAATAGATCTAGAAATAGCCACTTCGCGAAGTCTGGCAACGATGCTGGCAACATAAAGCTGGGTTGGCTTTCCATCTGCTCGAATTGGCTCTACTGATAACTCAGTAAAGAGGGCTCGTAGATTTTCATCAGAAATTGTTTCAGGAGAGAGCTTGTCGATTGAATCTATCGCTGTGCGCATCGCGCTATATGCAGGATGGGTGAACGCACCTGATTCAATTGAGCTCCATAACTCACCTTCAAAGAGTTGTGGTTCTTGCAATCGAGATTTGAGAACTTCACGTTCAAGTATTAAGCGTGCCTCATTTGGATCTGGTCGGAAATTTTGCTGTGGAATATCTTCCTCAACAATGTGTTGCGGTTGCCGTGGAGCTGCCTTTGCACCTTGAGCAACTGCGCGAGTGACAATTTCGACTTCTACACCAAGCCATCCAGCAAGTAAACGAATATATTCGGGGCGCAAGGATTTATCGCGAATCTGAGCGACAAGTGGAGCGGCGGCATTTAATGCGTTGACTCGTCCTTCTGCGGTATCTAACTTATGGTGTGCCAGCTCTGCGCGAATAGCAAACTCAAACAATGGAACACGGCGAGCGATTAAATCCCGTAACGCTAAATCACCTTTTTCTTGACGCAGTTCGCAAGGATCTAATCCATCTGGTTCGACAGCAACAAAGGTTTGTGTCACAAACTTTTGATCCTCGCTAAATGCACGAAGTGCAGCCTTTTGCCCAGCAGCATCCCCATCAAAGGTAAAGATAACTTCACCGCGGAAAGCATCATCATCCATCAATAATCGACGAAGAATTCTGATGTGGTCAGCTCCAAAAGCGGTTCCGCATGTTGCAACCGCAGTTGTTATTCCCGCAAGGTGAGCCGCCATCACATCTGTATACCCTTCCACAATGACAGCTTGGCGCTTCTTGGCAATCTCTTTTTTAGCCACATCCAAGCCATAAAGAACCTGACTCTTCTTATAAATTGGAGATTCAGATGAGTTTAAATACTTTGGACCCTGGTCCTCTTCATCACTTGCCAATTTACGAGCGCCAAAGCCAACGATGTCACCTGAAATATCTTTAATGGGCCACATTAAACGGTTGCGGAACTTATCAATCGGCCCTCGTTGACCCATCTTAGATAACCCTGCAAGTTCTAGTTCATCAATTGAGTAACCAAGGCCGCGTAGGTGCTTGGTCAACCCATCCCATTCATCGGGAGAATAACCAACACCAAATTGCTGGCATGCTGCTTTATCAAAGCCGCGTTTAGTTAAGAGTTCGCGGCCATGCGCAGCATCTGGTGATGTGTTGAGCTGTTCTTGATAAAACTTAGCGGCTTCAACATGTGCTGCAATTAAACGGGCTCGTGTTCCTGAAGTGACAACAGGGCCTGAAGAAGGTGAAGAGCTTTCGTCGTATCGCAATGTATATCCGATGCGATCGGCTAGCCGTTCAACTGTTTCTGTAAAAGTTAGGTGATCAATCTTCATCAAAAAAGCAATGACATCTCCACCGGTCTGGCAACCGAAGCAATGAAAATATCCCTTGCTAGGAGTTACATGAAATGAAGGTGACTTTTCATCATGAAATGGGCATAAACCTTTTTTCTGACCGCCGCCAGCGTTCTTTAACTGGACGTAATCAGCGACGACTTCATCGATGGCTGCACGATCGCGGATGTATGCAACATCCTCATCTTTAATGCGACCACTCATGCCCTCACCTTACCGATTCGCTAGTAAACGCGCATGAAGAGCGTATGCGCCAGGGTCGGTAAGTGCAGCAACTTGATCGATGATTACGCGCATTTTGGCGATCTCATCGGAGGCTTCATTCCATGGCTTCTGGAAAAAGGAGTCCATCTCATGTGGATACTTAAGAAGCATTTCAACCAGGTCTTTGATGATTACATGCTGCTTTGCATAGCGATCTTGAGAGTGAGCAGCATTAATCAAGTAATGCCCAGCAATCGCCTTGAGGAAATCCACCTCTAGCTTTTGCTCGCGTGGAATCACTAAATCAGCGCTGTAACGAGAAAGGGGTCCATCCCCATGAACCTTGCGTGTTTCAAGCTCGGCAGCTAAAACAAAGCGACCAATTAACTGGCTCGTTGAATCCTTGAGTCGAGCAAGGCTTCTGTGGCTTCCATCGTAGTAATGTGGCCATGCAGATAAGGATGACAAACGGGCATGGGCATCAAGGGCTTCTTGCTCCGTTGCATCGCTCTTGTAATCCGTAGTCATTACTTTGTAGAGCTCTGCAAAATCATTGTTGAAATTCTTTACTGAAACTTGCCCAGCAAAAATCGCGTCCTCTAAATCATGAACTGAGTAGGCACAATCATCTGACCAATCCATGATCTGCGCTTCAATGCACTTCTTACCGACAGGTGCATCTTTTCTCATCCACGTAAAGATTTCCACATCATCGTCATAGACACCGAACTTGCGAGGATTTTCAGATCGTGGCCATGGATACTTTGTTGCCCCATCTAATGAAGCTCGAGTTAAATTCAGGCCAACACTCTTTCCATCTGCATCAACTGTTTTCGCTTCAAGTCGTACTAATAATCTAAAGCTTTGTGCATTTCCTTCAAAGCCACCAAAATCCTTTGCGATTTCCGCTAGAGCTTCTTCACCGTTGTGACCAAAGGGTGGATGTCCTAAATCATGGGATAAACATGCGGTGTCCTGCAGATCAGGGTCTGCACCTAGTGATTCTCCGAGTTCACGGCCAATCTGGGCACACTCTAAAGAGTGTGAAAGTCGTGTACGTTGAAAATCATTTTCCCAAGGAACAGCTACTTGTGTCTTTGCAGCTAATCGCCGCAGTGATGCTGAGTGAATCACACGAGCGCGATCGCGCATGAACTCGGTTCTGCCAGCACGCTTTGCTGGTTCATCCAAGAACCGTTCTTGATCGTGGTTGTTATAGCTCACGGAAGTACCTTAGTAAGAATGTCGGCTTCGGGTAAGCGATCACTTATCTGGATCCCCCGCTTGCCTACTGTTATGTACGCCAAATACGCCGCTGCTTCTCGAATCAAGTAGCGATATCCGCTGTTATCAAGGGTATTAGGGCCAGTTTGTACTGGAGAACATGTGGCAAGAACCCCTTGATCATTGGCCATAGTAATTGCACGTGCGCAATGAAATGGATCTGTCACGATGATGACATCACTGACATAACGCTTCTTCATAACCGCTGCATACGCCTTGGTGCTGGTTAATGTGTCGCGGCCTTCTTCAACTGCGGTGATCTTACGTGAAGGAATATCTTCGGTGCGTAACCAGAACTTTCCCGAAGCCGCCTCTGTCGTGCGATCACCAGGAGCTCCAGCACCAACGGTAATAATTGTTGGTGCATACCCAAGATCAAAGATTCGTTTTGCTTCAACTAGGCGTGCCTCTAATGCTTCTCCTGGTTTTCCATTCAGTTGCGCAGTTCCTAAAACAACAATCACATCTGCCTGGCGCACAACTGGATTATTTGCCGCTCTCCACACTTGAGATATTCCATAGGCAGGCCCAATCAAAGCAAGAATTACGATGCCAGTTATTGTTCGACGAATCCATCTAAAGAGAAACATCTATCCGCCCGAGAACGCATCCTCTAGTTCGACATGAACTAGTTCATCTGGATCATTGAGCCATCCATCGGGCAAGGTTGGTGGGCGGCCATGACTTGTGCGACCGCGAGGCTTTTCTCCAACCTCTGTTGGATATGGCTGATCTTCTAGTTGATCAAGAAGATTGCTCATCTCTTGTAGTGAAGAAACCATTCCTAAATCATGACGAATCTCGCGGGGAACACGGAAACCCTTCAGGTACCAAGCCATGTGCTTTCGCATATCGCGCATTCCGCGATCTTCAGACTCTAAGTACTCAACGATTAAGTTTGCGTGACGGAACATGACTTCACGGACTTCGTGCAAGGTTGGTGTTATCTGCTTTCCTTCGCCCTTCAGCGCAGAGACAAGATCGGTAAACAACCAAGGACGCCCTAAGCATCCACGACCAACTACGACTCCTGCACATCCGCTTTGCTCCACCATCGAAACCGCATCGCTGCCAGACCAGATATCGCCATTGCCCAAAACAGGTACCCCTGTTGGCTTTAAGTGCTCTACTAGGCGTGCAATTGCAGACCAATCCGCTTTTCCTTCATACATCTGTGCTGCTGTGCGTGCATGCAACGCAACCCAGGCAACACCTAAATCAGCGGCAGATTGTGCCGCCTCTAAATATGTTTCATGATCGCTATCGATTCCGATGCGCATTTTTACCGTTACTGGAATACCAAATGGTTTTGCTGCTTCAACCGCAGCTCCAACAATGCTGGTAAACAATTTGCGCTTAAATGGAAGCGCAGCTCCCCCGCCCTTACGTGTCACCTTAGGTACCGGGCAACCAAAGTTCATATCAATGTGATCGGCAAGATTTTCTTTACCAAGCATGGTTACCGCAGCTCGCATCGTTGTTGGATCAACGCTGTACAACTGAACTGACCGTGGCCACTCATCTTTGCCAGGAACAATCATTCGCAAAGTTTCAGGTCGTCTTTCAATCAACGCGCGGGCGGTAACCATTTCGGAAACAAATAAACCTGCACCTTGTTCACGGCACAATGTTCTAAATGGAGCGTTGGTGATTCCGGCCATGGGAGCCAGAACAACCGGCGGATCAATGTAATGATCACCGCTTGCTAGTGGAAGTAAGAGTGGTTTTAGCAACCTAGTAAACGAGGTGCTAACCATGCCTCGACCTGATCCAGGCCGATGCGCTCTTGCGCCATTGTGTCGCGATCGCGAATTGTTACCGCATTGTCTTCAAGTGTCTCAAAGTCAACGGTGATGCAATAGGGGGTGCCAATCTCATCTTGACGACGGTAACGACGTCCGATTGCACCTGCATCATCAAAATCAATGTTCCAGTTCTTGCGAAGCTGTGCTGCAAGATCGCGCGCCTTTGGTGACAGATCTGCGTTACGTGACAAGGGCAAAACCGCTGCCTTAATTGGTGCCAAGCGATGATCTAGCTTTAAAACCGCACGCTTTTCCATTTCCCCCTTGCTATTTGGTGCCTCATCTTCAGTGAAAGCATCCATCAAGAAGGTCAGGGTGCAACGATCTACACCTGCTGCAGGCTCAATTACATAAGGAGTCCAACGCTCTCCCTTTTCTTGATCAAAGTAAGAAAGATCCTTACCTGATGCAGCTGAGTGGGCCTTTAGATCGAAATCTGTACGGTTAGCAATGCCTTCGAGCTCGCCCCATTCAGTTCCGGCGAATTCAAACTTATATTCAATATCGGCTGTGCGCTTTGAATAATGCGACAACTTTTCCTTTGGATGATCGTAGATACGTAAGCGATCTGGGTTAATTCCAAGATCTACATACCAAGCAAGACGGGTATCGATCCAGTATTGATGCCACTCTTCATCACTTCCTGGAACAACAAAGAACTCCATCTCCATCTGCTCAAACTCACGTGTGCGGAAAATAAAGTTTCCAGGTGTAATTTCATTACGGAAAGACTTTCCGATTTGGCCAATACCAAATGGAGGCTTCTTTCGTGATGTTGTCATTACCTGATCAAAGTTAATAAAGATTCCTTGCGCAGTTTCTGGACGCAAATATGCTAGACCTGATTCATCTTCAACAGGTCCTAGGAAAGTCTTGAGCAAACCACTGAACTGCTTAGGAACTGTGAACTGTCCCTTATTTCCACAAGCTGGACAATTAATATCGGTAAGAGATTCTGGCTTCTTCTTGTGCTTTGCTTCGTACGCTTCTTCAAGGTGATCTGCGCGGTAACGCTTATTACATGCGGTGCATTCAGTTAATGGATCACTAAATGTCGCAACATGTCCTGATGCTTCCCAAACTTCCTTTGCCAAGATGACACATGAATCAAGGCCGACAACATCTTCGCGGCCCATAACCATGGATTTCCACCATTGACGCTTTACATTGTTCTTGAGCTCGACTCCTAGTGGGCCGTAATCCCATGATGCGCGAAGTCCGCCATAAATTTCAGATGATGGGTAAACAAACCCGCGACGCTTTGCTAGTCCTACGATATTTTCTAAACGGTCCGTTGCCATCACTACCTCATCCGGCGAATTCAAGAGCCGGTGAAATATGGGCTTGCCCATCCGGCTGGCTGTCGGCGAAAAGCAACGTGTGTTACTTCCGTACGAGAATTTTACTCTGAGTATGGCCTTTCATATGCACCTGGCTCATCGATAGCTTGTGCGAGCAATGGGATCGCATTCATCTTTACATTCAGATTGCTCAATGCTCTGCGATATGAGCCCACATTTTCCCAATGGGTGACAAGGGACCACAAAGTTGTGTCATCCAGATTTTGTCCAAACTCGCCGCTGACAAAACCGGCGCAGGCGGAAAAAGCCTCGAGAGCGGTCGCTAGCTGAGCCTCAAAGTGGGAGGCCTCAGCCAATGGGGTTGAAAAACGGGCGATTGCGAGCATGGGCTGAGCGTATCGGCTCGAATTTGGAAATGATAATCATTTCCATTTTTATGATACTGTCCAGATATGAACATAGCCATCATCCTCGCAGCCCTTACCGCCATCTCTACCTTTGCAGGAGGGGCCTTGGCCCTGAAGGCAAAGGATCGCCTCCACCTCGTTCTGGGTTTATCAGCTGGCCTACTTCTAGGTCTTGTTGCCTTTGATCTTCTGCCAGAAGTCTTTGAACTTGGAACACAAGAGTTCCTACACGCTCCTACCGTTTCAATCGCCTTGATTGGTGGCTTCTTACTTCTGCATTTCTACGAGCGAATCTTTGGTTCACATGAACCTGCTGAATCAGATTACGGACATGACCACAAGCACTCACATAACTTCACCGGAGCCTTTGGCGCAATCGCGATGGGTGGCCATGTTTTCCTAGATGGCTTAGCACTTGGCGTTGCATTCAAAGTCAGCTCTGATTTAGGTCTCGCAGTATTTATCGCTCTCCTAGTTCATGCATTTAGCGATGGACTTAACACCGTTTCATTCATGATCAAATCTGGCTTGTGGGGAAAGAAGAGCATCGGCTTGCTCGGTGTTGATGCGTTAGCCCGTGTATCAGGTGCAGCGCTTGGAAGCACTTTAGTATTGAGCAACAATTTGATTGCACTGTACTTGGCGGCTTTTTCTGGAATCGTGATTTACCTTGCAACATCACACATCTTGCCAGAGGCGCATTCACGTCACTCATCACGTTTAACCATGGTTGCAACAATTGCAGGAGTCTTGATCATGTGGGCGCTAGTTGCTTACCTGCATTCAGGTGATGCTCATGCGCATTCAACAGGACAGGATGTCCATGCTGAAGAGCTTCATGATGATCATGCTGAAGAAGGTCATGTTGAAGAAGGTCATGCTGAAGAAGGTCATGCTGAAGAAGATGGGCACCAGCACTCCGAGAATGAATAAATCTGATCTCAAATTGATTGCAGTTCTTGAGCGAACTGGTGGTTTTGCCAGCGCTCAAGAACTGCATCAAATTCTGCGCAGAGAAGGCGATGGAATCGGGTTAACAACGGTCTATCGCGCCCTGCAGTCTTTAGTTGATGACAAGATTGTGGATCTTCTGCGCCGTGAAGATGGTGAGGCTATCTATCGTCTCTGTGGTGATACCCATCATCACCACTTAGTGTGCAAGAGCTGTGGTGACACCGTTGAGATTGAAGGCGGAGCTATTGAAAAATGGGCCAAAACCATGGCTGAAGAGTTTGGATTCCGCGACGTCGGTCATACAGCCGAGATCTTCGGTATCTGTTCGAAGTGCTAAGCCTTTCCGCTAGCTCTTCAATTCGGAATCGCTACGCTTTTCCGAATCTTCGATCTCGAGATGAGTACTCCTCGATGGCTTTCCATAAAGTTTTGCGAGTGACATCTGGCCACAGCACATCCATAAAGACGAATTCGGCGTAAACACTTTGCCATGGCAAGAAGTTGCTGGTGCGCTGCTCCCCCGATGAACGCAGAAATAGATCTACATCGCTCATTTGAGGCGAATCCAAATATTTAGCAAATACCTTTTCAGTAATTGCATCAGCCTTGACTTTGCCGCGCTTAACATCACGAGCAAGTTCAGCTGCCGCATCTACGATTTCAGAACGCCCGCCATAGTTAACGCACATATTCAAAGTTAAAACTTTGTTCTTCTTTGTCAGCTCTTCTGCTTCTTCAAGCTCTTTAATGACAGTACTCCACAAACGCTTTGGGCGACCAACCCAGCGAACGCGCACACCCATCTCATTCATCTGATCACGACGCCTGCGGATTACGTCACGGTTAAAACCCATTAAAAACTTAACTTCATCTGGTGAACGTCGCCAGTTTTCAGTTGAAAATGCATACGCGCTAATCTCTTTAACGCCGAATTCAATTGCACCTTCTACGACATCAAATAGCGCTGCTTCGCCCGCTTCATGTCCTGCGGTGCGGGGTAATCCTTTTTGCTGTGCCCAACGACCATTGCCATCCATAACGATTGCAACGTGATGAGGAATCTTGATTGTCATACCCGCTCCACCATTGGTAAAGAGCGCAACCCGCGCTCTAGATGCCATTGTAAATAAGCGGCGATCAAACCACTAGCCTCTCGGCGATGCTTTCCTTCACTTGCTGTTGCTACATCCCAGTCACTACTAAGCAATGCGCCCATAAGTTCAAGGGTTTCAGGTGCAGGTGTTGCACATGCCGACGGTCTGCAATCAGCACACACCGATCCGCCACCCACTAATGAAAAGTATCTGTGGGGCCCCGGCTTTTCACACCTTGAACAAATTGTCATCGATGGCGCATAACCGGCAACTGCGAGCGATCTCAATAAGAATGCATCCAGAATTAACAGCGGCTCATAACGATTTTCAGCCAGAGCTTTCATACCGCCGACCACTAATTGGAACTCTTGCAACGCTGGTTCATTTTCTTGGCTGGTAAATCGCTCAGCCGCTTCCAATATTGTGGCTGCAATTGTCCAACGTTGGTAGTCCTCGGTAAGCGCTTCTCCATAGTTCATAAGCGCTTCAACTTGAGTAACGGTGTCAAAGGTTTTTCCGGTGTACAACTGAATATCAACATGGCTGCCAGGTTCTAACCGTGCACCAAACTTAGATTTAGTTCGGCGCACACCCTTTGCAACACCACGGATACGGCCGTGATCACGAGTTAACATGGTGATAATGCGATCGGCTTCACCTAGTTTTTGGGTGCGCAGAACGATTGCCTCATCCCGATACAAGCTCATACGGGTAAAGGTAGTGTGTGGACTAGCGAATTGCGCGGTTTATCGCAGACACGACAGCCTTTAATGAGGCGGTCGTGGTGTTTGGATCGATTCCGACGCCCCAGAAGACATCGCCATCGATTGCGCACTCAAGATATGCCGCAGCGGATGCATCTCCACCTGCAGAAAGTGCGTGCTCGAAGTAATCAAGTACTCGAACATCAACACCATATGCCTGCAAAATGTTGCAGAAAGCAGCGATTGGACCATTGCCTTGTCCCTTGAGTTCATGCAATTGACCGCGATCAGTTAGTGAAACGGTCAGGTAAACATCTTCACCAAGTACAGAGCTTTGTGACAATCCCTTAAGTCGGAAACGTCCCCATGGTGCACCATCTGTAGGTAGGTACTCATCTTCGAAAATGTTCCACAGATCTTCGGGGCTGACCTCGCCACCTTCGGCATCGGTCTTTGCCTGTACATTTTTAGAGAATTCAATTTGTAAACGTCGAGGCAAATCAAGGTGGTGTTCGTTCTTCATTAAGTAAGCAACGCCGCCCTTACCTGATTGAGAGTTCACACGAATAACCGCTTCATAAGAACGTCCAATATCTAATGGATCGATTGGTAGATATGGAATAGCCCACGTGTGATCACGTACCTCTTTACCTGCCGCCTTTGCATCATGAGCTAAGTGATCAAAACCTTTCTTGATCGCATCCTGGTGAGAACCAGAGAAAGCGGTGAATACAAGATCTCCACCATAAGGATGGCGTTCTGGAACACGTAATTGATTGGCGTATTCAACTGTGCGACGGACTTCGTCGATATTTGAGAAATCAATATGTGGGTCGATGCCATGTGTAACCAAGTTAATACCAAGGGTTACAAGACAAACATTTCCGGTGCGTTCGCCATTTCCAAAAAGAGTTCCTTCGATTCGGTCTGCACCTGCTAAATAGCCAAGCTCTGCTGCTGCAACACCTGTACCTCGATCATTGTGAGGGTGAAGTGAAACAATCACACTATCGCGATTTTTGAGGTTACGGCACATCCATTCAATTGAATCTGCGTAAACATTAGGCATCGCCATTTCAACTGTTGCCGGAAGGTTCATAATCGTCTTCCACTGTGGAGTCGGCTTCCACACATCATTAACAGCGTTGCAAACCTCTACCGCAAACTCAAGCTCGGTACCTGTGTATGACTCTGGTGAGTACTCAAAGGAAACCTTAGTTTCAGGAACGGTTGCCACTAGATCTAAACAAATCTTTGCAGCATCGGTTGCGATCTTTTTGATGCCATCTTTATCGAGACCAAAAACGACTCGGCGCTGCAGTGTAGATGTGGAGTTGTACAAGTGAACAATCGCCTGCTTGGAACCCTTGATCGCCTCAAAGGTGCGGATGATTAAGGATTCGCGAGCCTGAGTTAAGACCTGGATGACAACATCATCAGGGATTAAGTCTTCATCAATGATCTTGCGAACAAAATCAAAATCTGTCTGGCTCGCACTTGGAAAACCAACTTCAATCTCTTTGTAACCCATGGCAACAAGAAGCTTGAACATCGCTAACTTGCGCGGTGTATCCATGGGATCAATTAACGCTTGATTGCCATCGCGAAGATCTACTGAACACCACTTCGGTGCTTGTGTAATTTTCTTGTTAGGCCAGGTGCGATCCGCAAGATCTACAGGATGAAATGGGGCGTAACGATGCACTGGCATCTTTGACGGTACTTGCTGCGGAAAGTTCATGTATTGCTCCTTGAGTATTTAATGGGCGGGCTTTGTCATGGGTGAACCGGTACGACAAACCCCGCGGCGAGGGGACCGGTTATTTGGCCCCGCCACGGCAGCTAAGGAGGAGGCTGCGGTTGATCATGGATAAAGGGTAACGCGAAGGCTAAAGGACTGGCAAGTAACGATCGAGTTCAAATGCACTTACCTGACGACTGTAATCAAGCCATTCTGCACGCTTATTGCGCAAGACATACTCAAATACATGCTCGCCCAAGGTTTCGCGCACTAACTCACTTTTTTCCATCTCGATAATTGCTTCATTGAGATTTGAAGGAAGCGCTACGGGATCACTTGAATCGCTGAGCACATACTTTTCTTCAACACCTTTGAGCCCTGCTGCCAGCATCACCGCATATGCAAGGTATGGATTACACGCGGTATCTGGGGAACGGAATTCGATACGTGTTGAGTTCTCTTTCTTTGGCTTGTACATCGGAACGCGCACAAGTGCGCCACGGTCGCTCTGACCCCAATTAGCAAAGGCTGGCGCTTCCCCGCCGCCATGTAAACGCTTGTATGAGTTCACCCATTGATTTGTAATCGCAGTAATTTCAGGTGCGTGCTTGATTAATCCTGCAGTAAAGCTACGCCCAACATTTGAGAGATTGAACTCTGCTGTTGGATCGTAGAAAGCATTATCTTCACCCTTGAATAATGAAACGTGGGTGTGCATTCCGCTACCTGGGTGATCGGTAAATGGTTTTGGCATAAAGGAAGCATGGAAGCCTTGATCCATCGCAACCTCTTTAATGACATGACGGAAGGTCATGATGTTATCTGCGGTTGTTAACGCATCTGCATAACGAAGATCAATTTCCTGTTGCCCTGGTGCACCTTCGTGGTGTGAGAACTCAACGCTGATGCCCATTGCTTCAAGCAAAGTAATTGCTTGTCGACGGAAGTCATGTCCTACCGCCGCTGGAGTGTGATCGAAATAGCCGCCTTGATCCACAGGTACTGGTGCAACACCTGCTTCAGGTGGGTTCTTGAAAAGAAAGAATTCAATTTCGGGGTGGGTGTAACAGGTGTACCCCATTTTCGCCGCTTTATCCAAGGTGCGACGCAAAACATTGCGTGGGTCTGCAGGAGATGATGAACCATCTGGCATCGCGATATCGCAAAACATTCGTGCAGCCCCAGGTGCTTCTGTGCGCCAGGGCAAAATAGAAAATGTTGCAGGATCTGGCTTTGCCAACATATCTGATTCGGTCACACGGGCAAAGCCTTCAATAGCTGATCCATCAAAACCAATTCCTTCAGCAAAAGCATTTTCGAGTTCAGCTGGTGCAATCGCAACTGATTTTAAAAAGCCCAAAACATCTGTGAACCACAGACGAATGAAACGAATATTGCGCTCTTCCAATGTACGAAGAACGAACTCCTGCTGCTTATTAGTATCTGCCGACATGGCAGCATTGTTACAAATGCAGGTTACGGCTGTGTTAACTAGCCATAGTTGGCTTAAATAACGAAGAAATCAGCCTTATCGAGCAGTGTTTTCGGGGCAAGATCGGAGGTAATAACCGCGTTGGCGCTAATGCGTGAGCCAGAACCGATGGTGACATTTCCAAGTACTCGTGCGCCTGCTCCGATAATGACATCGTCGCCAATGGTGGGATGACGCTTTCCGTTTTCAATTCCACGAGCTCCTAAAGTGACATCGTGATACATCATCACATCATCACCAATAATTGAAGTTGCACCAATAACGACTCCCATTCCGTGGTCAATAAAAAAGCGTCGACCAATTGTTGCCGCAGGGTGGATTTCAATTCCGGTTGTTGATCGGACTAAATTGGAATGAATTCGTGCGATTAGCTTGAGTCCGCGCTTCCACAGGAAATGTGAAATTCGATGTCCCCAAATCGCATGCACACCTGGATATGCCAGAGCGACCTCTAAACGATTGCGTGCAGCCGGATCATGGCTTAACGCGTTGTCGAGATCCTCAAAAATGCGATTAAAGATTGGCATTAACTAGTCAACCAAATCCTCGTAAAGAACTGTTGATAGGTAACGCTCACCAGCAGATGCGCAAATTACTGCGATGTTCTTGCCAGCAAACTCGGGACGCTTTGCTACCTGAATTGCTGCCCACAAGGTTGCACCTGATGAGATACCGGCAAGGATTCCTTCTTCAGCTGCAGCGCGACGTGCATACTTCATTGCATCCTCTGCAGTTGCATCCAAGATCTCGTCATACACGGTGCGGTCTAAAATGTTAGGAATAAAGTTTGGACCAATTCCTTGCAGTGGGTGTGGCCCTGGAGCTCCACCATTTAAAATTGGCGATGCAGCGGGTTCAACGCCAAATACCTTGATCGCAGGGTTCTTTTCCTTTAGGAAACGACCTGTTCCTGTGATGGTTCCGCCAGTTCCAATGCCTGAAACAAATGCATCAACCTTTCCATCAAGATCGCGCCAGATTTCAGGACCTGTTGTCTTGTAGTGAATTGCAGGGCCTGCTTCATTTTCAAATTGACGAACTAGAACTGCACCCGACTCGCCCAACTTTTCTGCTGCAGCAACTGCGCCTTTCATGCCTTCGCCAGCAGGTGTTAAAACAAGTTCTGCCCCAAAGGCGCGAATCAGCTTGCGACGCTCCTTTGATACTGATTCTGGCATGGTGAAGATTGATTTGTATCCACGTGCAGCTGCAACCATCGCAACCGCGATTCCGGTGTTACCTGATGTTGCCTCAACAATTGTGCCGCCGGGCTTTAGTGCACCACTTGCCTCTGCCGCATCAATCATCGCAATTCCAAGACGATCCTTAACCGATGAACTTGGGTTGTAGAACTCAAGCTTTGCGTACACATTTCCTGCTGCCCCGTCATTGATGGCGTTGATGCGGACAAGTGGAGTGTTTCCAAAGGCTTCGGTGATGTTGTTAAAAGTTGTCATGATTCTCCCTGAAATTGATTGTCAAAAATTGCTGAATGAAATTGGCGGCTGTGGTAAATCAAAAATCAGCAGCTGCAGGATGTAGACAGGCAGAAATCAACAACACGGTTTCGTGTAAATAACCAGTTGATGATCGAACGCATGAGCAAATTCTACTGAAATGCTTTATTTACGCGAGTTGCTAATCGTTTGCAACTAGCTCTCATTCCAGCGTGAGGTCATCGGCAGGCGTCGGTCTTTTCCAAATGCGCGGCCTGAAACCTTGGTTCCAGGTGGATATTGACGGCGTTTGTACTCGGCCTTATCGACCAAAGAGATAACGCGGCGGACAAGTTCAGGATCAAAACCTTCGGCAAGCAAGGCTTCATAGCCATGGTCTTCATCGACATAGGCGCGCAATACCTGATCTAACAATGGATAGTCCGGTAATGAATCTGAGTCCTTTTGATCTGGACGAAGTTCAGCGCTTGGCTCTTTAGTAATTGAGCGCTCCGGAATTGGTGGGGTCTCACCGCGTTCAACCGCTAGCGCGTTGCGATATCTGGAAAGTGCCCAGACATCGGTCTTGTAAATATCTTTAATCGGAGCAAAGCCGCCAACTGCATCGCCATACAAGGTTGAGTACCCAACAGCTAGCTCGCTCTTATTACCCGTTGCTAAAACAAGGTGACCCTCTTGATTAGAAATTCCCATCAGCGTTGTTCCGCGAACACGAGCCTGCAGATTTTCTTCAGCTAAACCCTTTAAAACAAGATTGTCCATAAAGGCATCGACCATCGGGGCGATCGGTGTGATTCTGAAGTGAATGCCTGTGGCATCTGCAAGGGCCTGTGCATCTTCTACTGAATGGCCTGATGAATACTTGCTCGGCATTGCAACGCCGTTGACCCGCTTGGCACCCAAGGCATCGATAGCAATTGCTGCAACTAAGGCCGAATCAATGCCACCTGATAATCCAAGAACGACAGATCTAAAACCATTCTTGCCAACATAATCGCGAAGACCCACGACAAGTGCTTGCCACATCTCGGCTTCATCTGAAAGTGGTGTGGCAATTGAAGAATTGGTTGGAGTCGAGCTTGTTGTTGGCTCTTCGGAAAAAACTACATCGGGGCGGGAAGTGCCTTGAGCACAATCAATATCGATAACAATTAGTTGATCATCAAACTGTGCGGTGCGGGCAAGAACTGATCCATCCTCTCCAACAACGATGCTGTCGCCATCAAAGACAAGATCATCCTGGCCACCTGTCATATTGACGTAAGCAACTGGTGCGCCGATTTCCTTAGCCCGCTTTTGTACTAGCGCTAATCGCGCATCATCTTTGTTACGTTCAAATGGAGAGCCATTAGGAACAACCAATAGCCCTGGTGTTCTCGCTGCAATGGAATCTAGTGAGTGCCAAATATCTTCACAGATAGCAACAGCGACATCGACCCCATGAATCCGCACCACCAGAGTTTGATCTCCCGCCACAAAGTTTCTGAACTCATCAAAAACTCCATAATTAGGCAGGTGGCGTTTTACATATGTAGCTCTGATTTTTCCATCATGAATAACGGCGACCGCATTTTTTGGGCCCTGGTCTAAGTAACCGACAACAGCCACGACATCGCCGGTGATGCTGGCTGCAATCTCTTGAACCGCGCGAATGCTTGCTGCTTGAAAAGATGGTCGTAGCGCTAGATCCTCAACCGGGTATCCCGTCACAATCATTTCGGGAAAAACAATCAGATTGGCATCGGCCTCTTGAGCGCTTTTTACTGAGTCTGCGATCAGCCCAGCGTTGCCCGCAAGGTCTCCAACCGTTGGGTTGATTTGGGCCAGCGCCACGCGCAACTTCATTTTTCAAGTGTAACGGGGGTACCCTTTTCCTTGTACCCGGGGACTGCTCAGGCGGCTTCGAGGAGAGGAAACCATGGAATCTCTATACGGCGGCGCTGTGCACCGACGCGTCACAATTGTCGATCTTGCCGCAGCAAAAAAGCGTGGCGAAAAATGGGCGATGCTCACCTCATATGAATCAATGACCGCCGAGATCTTTGATGAAGCGGGTATTCCCGTGCTGCTAGTTGGCGACAGCGCCGGCAATAATTTTTTGGGCGAAGAGAACACAATCCCCGTAACCGTTGATGAGTTAATCCCCTTGGCCCGCGCAGTTGTTCGCGGCTCCAAGCGAGCATTGGTTGTGGCAGATCTGCCCTTTGGTTCATATGAAGCATCACCTGAATTAGCACTCGCCACATCGATACGATTTTTCAAAGAGTCTGGTGCAATGGCGGTAAAGCTAGAAGGTGCCCACATTCAAACTGTTAAGAAGTTAGTTGCTAGCGGTATTCCGGTGATGGGCCACTTAGGTCTGACCCCGCAATCGATGCATCAATTAGGTGGGTACCGAGTTCAGGGTCGTACCGATGGAGATGCGATTCTTGAAGCCGCTCTTGCTCTTGAAGCTGCTGGTGCCTTTGCGATTGTTCTTGAGTTAGTTCCGGCAGAATTGGCGGCCAGAATTACAGCAGCCCTTGCAATTCCAACAGTTGGAATTGGAGCAGGTGTTAACTGCGATGCACAGGTATTGGTCTGGACCGATTTAATGGGAATAACCAAGAAGGCCCCGAAATTGGCCAAGGCGTATCGCAATCTTCGTGCAGAAATGTTGGCGGCAACCGCCGAGTTTGCCGATGATGTTCGTGCAGGCAACTTCCCCACTGAGGCTCAAACCTTTAACTAGCCCAGCGCTTCGCATAGGGTGGGCATGTGGCCAACTTTGCAATTGATCTAGCCCCCTTAAAAAAGTCCAGAGACTTTTCCTTATTGTGGGCTGCCGGCTTGATCTCGTACTTCGGCTCAATGATCACCTACGTCGCCGTGCCATTTCAGATTAAAGAGTTAACCGACTCTTATGTAGCAGTGGCAATCAGCGGTTTAGTTGAGATCGTCCCCTTAGTCATCTTTGGTTTATATGGCGGGGTTTTGGCAGATGTTTTGGATCGCAAGAAATTAATTTGGATAACTGAATCCCTGTCACTGTTATTTACCGTAATTCTGCTGATTAATTCGATGATGGATACACCTAATCTGCTGTTGATTTACATTGTCTCTGGCTTGTTTGCGGCCACCAGCGGCTTGCGGCAGCCAGCAATGCAGGCCGCACTTCCGCGACTTGTTGATCATGAAGATATGACCGCCGCTGCTGCGTTGATGAGTCTGCGTTGGCAGATCGGAGTAATTGTCGGACCGGCGGTTGGTGGAATTCTAATTTCCTCTTATTCAGTAGCTGTTGGTTATGCCGCAGATATCGCCACCTTCATTGTCTCAATCGCATTGATCGCATTTATGAAAAACATTCCCCCATCGCATGAGGCTGAAGCCCCATCTCTGTCAGCGTTAATTGATGGTGTGAAGTACGCATTTAGTAGAAGAGATTTATTGGGAACTTATCTGGTTGATTTGGCTGCCATGTTTTTTGCAATGCCCACAGCCCTCATTCCATTTTGGGCAGATCAATTAGGAGCCCCTTGGGCGCTAGGTTTGCTATATGCCGCCGGCACTATTGGTTCGATTGCAATTGTTCTGACAAGTGGCTGGACCAAAAATGTTCACTTTTATGGCAGGGCCATTATCTGGGCGGCAATCGGATGGGGTGTAGCGATTGCATTCTCCGGTATGACTAATTACATCTGGATTGTTTTGCTCTTTCTCTGTTTGGCCGGGGCATCGGACATGGTCAGCGCACTCTTTAGATCGGCGATGTGGAACCAAACAATCCCCGACAATCTTCGAGGCCGTCTTGCAGGAATTGAACTGCTCTCTTACTCATTGGGGCCCCTTGCCGGTCAGATGCGAGCCGCTTCCATGGCTGCAGTTACTACATTGAACTTCTCGGTAACTGCCGGCGGAATCATTTGCATCGTTGTTGTCGCAGCTTTAGCCTTTTGGCTGCCCGAATTGAGAAAATTCGACATCAGAACCAATAAATATGCCCTTGAAAATCAAAAAATGGCGGAAAAATTACGCGTAAACCCTCAATCCGAGGAGGAGAATTCGTAACTTGACACACATTTGCGGGATTTTCATCAATTTTGATGGAAATTAATTTAATGCGAAATAAAAATTCATCAAATTCCCGCAAATGCATAAAAAATATAAAAATAAATTTGCGACACGCACTGAATTTTTTCTCACAAAATGTTGGCATTTTTGCCCAATTGATGTCACGCTTATCCACGAACAGGTTTGGGTGACGGATCCGAACCATTCCGATAGGAGAAGTACGTGGCCGCAGCAAAGAAAGCAGCACCAAAGAAGCGCAAGAAGGCAGCAGCACCAGCTGCACCAAAGAAGCGCAAGAAGGCAGCTGCAGTAGCAGCTCCAAAGAAGCGTCGCAAGAAGGCAGCAGCTAAGAAGGCAGTAGCAGCTCCAAAGAAGCGCAAGAAGGCAGCTGCAAAGCCAGCTGCAAAGAAGGCAGCTCCAAAGCGCAAGAAGGCAACTGCAAAGAAGGCAGCTCCAAAGCGCAAGAAGGCAGCAGCTAAGAAGGCAGCTCCAAAGCGCAAGAAGGCAGCTAAGAAGGCAACTGCTAAGAAGGCAACTCCAAAGCGCAAGAAGGCAGCTAAGAAGGTTGCAGCTCCAGCAGCAGCACCAAAGAAGCGCCGCAAGAAGGCAGCAAAGTAGGCTAAGTAAAGCCCTTCAGCTTATTAAAAAAACCCGCCACTCTATGTGGCGGGTTTTTTTATGCACAAAACTTTTTTACTCTTTCTGCTCCATCGCCTCCGCGCGCAGTGAGCTTTCAATTCTTTCAAAAATTTCAGCCAAAGATTGTTGGTCATCTTTAGAGAGATGATCCATAAATCTCATGCGCACACTTTCAACATGATCGGGTGCTGCAGCAACTATCGCCTTCCATCCCTTAGGGGTCATCACCGCGAAGTACCCGCGTTTATCACCTGGGCATGGCTCTCGTACAACCCACCCAGCCTCTTCCATTACCTTCATTCGGTGAGATAACCGCGAACGCGAAAGCAAAGCGTTAGCTGCAAGTTCACTCATTCTCATACTGCGATCTGGGGCTTCACTGAGTTGAACCAAAATTTCATAATCCGGCATCGATAAATCATGGGCATCGAGATCGGAGTCCAAAGCCTCCAACAGCCGACGGCTGGCAATTATGTATCGACGCCAAGCCTTCATTTCAGTGGGATTGAGCCACCGTGGTGCGGTAGCGTTTTCACGTGCCATGAGTGCAGTCTACGGCAAAGGTTGAAGCTTCAACTACTTTTAATTGAAGGAGAATTGCGTGACCGACAACAACAATGATTTATCCAACGCTGGCTTAGATTTTTCACACCAAGATGCATCGGTACGACCACAAGATGATCTCTATCGACACTTTAATGGTGGTTGGCTCAAGAGCGCTGTGATTCCGGCAGACCGCGCGAGCGATGGCGCTTTCATGGCGTTGCGTATTCAATCAGAGGCTCGAGTTCGCGAGATTATTGAAGGCGCAATCGGGTCAGATGAGGCGACCAAGATCTCCCAGCTTTATAAGTCATTCATGGATGCCGATGCGGTCAACGCAAAGGGCGGTTCTCCGATCGCTGCAGAGCTGGCCGAGGTTGATGCAATCTCATCGATCACTGATTTCACATCAACCCTTTCACAGTTGGAAGCTCGTGGAGTTTCAGGAATCTTCGGAACCTTTATCTATGCGGATATGAAGGATGCTTCAACAAATATTTTGTACTTGCAGCAGGGTGGAATCTCACTTCCTGATGAGGCGTACTACCGCGAGGAAAAATATGCAGAGATCCGCACCGCCTACGTTTCACATGTAGAAGCGATGTTCGCCTTAGCTGGTGTTTCAGATCCGGCAGGAAATGCTGCAAAGGTCATGGCCCTTGAAACCAGTATTGCAAGCCATCATTGGGACCAGGTTAAGGATCGAGATGCAACCTTGACTTATAACAAGATGAACCGAACAGAGGTAAAGGCTCTGATGCCCGCCTTTGATTGGGAGCGATATTTAACCGATGGAGAGATTCCTGCAATTGTTTTGGACTCGGTCATTGTTCAGCAACCATCATTTTTTGAAGGTCTCGGAACAATCCTGGCTAGCTTTGATGCAGGTGCATGGAAGGCTTGGCTTAAGTGGCACATCATTAGTGGTGCTGCCCCATACCTTTCTGATGATTTCGCCAATGAAAACTTTGCATTTTTCGGCAAGACATTAAGTGGAACCCCAGAACTTCGCGAGCGCTGGAAGCGCGCCGTTTCAATGATCGAAGGCTCTCTCGGTGAAGCTGTTGGAAAGGTCTACGTTGAAAAGTACTTTCCTGCTGAGGCAAAGGCCCGCATGGAAAAGCTAGTTGCCAATCTCATTGAGGCTTATCGAATCAGCATCAATGAACTTGCGTGGATGAGCCCTGATACAAAGGTTAAGGCTCTGGAAAAGCTTGGAAAGTTCCGTCCAAAGATTGGGTATCCAGATAAGTGGCGCGATTACAGCGCATTGCAAACTACCCCCGATGATTTGTACGGAAATGTGGGTCGAGTTGTAAAGTTCCAACGTGATCATGAGCTGTTAAAGATAGGTAAACCTGTAGACCGCGATGAATGGCATATGGCGCCACAAACGGTGAACGCTTATTACAACCCAGTAATGAATGAGATCGTTTTCCCTGCTGCAATCTTGCAGCCCCCATTCTTTGGTTTAGATCATGATGATGCTGTTAATTACGGCGCTATCGGTGCGGTTATCGGTCATGAGATTGGCCATGGCTTTGATGATCAGGGCTCAAAATACGATGGTGATGGAGCGCTGAATAATTGGTGGACCGACACAGATCGCGCCGCCTTTGAAGAGCGCACCAAAGCACTGATTGCCCAATATGACGTATTGGCTCCTGAAGAAGCACCAGATGTCACTGTTAATGGCGCTCTCACAATTGGTGAAAATATCGGTGACCTGGGTGGTCTTACTATCGCTTACAAGGCGTATCAAATTTCATTGGGTGGAAAGCCATCTCCTGTCATTGATGCAATGACAGGTGAGCAACGGTTGCTCTTTTCATGGGCACAGGTCTGGCGAGCAAAGGTTCGACCTGAAGAGATGCGTCGTCGCGTTGCAACCGATCCGCACTCCCCTGCAGAGTTTCGATGCAATCAAATTCTTAAGAACTTCACCCCCTTTTATGAGGCCTTCGGTGTCAGCGAAAAAGATGCTCTGTGGTTAGAGGAACAATCACGAGTACAGATTTGGTAACACCTTGAGTTTTTCATTTGATATCCAACATGCAGAAAGCGATTCACTTGCACGTGTTGGAACTATCAATACCCCTCATGGGCAGATCCAAACCCCAGCCTTTATTCCGGTAGGAACTAAGGCGACGGTTAAATCTGTGCTGCCCGAATCGATGAAGGATTTAGGTGCGCAGGCTTTGTTATCAAATGCCTATCACCTATATCTGCAGCCAGGTTCTGATGTTTTAGATGAGGCTGGCGGGCTTGCCCAATTTATGAATTGGCCCGGGCCAACCTTTACCGACTCTGGTGGCTTTCAAGTTTTATCCTTGGGCGTTGGCTTCAAAAAGGTTTTGGCGATGGATGCACAAACATTTCGCCGAGATGATGTCATCGCAGGAAACAAGGATCGCCTGGCCCATGTCGATGATGAAGGTGTGACCTTTAAATCCCATCTCGATGGATCGATGCACCGATTTACACCCGAGGTTTCGATGCAGGTTCAACATCAAATCGGTGCCGACATCATGTTCGCATTTGATGAGTGCACAACATTGCACAACACCCGGCCATATCAAGAGCTTGCAATGGACCGTACCTATGCATGGGCGATCCGATGCCTTGATGAACATAAGCGACTTACAGAGGAACGGGTCGGAAAGCCATACCAAGCCTTGTTTGGAGTCATTCAGGGGGCACAATATGAAGATCTTCGAAAGAAGGCGGCAACCGATCTGGGATCGATGGAATCTAGCGGCCAGGCCTTTGATGGATTTGGAATTGGCGGCGCACTAGATAAGGGTCAGTTGGGAACAATTGTTTCTTGGGTCAATGAGATTCTTCCCGAGAACAAGCCCCGCCATTTATTAGGTATTGGTGCCCCAGAAGATCTCTTTGTCGGGGTTGAAAATGGTTGTGACACCTTTGATTGTGTATTGGCGAGCAGAATCGCACGAACTAGCGCTGTGTACACGATGGAGGGGCGTTTTAACCTATCTAACAGCCGTTTTAAGAGGGATTTCACCCCCATCGATAGCGAATGTGACTGTTACACCTGTACGCACTACACACGGGCGTATATGCACCATGTATTCCGTGGCAAAGAAATCATTAGCGCGACCTTGGCAACGATTCACAATGAAAGATTTATCGTTCGACTGGTTGATCAGATGCGACAAGCGCTATTGGATGGAAACTTTGCCGATATGAAGGCGGATTTCTTAGGCCGATACACCCACCGAAGTGGGCAGTCGCGAGATTAAGGGTTTTTTACAACCTTAGGCAGGTTCCAGTTGTATTTGATTGAAAGCTCGCGGACTAACACCACAGCCAAACCGGCGATGGCAACAACAACAGCTTCATGAAGATTCAGGGCATCCAAGGCCAAGTAAACAATCGCTCCCGAAAGACAGGCGGTCCCAATAGTTTCGCGATGCAGCAACACCGGTTCGGTCTGACACATGATGTCTCGGAACAATCCACCCGAAACCGCACCGATTAATCCAAGAACAGCTGCTGCAACTAGAGGCGCATTGTTAGTAAGTGCGAACTGAACACTAGATACAGTTGCAACAGCTAGCCCCAAGGTATCGAGCGATAAAGCAAAGCGGCCAACATCTTGAGTCTTACCCATTGCGATGGTGATTAAAAAAGCGGCGATGATCGGTGCAAACAACCACGGATATTGAATCCATGGTGGTTGCTGCCCCATAAACAAGTTGCGCAGGGTTCCGCCAGAAATTGATGCGATCGCTGCAATAAAGAGAATTCCACCAAAATCTAGACCTTTGCTGGCGGCAACCCTTGCTCCCACCAATGCAAAGGCAAAGGTTGATACAAGGTCAAGACCGAAGACCAGCAGGTCCAGATCCATTGGGATTACTTCTTAAGAGCTAAACGAGCCTCGCGACGAATCTTCTGCTCCTTTGGATCTGGAACAGGAACCGCTGAAATAAGACGTTTGGTGTAATCATTTTTAGGGTTCTTCAAGATCTGATCGCGATCGCCAACTTCAACAAGCAAACCATTTTGCATTACTGCAATTCGGTGAGCCAGGATGTCAACAACAGCCAAATCGTGAGAGATGAACAAGCATGCAAAGTTCAACTTGCCCTGTAGCTCTTGCAACAGATCCAAGAAACGTGCCTGAACAGAAACATCCAAAGCAGATGTAGGTTCATCAGCGATCAGTAGATCTGGTGTTAGCGCAAGTGCACGTGCAATACCGATGCGCTGGCGTTGTCCACCAGAAAGTTCATGTGGGTAACGGTTACGGTAACTACGTGGAAGCTCCACCTGATCCAGTAACTCTTCAACCTTGTGAGCTAACTCAGCACCCTTAGCTAAACCTGCCAAGAACAATGGCTCGCCAATTGATTCACCGATTGGTAACCGTGGGTTGAGAGAGCTTGCTGGATCTTGGAAAACGATTCCGGTGTGACGACGAATCGCAAAGAGCTCCTTTTGAGTTGCATGGCTAATATCTTTGCCAACAATCTCTAGTGAACCCTCCTTGATTGGGAGCAAGCCAATCGATGCACGACCCACAGTTGTCTTTCCAGAACCTGACTCTCCTACCAAACCAACAATCTCACCTGGATAGATTTCGAGGTTGAAGTTTTTAACAGCGGTAAATGCAGGTTGGCGACCACGCTTTGGATACTCGATAGTTACATCGGTGAGCTTAAGAACTGGAGCTGGCTTTGCATCCTCCCTGTATGGAAGTGGGCGCTTCTTTGTTGAGCCAAGCTTTGGCACAGCTCCAAGGAGCTGTTGGGTGTATGGATGCTGTGGCTTGTTGAAGATTTGATCAGCTGTTCCATGTTCAACAGTGATTCCATCCTTCATAACAAGAATTTCATCTGCCATATCTGCAACTACACCCATATCGTGTGTAATCAAGAGAATCGCAGAGTTGAGCTTGTCCTTTAGACCACGCATTAAATCAAGGATTTCAGCCTGAACAGTTACATCTAGCGCCGTAGTTGGCTCATCTGCAACCAATAGTGCTGGGTCGCAAGCAAGTGCTTGAGCGATCATTGCGCGCTGACGTTGTCCACCTGATAACTGGTGTGGGTACTTAAGAATTGATTGCTCAGGATTTGGAATATCCACCATCGTGATGAGTTCTAATGCACGCTTTTGCGCTTCCTTAGGTCCCATCTCAAAGTGATTGCGAAGTGTCTCCACAATCTGATACCCAATTGTAAAGAGTGGATTCAGGGCAGTCATTGGCTCCTGGAAGATGTATGCAACTTCTCGTCCACGGAACTGGCGCAGAACCGAGGTCTTAGCGTTAAGCATCTCCTCGCCCTTAACCTTGACGCTTCCATCCATGCGCGCATTTGATGCAAGCAATGACATAAGACCAAGTGCAGTTGTTGATTTACCTGAACCAGATTCACCAACGATTGCAGTTACCTTGCCCGCAGCCAATCCAAGGTTCATATCGATTACAGCTGGGTACCAAACTCCATCTACCCAGAAATCAACATTGAAGTTGGAGATTTCAAGAACGTTTTCTTTACTCATGATTTACGCCCCTGCCTTAGTTTGGACCTTTGCCTGGAGGCGGTCCTTCTTAGTAATTCGACGTCGTTGACGTGGGTCAAATGCATCGCGCAATCCATCTCCGATGAAGTTAACGCACAGTGCAATTGAAATAATGAAGAAGCCTGGCCACCAGAACAGCCATGGTCGAGTTGTAAAGGATGATTCATACTGGCTAATCAAAAGACCAAGTGAAACATCTGGTGCAACAACACCAAAGCCAAGGTATGACAGTGCTGTTTCAGTCAAGATCGCTCCCGCCATGATCAGCGTTACTGAAACGATAATTTGTCCAACAGCGTTAGGCAAAATGTGCTTAAAGGCGATACGAATATTTGAGGCTCCTGCAACTCGGGCTGCATCCACAAACTCCATTTCACGCAATTGCAGGAACTGGGCTCGCACCAAACGGGCAAGGCCGGTCCATCCCAAGAGACCTAAGAAAAGAGCTAGGAATAAAGGTCCTACACGTCCTGCAGCCTTACCAATCACTGCAGCAATGATGATTCCTGGAACGGTTTGAATGAAGTCAACAAGACGCATCAAAACAGAGTCGACTCGCTTGCCGTAGAAGCCAGCAATTGATCCAACGACTACACCGATGAATCCAGAAACAGTACCGATAACAAACATAATCATCAATGATCGGCGGGCACCATTCATCACAAGTGCGAAGTAGTCACGGCCGATGTCATCCTGGCCAAATGGATGGCTACCCATTCCAAACTCTCCACTTGGATTTATGGAAAGAGTAGGGCAACCAGTTGTTCCGCCAGGGCAATCCTCAAAGCGAAGCTCTGGAATATCTTCAACGGTCCACTTCCACCAACCAGGAATACGAACTGGTCCTATTTTTGTATCGAGAGCGGTCATCACAAATACGATGATGGATGACAAGGTAATCAGCGCGATCACCGCTGCACGGTGACGGAAGAAGCGACGTCGGACAATCTGACCTTGGCTTAGACCTTCAACCTCTTTGTTCGCGATTGCATTTTCACCACCAGCAAGAATTTCTCCGCTTGACTTTTCTTTGCGTCCGAATAGTTTCATGGTTACTTACCCAATCTGATACGTGGATCTAGAGCTGAATACACTAAGTCTGCAATCAAGTTTCCTGAAATAACCAAGATAGATAACAGCAAGTTAACGCCCATCAAAAGATTTAGGTCGTAACTGTTAATCGCCTTGATACCCAAGGTTCCCATTCCCTGCCAACCAAAGACGCGTTCAGTAATAACCGCGCCTCCAACCAAGCCAACAAACTCTCCAACGAAGAGGCTGGAAAGAGGAAGCATCATGTTTCTGAAGGCGTGTCGAGTAATAACAACTCGCTCATTGAGACCCTTGGCTCGAGCTGTACGAATGTAATCTTGATTCAAAACCTCTAGCAGCGCTCCACGTGAGTAGCGGATCCAGCCAGCCAGAGAGATCAGAATCAATGCAAGGGTTGGAAGTACCAAGTGCATAATGATGTCTAAGTTGTTGAGCCAGAAATCATCTGTAACTAGCTGATCTTTGCGCTGACCATATGTTGGAACCGGGCGACCATTTACCGCATCTGTAGCACGGTAATCATCCCAACTCTGCATGATGCGATCCACCACGATTAAGAAGCCGGAAATTATGCCTGTGATAATCGCCGTACGAGCGATTGGTCCACGGTCAATCTTGCTAAAGATTCGTGAAACACCTAGACCTGAAAGAACAATCAAAACAATCAAAGCAAAGATTGTTAAGTATGAGCCGAGATTGTTAAAGATCCATTGTGCTGGGTAATACCAAAGCACCGCAAAGCCCGCCATTGTGAGCGCAGCCTTTTTTGCAGGCACATTGTTAAGGCCATTTGAAATTGCGGTTACACCAAAGGCGACACCTACCGCCAAGAAGGCGATCAAAATTGGGCCCAAACCTGGATTGAGGTACCAGTCTGTTAAATCAATCGCCCATAAAATTACAAAGCTTGTTGCAAATGCTCCGCCGAAGACGCTCCAGAATCTCTTCCGCTCTCCACCAAATAGGGAGCTCCAGAAGATTCCGATAAAGACGGAGAAAATAATCATCCACCTAATGGGGATATTTGGTTCACTTAAGAAGTTATTGAATTGAATTGCCATGAACTCCTTGAGGAGAACTGCAACCCAGAAAATTGGAAGTGAGTAAAGAAGGAAGGCTAAGAATGTCATTCCATAATCAAAACGGCTGTACTGGCGAAGCGCTGAGATAATTCCTAGTGCAAGTCCTAGAATAAGCGCAGTGATTGTTGCAACCAAAACTAGACGAAGTGTTACTGGGATCGCGTAAGCAAGCTCCTCTTGAACACTTGAGGCTTCGCGGGTCATACCGAGATTTAACTTACCCACAAATAAGCCGAGGACTCCCTTGAGCCACAAGAAGTATCTGACAGGTGGAGGAACATCTAGTTGTAGGTCACGAGTTAAGGCGATTATCTGCTGACGGGCACCATCATCGGTACTGAGGCGAAGCTCGGCCAATGGATCGCTTGCATATGCTGCAAGGTTGTACACCAAGAAGCTCGAGCCAAATAAAATCATAATCGATACGCCGATTCGACGCAGGATGTAGTTCAGCATGTAGTGCTCCTTGCCAGCTTGGTCTGTAGTGCGAACTGAAAAAACAATTGCCACATAGTAGCGCGAGTGGCACCTGATTTTTCAATCAGATGCCACTCGCTTAGTACTTTTTCCGCCTTTTACAGCGGGACTAATAGCTTAAAAATCAAGCTATTAGTATGACCACTCCCACCAGTTCCAAACAACGTCATCAGAAAGTGGTGACGGCTTGATTCCCTTGAGGTTCTTGTTTACTGCAGTAACTGCTGGGTGCAGGAATACTCCAGATGTAAGACCCTCTTTGTGGATGATGCGCTCTGCTTGGATAATTGTTGAGATGTATGTGCGGTTATCCATTGGGAGCTGCAACTTGTTAAGGATTGCATCAAGGTTTGGAAGGTTGACACCGTTACGGTTGTTTCCTCCACCAAGCTGGAAGTTTGCATTTGATCCAGCCTGTGTAACTGCTGATGGGCAGTATGCAAAGAATTGAGCATCGTATTGGCTCAACTGAATGCGTGGTGACCATGAAGCCTGGACATCGCCAACTAGGTCGAAGCCAGCCTTGATTGCATTTGCCTTTGCAAGTGCAAACTCTGCGGCACGACGTGGGTTGTTACCAGGTACAAGAACGTTGACCTTGACTGGGTTAGAAGGACTTGCCTTAGGGAAGTGCTTCTTTACCAATGCAAGTGCCTTCTTGTTCAAGGCATCCTGTGATCCAACGTAATATCCTGAACCGTTGTTAGCCACAAGACGCTCATAACCCTCAAAGCCTGGGGCGATAAAGGTTGATCCCAAGATAGGTGCATTTGGGTTGATTGGCTTGATCAACTTCTCGTTGATTTCTTCGCGAGGAATTGCCAATAGGAATGCACGACGTAGATCAGCACCCTTTCCGCCATGTCCCTTGAAGATTCCGTTGTAATCAGGCTGTCCTGGTGCTGCGTTTACACGTGTATCCCAGTGCTCGTAGCAAGCGTTAATTCCACCGATTAGGTTTACATTTGAAAGCTTCTTCAATGCAGCTACAGCATCAGCTGTTGGCTGACCTGAGTAAACATCAAGCTCACCATTTGCAAGTGCCTGTGCGGCAGCAGTTCCATCAGCGATGAACTTGAAGACTACTGTGTCGATTGTTCCGCTTAGCTTTGGTCCTGAATTGTACTTAGGGTTGACTTTAAGTGTTACAGATGACTTTGTAACTGCACTATCAACCAAGAATCCGCCGTTTCCAACGAATAGAAGGTTGTTTGTTGATGCATTTACTTCAGTGATGTTGTAAGCCTCTGACCAGACCTTACCGATTGCCTTAAGCACAGCAGTGTCCTTCTTTGTGTATGCCTCAAAGAACTTATCGCGTGCCTTCTCATTTGCTGCTACAGGTTGTAGACCCTTTACGCCATCAGCTAGAAGTACAAGTGCGTGTACTGGTGATGGTCCAGGACCGTAAAGATCCCAGTTAGCAATTCTCTGCTTGAAGCGGAGAGTGAGTGACATCTTGTCTGCAGAAAGTGTTGGCTGTCCAACGATGTTGTCGTTGTAAGTTCCGCCGTAACCATTTGAGTTGAAGGCTGGAACTGTGTCGCTATCAGGATCTCCGAGGCCAGCTTCCTTTGAATAGGTGTTGCTGGATAGAACGTGTGACATCAAAAGATCCACAGCGTTGATTGGAGTTCCATCAGACCAAACAAGGCCCTTGTTAACGTTGTACTGAATACGGAAATCATCTGCCGCGTTCTTTATAATCTTGAAATCACCAAATGTTGTGTTGCGAACAACGTTCTTCTTGTCATTGATGTACAAGAAGCCAATGCCAGATAGATTTCCTACCTTGCTATTGATGGTCAAGTTTGTATCAGGAGTACCTGAGTTAAATGATGTTAATGAGTTTGTATCGTGGATCACGATAGTTGAACGTGTAGCCGCTTGAGCAGGTGCTAGCAGTGAAACTGCTAACGCTGCTGAAGCTGCAGCTGCGAGTGCAAATTTTGCACTACGTGTGAACTTCATATATTTCCTCCTTGAGGGTTATAGAAAAGCGTCTGCGGAGAGTCGACCAACCCCGTAGGCGCTTTTGGTGGCTGAAGTCTGCCCTAATGAATGGCAAATGGGCAACAGAGAGAAAGCGGGAATGAGCCTAGTTTGATAACAAGTTGGTAACCCTTGGCTGAAAAGGGGGGTGAGATTAAGGCTATTTTCTGCCCTCAGTTCGGGCCTTTTCAATGGCTGAGGTGGTCAGTTTGGAGGCGGCCATGGCAAAAATGATGAGCCCAAGAACCGCTCCGGTGAAATATGGGGTTCGAAGCGCCATTTCTCGGGAGAGGAATAGCTGGCCGACCGCCACCAACCCGCCACCTAAAAACATCCCAATTGGAATAGAACCCCAGGCAAAAAACCGGTACACACTATTTACTCTGCCCAAAAGGTGCGAGGGAATAATGCTTTGTCTCAGGGATACGGTGATCGTGTTCCATAAAATTGCAGAAATGGTCTGAAAAACCGTCACTACCCATACGACCTGCCATGTGGATGTAAAGCCGATGATCGCAGTGCCCACGGGGGCCAGGATCAAGGTAATCCACAATGAGGGGCCACTTCCACATATCTCAGAAATTTTTGGAGCGAGCAGGCCGCCAATAATTCCACCGACCGCTGCAGCCATTCCCAAGACAGCAAAGACAAAGACTGAAGTTTTTAACACCTCTTGAGCAAACAAAATGTATGTCGCTGTGACCATGGATCCCACACCATTCATAAACCCAAGAATTATTGCCATAGGGCGTAGTAAAGGATGTGCCCACAACCATCGGAAGCCTTCCTTAATTTCAGATTTGAAATTTATTTTTTCACGGGGTTTTTCGGTAACTGGTCTGAAGCTGCCACAAATAGATGCAATCAGAGCCACGGCGACAAAGAATGAGACCGCATCGAAAAAGAATGGAATGAATATTGAAACTCCAATTAGAAGAGAACCAAGAGGAGGTCCAATAAAGCTATTGGTCAAAGACTCAGCAGACCACATCCGCCCATTAGCTTTTTCAAGGTTTTCTTCAGCCACAACGCTTGGCATCAAAGTTTGCGCGCTGTTGTCTCTTAGTACCTCTGCTAAGCCAAACAAGAAAGAGGTAAGAATTAAAGTTAGATACAAAACCCAGTTAGTTTCCATATCAGTGATAGAGCTAAGTTCATTGAGAGATGGCAAAGAGTCTCTATTCAACAAAACAATGGCACCGACTATGACGGTCAAGATGCCGCGAAAGAGATCCATTCCAAGAATTAACTTTCGGCGATCAAATCGATCGGTAATCACACCTGCGTGCAAGGTAAACACCAGCCATGGCAGGCGGGATGCAAAACCTGCAGCAGCAATTAAAAGCGGTGATCTTGTGACTGCAGAAGCCAGCCACGGGTAAGCAACGCCAGAGACGCCATCCCCAAGATTTGAAACCGCTGTTGCAGACCAAAGCTTCCAGTATGCGCGCCCGAGCTTTGCTTTCATATGCAAAGACTATTCGGAAGTTTCAACGCTCTTTGCAATACTCATAAAGAATTTCACGGAAAAAAAGGCAATTGTGGTTGCGATGACGCCTCCCACATACATCGGAAGCCGCAGACTGAAATGTGCAAGTACTCCACCCAGTAAAGAACCAATAGGCATCATCCCCCAGACCAAGGTTCGACGGGTTCCATGAATCCGTCCATACAGTTCATTGGGGATGATTGTTTGGTAGGTAGCCATCAACAAAATATTCCATTGCGAAATTGCGAACCCTCCCAATGTCGCAAGGGCTACGAAAATATAAATGTTGGGTGAAAAACCTTGTAGCAACAAAACAACGGAGCTTGTAAATATCCCCATGGTCATCATGATGCTGCGCCCAAACCTCTTTGAGGCCTTAGGTGCCACGATTGCGCCCAGCAATGCACCTATTCCTTGAATTGTCAGTATGACGCCAAAGTATCGTGGGGCCAGCTCAAGCTCTTTAATAATAAACAAGACCATTGTGGCTGTACCCATGGAATAACACACTCCGATAGTTGCGGTTGTGATGACTAGTCGACGCAAAGTTTTGTGGTTGTAGAGATACCTAATGCCAAATTTTATGTCTTCTATGAAATGAGGTTTGTTTTCCTTGGCATTTTCAGTGCGGACTTCCTGCAGATATTGAATAGGTATAGAAAGTGCCAGCAGGGTTGCAACCGCGTAGCCAATACTGTTGATCAAAAAGGGCAACCAGATTGCAAGGGCGTATAGGAAACCGCTCAAAGGTGAACCAATAAATCCTTGAATCACAGTTTCTGAGATTTGAAGCCGCGAATTGCCTTTTTCATAATGCTTCTCATTGAGGATTTGTGGAATTAAAGATTGAGCTGTGGTGTCGGTTGCGACCTCGCACACTCCAATCACAAAGGCAGCAGCGATGAGCCAATAAATTGTCACATAGCCGTGGCAACACCTAGTGCAAGTACGCCAACTACTGCACTTCTTATTACATTTGAGCTAGCCAATATGAATCGTCGATCAACCCGATCAACCATCGCTCCAATTGGTATCGCAAAGAGCAGCCAGGGCAACATGACCATAGCGCCGATGATTGAGATCAATACGGTGCTGTCGGTCAAAGTAATCGCAAGCAATGGTGCTGCAGCGATCAGAACGCCGTCAGCCAGGTTTGAAACAATACTTCCGGCCCACAAACGATTAAATGCTGGGCCCATGGCTACAACCTTAGCGCACCTCTTTATATAAGTAAGAGTTTCTTCGCCTTTTCAACCGCTGTGTGACGACCATCAACGCCTAATTTTCGATAGACATTTCGCAGATGAGTCTTCATGGTGTTTTGTGAAATATGTAATTGTTTGGCGAGTGCGCTTAGAGGTAATCCTGTTGTTAAATGCTTAAGGATTTCATGTTCTCTCGAAGTTAACTTCTGTTCGAGTGCCCCAGTATCAGTATTCATTGCTTGAATTCGCTCCGTCATTTCATGTACCAGGCTTTCTCTGAAGACGGTGGGTTGAGCGGCTGCTGCTTTCACCATGATTGGATATAAACGGTGTTGCCTTACAAAATATTCGTGATAACCAACCTCAGCTCCAATCTCTAAAGCCTTATTGAGATGGGTTAGGGCAAGATTTTCATGATCAATATTGATTGTTGCTTGATACAAAAATTTGTTAACTTTTTCTCGTGGCGTGTTTTCGGGAAAGCCTTCTACGATTGCGGGAATCTTCTTGGGTTCTGCCTGAAACTTCGCATTAATCTCGATCTGTCTGACCATCTCAGTCTTGGGCATACGACGCAAAAGCTCTTCAGCTCGCTCCCAATCATCAAGGGTGAATCGCAAAAACACCTCGGTCATATCAATCATCCAGCTAAGCTCGTTAGGCGACTTTAAGTGCGCTACACGATCTCTTTGTTGCTTAATAATCTCCATCATCTGAGGAATCTGGCCTTTAGTTATGTTGATGCGGGCACGCGTTCCTTCAGCCATAAAAAACCAAGGCCAAATTTGCCCATCGGAAGCCTTTTCTACAATCAATGACAGTGTTTCTATCGCCTCTTCAATGTGAGACTGTTCTAACTGACATCGGGCAAGGACCATATATGCATCTAAGGGTGCACTGATAGATGCATAACCCATGAGTTGTGCTTGAGTAATCGCTATATCTGCGTGCTCTGCAGCCTCAAAAAATCTACCCTCACTCCACAACGCCATAGAAGTAATGCAGGTGAGGTGATAAGGAGCATTAATCAAATTTCCATCCTTCATGAGAGCTCTCGCACTCTTCAGCGTCGCTCTTACCTCTTCAGTTTGGTCATATAAGAAATGAATCGAAGCTTTTAAGCGAAGTAATGCGATTCGATCGGTGTTTTCAAGAGATGGTGTTGGTGATTTGTGAGTCAATGCCTTTTCTATCATCTCTAATGATCGAGCGAACTCGCCTCGCGCAAAGTAAATGTGGGCTAAGACCATGGATGTAAGTTGCGTAACGAATTCGAGCTCTTTGCTCTGGACAGAAATTAAATCAAGTTCTGCTGCCAGTGCTTCAGCTTTGTGAAAATCCAGATTGACCAAGTGTCCAACAACTTTGATGGTCTTCTTCATTACTTCACCGTGCATCGAAGAATCTGATGAGAAATCAGCCCATTTGATCAATTGATCTCCACGGCCGATCGCAGCCATTTCGCGAATGCTAGTTTCTAAGATGGTCTGTGCACGTTCATAATTTTCAGATTTGAAGATAAGTTCGAGGGCTTTTGTCGAGTTATGCGTCAGTAAGTAGTAATCAGCTAATCTCTCGCAAATCCTCTTTTTCTCATCAGGGCTTACTAGATCGACCCCTGCCAATCCTTCAAAAACTATTTCATTGAAACGGAAGACCCTGCTTGCCCCAGATGAAACTGAAACAAAGATCCCATCAGTGGCAAGTTTGTTGATATAACTCTCTGAAAAATCTTCTCCAAGAATAATCGCTGCAATTTCATAATTGAACTCTTGAACAAGCAGTAATCGAGATATCTTTGACTTGTTCTCATCATTGAGTGAATTGAATGTTTCTAAGGCAAGAATCGATAATGGGCTAGATGTGATACCCATTTCAAACTGTGAATCTTGCTGTCCCCGAGCTATTGATCGGGTCATCATCTGAACAGCTGATGGCCAACCCTCGCAACGATCAATCAATTGCGCAGTATTTGCATCAACCCCTACTACCCCATTTAGCTCAGCAATAAGTGAAACTTCAACCTCTGAAAACCTAAGGTCTTGACTAGTGATTAAACTGAGATTTCCAAGACTTGCATAGCGAGCAAGCGATGTCGTTGGAGTTACCCTGCGAACGATAATTAGGTGGACATTGTTTGGAAGAAAATCAATCATTGATTGGGCAATCATTGAAACCTCTGGACTGTCGATTGCTCCATTGTTAATCACAAAGTTGAAGGGCTCCTTTATCTCCCCAGCCGCCTCAGTCAACTTCTTTACATTTAAAGATGGATTTGCGCTTGGCTCGTTTTCAAAATCTGAACCAAAATCTGGAAATACCACTCTTATCGCTGCGAGAACATGAGCAAAAAAACTTTGTATCGAGTCCTCGGGGTTAGTGCTTAGCCACACAGTTGGTATTGATGAGCTTTCAGCCCATTGAGATACCAAGGAGCTCTTTCCATACCCTGCCGGTGCCGCAACGACAGTAACTCCCGGTAGCCCTGTCTCAAAGAGGTGAAAAAGGTGTTTTCTTGAGATGAAGTTAGCGGGCACAGCAGGTGCAACTATGCGTGAGCGATCAATGGATGGGGTGATTGGATCCTTTGGGCTCATGCCTAAAGGGTGAGGCCTACGGTGGTTAGAATCAAGAGAACCTCACCCCACGAGGGGTGATCTGTGCAGGTTAAATTAAAGCGCTGCTAAGCGAAGGTGCCAGTAACCAGGAAGTACACCCGGCGAGCAACAGAAACAGCATGGTCTGCATATCGTTCGTAGTAGCGACCAAGAAGTGTTAGGTCGATCGCTGTTTCAATGTTCATCCCGCTGACTTCATTAATGATTGTGGAGATTACCTTCTTATGGAGATCATCCATTTCATCATCATCTTTTTCAACCTGCAACGCCATTACGGTGTCACGGGTGGTGATTACGCCAGCGACCATGATTGAAAGCTTTTCGGCAACATGACCCATCTCGGTAAAAGGTAAAAGTAAGTCATCTGGAATAGCGCGGTCTGGGTGGCGAAGGCGTGCAACCTTGGCGATGTGGTGGGCTAAATCGCCCATTCTTTCTAGATCAGCGCTCATGCGCATTGCAGTTACAAGAGCACGAAGATCGGAGGCAACGGGTTGCTGGCGTGCAATGATGTCGATGATTCGAGCATCTAGCTCGTGCTGGAAATCATCGATCCGTACATCTGCTGCGATGACCTCTTCAGCTAATGCCAGATCAGCGGATTGAACCGCCTTCGAGGCCTTCACCACTGAGGCGGTAACCATGTTTGTTAGGTCAAGGAGAGATTGGGAAACACCATCAAGTTCATCCTGATACGCCGAGCGAATAAGAGCCATGCGCAAAAGGTAGAGGTAGATGCTGAACATAAGCAAGCCAATTGGTGAACGGAAGGTTAACTCGTGTTTTGTACCGATAGAGTTTCATTATGAGGTTTAGGCGTCAGGTTGATCAATCACCAGCGCCTGCCGGAGTGCCTGATTTACTCCTTCATACCCTCGAAAATCTTGATGGGGACTCCTTAATTCTCGAATCGGGTGATGTGGCTATCTTTAAAACCGCTGGTGTAGAAAAGCTTGGAATCTTGAAGGAAGGTCGACTAGATAACCCAGAACTTCTGGCAACTGTTCGCGTTGTTCGACGATCAAACACAAAACAGACTGGTCGAATAGATCTACCTAGAGGTCCAATTGGCGAAGGTAAGCACGAATTAACGGTCAACGTTTTACCACTAACGGAGAATCAATATGTATTGGTTTTAATCTCTGATGAGAGCGAAGCCCAGAGAATCCACGATGTGCGTCGAGATTTTGTCGCCAATATTTCTCATGAACTGAAAACACCGATCGGTGCACTTTCTTTACTGAGCGAGGCGGTGCTTGGAGCGAAGGATGATCCTGAAGCGGTTACAAAATTTGCTACTCGCATGCAATCAGAAGCAAAGCGCCTTACCGATCTCGTTCAGGAAATTATCAACCTTTCGCGCCTCCAAGATTCAGACCCGCTGCAAGAACCCCGAGAAGTTGCTGTCTCGTATCTTGTTAAAGAGGCAATTGATCAATCCCAAATTAATGCTGAAAATAGAGGCGTGACAGTTACATTTACGGAAGATGCTGCCGCAATGCTCTTGGGTGATCGAGATCAACTCATTATGGCTATGCAGAATTTAATTGATAACGCCATTAACTACTCGCCTGAAAATACAAAGGTTGCAGTAACGAGCCGAGTTAAAGAAGGAATTGTAGAAATCTCCGTCACTGACCAAGGAATTGGTATTCCCGAATCTGATTTGTTGCGTATTTTTGAACGCTTTTATCGTGTTGATCCAGCTCGATCTCGACAAACTGGTGGAACTGGTCTGGGTCTGTCAATTGTTAAACATGTCGCCGCCAAACATGGTGGAGATGTAAAGGTATGGAGCGCAGAAAATGTGGGAAGTACCTTCACATTATTGCTACCAGCACACACAGGAACATCGGAGGAAACACCATGACTCGAATCTTGATTGTTGAGGATGAGGCTTCCTTTTCAGAAGCACTTGAATTCTTGCTGGCCAAAGAAGGCTTCGAGGTCTCAGTTGCAGAAGATGGCCGCCAAGCGATAAATATGTTCAATGCGCAAGGCGCAGATCTAATCTTGCTCGATCTCATGATTCCTGTTATTTCCGGGGTTGAAGTCTGCAGGAGCATCAGAACTCATTCCCAAGTTCCCATCATTATGTTGACCGCAAAAGATGCTGAAATTGACAAGGTTGTGGGCCTAGAACTGGGTGCTGACGATTATGTGACCAAACCATATTCATCTCGAGAGTTGATAGCTCGAATTAAAGCGGTTCTGCGACGTGGAATCCTTGACGATGGCTCGGTCCAAGATCAAGATCTCATGGAGGTCGGCCCAATACGTTTAAATACCGGCAAGCACCAAGTCTTTGTTAATGGGAACGCAGTTGCACTTCCACTCAAAGAGTTTGAGCTACTCGAGTTTTTAATGCGCAACTCAGGTCGAGTACTTACTCGCTCTCAATTAATCGATCGCGTGTGGGGCGGGGATTACTACGGAGATACAAAGACTTTAGATGTTCACATCAAACGATTGCGCTCAAAGATTGAAGTGGATCCAGCAAATCCAGTTTTAATCCAAACAATTCGTGGGCTTGGATATAAGTTAGAGAACCTATAGAGAGACAGCACTCTTTAAAAATTAATTGAGGAATATCGCAGAACAAAATTAGGTAGATCTAATTATCATCAATGCATGACAACTCTAGAAGAGATTCGCGCGGCGTTAGAGAAACCACAATTTACATATAAGCAACGTGTTGCAGCACTTGCTAACTTGGCCGAGAATTTGTTGGATCCGCCTCCAGTACGAAAAGAGTGCCAGGATGCACTAGAGGCCCGAATCATCTGTGACATGTACGAGGGCAACGCACCATATCGTCCACGTTATCTACTTCCTGATTACAAGAAGATCCTCGATAGCGGATCTGTTTTTTTAGAGCTTCCAGCGGCGCTCAACTTGGATGATGCACTCGCCTTTCTGCTCATTGCGTACACATCAACACCTTCAATAACCGGATACCCAGTTTACTTCGGGGATCTCGACACCTTACTTCTTCCCTATATTGAGGGGGTCAGCGATGAGGATCTATATGCAAAGTTGAAGCGTTTTTGGATAAGCCTTGATCGAATGTTTCCGGATGCCTTTGCCCACACAAATCTAAGTCCCGTATACAACCGTGTAGCAAAAATGATTTTTAAATTGGAGCGAGAGCTTTTACAGGTGGTTCCAAACATCAGTTTAAAGGTTGACCCATTACTCACCAGCGATGAATACATTATTGATGCAGTACAAACAGTCTTTGCATGCGGCAAGCCTCACTTTATCAATGATCCAATGATGCAATCAGATCTCGGGACTCGATATGCAGCGGTGAGCTGTTACAACTCGCTAAAAATCGGCGGAGGTTCCCACACCTTGGTTCGAATAAATCTTAAATCCACCGCTGAGCAATGCCCTGGCGGAAAAATTCAATTCTTCGAAGAAACCCTGCCTTACTATTTGGATTTAACAGCTGAACTCATGCAGTCTCGCATCAATTATCTTGTAGAAGATTCTCACTTTTACGAAAGTAATTGGTTGGTGAATGAGGGCTTACTAGATTTAGATAAATTCTCCGCAATGTTTGGAATCTTTGGATTAGCTGAGTGTGTGAATATCTTGATGCAGCTAGAGGGCGAGACTGGAACTTATGGTCATAGTGCAATGGCCGATGATCTCGGCTACGAAATTACCTCCTTTATCGCCCAATGGGTAGCGAATAAGAAGATGGCTTACTGTGAAGGAAACGATGGACGAGCCTTTTTGCACTCTCAATCTGGGATTGATTTAGATATTGGGGTGACGGCCGGTACTCGAATTCCAATTGGTACAGAGCCCTCCCTACTTCCCCATTTGAAAACAGTTGCTAAACATCACCATCTCTTTACATCCGGAATAAGCGATGTCCTGTCCTTTGATGAGACCGCCGTGAAAAATCCTCAGGCTGTAGTAGATGTTATTCGAGGTGCATTTAAAGATGGAATGCGAGATTTCACCTTCAATTTAGATAGCAATGACTTCATTCGCATTACTGGCTACCTTGTCCGTAAATCAGATTTGGCAAAGATGCCAACTGCTCGTCACGCAAGTACCTTTCTAGGAGCAGGTTCGGTAGCCGATTCTCATGTAGACCAGCGCAATATAAAGAGGGTTGTGAGTCATGAAAGCTCTCCACGCGCAGGTAGCTAATCTCATACCTTTTTCCTGGGTAGATGGTCCCGGAAATCGCTTAGTTCTCTTCTTGCAGGGGTGCAACTTTAACTGCCTTGCCTGCCATAACCCGCAGACAATTCCTTTAAATACTCCGCGTGCGACCGAATTTACAGTGGTTCAAGTATTAGATCAGATTCGTGAATCGATGCCATATATCTCGGGCGTTACTGTGTCAGGTGGCGAAGCAACGGTTCAATATGAATTTGTGGCTGAGCTTTTCAAGGCGATCAAAGCTTCTGAAGATTTCAAAGGTTTGTCTACTTTCATCGACAGCAATGGAAATGCGCCCCTAGAAGTTTGGGAACAATTATCACCAGTAACTGATGGAGTAATGCTTGACCTGAAATCCCTTGATAATCAGCGCCATATAGATTTGACGGGTAGCTCAAACGAGTCCGTGTTGGAATCCATTAATTACCTATCTCAACTTGGAATTTTGTATGAAGTACGACTGTTGCTAATACCTGGCCACAATGATTCAGATGAACAGCTCATCAATACCGCGGTCTGGCTTAAGGGCGTTGATCCAAAGATGCGAATCACAATAAATGCATTCAAAACTCATGGTGTTCGAGCTGCTGCAAGAGATTGGCAAGAGGTAACTGATAAAGATATGGATCGCTACTTAGGGATTATCTCTTAGGGCTGTTTCGAATCATTCGTTGGTAAAACATTCCGGGCTTACGGGTGCTTTCTGTGTCCTCGCCCATCTTTACAAATCCAAGGTTTTCATATGTCGCTATCGCGCTGTAGTTATCGGTCCAAACTCCTAAACCCTGTATCTTCCAATCTTTTTCTTGTTGATCAATAAATGTAAACATCGCACGCATTAATCCTTTTCCACGAAAACGTGGATCGCTCCAGCATCCACCAATCCAACAGGTTGCTCCAAAGTCACCATTAAGAACTTCTACATAAAGCATGGCGGCATCAACACCATCTACAGATGCAATCAAAAAATCTAACTTTTCAAATTTGCTGCGCCAAGTGATTTCATCTTCCGTACTTTCAGTCTCCAAGGATCCACCAAATGCATGTCCACTTTCAGTAAGTGCTGATAAACGAATTGAACGTAGGCGCTGCCACTCATTTGGCGTAATTAGCTGGACAACTACCTCGTTCTTCATGTCCTAATCATGCCATGTGCCTTTCGCAATCGCTTGAATCAATAGAATTCACTAATGCTTGCTCGATGTGCGAAGTTATCTCTGAAGGCGCAAAACCTCGTAATCGCAATTTGGATAGCTCTTAGCGCAGCCGGTGTTTTCGGTGGAGTTCAACTGGATAAGTACTTAACAACCTCTTTGGAAATCCCAGGAAGTAATTCGGCGGCAGCCAGCAAGGTATTGCAGGAGAGATTTTCGGAAAACCCTGAAGGAAGTTTTACGGTTCTATACAGATACAAGCAAGCCACCCCAGAACAGATCCTTGAGTTCAAGGCATCACTTGCACGGGCTGTTGAAGTTATTCCTAGCTCGGAAATAACTCAAGAGAAAGCATTTGCCGGAACCTTGTACGCCACTATTGGAACTTCTCTTGATCTCAATCAGGCATCTCAATACACAGAGGACTTCAGAGCAGCGTTAAAACTCAACTCTTTAGATGGAGCATTAGTCACCGGTCCCCCAGCTATCAAATCTGATGTTGTTCCAATCCTTGCTTCAGATCTACAACGGGGGCAATTGATCGCTATTGCACTAGCTCTGATGTTGCTCATTGTGGCGTTGGGTTTTTCATGGGCTGTATTGATTCCACTGATATTTGCATTTACAACAATAACGACTTCCCTTGGAATCATCTATTTGCTGGCGCAGAAATTTCTGATGGTTTTGTATGTTCCAAATATTGTTGAACTCATCGGGCTCGGGCTTGCAATTGATTACTCATTGATTATGGTTCATCGATACCGACACAATAAAGATTTAACCGTTGACCGCATGGAAAAGACTATGCAAACTGCGGGACACACTGCGGTGATTTCTGGTCTTACTGTGGCATTCGGATTGGCGACTCTTATCTTCGTTCCAATCCCATTTGTCAGGTCGCTAGGTTTAGCCTGTTTAGTTGTTCCGCTAGTTTCAATTGCAGCCGCCGCCACATTGCAGCCATTTCTGTTGAAGTATCTGGGTGGAGATTCTCCAAAGCGCTTCAAGGGATACCTTGGAAACAACTTTAATTTTTTAACAAATATTGCAATTTCTAAGCCGAAAGCAACCTTTGCCTTCACTATTACAGCCATTGCTATATCGTTCTCCTCTTTATTATGGCTGCAGGTAACTCCCAGCTCCTTATCTGCAATTCCATCCCATCTTGAGTCCGCCCAAGCCCTCAACTCGGTGACTTCAAAGGTTGGAGTTGGGGTGATTACGCCTCATGAGATGGTGATTGATCTTGGTGAAGAGTTAAAAGCACAGGAGATTTCAGATCTGCGATTTGAATTCGTAAAGAAAATAGCTGATAACCCTGAAGTTTTCACTGTTGCAAGTGGAGATAAATGGCCATATGTCGATTCATCTGGTCGATTCATTCGAATCTACATCTTTGGTCAGCATGATCTAGGGGCAGATGAAACAGTTGGCCTGGTGCAGCAGTTGCGAAATGAGTACATACCGAACTCGGGTTTTCCACCTAACGCGCTTTTTTATCTTGGCGGAGCTCCTGCTCAAGGAGTTGATCTTCTTAATGCCCTTTCGGATTCCTTCCCTCTTGTAGTGCTTTTGATACTTGTGCTCACATTTATTGTTTTGATGCGAACATTTCGTTCGGTAGTTCTTTCGGCAAAAGCGATCATCCTAGATTTGATTTCTATCGGTGTCTCCTTTTCAGCCCTAGTTTTAATCTTCAAATTAGGAGTAGGTACATACCAAACTGAGCAGATTGAAGCTTGGGTAATGATTTTGTTGTTTGCAATTCTCTTTGGCCTTTCAATGGATTATGAAATATTCATAGTCTCCCGCATCCGAGAAGCACGTGATCAAGGAGCTAGTAATGAAGAGGCTATTCGTCAGGGTATGCAAACATCAGGAACCGTCGTTATTGCAGCAGCTCTGATCTTTATCTCTGCTGTGACTGGATTAATCACCGGACACTTTGCAGGACTGCAGCAACTTGGAATTGGATTGGCTGTTGGAGTTATTGTTGATGCAACCATTGTTCGAGGCTTATTGCTTCCTAGCGCCATGGTTCTGCTAGGAAAGTGGAATTGGTGGATGCCAGGAAATGGAAAAACCCCAACCATCAAGTAAATGAGAGTCGGGGTTCCTGTCCCGTTACTAACTACTTAACGATTGTTATCGCAAAGTGGATTGAAGGCAGTTGATATCCAAGCGCCAATCCAGGGAAATCACGATTTGCAGTCAATATTGGAAGCATTCCATAAGGAGTGTTCGCAAATGATGGCTGATTTGTGTAGAGCAATGGCCATAGATCAATGATGTGAGTTCCAGGCTTACCTGTTGCCTTCAAGTGAATCACCATGTATCCATTTGAATTAAATCCACATCCGTAACCAATGAATGAGTTGTCGTAGGTAACAGCCAATGTGTTATCTAACTGAGTCCAGCCCACACCCTTGATTGCAATTGTAAACTCTTCGCCAGCCTTGAACTTATTGGTGGGTACACCTGAACCATTACGAGCTTCTGGCAAACCTGATAGATCTGCCTTAGCAAGACCCATGCTGATTACTTTTCCCTTACTGTCGTAATAAGGCATAATGCTTTCCTGCACATAAAATGGAACTTGTGCCTCGATCACACCATTTTTCTTTACCTGAATAACATGCCATCCTCCAAGGTGATCAGGTATCTGAATCTCCTTAGTAAAGTCAGGGTTTGCAACATCGACGGTTCCCATTGGAACTGCGTTGTATACCCAGCAAGTACCGGTGCAATTGACTCGGTTACCAACAACAGTCGCCCACTCGATGGTATGAGTTCCAGTAGTCGACATCCCTTTGACATTTAGCTTTACCTTGGTAAGAACTGGTCCCTCATCTCGTGAAAGGGTTGCAACTGCTTTTGTATTTGGATTGAGCCCGATATTTGAAAGTGTTGTCTTTTGTGTAACTGTAGGTGTCACCTTGTCTGGGTAAACAAGATATGCAGCTGGAGCGCCTGCATCTTTAGTTACGGTAAAGGTCTTTGTGTCTCCATTGGCAAATGGAACTGGTGATTGAATAATGTTTAAGTAAGGAATTCCTATGCCATCTAGTACATAAATGACATGCTTTCCAACATCTCCGGATGCACGAATGACAGCTTTGCCTGTACCTCGTGTCCAAAGCGCCTGCATTGCACCTGCGTATTGATTGTCGTAAAGAACTGAGCCACCAGCGGTGTAAAGGCTTGCGCCCATACCTGTATAGGTAATGGTGATAGGGGTTCCCACTGGACCACTCTTTGGTGAGATTGAAACTGTTCGGAGCATTTGGTAACCACCATGAGCAACTGCTACCCCATCGACTACCGCATAAATGTCATGGACTCCACCGAAATCAGAAGGAGCTTTGGTTTTAAAGATAAATCCACCATTGGTATCGGTAGTAATTTTTGCCATATTGACGTAGTACTTCGCATACTTAACGCCCATGTAGTTAACTGTGTTTGGCTGAACATCGACAACCCATGTTCCATCGCTAGTTGACCACACCAAATCCATTGAGGTGTTTGGTTTTAAACCCTTGCCAATTACTGAAAACGTACTTCCCACATATCCCTGTTGGGGAGTCACTTCGAGATTGATTGAGCTTTCTGAGGCCGTGAATGGGGCTGATTTGACGCCCGTAAAGGGAAGTGGTGCAACATCTTTAATATCTGTTGGTGGTGTCAATGTGATCAGCGTTGAGGTTGTGTCGGCACCTTGTGCCGGCACAACCATCGCCAACGCTAGACCACAAGCAACTGCTAAGCGCAGCGCAACTGTTCTCTTCTTCATTTTCTCTCCTATGTATTGAATTGTTAAATGTGATTGATTACTTTTTAGGCCTTTGGAAGTGCGAACAGTGTTAACTGAGATGCAGGCATGAAATTTGACTTCCAAGTACCCACAGCTCCCTTTAGTGGAAGGGACAACTTCACTGTTCGGTAATAACTAATGCGCTCATATACAGGTCGACCATCTGCTCCAAGAACTTTTACTCCATCTACTTTCTTAAGAATGAGTTTGGTTGAAAGAACCTTCATTGTTGATGAATCTTTAGCAACCATGGTTACCTTGTAGTTGATGACTCCTAGAGTGTTGTACTGGCCAGGGTTTGTTCCTGTACGTAATACACCCGTCCAGAAAGCTGCACCACTGTGATTTCCATAAGACATTTGAATTGGATCTTTAACACCTGAAACTTCGATATATGCCTTGGCGGTATTGGTTGTATCCATTACAGCTCCACCGTGATCAGCATTATTTGCGTAGACGCGAAAGACGATTCCCTGTCCAACTATGTACTCGCTTTGAATAGCACAACTCACTCCGAAACGTGGAGCAAGTGGACCTGAAGTGCCGCTTGCAAGAACTGTGTCGACGTAGATGTGGATCGGTGAAACAACGCCTTGTACAGGTACACCAATGTTTACATTCAATGTGTTCGAGACAGCAGGTGCAAAGTTGGTTGCATCATTTGGTGTGAAATTTGCGGTAATCACTGTTGCTCCTGATTTTGCTGGAACCCATGAACACTTAGCGACATAAGGAGCAATCGATGCGGTTGCGACTGTTTCGCAGCCAGTAACCACCTTGCCATTAACAATAAACTCCACAGTTCCTAGAGCGCTGGCTGTTCCATTGATAACAACCGGCCCTAAGTCATAGACACCATTACCACCGGACACAATCAAAGTGGTAGCAGCTGGTGCAGCATTGGCTATCCCACTCGTAGAAACAGCGCCGGCAAGCGCCAAGGAAGCCACCATCACCGCTGACATAATCTTTTTCATCTCTTACTCCTTCATTTGATTTCGAGGTTTAAAACTTCTTACTTTGTTTTGATATTTCCACTTACATCCATAGTGAAAGCGGCGTCTTCCTTTGATCCACCCTTAACGCTGAAGGTTCCAGTTACTTTCAAAACCCCTGAAGCGCCTGCGTACTTTCCTGTGCCGCCTGTAATCGTGGCTGTTCCGGTGATTTTGATTGTTGTCGGTGCTGACTCATCTTCAGCACATCCCTTGGCAGATGAATCAAAGGTCACATTGATGGAACTTCCACCACCTGAAATAGATCCTTTTGCATCAAAGGTGTCGCAGATTCCTGCAGGAGCAGCGGCTGCGGTACCGGACATATCTGTAAGGCCCAGAACATTTCCTGATCCAGTTCCATTAACTCCTGTGACCTGTAGGTATGTATCGCCCCACACAATTGAAAGCTTTCCTTTATATGTACCAGAAAATGCAACTGATGCATCAGCGGCTGGCTTGGTAGTGGCAGTTGCAGTTGGCTTAACAGTTGCAGTTGGCTTCGCTGTCACCTTTGGTTTTGTTGTCGTGTAACCAGTTGGGCACTTTGGCTTTGCTGCAGTTACTTTTTTAACTGTTGTACCTTTGTAACAAGTAATAGTTTTATTCGCAGCATTTGCTGGTACTCCCTGTGCAAACAAGAAAGCCATTGCGGTGAAAAGAACCAGCACCTTTGCTTTTTTAGAATGATTTTTTCTCATTGTGAACTCCTTCTCTCCTTGAGTTACTGCTGTTCTTACAAGGAAAAGAGTGTCACTTTGAAATTTTTATTAAAGAGATTTGCTGAGGGGTACCTCTTTGCAAGGTATTACATGTGTCACCAATTTACGGTGAATCAATCATTCAATGAGTGCTGGCACTTTATGAGCGAGAAATGCGTTCGCGAGCAACCTGCATCGCGGGTGGCTCTGGTCCCAAAATTGCAAGGAAGATATCTAGGCTGATTCTAGAAATTCGAAGCCACAATTTTGAACGCGGAGATAAACCTAATAAATCTAATTCACGTTGATCCAAAGTTGCTATAGCAGCATTCGAAATTACTTTGTAAAAGAACTTTCCTGCTCCACCAAATGGCGGATTTAAAATAAATCGAACAACTTCATCGGTTCGCTCACCATGTGCCAAGTCATTGGCTCTGAAATCATCCAGAGTTGTCTCCAGCTCTGCAACAGACATCGGTGCATTGGTTAATCCGAGTGGAATCGCGCTCTTGCTCCATTCGGCAACATAGGCATCTGCACCTTTATCAATCGGATATCCAAGTGCCAGATGAGCCTTTAAGAATGAATCTGTGAAGGCGCAATGTACCCACAGTAGGAAGCGGGGATCTTTAGCTTTGTAACTTTGCGCATGCCCTTGCTTGTCGGTGAAATTACCTTTCACATGATCATGCATCGCATTAACGCGTGCTGCTTCTCGAGCAATTACCTCTTCTGCAGCAAAGGTAGTAACGGTCAACCAACGCGTTGTTCCTGCCAAGCGTCCTAAAGGATCTGTTTCATACCGTGAATGCTCTGCGACTCCCGAAAGTGGTGCCGGATGCGCGGCCTGCAAAAGTAATGCTCGAACTCCCCCAACTAATGTTGCGATGGTTCCATGCACCTGCCACACAGCGCTCTTCGGACCAAATAAGCCTTCTCCAGATCCTTGGCCGATTGTGATTACCCAATCAGGTCGACCATCACGTGAACCAGAGACATTTTCGCGAAACTTGTCGGCTAAAGGTTTAGTCAGTGGGAATGTATGAAGAGCGAACACGTGGCAATGCTATGCAATGGATAAATGCTTCGCCAATCGAAAGACAGTGAAGAATTAGGAGCCGAAGTTGGTTTTCTTGTAGGGCTTTCCTTTTTGGTCGTAGGTGATCCAAACACCAATTTGCTTGCCATTCTTAAATGATCCTGAGCGCATAATTACGCCATCTTTTCTAAACCATTTCCAATCCCCATGAAGCGTTTCCGCCTTCATCTTTCCAATTGCTTTGAGGACACCATTTCCATAAAACTCTAAATACTCACCTGTGCGCTTGGGATAGCTTGCATTTATCTGACTAATGCGGGCTTTAATAATCTTCTTTAAGAGAGGCTTTGGAAATCTTTTGTCTAGAGCAAAGTGGATAGAACCTTTGGTTTGCTCATATCCAGCTAGTTCCTTTTCCAGCAACACATTTGTGGAGCCGCTATATGGGAACAAACTGTTGTGCTTCTTGTATCCATCAAATCCAAGAATCGCTATCCCCTCGATAAGAAAAGTGGGTATTCCGTACTTGATTACCTGAGTAGCAGTCGGAAGCTCTGCTGCAATCATTTCTCGTAGATCGGCAAGAATCTGACGCTGTCCGATTTCGAAGTTCTTCAGGTGTTTATCTACTAACGCCTTGCTCATGCGGAAATAACATCCATAACTAAGAGGGTAAGAATCACTGTACCTAGTGTGATTCTGTAGACAATGAATGGCATGAAGCTTCTGGTTGAAACAAACTTAAGCAACCAAGCAATCACTAAATAACCGACCACGAAAGCAATTGCAGTCGCAGCAGCGGTTTGGGCAAGTGAAAAGACATTGGAATCATCTGATGAGGAAAGCGCGCTTTGAAGTTGATAGAAACCGCTTCCGAATACTGCGGGTAGCGCCAATAAGAATGAGTACCGAAGTGCGGCGTCGCGCTTGTATCCAAGGAAACGACCCATTGCGATCGTTGCGCCAGAACGAGAAACTCCTGGCATTAGCGCGAAAGCTTGAGCTGCTCCATACAAGATTCCGTGGCGATTGCTGAGTTGATCTAAAGTTCGCTCACGTTTTCCATAAGTATCTGCCAAACCAAGAATCACGCCAAACACAATCAAGGTTGTTGCAATAAGCCAGAGTGATCGAAGATTGTTTTCAATGATGTCACTGCCCAGATAACCAAGAACAACAATCGGGATTGTTCCAATGACGATCAGCCAACCCATTCGAGCCTGTGATTTAGCTTCACCGATTAGCACTTTGCGCTGAATTGTTTGCCCAAACCACGAACGCAGAATCGCCGCAATATCTTTGCGGAAGTAGAGGAGCACAGCTAGTTCGGTACCTATTTGAGTGATTGCGGTAAATCGAGCACCAGGATCCTTTGCTCCATCAAGGAACACTCCGAAGATACGAATATGTGCACTTGAAGAGATTGGCAAGAATTCGGTGAGGCCTTGAACAATTCCGAGAATTATCGCTTCGATCATCTCACCCTCCAATCAACACCTAGAGGGCAATAGTAATGGCGATGGTTTAGTTAGCCCCCGTCGGAACAGGCTGGTTCTCCAGTATTTGCCACTCTTGATCGGTAAAGAGACGAGAACGAATTAAAAATCGCTTTCCTTCTGGTGATTCCAATGAAAATCCCCCACCGCGGCCATCGACAACATCAACTGTTAGATGGGTGTGCTTCCAATACTCAAATTGAGAAGCCGACATCCAAAAACCAATTGGCTCTTGAATGCCGGCTACCCTCAAATCACCGAGCTTTACATCTTGTCCGCCTACGCGGAACTCTCCTGCTGTGTAACACATTGGAGAAGATCCATCACAACATCCACCCGATTGATGAAACATCAATGGGCCATGAATTGCTGTTAACTTCCGAAGTAACTCTTCAGCATTTTCCGTTAACTCAACGCGTAATGGATTCTCCATGCATCAACTGTAATCGGCTTAGAAGAATCCGAGCTTGTTTGGTGAGTATGAAACAAGCAAGTTCTTTGTCTGCTGATAGTGATCAAGCATCATCTTGTGGTTTTCACGTCCGATACCCGATGACTTGTAACCGCCGAAGGCTGCTCCTGCTGGATATGCGTGATAACAATTTGTCCACACACGTCCGGCTTGGATCTCACGTCCTGCACGGTAAGCAGTGTTTGTGTCACGAGTCCATACACCTGCACCTAATCCGTACAAAGTATCGTTTGCAATCTCCATAGCGTTATCAAAACCATCAAACTTTGTAACCGATACAACTGGTCCAAAGATTTCTTCCTGGAAGATACGCATCTTGTTATTGCCTTCAAAGATGGTTGGAGTTACGTAGTAACCACCAGATAGTTCGCCACCAAGATCGGCCTGCTCTCCACCTGTAATTACCTTGGCTCCCTCTTTCTTTCCGATTTCAATGTAAGAAAGAATCTTTTGCAGCTGATCATTTGATGCCTGGGCACCGATCATTGTTGAGAGATCTAGTGGGTGGCCTTGAACAACCGCCTGTGTGCGCTTTGTGACATCCCCCAAGAACTTGTCGTAAATCTTGGTATCAATCAATCCTCGTGAAGGACATGTACAGACCTCGCCCTGATTAAGTGCGAACATTGTGAAGCCTTCTAGCGCTTTGTCGTAGAAAGCATCATTTTCAGCTGCAACATCTGCGAAGAAGATATTTGGGCTCTTTCCGCCTAGTTCTAGTGTTACAGGAATGATGTTCTCTGATGCGTACTGCATGATCAAACGACCAGTTGTTGTCTCGCCGGTAAATGCGATCTTTGCAATGTGTGGAGATGAAGCCAATGGCTTGCCTGCTTCAACACCAAAACCGTTAACAACATTTAATACGCCAGGAGGAAGAAGATCGGCAATCAGTTCCATCAAGACCATGATGGATGCAGGAGTCTGCTCGGCTGGCTTTAGAACAATACAGTTACCTGCAGCCAATGCTGGAGCTAATTTCCATACCGCCATCAAAATTGGGAAGTTCCACGGAATAATCTGACCGACAACTCCTAGTGGCTCGTGGAAGTGATACGCCACTGTGTCTTCATCAAGTTCGCCTAATGAACCTTCTTGTGCGCGAATCGCACCTGCGAAGTAACGGAAGTGATCAATCGCCAAGGGCATATCTGCGTGAATAGTTTCGCGGATTGGTTTTCCGTTATCCCATGTTTCTGCAACTGCTAGCATTTCTAGATTTTGCTCCATGCGATCAGCAATTTTGTTCAGAATAATTGCACGAGCTGTTGCCGAAGTCTTTCCCCATGCCTTTGCTGCTGCATGTGCAGCATCCAGTGCCTTATCAATATCCTTGGCATTGCCTCGTGCTATTTCGCAAAAAACTTTTCCAGTTACAGGTGTGACATTCTCAAAATACTGTCCTGAATCCGGCTTTACATACTCGCCATTAATCCAGTGGTCGTAACGTGGCTTGAAAGCTACCTTGCTCCCAGGTTGTCCGGGTGATACATAGTCGGTCATTGTCTCTCCTTTGAAATAGTGACTCGGGTGTTGAACCAAATGGACGCTACTCCCAAGAGTTGAAGTTGTGAAGAGAATTCGGTTGGTTAGGCCGCTCGGTAGGGGTTAGCGCTCATCGGTAGGTTAATTACTCTGGAGTATCTTTTTCCTATGAGCGCGCTGGTGGTATTGAAGGAGCTAGAGGCAAAGGCCCAACCAAGTCGAGCCCACCACTCCCAAAAATTCTTTAAGACCGGCCCAGGTGAATATGGCGAAGGCGATGTATTTCTAGGCTTAACAGTTCCCGATGTACGAAAGATCGCGGATGCTCATAAAGATTTACCACTCAAAGAAATTGCACAGCTCTTAGATTCGCACCTGCATGAATCACGTTTATGCGGACTAGTAATTCTGACATACCAATACAAGAAATTAAAAATAGTTAAGGAAAAGAAACTCATTTTTGATTTCTATTTAGAGCATTTAAAACTGGGCAACATCAATAATTGGGATCTGGTGGATGTTTCAGCACCCACTATTGGCGAGTACCTAATGGATCATTCTGATGCATACTCATTCTTAAAGAAACTCTCGCGTTCGAAATCGCTGTGGGAAAGAAGAGTTTCAATCATCTTTACTTTTGCCTTCATCCGTAAGGGCGAAGTTGTGCTTACCTTTGAGATAGCGGAGTTGTTGCTTGACGATGATCACGATTTGATTCACAAAGCGGTCGGTTGGATGTTGCGTGAAGCCGGCAAACAAGATGTTATGTTGCTTCGAAAATTCTTATCCGAACATTCTCATGATATGCCTAGGACAATGTTGCGATATGCGATTGAAAGATTGCCGGAAAGAGAGCGTAAGAAGTGGTTGGTCGATAGTAGGAGTTAGCCATGCAGTGGGCGAAGCTCAGTCTTGCGATTACATGCTGCAGAACCTTCAGCAGCCAACTGTTTTGCAGTTTCTAAAGAATCGACCTTTACGATCCAAAAACCGCTGGCGTACTCAGCTGTTGCATTAAGCGGGCCCGCAGTTGCCTCTGATTTTCCGGTTCGATAATCAAAAACGAATGCACTGTCTGGAGATTCCATGCCACAAGCGAATAAACGTTGCCCGGCATCCTCGATCTTGTCATTGAAGTCATCTATTGCTTTGATCTCTTCGGGCGTGTGTGCTGGGCTTGTTTTTGTCGCTATTACTGAAATTAGGAAGCGCATAGGAAAAGGATACATAAAGGCGTAAAATACTTCTATGCACAACTACGAGGATGAAGTTGGTAAGCGTTGGGGAGATACCGACGCCTACCAACAATCCAAAGCTAAGACATCGAAGTACTCAAAGGATGATTTCGAGGCTGCAAAGGTAGATCAGGAAGCTGCAACAGAGTTGTTTGTTTACGCCTTTGGGAATTCGCTTCCCTTTGACTCCCCCAAAGCACAAGAGGCGGTTCGCGCCCACAGGGAAGCAATCACAAAGTGGTTTTACGACTGTTCAGTTGAAATGCAAAAGAATCTAGCTGTTATGTATATCGAAGATCCGAGATTTAAAGAGTATTACGACGGACGCGTGCGTGGATTAGCTCAATATGTCCATGATGCAATTGTTAATCAGTAGCTAAGAAGCTCTCCAGCAGTACCAAGCAACAACACTTCGCATTCCTGCAAATTGCTCTCCTAGTAAATGTAGCGCCTTTGGCTTAATGGGCTCTGAATTTCCATGCAGGTTGTCCCAGCCTCGGCGAACAGCAAGATCATCAATAGGCCACACATCAAGGCGACCTAGGTGAAAAATCAAGAACATTTCTACTGTCCAACGACCAATTCCAAACAAAGGAACTAAATCTTTGATGATCTCTTCATCCGACATGTGTGTAAATTTCCGGAAGTTAATGTCACCCGACAGCGAAGACTGTGTGAGCTCACTAATTGTTCGAACCTTTGCCCCAGTAAGTCCCACCGATTGAAGCTCTTTTAAAGAAAGTGCACCAACCTTTGCCGCTGTAATCGAACCCCCACACTTCTCCTGTAAGCGTCCTGAAATTGTTCGAGCCGCTGCCGTGCTTACTTGCTGAGCGATCACAGATCTAATGAGCGATTGATAATGAGTGACAGTCGGCTTTTCGAGGCCAAAAGTACAAGGAGCAAGGTTTTTAATCGCAGGAGCAAAGGCTTTATCGATCTTTACTATTTTTCGATTAATGGCGGCTAGCTCTTTTGCACGATCCATCGACTAAACCCTTAGTTCTCTAAACTTATTTCATACGACCAAAGATCTAAATCATCGAGGTTTACTGGGGTAAATCCCTTTGCTTCAAGAGCTGAGGCAATCTGTGCTCTGTGCTCAGTCGCGTGATGGATCGCCTGAGACAAGATTGTTGATCTCCAACGCTTCACCTGCTCACCTTCAGCATTTACAAATTCAAGTTGGATGTCCTCTAGCTTCACACAATCCAAGAGCATTGCATCAGCCTTTGCCGCTTGCTCCCTCAGTCTCGCTAGATCAGCAATGACTTTAACTTCATCAATGCAGGGATCTCCTGGCTGAGTCAGTGCAGGCTTGCCAGAGATTCGAAATGCATAGTGATCAGCGCTATCAACGATGTGATAAACAATCTCGCCTGCAAACCATTCTGGGTTTGTTGCAAATGCCTTTAAGGCATCCTCTGGCAAAGTCTGAAGGTGCTCAATAGTTTTCTGATTTGCCCAGGCCATGTGTGCCAATAGGCGATCAAGTGCAATAGTCATGATTTACCTCTAGTTAAAGATCCCATAAGAGATTCTAAGGGACCCTGTTTGAATCTGTTCAGCCAAATGGTTGCGAGGTTCGCAAGGAACAACCATATTCCCAAAGCAAGGATTAATACCTGCCAAGTCTGAAGTTCTTGAAAGAGCCCTAATCCCCAAGAGCTAAAGATCCAAGCGGTGATTACCGATTGGGAGATGTAGATAGTTAGCGACATCTTTCCAGCCGGTTTCATCCATTCAACTAGATGCGGTTTCTCTTCAACTAACTTACGAATCACGCCGATGTAGAACATAGACATAAGTGGTGCAGCAACAAAGGATGCGAAAAGTGAAAGCAAATAAATCGCCTCTGACGGCTCTGGGCTTTGTTCATTTTGAAGCAAGAGAGCTGCTGCAATTATCTGAATCGGAGCGCCTAGGAATAGCCCTGTCTTTATCAACTTGTTGTTGTGCTTTGTATCAATTGGTGAAGATAGGAAGTTAGCTCGTGCCATGCGAAGTCCGAGCAAGAAGGCGGCAAATGCCATTCCGCCTTGAAGGAATACTCCCGTTGAAACGCCGTATACCCATAACTCCAATCGAGCTGGAATTGCATCTACAAAGGATCCGTCCAAGAGAACGGCATCAAGTTTTGTCTCCATTGGAGCTTGGAAGCTTTCTTCTGGGAAATACTTTTCAGCCAGGAACACTGAAATTCCTACAAGCAAAATCAAAGTTGAGCTGAAGATATAGACAATGCGGGTCCAGATTTTTACTGTTCGATCTTTTCTAAAAAAGAATAGGGTCAAAAGCAGACCGAATACTCCGTAAACAAAGATGATGTCTCCATGCCACAAAAATGTGAAGTGAAGTGCTCCAAGAGCCATGAGAACAAAACAGCGCTTAATCCAGCGTGCTCGATTAGAACGCTCTCCTCTAATTATGTAGTTAGAGCTGTATCCGAAGAGGAAGGAAAACAAGAGATAAAACTTGCCAGCAAATAATGAGGCAATTATGAAGGTCGCTGAACCATTTGCAAATCCAAGTGTCCATTCTCCACGAGCACCTTCATCACTGCTCAGGCCCATGAATTGAATGTTGACAACCAAGATTCCGAGAAGGGCAAAGCCTCGTAATACATCCGGAGCTATATCTCTTTGCTTCATCTCAATCTCCTAAATCGTTACATCAAAGGCGATCATTGCAACTGCAATAGCTATAGCCCACAGAGTCAAACTCGCAATAATCAATATAGATGCACGTAGCGGCTTTACCCCAGCTGTTACTGCGGCTGCTGCCGCAAATTGAGTTCCTATCAAAATTGGGCCAAGGGCTGCCAATCCATAAACTCCATACTTATCAAAGGCCTTGAGAGCTTTTTCCAGTTTAGGAAGTTCGTCAGACTTTCCCTGCGCCACTCTCCTGTTGATCAATCGCTCTCTGATATTTGAAGCGAAGTAAGCAAAGAGAACAATTGTTATCGAATTTCCCACAACAGCGGCGATCAAGGTTGCTACTGGGTTAAGGCCGACCAGAATTCCTGCGGGAACTACCGCGATAGCCTCCATCCAAGGAATAGCGCCAGCGATGAATACTCCGAGTAATCCAAGGTTTTCAATGTCTAGCATTTAGATATCACGCTCACGCCAAGCCAAGACCATCGATGGCATAGAGGAAAAAGCGAATAGGACTGCAATTATTACGTAACTTCCATCGTTTCCTTCAGGTTCAAATAACTTAAGTTCTGGCCCGGAAAGCATTAAAATCAATAGTCCCGCAATGAGATAACCCATTGCGTAGTAGGCATATCTAAATGATGTATCTCGAACCTTGATTTGACGTTCATCTAGAAGCTCATCAGGTGCATCAGCTATCCCCCGAACGCTAATTCGTAGAAACAGATAACCCAGAAGCACGGCGAAAATAACGAATATCGCGGTAACGCTGTAAATCACTACTGAAGTTCCGTCAGATAGATCCAAATTGGCTTTTAAAGTTGGCCAATAACTTCCTGCCGCAACGAGCCCAGTTCCCAGAGCTGTTAAAACGACAAGAATTCTTCGATTTCTCTGAGACCGTAACCATCTGTACTTTGAGTTCTCGGCGGTAAGTAAGGATTTAACTCCCTTTTCAGTAACGCCCTCAAGCCAATAGATCTTGTTCTTTGGTTTCACAGTAATTCCTAGAATTTTAATCTCCTTCGCATCCATCAACTTCCACATCATTACTTTCCTTTCTTGAATGGGGTTTGTGAAAACAGCTCTGACACCTCTTGGTTGAGGGCTTTGGCAATGCGTAAAGCCAGCACTAAAGATGGGCTGTATTCCTCGCGCTCTAGGTATCCAATGGTTTGGTAGTGAACTCCAACTTTGTCAGCCAGTTCTTGGCGAGTAAGACCCAACGCAGTGCGGGCTTCCTCTATCCGGTTATAGACCGGCTCTTCAGGATTGCGACTCATAGGAAATAGCATATATGCTATGTAGCATTAATGCAACATATGCCAGACAAGCGTGGCTTTCTAGGTTTAAAGAATCAAACCATTTCATTGAGCGAGCGAACTGCCAACTCACTCAACAAGGCCGCTCCTCGATACATCACAGAATCATCAAACATCGCTCGAGGTGAGTGATTCGCCTCAGATTTAGTGAAGTCTTGATCAACCGATGCACCAAGGAAAACGTAAGAACCTGGGACAGCCTCCAGAACACGTGAATAATCTTCAGCTCCTGCAATTGCGTGCGGCATATCCATATATGCCTCATTGCCAAAGAGTTCACCTGCGACTCTGCCCACGAACTGCGCATGCGCATCGTTATTTACCGTGACTGGATACTGCTCTACAACCTTCACTTCAGCCTTAAGGCCATAACCCTCTGCAATTGACTTACATAAGCGAACCGCTTCAACTTGAATGCGAGCTCTATTCTCTGGAGAAAATGTTCGAATTGTTGCCTGGAACTCTGCAGTGTCCGGAATGATGTTTGCTTTTGTACCTGCATGGAATTGACCGACTGTGATTACCACAGGATCAAATGCGTCGAATGAGCGAGTTATCATCAATTGCAGTGCGCCTACCATTTCAGCAGCAACTGGAATTGGGTCCTTAGCGGTATGAGGTTGCGAACCATGTCCGCCCATACCTACAACAGTTACATGTATTTCATCGGCTGAAGCCATCATGGTTCCAGGTTTAGTCGTAAACGTACCTGTTGGAATTGATGATGATGTCACGTGAATTCCATAGGTTGCATCAGCTTTTCTTCCGCTTGCGGTCAGGACACCTTCCTTAATCATGTGTCCAGCTCCATCGAAACCTTCTTCACCTGGTTGAAACATGAAGACAACATCGCCACTGAGCTGTGACTTGTTCTTAACCAATAACTTTGCCGCACCAATCAACATCGCAACATGCAGGTCATGACCGCATGCGTGCATTGCGCCGTCAATCTGACTCTTATAGGGAAGATCCGCTAGCTCTGCGACGGGTAGCGCATCCATATCTGCACGTAACAACACTGTCTTTTTCGAATCACCGGCTCGAAGCACGGCCGTAACTGAGCTCAGTGATTTTCCTGTCGAAACTTCAAGACCTAAACCCTCAAGTGCGGCCAAAATCTTTGCCTGAGTTTTTGGTAAGTCCAATCCAAGTTCTGGCTCTTGATGAATGTGTCGGCGGATTGCGACTAAATCATTTTGAATTTCACTTGCTTCAGTTATGAAATTAGCCATTTTCAATCCCCCATCAATTCGGTTAGATGGCGATCATACTTAGGGCAATTGGCAAGTGTCTACGTTCCTATTCGCCCTATAAGCCAAAGGAATTGGAAAGGGCCCCGATCTCTCGAGGCCCTCCCATGCAAATCTGATGCAACTCTTTTGACCATTACCAATAGATCGAGCTACAACAGTTAAGACTGTGGTGGAGGCGACGGGATTTGAACCCGCTCCAACGGATTGGTAATCAGTTAGGCTGCCAATTACAACACTCCCCCAGCACGGGAGCGAAGTTACGCATTTACCAACTCGTGAAATTTTAAATAGGGCTGCTTGTGGATAAAAAAGAGTATGAGAAGCAAAAGGGACCTGGTTATTAACCAAGTCCCAATCACTACCAATCCGTTGTTACATTAATTATGACATAAGTACTTAGTTACTCGCAGTAACTACTATGTGAAGAAGAGTCGCCCTATAAGCCGGATTTTTCCTTCTTAACTCCGTAGTGCCAAAATGACCACGTAATGATGACTGCAGGGATTACGTTCCACCGCTCATTTGCACTTCTAGATGCGGCATTCACCAA